>JADMIO010812879.1_pt1 | contig 38115 bp, 28 predicted proteins | sample 8958161 | NCBI WGS metagenome assembly JADMIO01 (sample SAMN16585339, study PRJNA669376) | soil metagenome | isolation source: Crop rotation soil | place: USA: Cullars Rotation, Alabama | collected 2011 | reverse complement strand
CGCGACAACTTGTCCACGTGGAATTCTAAGCTTAGGATCCCAATGTGCTGGAAAGTGGAAAATCGTCCGCCGTGCGCGCAGGTCTGGTGCCCACGCTGCGAGCGAATGCAGTCCCCGGCAGTGAGCACTGGCTCGTCGAGACGCTCAAGCCCGGGCGCACGCCGCTCGACGACCTGGCGCTGGCAGCCGCGCGGCTCGCGCGCAATCCCGCCGCACGCCAGGACCTCACCACGCGCGGTTTGAGCGATCCCACGCTGCTCGACCAGTGGCTCGAACTGGCAATGGAACGCGACGCGGAGGCGCGCGTTGTCCTCGTGATCGATCAATTCGAAGAAATTTTCACCCAGCTCCCCGCCGAGCGCGAGAGCGAACGCGCCGCATTTTTGAGCCAGCTCACAGCGGCTGCCACAGCCCCGGGCGGGCGGGTGATCGTGCTTTTCACCCTGCGCTCGGATTTTGTCATCAACTGTGCGACGTATCCCGACTTGAACGCGCTGCTGAACCAGAACTTTATGCAGGTGGGCGCGATGAGTCGTGACGAACTGGTGAGCGCTATCGCGCGTCCCGCGCTGCAAGCGGGGCTGCGGATGGACCCCGCCCTGGTGGCGCACATTGTGAATGACGTGCGCGGCGAACCGGGCGCGCTGCCGCTGATGCAGTTTGCACTGCAGGACCTGTTTCAGGCGGAGCAGGGTAACGGTGAATTGACCCTTGACGGTTATTTGGAACGCGGGGGTCTGCGGCAGGCGCTGGAACGCCACGCCGACGCCGAGTTTGAGAAACTGGACGACACCGGCAAACATCTCGCACGCACGGTGTTGAGCGGGCTGGTGGAGATCGGGCAGGGGCGGCAGGACACCAAGCGCACGGCGCTCTTTGGCGAGCTGGTGCCCGCGGGCGCGGATGCAGCGCAGGTGCGAGCGCTGATCGGCGAGCTCGCCGATGCGCGGCTGATCACAACCGACGTGCGCGACGGCAAAGAGACCATCACCCTTGCGCACGAGCACCTGATCGAGGGGTGGACGTGGCTGCGGCGCCTGGTGGATGAAAACCGCGAGGCAATCGCCTTTCAGAACGAGATTGCGCAAGATGCGCAGGAATGGGAAACGCACGGGCGCGACGAAAGTTACCTGTACCGGGGCGCGCGTCTCGCCACAGCGCAAGAAAAACTTCAGCAAGATAAATTGGTCTTGAATGCGCTGTCGCATGAATTTGTCGATCAGGCGCTGGCGGCGCGCGAGCGCGAACGCGCCGAGCGCGAGGCGGCGCGGGAACGGGACGAAGCACACCAGCGCGCCCTGCGCGAAGAACGCGTGCGCGCGGAATTGGAACAGGCGCGCCAGCGCACCGAAGCGGCGCAACAGCGCGCCCGCATCTTGCGCGTTGCCGCCGCGGGGCTCGGGGTCCTCCTTTTGCTTGCCCTCACGGCGGCGGGGTTTGCCTTGCGCGCCACCGTCGAGGCGCAGGCGCAGCAGCAGATTTCGCGCTCGCGCGAGCTTGCCGCGCTGGCGGTGCATCAACTCGAGAGTGATCCGGAACGCGCGCTCATCGTCGCCATTCGCGCCAACGAGGTGGCACACACGGTCGAAGCGGAAAATGCGCTGCGGCAGGCGCTGCTCCTTGCGCCGCTCGTCCTGCGCGAGCCGACCGGTACGATCCGCTCCGCCGCCTTTGCTCCGGACAGCACCCGGATTTTGACCTCGAGCAAGAACGGCTCGGACGTGTGGGATGCGAATACGGGCAAGCAGCTCGCGCACCTGGCAGGGAACCTGGCAGTCTATGCGCCGGATGGCACAAAAATCTTGAATTTTGGTTGCGCGGGAGATGCCGGCGCTTTGTGCCCGGGCGTGCCCCAGATGCTTGATGCTGCATCCTTCAAGCCCCTCACCGCGCTTGCTGCCGACGCCGCCCTGGAACGCGCGGTCTTTTCGCCCGATGGAACACGGCTGGCGACGATCAATGCGCGCGGCGAGGCGCAGATTTGGGATGCGCAGACGGCACGTCAAATCGCCACGCTCGGGCAGCCGGGGCAACCGCGCGCCGGAAACATTTTGTTTTCGCCGGACGGTACGCGGGTCATTACTGCGCACGACAACGGGATGGTCAAACTGTGGGATGCGGGGCGGGGCACGCTGCTGGTCAGCTGGCAAGCACACACGTACCAGGTGACCAGCGCAAGTTTTTCGCCCGACGGGACCAAGATCGTCTCGACGAGCACAGGGTATTCCACGCGGCTGTGGAATGTGTCGGACCTGCTGGCAGGCAGCACGCGCGAGCTCGCTTCGTTTCAGCGGCGCACAAGTTCCGAGTCTACGGCAAGCTTTTCGCCCGACAACCGCCGCGTGGTCACGACAGGGTGGGGCGATAACGCCAAGGTGTGGGATGCGGCGACGGGCAAAGAACTGGTCACGCTCGAGGGGCATTCCGAGGCGGTGACGAGCGCGCGCTTTTCGCCGGACGGCGCACGGATCGTGACGGGGAGTCTGGACGGGACTGTCATCATCTGGGATGCGGCGACGGGGAACCTGCTGCTGCGCTGGCGCGGGCAGGGGGGGGTGCGCGACGTTTCCCTCTCGCCCGACGGCAAGCGGATCGTGGCGGTGGACGGCGAGACGGCGCTGGTGTGGGACGCGAACGAGAGCCGGGAGCTGGCGACCCTGCCGGGAGGTGCGCCCGCCTTTTCCGCCGATGGTTCCAAACTCGTTACGGTGCAGTGCGTGGACGTGGAAAATGACGATTGCACGCAGAGCCGCGGCTGGGTGTGGAATGCAAAAACGGGCGAACGGCTCGTGGCGCTGCAGGACGGGCGCGGGTACGTCGACCGCGCCGAGTTTTCTCCTGATGGAAGCAAAATTTTGTTTTCGGGGTGTGACGACGTGCTGGGCGACCTGTGCCTTGCGGGGTCGGCGCAGCTGTGGGACGCGCAGAGTGGCGTGCCGCTCGCCCGGCTGCCGGCGCATCGCGCGTCCTTTTCGCCGGATGGGAGCAAGATATTGACGGTGGGATGTGAGCGCGTCGAAAATTCCACGTGCGTCCTCGCCACCGCGCGCATCCGGGACACTGCCACGGGAGCGGTACTGGTTACGCTGCCGGGCAAGCCCGATTACATGACAAATGCGTCCTACTCGTCCGACGGAAAGCGCATTGTCACCGCCGAGTGCGATGACCTGGAATATTTGCGGTGTGCGCTTTCCGCCGCCCGTGTTTGGGATGCTGCATCGGGCACACTTGTCACTACTCTATCGGGACACAACGGATTGATCGCCAGCGCCGCCTTTTCCAACGACGGTACGCGGATCGTCACTGCGGGTCTCGATGCGACGGCTCGCCTATGGGATGCTAGGACAGGCGCGAACCTTGCCATCCTCCGGGATACGAATTATCTGTTTGGCGCGCTGTTGTCGCCCGACGCGAGCCAGGTGCTGGTCGCGGCGCCGAGCGCGCCCGAGATTTGGGACGCGGCGACATCGCAGAAACTGTACAGCTGGCGCGGCTATCTGTATTTCATGTCGCGCGCCAACTTTTCCCCTGATGGCTCGCAGCTCATCGCCCCCGGCGATGCGGGAACCGCGACTGTCTGGGACACGCACACGGGCAAACAGGTATTTCGCCTGGCGGGGCACACCACCTATGCGGATACTGCCGCGTTTTCACCCGACGGCACCAGGATCGCCACCGCCACCGCCGATACCACTCGCCTCTATCTCGTCCATATCCAGGACCTCCTCGCCCTCGCGCACTCGCGCACACCCAATCCGCCCCCCTGCCGCGAGATTGCGCAGATTACGGGCGATGTGTGTCCGAATCCGTAACAAGATTCAGCGATACAAGTTCCCGCTGCCCCTATTCAAACCTGCGCATTTGTTGTATTCTGTTTGCGAGTCCCCGAACCAGGTTATAGGAGAGTACAACATGTCCACCGCACCATCCGACCCGCATCTCGCTTCGTTCCCGCGTCCCGCCGACGACAATGGGCGCGCCGTCCATTTCACGCTCGACATGAATGAGGACAATGTTCGCAATTACCTGCCGCTCATGAAGGATTTCCAGATGAGATGGACGGTGGTGTATGGCGGGAACGAGCAGGTGGTCTGCCGCGCCGCCAAGATCCTGCGCGACGAGGCGGGGGTCATGTCCGTCCTGCGCATCGAAGCGCGCGAGGACCGTCCGATCCCGCCGCCCAGCTGGGACGGGTATGTGAAATTTGCCTTGCGCGAAGGGATTACCCCTTATTTTCAACTGTATAACGAGCCGGAGATCGAATTCTCTACCCCCGAACGATTTGCCGAGCTGTGGGGACCGCGCGCCGAGGTGATGGCAGGATCCGGCGCATATGTCGGCTTGCAGACGATGAGCGAAGAATTTTTCGCCGCCGCCGCGGCGCGGATGTCTGAGGATGTGAAAAAGCGGCTCTTTTTCGTGCCGCACAATTATTCGCTCAATCACCCGCCGGATTATCCCTACAACATCGGCAAGACGATCTTTGACGACGATTCGGCGCTGCTGCGCTTTATCGAGTGCGCGCGCTGGTGCACCAAATACCTCGGCTTTATCCCGCCGATGATTTGCGGCGAAGGCGGAGTGCTGTATGCACATCAAGAAGACGAACGTTTTCCGCCCGCCTATGGCAAACAGTGGGTGGACTGGCATCGCGAGATGTACGAATGGATGCGCACCGGCGTCCTCTCGAACGGCGATCCCTTGCCCGATTATTTGTTTTGCGTGACCAGCTGGATTCTGGGACCGGAAGCAGGGTGGTACAGCGATGCGTGGGTCAATGGGCTTCAATCCGACACCAACAACGTGAACGAGCGCGACACAACGGGAGTGTTCAAGAGCGAACTGCTGGAGTGGCTGAAATCGTCTGCGCCGTACGTGCGTCAATTTGGCGCGCAGGCACAGCCGCCCTTGACAGAGCATACAGAGCCGTCCGCGTCGCAGGGGGATGGCAGCTCGCATCCGACGATCGCAGTTCCGACCGATGAGCAGCCGCTCGCGGGCAACGGCGCCGCCGAGACCTATACCGTGCAGGGCGGCGACACGCTGAGCGCGATCGCACGCAATCACGGCGTCACGGTCGCGGCGCTCATTGCTGCCAACCACATCGAAAATCCGAATTTGATTCGCCCGGGTCAGGTCTTGACCATTCCTCCCCATTGAATAGAGACCGGTGTGGGTATTTCTGATTCTCCGAATGGGAAATACCCACACCGGTTCCACTCGCCTCACTATGGATCGCAATAACCTCCCCCAAGAAATTTTTGGTATTCACGACCGGGGCGCAGAACACTTTTTTACGGACGCCGGCAAAAAAGGTTGGATTGTCGTGACGTGCAAAGCGCGCGACATGGAGAATCAGTTTGCCGACCTCGCCAATGCGGGGCACGGGGTGATTGTGCGGCTGAACTGGGGCTATGGGTCGGAGGGGACTCTGCCCATGCCCGCGCAGTATGGCGAGTTTGCGGCACAGTGCGCGGCGTTTGTTGCCGGGTCGTCGGGTGCACACATCTGGATGATTGGCAACGAGACCAACACAGGCATGGAGCGACCGGGCAACGACAATGGCAACGGCGGTGACCCGATTACACCAGAGAAATACGGCGATTGTTTTGCGCGGGTGCGGGCGGCGATCAAGGGGACGGCGGGGCACGCGGACGACTGGGTGATTCCTTCGGCGCCCGGTCCCTGGAACCCGCAAACGGGCGATTACGTTGACTATTTCCGCGATATGCTCAATGCATGTATGAGGCACAATGCCAAGCCCGACGCGCTGGCGCTCCACACCTATTCGAATCACGACGTGCCGATGGACGCGGCGCTGGTGACGAGCGAAGAGATGAACGGCGGGCATCACTGGCAGTTTCGCACCTATCGCGATTTTCTGTCGGTCGTGCCCGCTTCGCTGCGCGGTCTGCCGGTGTTTATTACGGAATCACAGCACCTCGGGTGGGAGAACCGGGATGTGGGGTGGATTCAAGCGGCGTATGCGGAAATCAACGGCTGGAACGCGAACCACGCCAACCAGCCGATCCAGGCGCTCGTGCTCTTTCGCTGGCAGCACAATCCCGGCGACCCCGAGGGCTGGGGGATGTCCAACAAGGACCACCTGCTGGGGGATTTTCGCGCCGCACTGCAAAACACTTTTCCCGTACGCTGGGCGGAGGGTGCGCCGCCTTCGACCGGGACCAAGCCCACGACGGGTACCACCCCCGTGGTTGCCCCACCCCCCCCCACGGATATACTGCCGCTGGCAAAGGCGCGCTGGTTTGTCGAAGAGACGATGCGTCAACTGGAGGCAAACAACGCGCCGGCGGCGCAAAGTCTTTTGACGGGCACCGTCATTCCGTGGTTTTATGCGACGGCACGCGAGCATTCGGACAATTTGCCAAATGCCCAGGCGCACACTGCCGCGCGCTGGTGGTGCGAAGAGGCGGCGCGGCGCATCGAACAGGGCAAGCCGGGCGAAGTGCACGACATTTTGCGCGACCAGGTGCTGACCTGGCTCAACTCGGCGGGACCGAGCTCGATCGGGATTTTGGGGATTGAAGAGCCGGAAGCCAAGCCCGCGCGCAAGAGGGTGACGCGGAAAAAGAAGGCGACGAAAGGGCGCACGACCAAGCGCACTGTCAAAAAATCTTCAAGGCGCAAACGGGCGGTATGATTTTGCGTATGAACTAAAAGGGGGACAAGCATCGCTTGTCCCCCTCATATTTTCGTCGCTAGCCACTCTCCAAGCGCCGTATCAAACGCTGCCGGCTGTTCCAGCATCACCATATGCCCGGCGCCCTCGATCACGGCGAGCTGCGCACGGGGAATCCGTTCTGCCAAAAATTCCGAGTACTTGACGGGCGTCATCCGGTCCTCGCGCCCGCAGACGACGAGAGTGTGACAAGCGATTTCAGCAATGCGCTCGCGCACGTCGAATGCATCGCACGCGGCGAAATCGGCATACGCGATCGCGCTGCCGGTTGCCAAGAGTTGGCGGAAACTTGTCTCCTTGAGCGCGGTAATCTCTGTTACTGCTAACCCCTCACCCCCAGCCCCTCTACCGAAAATCAAAGCGCGATTTTCTGGAGAGGGGAGTGCGGGGGGTGGGGCATAAAAATTTTCTACCAGCACGCGCGCGGTTGTCTCGAAATCGCTTTGCAGACCTTGCAAGAATTGCGGTGCGACGCGCAGTTTCGCGCCCGTTGCTACCAGACCCAGTGCAGAGACGCGTTCGGGATATTCGAGCGCCAGCATTTGGGCGATGGCACCGCCCATGGATATGCCCACGACGACCGGGCGCTCTATCTCCAGTCCATCCAAAAATTCGCGAACTGCCAGCGCATAGTCGAGAATCGTCGTTCGAGCCGCGCCGGTCGAGCGCCCGTGCCCGGGCAGGTCGAGCGCAAGGGTGCGGGTTTGCTTGGAAAAAGCAGCCAACTGCCCATTCCACACGAGATGGCTGTCGCCTGCGCCGTGAATAAAAACAAGCGGTGCGGTGGAATCATGAACATGATTCCACCGCACCGCATAGAAAATCTCCTGGTCGGATATTTTGACCTTCGGCATACACTATGAAAAAACCTTCGAGGTCTCTGAGACCTCGAAGGTTTTTTAGCCCTTTAGCGCCGCATACCCGCTGTGCTCCAGGTCTGCTAAAAACTTTTCTGCTTCCATCGCCGCCATGCAGCCAAAGCCGGCGGAAACGATCGCTTGCTTGAAAATGTGGTCGTGCGCTTCGCCCGCGACAAAAACGCCCGGGATTTTGGTGTGCAGGCGTTCGTCCACCTTCAAGTATCCCTCTTCGTTCATCTCGAGCTGTCCTTTGAACAGCTCGGTGTTGGGATAATGCCCGATATAGACAAAGACGCCCGAGACGGGGAGGTCGCTCTTGGAGCCGGTCCGCACGTTTACCAGATCGAGATGGTTGACGGTCCCGTTGCCCTCGATGTTTTCGACGACCGAGTCCCACACGAAATTGATTTTCGGATTTTCAAAGGCGCGCTCTTTGAGGACGGGCTGGGCGCGCAGCTCGCTGCGCCGATGCACAATATGGACCGTCGAGGCAAAGCGCGTGAGGAAAAGTCCTTCCTGTAGAGCGCTGTCGCCGCCGCCGATGACGGCAATCTCTTTGCCGCGAAAGAAAAAGCCATCGCAGGTCGCGCAGTAGGAAACGCCGCGTCCGGTCAATTCCATTTCGCCCGGCACACCGAGCCGCCGCGGGGATGCGCCGGTGGCGATAATTAGACTCTTGGTCTCGTAGCGCGCGCCGTTCTCTGTTTCTAACACGAACGGGTGCACCTGCATGTCAACCTTGCTCACCTGGTCCGTTTCAAAGCGCGCGCCGAATTTTTCCGCCTGTTGTTTCATCAACTCGGTCAGTTCGGGACCGGTGATGCCGTCGGGAAAGCCGGGATAATTTTCAACTTCGTTCGTGAGCGCGATCTGCCCGCCAAACTCGTTCCCGCTGATCAAGAGCGGGCTCAAGTTCGCGCGTGCAGTATAAAGGGCGGCGGTCAGTCCTGCCGGACCCGAACCAATAATAATGACGTTTTCTGACATGAAAAAGAGACTCGTTTCCGTTGGTAGAGTCAAGAATGATGTGAACCGATTACAGCAGATTTTATCATTTGTTTATGCGCGACTCAAGTCGCCGCGCGCATAGAGAATCGCGCTGGCGGCGACCAGCCCCGCCGTTTCGGCGCGCAAAATGCGGGGACCGAGGGTCACGATGTGAGCGCCCTTGCGGTCGCGCGCCTCGCTCATTTCTTTATCCGAAAAGCCGCCCTCGGGTCCGATGTACAGATGAACCGCGGTTTCCGCGTTGCCGGCGAGGACGTGTGAGAGGTCGTTTGCCGTTTCCTCTTCCCACGGCACAAGGACGAGCGCGCGATTCAGTTGGGATGCCCTGAGTGCGTGCATAATGGGTTGGTGCGCATAGAGGGGGGGAATCTTACCACGTCCCGCTTGCTCCGCCGCCTCGGTAATAATTTGCGCCCAGCGAGACCACTTGGCTCGACCCACCTCCTGCACACTACGCTCGCTCACAACGGGCGAAAATGCGGCAATCCCCAATTCAGTGCCTTTTTGCAAGACCCACTCAAATTTATCCGCCTTGAGCAGCGCCTGGTGCAAAACGATTTGGGTGCGCGGCTCGCCGGTTGCCGCGCGCTGTTCTACGATCTCGCCTTCGGCGCTCTCGCGCGTGATGTTTCGCAAGAGGACCCGGTATTCGCTGCCCGCATTGTCCAGGACGAGCACGCTATCGCCCTCGCGCATGCGCAACACGTCGCGCAGCTGGTGCGCTTGCGCGGCGCTCAGCTGCACGGTGCCGCTGCGGATCGAGTCGGGGGCGACAAAAAAGCGATGCATAGTGGATGAGGTAAAGCGAATGTGGATTTCACCGAAATCCACATTCGCTTTACCTCATGGAATGTTTGTAGACCATCACCAACCAATCTTCTTCTTGCTGTTTTTCGACCAGGGTCATGTTTTGGGCTTGCATGGCGGTTTCGACGAGGTGGGCGCGTTCGACGAGGATGCCCGAACCGATAAAGACACCGTCCGCCCGGAGGTGCTCTACCAGAGCGGGCGCGAGGTCGGCGATGGTATCGGCAAAAATGTTGGCGCAGACAATGTCGAACTGGCTCGGCGCGGGTGAACTCACGCTGTCGCGCGAGATGCGGATGGAATGTTCCAAGCCGCTCGCTTCGACGTTCTTGCGCGCCGTCTCGACGGCGATGGGGTCAATATCGCGCGCATCTACCAGGCGGGCGCCGAGCTTGGCGGCGCCAATGGCAAGGATGCCTGAACCGGTGCCTACGTCGAGCATGGTCGTGCCTGGCTTGACATACTTTTCGAGCATGGCAAGGACCAGGCGCGTCGTGGGATGCAGACCGGTGCCGAACGCCATGCCGGGGTCGAGCTCGATGACGATTTCGTCCGGGCGCGCATCATAGTCCAGCCAGGATGGTTTGATGACCGTGCGCGTGCCGACATGCAGGATGGTATAGAATTTCTTCCACGCGTTGGCGTAATCTTCTTCTGCCAGTTCGCGCACCTGCATCTCGCCGAGAGGGCGCAGCATGCTCAACGCCCACACGGAGCGTTCCATGGCGCGGCGTTTTTCGTCAAGCGTGTCGTCCTGCAGCAAAAATGCGCGCACCGTAAAAGGGCGCGCACTGTCCAGTGTTTCGCCCTGTTCGGGCGTGACGACCTGTTCGATCACCGCGCCGCCATACGCATATTCGTTGAAGGCGGCTGCAAGCGCTTCGGCGCTCTCGGCATCGGCGCGCACGGCAAGTTCGATTACGTTCATGAATGTTCTTGTACACGCGCTCGCAGAGGATGGCAAATTCAGGGCGTGTGATCGCGTATCTTGCACCGTCCAGCTACGGGAAGGTCAAGGGATGGTCGTGAAACAGAGAGACCCTGCGCTCGCCAGCGCAGGGTCTCTCTGTTTCAGGGGTAAAGCTCTTTTTCAAGAGCCGATGATGGCGTCTTTGAGCTGGTCGAGCAGACCCTTGTCCTCGTTTGGGGTTTGTCCGGCGTTGAGGGTGCGCGCAAATTCGCGCATGAGCGCTTTTTGTTTCTCGGTCAGGTGCGAGGGGACGACGACGCTGGTCGTCACGATCAGATCGCCGCGACCGCTTCGTTTCAAATTTGGCACGCCTTTGTTTTTGATGTGGAACGCCTTGCCGTGCTGGGTGCCCGCCGGAATCTTTAGCTTTTCGTCGCCGTCCAGCGTGGGGATCGTCACTTCGTCGCCCAACGCCGCTTGCGCAATGTTCAGCGGAAGCGTATAGAGCAGGTCCTGGTTGTCGCGTTGGAATTTGGGATGCGGCTTGATGGCGATCTGCACATACAGATGCCCATTGGGTCCGCCTGCCGTGCCGGATTCGCCTTCCGCCTGGAGGCGAATCTGCGTTCCCTCGTCCACACCTGCCGGAACCTTGACGACCAGTTTGCGCATGACCTGGACGCGCTTTTGACCGCCGCACTCGTGGCAGGGTGTCGCAATGATTTCGCCTTCGCCCTGGCAGCGCGGGCAGGGCAGGACATTGATAAACTGCCCGAAAATAGATTGCGTCGCGCGGCGCACTTCGCCCGTACCCCGGCACTGCGGACAGCGCATGGGCGATGTGCCGGGTTCGGCGCCGTTACCTTTGCAGTGCGGGCACGTTTCGAGACGCGGCACCGAAATTTCCTTGTCGGCGCCAAAAACTGCCTCTTCAAATTCGAGCGTCAGCGTCGTTTTCAGGTGCGCGCCCGGTTGGGGTCCGTTGCGCGGGCGCGTGCGTGCGCCAAAGCCCGCCCCAAAGATCGTCTCGAAAATATCGTTCAGCGGCACTTCGCCGAAACCGCCGTCAAAATTGCCGTTCACTCCCGCCTTGCCAAAGCGGTCATACGAGGCGCGTTTTTCCGGGTCGGAGAGCACCTGGTACGCTTCGTTTATTTCCTTGAACCGCGCCGGCGCATCCGGCTCTTTGTTTACGTCGGGATGATACTGGCGCGCCAATTTATAAAAAGTGCGCTTGAGTTCGTCGGCGGACGCATTGCGCGTCACGCCCAAAATTTCATAATAATCTCGCGTCGTCGTCATACGAATAAACTCATTTTCAATTCAGCCGTGTTTTGTCTCAGAACAACTATTATATGCAAACTTGCGAGTTTGCCAACCCACTTTTTGTGGTGTGCCGGCTCACCCTTTATGTTATACTCTAGTCCTCCGCTCTTTACCTTTATTTATGCGACGCTTGCTCCTTGTTCTCTTAACGTTCGCCCTGTTTACCGCGTGCGGCGGCAACGCGGCGACACCGCCCCCGGCTACCCAGCCCTTTGTTTCTGCGACTGCTACGCTGGAACGCGCGCCCGTGCGCGGGTCGCTGGTGCAGGGCACCTCCGCGCCCGCGCCTGCCCTCACCGGTAAATTTATCTATGCGCCGGGCGACGGCAGTGTATGGGTGCAGGACCCGGCGAACGGCAGTCCGAACCCGGTCTTGAAACCTTCGCCCGAAGTGTTTTACGATGCGCCGCAGTGGGCGCCCGACGGCAAAACGTTTGCCTATGTCCACAGCAGCTTGACCGAGCAGGGCACCGCCCAGAACTCGATCTATCAAGCCAACGCCGACGGCGGTCAGGAAGCGCCGGTCGCCGTTCCGACCAACAACAAAACCGCCTTTAACTGGCCCCACTATTCGTGGGACGGCAAGTGGATTTATTACACCTCCAGCTATCCCGTCCCGCCAAACAAACAGCATACGGAAATTGACCGCATCCCCATCGGCGGCGGCGAACCGGTGAAGGTGATTGACGATGCGCGCATGTCGTCGGAATCGCCCGACGGCAAGCAGATTGCGTATATCAAGTTTAACTTTGAGACCTTTATGGGCGGGTTGTGGGTCGCAGATATCAATGGGCAGAATGCGCGTCCCCTCTTGAACGACGACGTCTTTATCGCAATCGCCTATCCGCAGTATTCGCCCGATGGATCACAAATCCTCTTTGCCGCCTCGGGTCCCAACACGCGCCCCCTGCCGGGGGTCTCGTTCGCCGCGCCGTCGTGCGAACCGCAGCTGCTCTGCATGTTTGCCCAGCCCGCCTATGCCGATGGCTTGCCGTGGGACTTGTGGACGGTCACGGCGGATGGCAGCAAATTCACGCGTCTCACCGAGGTGGGCGCGGACAGTCCCTCGCCCGCGTGGTCGCGCGATGGCAAGTACGTTGCCTTTTTCGACACGAGCGGGCAATACCTTGTGGATGTGCAAACCAGGAGCGTCTCGCAGCTCAACCAGAACGGCGGGCACGGCGTCTTTGCCTGGTGGCAGGGAAAATAGTGTGTCGATAGAATGGCTAAACGGAGTTTAGCCATTCTATCGACGCAAGCAGCCCCATCCTCACAGTCCTCTAAATCGTACTGACCTTACGGTGCGTATAGTTAACAGCCCCAAGCACACGCGCGTCCTCGAGGGTTTGCGCGCCCAGACAACTCATAGGAGAGTGTTATGAAGCGGATCGTACTGGTCTCTCTATTTGCTATCTTGTTTGCCCTGGTCGTTTTGGCTCCTCAAACCACTCACGCTGCGCCCCCTGCGCTCCCGCCGCACTTTACGCGCGTTCCGATGGGCTCGGGAATGAGCGAACCCACCTCCCTCGCGTTTCTGCCGGATGGTCGCATCCTGGTCACGGAAAAGGGCGGGGACATTCGCATCGTCCGATGGAACGGTTCGCTCAAGGTCAAGCCATTTTACAGTTTCAGCGTCAACACCGATTCCGAACGCGGTCTGCTCGGGATTGCGCTTGACCCGCACTATCAAGACAATGGCTTTATTTATGTCTATTACACGACCGGACCCGACGCCAAGAATTATTCGGGCAATCCCAAGAACCGCGTGTCGCGCATTAACAAGCGGTTGAATAAACCCGGATTCAAGGAAAAGATCCTGCTTGACAATATTCCTTCGGATGCGGGCAATCACAACGGTGGGGACATTCATTTCGGATTCGACGGCAAGCTATATATTGCGGTTGGTGACAGCGGCTGTGGTCCCTGTCACGACCAGGCGCAAACGCTGGACAGCTTGCGCGGCAAGATTTTGCGCATCAACTCGAACGGCACGATTCCGACTGACAATCCGTTTTACAACACGCCCGGCGCGCGCCAAGAGATTTATGCCTTTGGGTTTCGCAACCCGTGGCGCTTTACCACCCGCGCCTCGAACCAGTCCTACATTGTCGCCGATGTCGGTCAAAACACGTGGGAAGAGATCAACTCGCTCCAAAAGGGCAAAAATTTTGGCTGGAACGTTTACGAAGGACCGTGCCCCAGCAACAACTTGAGCTGCGATCCCAACAGCGTGAACTATAACGGCACCATCAAGCCGATCCACTGGTACAACCATAACAGCGGCGGCGAAAGAGGCAACGTCATTGCGGGGGGCGTCGTCGTCGAGCACTCGAACTATCCCGCGCCATATGCCGGCGCCTATTTCTATGGTGACCTGGGCGGAGGGTGGGTCCACTACCTGACGCTGGATGCGAACAATCAAGTCCAGAGCCAGGGCGAATTTGACACCGGTGTGGCTCCCGATTCGTTTGGCTCTGGTCTCGACGGCAACCTTTATGTGGTCAGTTACGGCAACGGCGAACTCTACAAATATGTGTATACGCCATAAAGAAAAATCCCACGCCGCGGCGTGGGATTTTTTCTTTATGATGCTGCCGGAAGCCACACCCGCACTGTCGTCCCTTTGCCCTCGTCACTCGAAATCGCAATGTCGCCGTGATGGGCGCGGACGATTTCCTGGACAATGGCGAGACCCAAGCCACTGCCGCCCGCGACGCGCGCCGTGTCCACGCGGTAAAAGCGTTCGAACAAACGTCCCTGGCTCGCCGCGGGAATGCCTTGCCCCGTATCGGTGATGCGAATCAATGCACAGCGCACCGCGGGCGCGCCCTTGCTTTTGAGCACAGAGGGCGGCTCCAACGTGTGCGCGTGCAGCTCGTTCCCCGCATAGACCTCTATGGTTCCGCCCCGGCGGTTGTACTTGCACGCATTGTCAATCAGGTTCGCGACAACTTGCTCCAGCCGACCCGCGTCGCCCACGATTGCGGGAGGAGTGTCGAGCGTGAGCGTCAGAGCAACCTGATGCTCCCGGGCGCGTGCTTGAAAGCGTTCGACCCAGACAGGCAAGATCGTCGTCAGGTCGAGCGTCTGCTTGTGCAGCGGCACATCGCCCGTTTCCAGGCGTGCGAGCGTCAGGAGGTCACCGACCAGACGCGCCATGCGTTGTGATTCTTCATAGATCACGCTCGCCGCGTGCTGGGCGGTCGCCAGGTCGCGCGTCGCCCCCTCCTTGATCGCCTGCGAAAAACCCTGGATGGAAGTGAGCGGCGTTTTCAATTCGTGCGACACGTTGGCGACAAAATCTTTTTGCGCCTGCTGAGAACGTTTCACCGATTGTGCCATCGTGTTAAAACTGGAGCTGAGACGCCCCACCTCATCATCGCCGCGCACGGGCAGGGCATGGTCGTATTTGCCCTGCGCAATTGCTTCCGTTGCGCGTGTGAGGTGTCCCAGCGGGTTGGCGATCGAGCGCGACAGCAGGATCGCGAGCAGAATCGCCGCCGCCAGCGCAATCGTCGCCGCGATCAGCAGCGGGCGCGCGAGGTCTTGCAAACTGCCGATAAAGGGACGCACGATGGTCGCCAGCACCAAGAAGGTTTTATTGTCATCGGGGCGTCCCACCGGCGCGGCGGCAAACAAGACATCGCGTCCCGCGAGGACCTGGTGTCCCGTCGCAAAACGGATCCGCCCGACGTTTTGCACGGCGTTGATACGCGGCAGGCGGCGCCGCAAAAAATCATTTTGGGAATCGGCGATCACCAGCCCCTGGTCGTCCACGAACATGACGCGCCACGACGGGTCCACCTGCTGCTGCAAATCGTTCGCGATCGCATCGAGATCCGTGCCCTGGCGCATCAGGGCACGCGCCTGCGTCGAGGCGGGACCCACCGCGTCGGTCAGCCGCTGGGTCTCGATGCCGCGCTGAAAGTCCTGGAGCAAGACCAGCAGACCGGCGCCCGCGACGCAGAGCGTCAGCAGGATGACGACCACATACGAAGCGAGGAGGCGGGCGCGCAGGGAATGAAACATGTCAGGCGACGAGTTTGTAGCCGATGCCGGTGACCGTCTCGATTTCGACCGTGGACCCACTCAGTTTTTTGCGCAGGTGGGCAATATGGACGTCCACGGTTCGTGTCTCGCCCGCGAAGTCATAACCCCACGCCAGCTCCAGCAGCTTTTCGCGGGTAAAGACGATGCGGGGGTGCTGGGCGAGCACCGCCAGCACGTCAAACTCTTTGGTGCGCAGTGCCAGCGCGCGCGAGCCGACGGTCACCTCGCGGCGGTCAAGGTCCAGCGTCATATCGCCGACCGCCATGCGCTGGCTCTGGAACGAGGGCTGGGTGCGGCGCAGGATCGCCTTGACGCGCGCTACCAGTTCGCGCGGGTTGAACGGTTTGGTAAGATAGTCGTCGGCGCCCAGTTCCAGCCCAACGATCTTGTCCACGTCTTGATCGCGCGCGGTGAGCATCAGGATGGGCACTTGGCTCGTCGCCCGCACGCGGCGGCACACCTCATAGCCGTCCACGCGGGGGAGCATCAGGTCCAGCACGATCAGCCCGGGTGGTTCTTGTTGGACTGCCTGGAGCGCGCGTTCGCCGTCGTGAACCTCCCGGACACGATAGCCCTCCATTTCCAGGTACATCCGCGCCAGTTCGGTGATTTTCCGTTCGTCATCCACCAACAAAATGAGCATAGACATTTAAAAAATTATAGGTGGGCGAGATGAACGTGTCAATCAAAGAGTGTAAATTCCCGGTAAAAATTCGGCTGTCTTTGCATCCCGGCTGTCCTTGCATCCCGGTCTGCCATGGGGACTGTTTTGCTCCGCGCAAGGGCGGGAGAGTTAGTGGGATAGCGATACTATTGAAATGACATTGCAGTTCCATTACAATCCTTACCAGAAAACAAACTCTCGACATTTTCATCCTCACGCCGGTCCGCGAGAGATTAGAGGTAAATCCATGAACAAGACTGTGTTTGTTGCATTGCTACTGATTGGATTGGTTGCCCTGGGGTTGGCTAGCCGGGTCCCGAGCGCGTCTGCGGCGCCTGCCTTTGAAGACCCCCAGATTTGTCTGAACGGAAAACTGTTGATGGTCGAACCGACCACGGCGCCGCTTGAGGCGTGGCTGGATGTTGGTCCCGGCGTGCGCGTGGATTTCAATATCAACCACTGCGGCGGCGACCCGAGTCTGCCCGTTTTTGAGCGGAGTCACGTGACCCACGACGGGTCCGGAAATTGGGCAACCCTCACCATCAAAACCCGGAAACACACCGACGTGATTGTGCTCTGGAATGGCAACACGCTCACACTGAACAGCGGTAACGATAACTGGATCGTCGTCTCGAAACGCATTAACTAGAGCGCGATTGGCTCGAACCCAAAAGGCAACCCCAACCCTGAGGTTGCCTTTTTTTTGTTCCCTGCCAAAGCCATCTGTCTTATTGTTTCGTTTCCCCGTTATCGCTATAATAGACCCGCAATCACCCGGGCGTGACAGAGTTTTCGCATTGCGCCAAGCGCCAACGCGTGCCACGCCTCTACTGTAGCCATGACTTGTCCTCAGTGTGGGCACAAAAATGCGGTGGGTGCGGCGGTGTGCGCCACATGCGCCACCCCGCTTTCGAACCTCTGCCCCAACTGCGGTTTCGAAAACCCGCGCGGTTTCAAATTTTGCGGCAACTGCGGTGTCAACCTCCTCACCGCGACGATGGCGCGCGAATCGTCGACCGAAAAGCTGCGGCGGGTCCAGGGCGTCATGCCTTCGCCCCTGGTGGACAAGATCATTAACGCCAGCAAGCAGATCGAAGGCGAACGCCGCACGGTGACTGTCCTCTTTTCCGACGTCGTCGGTTTTACCACCATCTCGGAAACGCTCGACCCCGAAACTGTCTATAACATTATTGATGCAAGCGTCGCCGCCTTTCGCGACGAAATCTATGCGCATGAAGGCACGCTCGACAAGTTTATGGGCGATGGCGTCATGGCGCTCTTTGGCGCGCCCGTGATGCACGAGGACGACCCCACGCGGGCAGTGCGCTGCGCCCTGGGGATGCACGCCGCCCTCAAACGGGTGAACAATGATATGCTGCACAAGCACGGGGTGCAGCTGCAAATGCGCATCGGTCTGAATCTCGGCACTGTCGTGGTCGCCGATATTGGCGCCGACCTGCGGATGAATTACACCGCGATGGGCGATACGGTCAACGTCGCCTCGCGTTTGCAGAGTGTCGCCGAGCCGGGCACCACCCTGGTCAGCCGCGCGGTCTATGAACAGACGCGCGCCATGTTCGACTATACCGAGCTCGGTTCCATCCGCGTCAAGGGGCGCATCGAGCCGGTAGAGATTTACCAGGTGATGGGGCTGAAACGCGAGCCGGGACGCGCCCGCGGCATTCCTGGGCTGGCGGCGCCCATGGTGGGGCGGGAGCAGGAAATGGCGCGCGTGCAGCACGTGGTCGAAACGCTCGCCCGTGACCACAGCGGCGGGCTGGTGCTCATCACGGGCGAAGCGGGGCTGGGCAAGTCGCGTCTCATCGGCGAGCTCAAGCAGTGGATCGGACGCACGCCCGAGCTCGCAGAGCTGCGTGTGTATGAGGGGGGCTGTGTTGCATACGGGCAGTCCGCCTATGATGTGCAGCTCCAGATCCTGAACTCGCTCTTGAGCATTCGTCCCGAAGATGCTCCGTCGGCCCGGCGCGACAAGATGCGCCATCACGTGCGCGACGTCGCGGGTGAGCGCGGTCTGCACAATATTTTGCCCTATCTCGAAAATTTGATGAGCGTGCCGCCGACCGAGCGCGAGTTTGCCGAGCGGTTGCGTCACCTGGAGCCGGCGCAGATGCGCCAGCAGCTCTTTCTCGCCGTGCGCGACCTGCTGGTCGCCGAGGCGCGAGCGCATCCGCTGATGCTGGTCTTTGAAGACCTGCACTGGGCGGACAAACCGTCGCTCGACATGCTCCTCTACCTGCTCAATTCAGTTGAGGATGCGCCGATTGTCTTTTTGTGCATTGCGCGCCCCACGGACAATCAAGCCGTCCCACAGATCCAACGGATGGGCGCGTCGCTCCCCGAAGCGCGGTACAGCACGATTACGCTGGAACCGTTGACGATGCAGCAGAGCGCGGCGCTCATTGACCTGCTCCTCACCATTGCCGACCTGCCGGAATCGCTGCGGCAGATGATTCCCCAGCGCGCCGAGGGCAATCCGTTCTTTCTGGAAGAGATCCTCCGCACGCTGATCGACCGGAATATCATTCGCCGCCGCGCCGAACGCTGGGAAATGACCCCCGGCGCCGATACGCACTCGTTCCAGGTGCCGCGCACGCTCGAAAGTTTGATCATGACGCGTCTCGACCATCTTTCCGAGACGACGCGCTATATCGCCCAGTGCGCGGCGGTGATTGGGCGCGATTTTCCCGATTCGATTCTGCTTCGCATTGCCGAGACGAACCCCTCGCGCCTGGACAATGATCTGCAAGAACTGATGGACCACGAGGTTGTAACGGAATCGGTGGGCGTGGGCGACCGTTCCGCCCCGACCGGCGTACCGCGCGAGCGGCTCTATGCGTTTCGCCATATTCTGACCCAGCAGATCATTTACAACAGCGTGCTCTTGCGCCGGCGCGAACAGCTTCATTTCAAGATTGCTTCCGCAATCGAGGAGCTGTATGCCGACCGGCTGGAGGAGCAGGAAGAACGTCTCGCCTTTCACTATGGCGAGAGTAAGGACGCTGCCAAGGCGCTGCCGCACGTCATTCGGGCGGCAGAACGCGCCGCCGGTCGGTTCGCGAACGAAGAGGCGATGGCATACTTTCGCACCGCGCTCGATCTCGCCACGCGGACGCAGGCGCCTTCGGAAACGCGCACGCACATTCTGATCGGGCTGGGCAATTCGCAAACCCACATTGGCGATTTTGATGGGGCTTCCGCCAGCCTGCGCGCAGCGTGGGACCTGGCGCGCAGCGCGCCCGCCAGCCCGACGCAGGCGCGCCAGACCGCCGAGATTGCCCGCCGGCTGGGGCGCATTTATGAGCGGCGCGCCAAGTATGACGAGGCGATGCACTGGCTGGAAAGCGCCCTGCGCGAGATCAATCGCGATGTCTCGTCGGGGCAGGCGGTCGAACGGGTGCGCATCTATCTGGACATTGGTTGGGTGCACTACCGGCGCGGCAATCTCGACGATGCCGAGCACTGGCGCTTGCGGGCGCTTGAAATTTCCGAGGGGCTTGATTACTATGCCGAGATGGGGTCGGCGTACAATGGGCTCGCTGCGCTGTATAATCACCGCGGCGATTGGAACAAAGCGATCGAGTCCGCCCAGCGCGGGCTGGAAGTGCGCGAAATGATCGGCGATGTCGAGGGGATGAGCCGTTCGCATTCGAACCTCGGCGCGATCCTGCTGAACCTCGGGGATTGGGACAAGGCGCTCCCCCACCTGGACAAGAGTCTGGAACTCAAACAGCGCATCGGCGACGCCAAGCAGCTGGCGCTGGCGCACAACAATCTCGGCTATTATTATTTGTACAAGGATGATTTGGGGCGAGCGCGGGAATTTTTCAACACCGCCCGCAAGCATGCCGAAAAGATCCGCGACCCCAACGCGACCTGTCTCGCGCTCAATTCGCTGGCGCAGGTCGAGTCCGCCGAGCAAAATTTTGATGCCGCCGCGCTCTTGCTCCAGCGTTCGCTCCGGCTCGCCGAAAATTCGGGGGTGCGCGATTGGCAGGCAGAAGCGGAATACCTGCTGGCGGAAATTGATCTCCAGCGCGGCGATTTCGACCGCGCCCGCGACGGCGCCGAGCGCGCCCTGGCGCTGGCGCGCGACCTGGGAATTCGCCAGACCGAAGCGAGCGCGCTGCGCGTGTTGGGCGCGACCGAGCGCACCGTGCGCGATTGGGACGCCGCCGAGCATCACCTCACCGAGAGCATAACGATCTCGAACGACGCCTCCAGTCCTTTTGAGGCAGCGCGCAGCGAACTCGAGTTAGGCGAGCTGTGCCTGGAGCGAGGCATGTTCGAGCAGGCGCGCACGCACCTGCGCCACAGCCGCGAGACCTTTGACCGCCTCGGCTCGAAAACGCTCGCCCGCCGCGCCCAGTCCTCCCTGCATGCCTTTGTCTAGGTAGAGTTGCGAATCGCGGGAAAAATCCATGAATTTTCCCTGCGATTCCCAACCTGATATCGTCTCGTCCCTCCGCCATGCGTAACGATTTACGCCTGATCCCTTTTTTCAGCGATCTTTCCGACGACGTGTTGAGCGCCATCGAAAAGTACTGCCGCCGCGAACATTATGGGCGCGGCGAACTTGTCTTTGCCGAGGGGGACTTTGGCGACCGCATGTATATTATCCAGTCGGGGCAGGTCAAGGTCATCTCGGAGCGCAACGGCAGCGAACGGATTTTTTCCTATCTCAATCCCGGCAACTTTTTTGGCGAGACGGCGCTGCTGACGGGCGAACCGCGCAATGCGGGCGTGCGCGTGGTGATTGATTCCGACCTGATCTCGCTCGGGCGGCAGGAACTGCAAGAGCTGATCGAGACGTATCCGACCATCGCCGTCGAAATCAGCCGCGAGCTCTCGCGCCGGCTCACCCGCCAGATCCAGACCCCCATCCAACAAGAAGAGCTCAATATCGTCGCCGTCGTCGGGCAGCAGGCGCCCGCCCTCGCCGAACAGGTCGCCGCGCTGACGGGTGAAGAGGTCTTTTTGTTTGATCTCGGCGGTCTCGGCGCAATGCCGGTAGACCAGACCGCGCTCTCGCAGGGGGGGGTGCAGTTGGCGCGCGGCGGGCAAAACCTGACGTCGGACGACCTGCCGGCGCGGCTCTCGTCGCTCGTCCAGGAATACTATTGGGTGATGCTCGCCATTCCACTGCGCCCCTCGCTCTTGACGATCAAGGCGATTGACCTGGCGGACGTGACCATTCAACTCGCCGATACGCCCGAGCGCTGGCTGACGCAGGCGGCGACGCGCAGCTTTGTCGTCGTCAAACCGGAACCGAAACGGATCGCGCGGCTGGCGCGCAAGATCGCACGGCGGCAGCTCGGGCTCGCCCTCTCGTCGGGCGGGGCGCGCGGGCTGGCGCATATTGGCGTACTCGACGTGTTCGAGCGCGAGCGGATCCCCGTGGACATTATCGCCGCCTCTTCGATGGGGGCGATTGTGGGCGCACTCTATGCCGCGGGCACACCGCTGGACGAAATGATCAATATTGCGCAGATGATGCGGCGGCAGACGAATTTCTTGACCGGGTTCCCGATGTGGGACCTCGGCTTGCCGCCGCGGTCGGGGCTGGTGCACGGACAGCGCACCCTCGACTATTTCAAAAGGATCCTGCGTAACAAGACCTTTGAGGAGCTCGACATGCCCTTGACGATTGTGGCGTGCGATGTGATTACGGGCGAAGAGATTCTGTTCGAGACGGGACCTGTCGCCGACGCCGTACGCGCCTCGATGTCGATCATTGGCGTGTTCGAGCCGGCGCACGTGGGCGATCACTTTCTCGTGGACGGCGGAACGGTCAACCCTGTGCCGACCTCGATCTTGAAGGACAAGCGCGCCGATATTGTCGTCGCCTCGAGCGTGATTCCCGGCTTGCCCGAGCGCATGCACCGCAAGGAACAGCTCAAGACCGGCAAGGCACCCAACGTCGTTTCGATCGTCCTCGGCGCCATCGAAATCATGGAATCGGAAATTATCCGCGCCCGCTCCGAAGCGATTGACGTGCGGATCGCGCCCGACGTGGCGCAATTTACCACCCTCGACTATGAGCGTGTGAACGACATTATCCAGGTCGGTCGCGACGCCGCCGAAAAAGCCCTCCCTCAACTCCGCCAGCTCCTCGCTCCCAAGCCGCGAATGAAATCGTTCACCGGGTGAATCAGCCTTTTGTCCTTGCGCGCCGCCTTTGCAAAGCAATCCCCCTTCCCAAAAGGGAGCATCGTGAAAACGCGAACCTACTCCATCTACATCCTCACGAACAACTACAATACCGTGCTCTATACCGGCGTTACCAACAACTTGATGCGGCGCGTTTGGGAGCACAAAGAGAAACTGCACGAAGGGTTCACGAAAAAATACAATGTGACTAAACTGGTCTATTACGAAGAATATCCCGACATTGGCTCAGCCCTCGCCCGCGAAAAACAAATCAAGGGTGGCTCTCGTCAGAAAAAACTCGACCTCATCCATTCTCTCAATCCCGAATGGCGCGACCTCTACTTGGAGCAGTAATCGTACATTTCGCATGGGATTGCTTCGCAAGAACGGCTCGCAAGGACAGAGATGGTAATGTCTTTGTGAGCCGCGTTTGGTGATGTGCGTTTCGCATGAGATTGCTTCGCAAGAACGGCTCGCAAGGACAAGCGGCGGAGTGTCTTTGTGAGCCGCGTTTGGTGATTTGTGTTTCGCATGGGATTGCTTCGCAAGAACGGCTCGCAAGGACAGAGATGGTAATGTCTTTGCGAGCCGTGTTGGGAGATTTGCGTTTCGCATAGGATTGCTTCGCAAGAACGGCTCGCAGGGACAGGCGGCGGAGTGTCCTTGCGAGCAAAGTGAAGCAATCCCTCTCCTGCGACGACAAGAGCGCGCTGTCTTGGCGAGCAAAGCAATCATCCTCGCGCAAGGACACCGGGCGAACTGTCTTGGCGAACGACGCGAAGCAATCGCCCTCGCGCAACGAAACCGGACGGACTATCTTTGCGAGCAAAGCGAAGCAATCCCTCTCCTGCAAGGACAAGCGGCGGAGTGTCCTCGCGGGCGGAGTGAAGCAATCACCCTCGCGCAAGGACACCGTGCGAATTGTCTTGGCGAACGACGCGAAGCAATCACCCTCGCGCAACGAAACCGGACGGACTGTCTTTGCGAGCAAAGCGAAGCAATCCCTCTCCTGCACGGACAAGCGGCGGAGTGTCCTCGCGAGCGGAGTGAAGCAACCTCCGCCGCGCACGGAACAGCGGCGTACTGTCTTTGCGAGCGGAGTGAAGCAATCTCCCCCGCGCAAGGACAAGCGGTGGACTGTCTTTGCGAGCAAAGCGAAGCAATCTCCTCGCGCTAGGACGGGAATTCGCGTTTATAATGCGCCTACTCCGATATGAACACACTCGCTCCCGTAACGGAACTCACACCCCTGTACGCGCGCATTGCAGCGCTGGAAATGCTGCAAAACGTGGCGCGCGAGCTGACGGCGGAATTGGACTTGGAAGCGCTTTTGACAAAGATTCTGGGCGCGGCGATCCAGGTCTCGCACAGCACCGCCGGGTCACTCTTTTTGTATGATCCTGCCGGGCACGAGCTCGTGTTCAAGGTGATTGTGGGTGGGGGCGGCGATGTGCTGCTCGAAACGCGCATCCCCGCCGACCGCGGCATTGCGGGCAAGAGTTTTGTCGAGCAGCGTCCGATCCTCGTCGCCAACGCGCAAGCCGACCCCGACTATTTTTCCGCGCCCGCGGTGAGCGTGGGATTGTACGTGCGGCAGCTCCTCGCCGTGCCGCTCGTGCATCAGGGGCAGGCGATTGGCGTTTTGGAAGTGATGAACCGCGATTCGGGGGAACCTTATACCGACAATGACGCGGACCTGCTGATGGCGTTTGCGGCGCAGAGCGCGATTGCGATCGAGAATGCGCAGCTGTACGGCAAAGTGCTCGAGGAGCGCGACCGGATTCTCAATGTCGAGGCGGCGGTGCGGCACGAACTGGCGCGCGACCTGCACGACGGACCGGCGCAGATGCTCTCGGCGCTGATTATGGAAATTCGCTATTTGCGCGAACTGGCGGGGCAAGAGCCGGGCAAGCTCGTGAAGGAGTTTGTGAACCTGGAAGCCGTCGCCCAAAAGGCAATGTACCAGACGCGCAATATTCTCTTTGACCTGCGTCCTGTTATCCTGGAACAGCAGGGTCTCGGTCCCGCGCTGGAACAGTATGTCATGCGGCTGCGCATGGTCGAGCCGTTCCATATCATGCTCAACGCGCAAACCTTGAAAACGCGCTATGAACCGAAGGTGGAAGCGGCGATTTTTTCAATTGTGCAAGAAGCGGTGAACAATGTGAAAAAACACGCCAACGCGCAGAACCTGCAAATAAATGCCGTCGAGGATGCCAAGGGCTTACGCATTACAGTCCGCGATGATGGGCGCGGCTTTGACGTCGAGCAGATCCAAGCCAACTATGGACAGCGCGGCTCACTGGGCTTGTTGAATATGCAAGAGCGCGCCGAGATCGCGCGCAGTAAACTCGATATTGCCTCGGAAAAAGAAAAAGGGACAACCGTTACGTTGTCCCGACCTCACGTGTCTTGATCCGGTCCGAAAAAAATTTTATTTCCTCAGCGCGAACTTGAGCCCCGCATGAATCGCGGGCGCCGCCGCTTCGCAGTGATTGTTGTCCGCCCAGACCTGTGTCTTGAGTTTTAGCCCCGGATAGCCGCGGCTCGCCAGGAGCTCCTCCAGACGATGCATGTCGCTCACGGTGGTGTCCTCGTCCGATTCCTCCAACTCGCCTGACCCCAGATAGAGCTGCACCGGCAGATCGCGGTGCGCTTGCGCATAGGCGCGCTCTTGCGCAAATACCGACCGCCCCGGATCGCGAAGATACGGGCTGGCGGCAACGTAACTGTAAAAGAGCCCGGGTTCGCGAAACATGGCATACAGCGCGAGCAGACCGCCATACGAGTGCCCGACCAGGATACGCCGCGTCGGGTCGGAACGATAGGTGCGCTCGACCCACGGAATCAGCTCGTCTTGCAGAAAGCGCATAAAGTTTTCTGCGCCTCCCGCTTTCACCGGACGGTTGATCCATTCCGTCAGCGAGCGTTCTTCGCTTTCGATGCGTTCGGGTGTCAGGTCGTCCGAGCGCGCCACCGAGACGGTGCGCCACGTCTCTTGGGGCGAATCCGCCTCGGGATAGCCGATTCCGATGACGAGCGCATCATACGAGCGCCCGCACCATGCCGCCTCGCGCACAAAATCGGTCACCATGTTCATGTGCCAGTTTGCGTCGGTCAAATAGACGGTAGACCACGCGTCCAGCGTTTTATAAAACGGACCGCCGGCGCGCGTGTCCTGCACATACGCATAGGGCAGGGCGACCGAAATCTCGTAGGTCTTGCCGGTGGCTTGGGACTCGAATGTGTAAATTTCGGTCGCCAGGCGCGAGACCCGGTTACTTTGTCTTGGACTCGTTTTCATTTGCTTAACGACCTTTATGCAGAAGAGATAGCTCGATGCACCAGACCCGGGAAATTTGATTCTGCACCGCCCGGCGTGCGCGCGACCACCCGCACGCTCCGTGCGTCCAGATTGACTTCGCCGGGCAGCTCGCCGCCCGCTGCCGCGTCGCGCCAGCCGGTGACGTTGAGCCAGACGCGCTGAGGCTGGTCGGTGAAATTCATCAGAAAGAGGAACGTTTTGCCGTCGCGTTCGCGGCGACCGGCGATCACGCCCCGGGGGAGGATGCCGGCGGGCTCGACGCCCGCTTCCGGCAGGAGCATGCCGACGAGCGTGTTTGCTTGCGCTTCGTCGGGGAGCCAGCCCACATACATGACGCGTCCATTCCCGACTGCGTTTACGGTCATTGCCGCCTTGCCCTGCAGGGGGAACGCGGTGTACGCGGCGATCGGGGTCGCGGTTTCCGGTTCGAGCGTTTCGACCCACCGAGCCGCCTCGATTGTTGCGCCGCGCCAGGTCAGGATGACGGGATGCGACACGCCGGGCGGGACGGACTGCCAACTCGTCACCGCTGCCCCGACAAGGTCGCGCAGTGCGCCCGGCAGGGGCTCGGAGGTGACCGCGTTCGTGGGCGTTTTGAACCCACTGCGCACGCCCATCACCAATAGTCCGCCGTCCTCCACATATTGTTTCAGATGTTCGCTCAAGGAAGGGTCGGCAATGTGCAGGAGCGGCGCAACCACCAGTTTGTAGCGTGACAGGTCGGCGCGCTCGGAAATGATATCGCACGTGACTCCGGCGCGGAGCAGCGCCGCATACCAGGTAAACAACACATTCCAATAGGAAAAGCCCTTGAGGTGCGGCTGGAGCTGGATTGCCCACAAGTCTTCATACGAGACGAGCAGCGCGACCTCGTTTGTTACGCGCGTATCGTCGAACGAGCGCATCAGAGCCAGCTCGGTCTGGAACTGCTGCAGTTGGAAATATCCCTGCGCGGGCGAACCGTCATGGTTCATCAATCCGCTGTGATACTGCTCTTGCCCGACGAGGGCTGCCCGTTCGCGAAAAAAGAGGGTCGCCGCAACGCCCGCCGAAAAATTGTGCCAGAGCCACAGACCCATTACGCCGGGACGCGGGGCCGGGTTGTATTCGCCCCAATTCACAAAGCCCGCCTGTTGTTCCATGATCCAAAAGGGCAGACCGTCCTTTAGTCCCCGCGTCAGATCGTGCGCCATTCCGGTCAGATAGGGGTTGCCCACATCGCGCGCATAGACACCGTCGTCCGCGTCCTCGAGATAGGCGTGCCAACTGTTGGCGTTGCCTGTCGGGTACGAGTCCCATGTCGCAAGGTCGAGGGGCTTGGCAAGTTCGTACGCATCCAGGTCAGCAAACAGCCCCATGAAATTTGTGGTCACGAACTGGCGTGTCCCCGCGCCGGGCTGTGCCTGTGCCGCGCGGAGGATGTCTATTTGCAGCTGCTGGTAGCCGGCAATCGAATCGGATGAAAAGCGACAATAGTCGAGCGCGTGCGCGGGGTTGGGCGAATCTCCAACGACGAGCAGGGGCGGACCGATTTGGTCCCACGCGTCATACTCTTGCGACCAAAAGACGGTGCCCCATGCCTCATTCAGCACTGCCACCGTTTGATATTTGCGCTCGAGCCAACGACGAAACGCCGCGCGGCAGTTGTCGCAGTAACAGCGTGTTGTATTGCCCCAGCCGAACTCGTTATCGATCTGCCAGCCGACGACGCGCGCATCCGCAGCGTAATGCTGTGCCATCGCTCGCACGATGCGCGTCGTCGCCGCACGAAACACCGCGCTGTTGGGGCAGTAGTGATGCCGTCCGCCAAAATTCCGCCGGCGTCCCCGGTCGTCCACGGGCAGCATCTCGGGATGTGCGCTTACGAGCCGGGCGGGTGGGGCAGCGGTCGGCGTGCCGAGCACGATGCGGAATCCTTGCCGCGCAAACAGCTCGATGGCGCGGTCGAGCCAGCCAAACTCGAATTCGCTCTCTCGCGGCTCCAGGCGGCTCCACGCAAATTCCGCCATCCGCACGATGCTCAAGCCCGCCTCTCGCAGCAGGGGAGCATCCACGCTCCACCGCGCCTCGTCCCAATGCTCGGGATAGTAACAGACGCCCAGTTCCATAAGAATAGGTCTTGCGTGGTGTGAGCGAAAACTGCATGCTCGCTCACACCACGTCAAAAGAAAGTTAATTCCTCCAGCGATTCGATAGTGTATGTCGGCTGGATGCTGGATGCTTGCAGGGTTGCGCGGTCGGTGGCGCCGGTCAGGGTGAGGGCGCTTGCCATGCCCGCTTGGATGCCCATCCGCACATCGGTCTCGAGGCGGTCCCCCGTGATGATACATGCGGAGGGTGGGAGCTGCAACCGTTCCAAAATTGCATCGCTCATGAACCGCGAGGGCTTGCCCACCACCGCTTCGACCGGCTTGCCGGTACATGCCTGGATCGCCGCAATGATTGCCGCCGCATCCGGCTGCCCGCCGCCCGGCACCGGGCAGAATGGGTCGGCGTTTGTCGCAAAAAAGCGCGCGCCCGCGCGAATGGCGTCGAACGCGATTTGCAGTTTCCGGTAGGCAAAGGTGCGGTCAAAACTCGCAATCACCGCGTCGGTCTCGGCTGCCTCCTCTGTCAGCTTGAACCCCGCCGCGCGCAGCCCATCCATTAAAACGTCCTCGCCGCACACAAACAGACGCGCGCCGGGCAGCTCGCGCTGCAAAAAATGCACCAGAACGCCCGCTGAATTGACGATATCGGTCTCGGAGGTCGGCAATCCAAGCCGCGCCAGTTTGTTTGAATATTCAGCGGGGGTGTGCGTTGGGTTGTTGGATAAAAAGACGGTGCGTTTGCCCCGCTCGCGCAGAGTCCGAATCGCCGCCTGCGCGCCCGGCAGGAGCGTATCGCCCAAATAGACCGTGCCGTCCAAATCGAAAATATAGCCCTGGTACTCGCGCATTCCATGATCTCCCGGCTGGTGGCGAAAAATGTGTAAAGATGGGCGGGGTGACCCCTGCCCGTACAGATCAGACAGATTTGCGGAAACCACCTCGCCTGTGGACAAAATTGGGGATAAAGGTGGAAAAACGATTCAAAAGCTATTGACACCGAACGCGTGTTCGCTTATAATGACCCCGAACAAACGTGCTAAGATCGGCTTGTTCGATATGGACGAAACGTCCAAACTGACCGTCCCGCACGATCCCCGGAGGCATTTATGGCACTGTCCGAACGTCAGGAACAGATTTACAACTATATTCAGCGCTTTACGAGCGAAAAAGGACGCCCGCCCACCATCCGCGAAATTGGACAGGCGGTCAACATTTCGTCCACCTCGGTGGTCAATTACAACCTGAACATCCTCGAAAAAGCAGGGTTGCTCGCTCGCGAAAAAGAAGTTTCGCGCGGTTTGCGCCTGACAGGACAAAACGGCAAAGGCGCGCTCGACCCGCGCTTTATTCAAGTGCCTCTTTTGGGGCGCATCATTGCCGGTAAACCGATCGAAGTCCCCGAGCCGGGCACCTCTGCCTTTGAGGCAGACCACGAGAGCGTTCTGCTCACGCGCGATCTGCTGGGCGGGAATGACGCCGAAAATCTCTATGCCCTGCACGTCAAGGGCGATTCGATGATTGATGCTTCGATTCACGACGGCGACATCGTCGTCATGAAGCACCAGGAAACCGCCCGCAATGGCGACCTGGTTGCGGCGTGGATCAAGGACAAACAGCAGACCACTCTCAAACGCTTTTTCCGCGAAAAGGGCGTGGTCAAACTGGTCCCCGCCAACCCCAACTACAAGACCCTCGAGGTCGAGCCGAAAAATGTCTCGATCCAGGGCAAAGTAGTGCTCGTCATCCGCCAACTCGGCGCTGCCGCGTAAATGGATAGAACCGGTTCTCGCTGCGATCTCGTCATCGCAGCGAGAACCGGTTTTTCTTTCTCATCTTGAACCAGACGTCCCCGTCTGGTTTTTTTTTCACAGAGGCACTCATGGCAACCGCAACAAAAACAAAAGCGTTGAACAGCACACGCATCCAGCCCAAACCGTACCCGCCGTCGAATGTGCCGGATAATTTCCAGCAGCTCTTTGACCGCCTGAAACAGGTGCTTGTGCCCTATGCACCGTATATGACAGTATTGGACGACAGTGCCACCCAATACACGCTCGTCGCTCCGCACCGCCAAAATTCTGCCAAGCGCTTTGGCGGCGTCGCCATCCGCAGCAAGCATGTGACCTATTTTTCGTGTCCCGAGATTCTCAGAAAGGCGTCCCCCCGCCTGAAAAAGAAGATGCAAGGCACCGGCTCGCTCAGTCTCACCAGGCGGACGACGCCCTCATCCAGGAAATCGCCCAACTCACCGCCACCCGCTTTAAAAATTTCCAGGCGGGCAGTTGGTAAGTCTCTTGAACGGCGCACCCATATCCCCGGGTGCGCCGTTTTTTTATTCTTCCGGCAGGAGCAGACGGCGGATGTCGTCCGGAAACGGAACGGGACGTCCGTTGTTATCAATGTTCATGTGCGTGGTAAAGCCACTGCACAATTTGGCGCCATCGCGCAAGATTTCATAGCGGATGGTGACGGAACGGCTCTTGACCTCGCCAATCCAGGCGCGGGCAGTGAGCAGGTCGCCGTAAAAGGCGGGCGCGTGGTAGCGAAGGTTCGCTTCGACGACGGGCCAGTGAAAGCCGCGCGCTTCAATGTCGCGTGCATAGTCCATGCCCTGCTGCCAGAAAAATTCGCCGCGCGCCGCTTCGAACCAGATGAGATAGTTGGCGTTGTATGCGATGCCGCTCATGTCGGTTTCGGCATACCGGACGCGAATTTGGGTGGAAACGGTTTTCATAGGTGGGGGTAATTGATTGTTGCCAACTGTGTTGGCAACAATTTCATTTCAAGGTAAAGCTGCTCGCGGCAGCCCGGTTCGAGCCGTGAGAGAACGTCAGGGTAAGCAAATTTCCAACCGCAAACGGTGTGGGATACGGCAAGAGCGGAACCGTATAGTCTGTCCAGGTAGAAGCAAGATCGTATCGCTCAAGACCCGGAATTTCCAAGTACTGCGGCGAGCCGGCAGAGTTGAGACGCAGCGTGATGCGGTTTGTGTAGGACGAGTTGAAATAGATTTCGCTCGTGCTCCCCTTCCAAAAGCGCCCGCGCTCGTCATCGAGATCGGCGAGCGGTTCGGTTTGCCAGCCGCGCCCAAGATACATCAAGCTCGCGTCATCGGCGAGATTTACGGCAAGGGTCGATGGAGGGGGGAGCGGCGCGGGAAAGGTATAAGCGACGACTGTATCGTCATGGGAGGTACCATCCGGATCCACGACCGCTGCTTGCAGGACGCTGCGCAAGTAGGAATCTATCCGGGTAAATTCTTTGGGCTCGAGCTGGTCGCGATGCACCACCGCATAGCGCAAGTTGAAAAAGCGGAGGGTATCCATCAGCACAGCGCGGTCCTGCGAGACACGGTCCTCGACCGCTTCCCCGGGCTCGGCGCCTTCGAGGACTCGCATCGTTTTGACGACAAAAGGCGTCGCTCGCAGACTGAAATAGTCGGCAACGTCGGGCGCGATGCGGTTGGTATAGGCGCGCAAGATCCGTTTCTGATGCGTGATTTGATAGGTCTCGTTTTTCGCCGCAAACCGCCAGTTAAAGCTCGGAATTTCGAGAATGGTGAAATCGCCCGCCTCGCGGGCGATTTTTTCATAGATGGGCGGGACGGTATAGGCGAGGGTTGGATAGGGAAAGATGCCCGCCTCGACGACCACCAGTGCGCCGAGGGGGATCAGGAGCCAACGGCGCCGTTCCAGCAGGACGCGCGCCCCTGCGCCCGCCAGGATAGCGAGTGAAAAGAAAAAGAGAATGCCATAGCGCATGGGGATGCGAATATGGTTGACGATGGGCACGTTGTTGAGAAGGGCAAAGGGCAGTGGGATGCCGGTGGCGGCACCTGCCACATGCAGGACGGGACCGAGGGCGAGGAGCGCAAAGACGCCCGCCGAGAGAAGCCAGAAACCCATGCCGCGGCGGCTGCGCCAGAGCCCGACCAGGACCAGCACGAAAACGGTGACGCCGATAAATGCCTGGCGGTCGGGGGAGAGCTCGGAATCATCGGGCGTGTTGACTGAGGCGTTGACGCCGTCGACGCGCGGGGCGATCGGTTGATAGATCGTGCTGCGGGCATTCGGCACAATGTACGAGAGCAGATCATACGAACGGTCGGCAGAATATTTCAAGGGATAGACGCGAATATAGTCGCCCCCCTCGATGGAAAAATCCTGGAGGAGAAAGGCGAGCATCGGGAGAGAGAGGAGGGCGGCTGTGACGCCAAGCAGGACCAAGTTAAAGAGGCGAGTTTTTGGCAAAGACCCCAAGGGTTTCCAAAAACCCTTGGGGTCTCGTGCCAAAAGCCAGATCATCCAGAGTCCGGTAAATAGGGCGAGGAACGCGGCAATTTGAAAATCTATATAGACATTGAACGCGAACAAGAGACCCGCCACCAGCGCATTCTTGCGCCCCCCCCGTTCGGTCGCGCGCAAGAGATAAAGGACATAGAAGGGAATGAACTCGGTGTGATAGAGGTTCGTGAACGCGATGCCATAGCCGGTGCGGAGCGCACCAAAGGTAAAGATGATGGCGGTGAGGATGGCAGCGAGGCGGAGGGCGGACGGCGGACGATTCGTTGGTGCGCCAGGCGAACCAAAAGAAGGACCCGGACCGGCGGGAGAGGGAGAATTGACAGCTGACGGCAGTCCGGCGCCGGTGGTCTGCGGTCGGCGGACTGTTGTGAATATCTCGACGGTGAGCAGATACATGCCGTACGCGGTGAGGATGCTGGCGGCGAGATAGACAAGATTGAATGCCGGGACGAGCCCAAAGGCGAGCTGGAGCGGAATGCTGGCAAAGCTCGGCAGGGCAGTGCCCCAGAGGAGTTGGGTCGCGCCGCCGAGAGGATAAAAGATATAGTCACTGTGAAACGGGTTCGTGCCAAGATTGAGGACCGAAATGCGCGCCCAGCCCATTGCCCAAAGATAACTCCAGACGTCACCATCCACGCCCGGAATGTGATCGGCGAACTGCGCGGCGAGAGGGTCCACCAGCGCAAGGGCGAGGAGGGAAAAGAGTATCAGGACGACGGTATGCTCGTGTTTTTGGAACAGAACCGAGAGACGGGACGGGGACATTACGCGGAGGTCAGCCTGGCGACCGCATCCGGGAGCTCGTAGATTTCACTGATGCAAATGTTCGCGTCAGGCGGACAATCCACGAATTCGACCGATTTGGCGGGGTCCACAAAGCGGCGGGTGGGCTGGACATTCGGGTCCATGCCGGGGGGAAGCAAAAGGATGGTTTGAATGCCCAGTTCGCGGGCGCTCGGCAGGTTGCGAACGGAATCTTCGATCAGGATGCATTCGCTGCCCTGCACGTTCAGTGCGCGCAGGACGCGCTCGTAGGCGCCGCGCGCCGGTTTGCAATCAAATTCCATAAAGACAATATCAAAGATGTGGGTGAATTGGTCGGCAATGCCGAGGCGCTCGAGAACCCGGTTGGCGTGCGGGGCGTCGGCATTGGTGACGATGACCTTTTCGTAGGAAATGCTTGCAAGAATGGCGCGCAATTTTTCGTCGGGGACGAGGAAATGCGCCACATCCACGTCATGGACAAAGCCGAGGTAATCGTGCGGGTCTATTTCGCGTTCAAGCATGAGACCGCGCAGGGTCGTGCCGTATTCGTCCCAATATCGTTTTTGCAATTCGTGAGCGGCTTCCGGTTCCAGGTTATAGCGCTGTTCCAGGTACAGCCGCATCCGGTCGCCAACCGCGGGCATCAAGCCGCTGGTCGCCGGATATAGAGTTTCGTCCAGATCACAGAGAAGGTATTTGATCATACACGACGATTGTAGCATAGGCGAGCGATTGCACGCCCCGCGGAAACGCTTGCTGCGAAACCAGGTGCGCCAGGGCGAGAGCAATCAGCAATGGCTCTAACAAAAAGATCGGGTCGCTGCAGAGTCCGGACCTATATCCCTCCCAAAGTGGCACCGGCAGAGAGTGCGGCGCGGAGACGGTCGGCGGAATCAACCAGGGCTTCGTCGGTGTCGGTGCCGACGCCGCCTTTGTAGGGCAAGCCGCCGATTTCGAGAATGGCGGCGCCGGTGAAATGGGCGGCGTTCAAGGTTTTGCCAATTTGATCAAAATCAATGCTCCCGCGCCCGAGCGGCAGGTGATAGTTCACTTCCGGAAGGGGCGTGTCGGAGACGTGGAGCATGACCATGCGCGGGGCAAGCTCGAGATAGCCGTCGAGGTGCTCGGGCGAAGTGTGGTTCGTGTCCCAGACAAAGCCAATCTCGGGAACTTGCTCCAGCACGTGGCGACAAATGTCGGGGTTATGAAAGATGCCCGCAAACACAGTATTTTGCTCAAAGCCCAGGGTAAAACCGTGCTCGGCAGCAAGGTCCACGCCCGCGCGGAATTGGGCGATGCAGTCCTCCTCAAGGGCGCGAGCGTCAGCGGGAGCCAACCGTTCGGTGGGCGCGACGTGCCAATGGACGTAGCGGATGGGCAAGGTGGTGATGGCTGGCAGGTTCGCCCGGAGCATTTCGATCGGCGTTGCGCCCGCCTCGTTGCGCCCGTCGGGTCTTAGGAACGACAGGATCTCCATGGTTACGACGCGAGCGGTCTCGGCACGCACCTCAGCGACGCGAGAAAAGGTATCGCCCAGATGGGATTCGAGCAGTTTGCCCTTGCGGTCGGAAATGTGCACCGCTTCAAAGTTGTGCTCGCGCGCAAACTCGAGTTCTTGCACAAACGGGCGCCATTCGTTGGGAAAAAGGCGGGCGACATAGCCGATAAGGGGCATAGGGATTAGTTGGTTTTCAGGATTTCGGTCAGCCGGGCAGCGTCTATGTTGGCGCCGGTGAGAACAAGGGCGATGCGCTTGCCGCGAAAAGCGGCGGCGTTTTCGTTGAGGGCGCCAAGACCGACGGCGCCGGAACCTTCGACGAGAAGCTGTTCGTCGCGGGCAAACGAGGCGACGGCAGCGTGAACGGACTGCTCGGAAACGATCACGATATCGTCAATGAGTTTTTGCTGTGCAACCTGATAGACGATTTGCCCGATGCCGCCCGCAAGACCTTCACAAATGGTCGGCGCGGGGGTGTATTCTTCGTAACACGTTTGATCGCGCAGGGAATCGCGCAGGGCAGGCGAGGCGTCGGGCTGGACGGCGAGCAGCCGAATGGGCGGCGCGATGCTCTTGAGTGCGACGGCAATACCGGAAATGAGACCGCCTCCCCCTACGGGCACAAGAAGAAAATCGAGGTCCTGGAGGTCCTCCAGGATTTCGAGCGCGATGGTGCCCGCGCCTGCGACGGTGCGGACGTCGTCATAGGCGTTGACAAAGGTCGCGTTGTTTTGTTGTTCGTAAGCGACGGCGGCATGGTGCGCTTCGTCATAGGTCTCGCCGACCTCGCGGAGGTTGACGCCGGCGCGCTTCATTTTGTTGATTTTGGCTGCGGGCGTGCCGCCGGGCACAAAAATGTTGACATTGGAGATGCCGAGCTGTCGAGCCGCATAGCCCACTGCCGAGCCGTGATTGCCCGCCGACGCGGCGACGAGTCCGTGCGCCCGTTCGTCGGGTGAAAGCTGCGAGAGCAAGTTGAATGCGCCGCGCACCTTGAATGAGCCGGTGGGCTGCCAGGTTTCGGGCTTGACGAAAACGTCGGCGTCGAATTGTTCCGAGAGAGCGAGCGCGCGGCGCAAGGGCGTGCGCATCACGTAGGGGCGGATGCGCGAATGCGCGCTCCAGATTTCGTCAATGGTGGCGGGACGTTGAAGCATGTGGTGGATTGTATCTGACTCGCAGTTTATTCCAAAAAAAGGGACAAGGAAAACAAAACACGTCGTCGGAGACGACGTGTTTTGTTTATAAATCTCATTTCACTGGAACACGAATGATGTTCGTCCATTCGCGGTGCCGGTCGAGGTAGACCACTTGAAGTTTGTAACGATACTCGTTACCCTCCTTTACCTTCCGATTGATGAACCGGTACGCTGCGCCTTGCGCACTGCCCGCGTATTTTGCTTGCTTGAGATTCTTGTTGATCTGCTTCCACTCGCCCTTGCCCGTCCGCCGGTAGATGTTAAAGCCGGCGATGCGCGCTTCGCTCGTGGTCCGCCACTTTAAGAGGACGTTCCCCTTGGCATTCACGCTCCCCTTTAGTCCTGCCACATCGACCGCCGCAGCAGATTTGGGCGCAAGGATGAATTGACTCAAGCTGGTGACCGTTTGATCCGCGGTCACGCAGTGCAGAGGCGCATAGGTTAAAGTGTCCAGCGTGCCGCCGATATCGGTCCATATGTTGTTGAGATACTGATAGACGTGAAGATCCGTCTCGGTCTGTCCGTTCAACACCGCAGGGTGATAACAAAAGGTCACATCGAGCAAAGTGTCCAAGGGCTGCGGCGCCGCGCGGCGCACCGTCGGCACCTCGGTGAGATCCCACACCAGCGGCAGCGCGTCCGCGGGCGGAGTATTGCCGGGCGCGCTCTTGTCCAGATTCACGCTCACGTACAGGGCATCGTTAAAGTGGATTTTGGCGAGAGTGGGACCGAACGTAAAGGTGTCGCCGGACGCCCCGTTTTTGGCAACAGTATCACTGTCCAAGAACTGCATTTCATAGGCGCCGATGTCGCAATTCAAATCGTTACGATCGCTGCCGCGCTGGTCCTCGCCGGCAGCGCCATAGTCGGGCGAACCGATGGCTGCATTGCACGCGGTCTTGTCGCCCGCGTCGATGGCGATGCTGGTGTATTGGAGCGCCATTGTTTGCGTCGCCCCTCCGTTGTCAGCGAGCGCCGCGAGGCTCGGGTCAGAGCCGACGATATTGCCGTCGGTGCCGTTGGTCAAGCCGCAGGCGTGATCGCTTGCCGGGTCCTTGAAGAGGTTATAGCTGCCGGTGAGCGCGTTTACATTAAAGCAATCGCCCCCCGCGTTGTCTGCGAGAATTGAATTTTTGAGGTTCACGGTGCCGCTGTTGGTAATCCCGCTCCCATGATTACCGGCGAACGTGCTGTTGGTCACGTTCGCTGTGCCCGCCGGATAGTTGTTGATTCCAGCCCCCGACCCTGCGCTGTTATTGGTAAAGGTGCTGTTGCTGACCGTCAGCGCGCCAAAATTGGCGATCGCGCCGCCGGCATCCGCTCCGCTGTTGCTCAGGAACGTGCTGTTGGTCACGGCGAGCGAACCGTTATTGAGCACCGCGCCGCCGCAGTCGTGATCGGTGCACTTGGACCCGACGCCATTTGCCAGGGTAAGGGCATTCAACTCGAGCAGTTTGCCGGCATTGACCACAAGGATGCGGACGCTGCTGTTCCCACTGATGGTGATTTTGCCGAGATTGGAACTGCCATCGATTGTGATGCCATTGGCATTGTCAATTGCGGGCAGGGTCCCACCGAGCGTGATCGTGCACTCGTTCGCCGCCGCACAGCCCGCATCCGTTTCCGGAATGTCAAACGTGATGGTGTGCGCGTTCCCCGAATCCGTATTCGCCGCGGTGAGCGCTTCGGGCAGGGTGCAATAGACCTCGCCGCAGGTCCCGTCGTCCGTGTCCGCCGACTGTGTGACGACAAAGTTGGGTCCGCTCTGTGCGTTGTCAAGCACCATCACCGTCGCCTTGTTGCTGTGGAACTCATCCAGAAACGCCACATAGGGTCTACTGCCATCCAACGCCAACGAGGTGAAACCGCCAAGCCCTGCTGAAAAACCCGCACTGCCCACATCCACCCAATTTGTCCCGTCGAAGGTCATGACAGTTATTTTGTTGCTATTGCCCCCATCCTCAAACGCCACATACGGCGTGCTGCCGTCCAGCGCCAGCGAAGTGAATTGTGCCTTGCCGGCTGAAAAGCCCGCCGTGCCGACGGTGACCCAATTCGTCCCGTCAAATTTCATCACCGTCGCTTTGTCGTTGTTACCGCCGTCCTGATATGCCACATAGGGCGTGCTGCCGTCCAGCGCCAGTGAAAGGGAACCTGCCAGTCCCGCCGAAAAGCCCGCGCTGCCGACATTTACCCAATTCGTCCCATCAAATTTCATCACCGTCGCCTTGAAACTGTCGCCCGCATCCGGAAATGCCACATACGGTGTGCTGCTGGCGCTGTCAAGCGCAAGCGAGGTCGAACCGGCAGCCCCTGCCGAAAAACCCGCGTTGCCGACATTTACCCAATTTGTCCCGTCGAATTTCATCACTGTCGCTTTGGAGCTCTTTCCAGCACAGTGGGATCCGAAGCTTGGAATTCACGTGACTTGAAGTCGCGGC
>JADMIO011721451.1_pt1 | contig 38129 bp, 31 predicted proteins | sample 8958161 | NCBI WGS metagenome assembly JADMIO01 (sample SAMN16585339, study PRJNA669376) | soil metagenome | isolation source: Crop rotation soil | place: USA: Cullars Rotation, Alabama | collected 2011 | reverse complement strand
CGGCGGGCGCGAACAACGCCGCGGGCCCGCCGATGGGCTGGGCGTCCTGGAACACCTTCGCCGCGAAGATCAATTACAACGTGATCAAGCAGCAGGCCGACGCGATGGTCTCGAGCGGCCTCAAGGCGGCCGGCTACCAGTACGTGAACATCGACGAGGGCTGGTGGCAGGGAACGCGCGACGGTTCCGGCAACATCACGATCGATACGTCCGAGTGGCCCGGCGGCATGCAGGCGATCGCCGACTACATCCACGGGCTCGGTCTGAAGGCGGGGATCTACACCGACGCCGGCAAGGCCGGATGCGGCTACTACTACCCGACCGGTCGTCCCGCCGCGCCGAACTCCGGCGCCGAGGGACATTACGATCAGGACTTCCTGCAGTTCTCGAAGTGGGGCTTCGATTTCGTGAAGGTCGACTGGTGCGGCGGCAACGCGGAGGGCCTCAATCCGCAGACGGCATACACAGCCATCAGCGACTCCATCAAGAAGGCGACCGCGCAGACGGGACGGCCGATGGTGTTCTCGGTCTGCGACTGGGGCAATCAGAGCCCCTGGAACTGGGCGCCGGGCATCTCCACGATGTGGCGCACCAGCCAGGACATCATCTACTACGGCGAGCAGGCGAACCTCGACCGCGTCCTCAGCAACTTCGATTCGGCGCAACACGCGTCGGCGCAGACCCCGGGGCACTACAACGATCCGGACATGCTCATCGTCGGCATGCCGTCGTTCACCCTCGCGCAGAACCGAACCCACATGGCGCTGTGGGCGATCGCGAGCGCGCCGCTGCTCGCGGGCAACAACCTCATGACGATGAGCAGCGACACCAAGGGCGTGCTCACCAACAGCGAGGTGATCGCGATCAATCAGGATCCGCTCGCGAAGCAGGGGACGAAGCTGTCCGGCGGAGGGACCGGCCTCGAGATCTACAACAAGACGCTCTCGGGCACGGGCCGGCGCGCCGTCCTTCTGCTCAACCGCGGCGCGGCGACGGCGACGATGACGGTCCGGTTTGCCGACATCGGGCTGGGATCAATGGCCTCGGTGCGGAACGTCTGGGCGGCGACGGACCTCGGGACGAAGACGACCAGCTACGACGCCAGCGTGCCCGCGCATGACTCCGTTCTGCTGCTGGTCACCCAAGCCGGTCCCTGATTGTGCGGGCGTCGGCGGCTACATCCCGGGCTCGGGCGGCTGCCACCTCCAGAAGTCGTCGAGCTTTCCGCGGCCGTTGTCCGTGAAACCGGTGCCGCCGTAGAGGAAGACGCGGCTCAACGGTGGGACGAACACGCAACCCGCGCCGGAGCGCGGTGAAGGCCACGCGCCCGTCGGGATCGGGCTGGCGGTGCGGTCCGTCCATGCGGACGTCGCGGTGCTCCACTCCCACACGTCCTGAGTCACGTCGATGTCGTAGCCGCCGCCGATGATCAGCACGCTCGAACGATTGGGAATGTAGGCTGCCGCGGCGAACATTCTCGCAGGCGGCCAGACCGCCGCGGCAAGGTTGGGCGGCGTCCGATCGCGCCAGCTCCCGGAGGCGCCGTCCCATTCCCAGAGGTCGGCGAGGTGGAGGTCGCCGGTGGTGCTGGAGTCGCCGCCGAATACGACCGCGCGTTTGCGGTCCGGGTCATAGAACATGCTGTGGCCCTCGCGCGCACCGGGCCAGCTCGCGGGCAGCGCGCTGGGCGTGCGATTGGTCCACGTGCTCGTGTCGGCGTCCCACTCCCACAGGTCATTGTACAGAACGTAATCCGGCGTCGTCGTGGACCTGCCCGCCCCGGCGAAGACGACGAACTTGCCGCGATCACTGTCGTATGCACCCGCAACGCCGAACCGGAAGACCGGCCAGCTCGGGGGACGCGGGTTCGGCGTCAAAGCCGTCCACGCGCCGGTGCTACCGTCCCACTCCCACAGTTCGTCGTAGTAGTAGAAGTTGGTGCCGCCGAAGATCAACGTGCGGCCGCGCTGCGAGTCGTAGCCGGCGGCGAAAGCGGCGCGGTTGCGCGGCCAGGCGGCGCGCGCGGGCGCGGGCGACGGCAAGCGGTTCGTCCACGTCGAGGTCGCGAGGTCGAACTCCCAGGTGTCGAGCGGATCCTCCGGCTGATACCCCGCGCCCAGCAGCAGCAGCACGTTGCGCGCGCTGTCGTGGATCAGCACGTCGCCTGAATCCGCGGGCGGCCACACAGCGGTCCGGCGCACCGGCGCCCAGGTCCCGGGCGCGCCGGGGGGCGCATGGGGCGCTCCGGCGTCGCCGGCGTCGGAGCCTGGCGCGTCTTCCCCGCCCGCGTCGGTCGGCCCGCCGCCGGACGAACCGCCGGCCTGACTCCCGGCAGCGCCCCCCGCCCCGCCCCGTCCGCTCGCACCCGCCGCACCGCCGTGACCAGCCGTTCCCGCGGTGGGCGCCGTCGCCCCGCCACCGCACCCCGCGATTGTCGAGGCGAACAAAGCCGCCGCCAACGAACCCCACTTCACCGGTTCTTTCACGCCCAACGGCCCCATGATCGCGCCGCCGGTGACGCGTTGCCAAGTGAGAAATTGGATCACCTCAATCGTCGCGCAGCTTCGGGTCGACGCGCCGGCGCGCGCGCTGCTGATTGTGAATCGACTTCCATCGCCTCTTGGTGTCAGCGGCGGAGTGGGGATCCTGCTGCCGCTCGACGAAGGCCTGCTCGCGACGCAGCTTCTCGAAGCTGGCGAAGCGGCTCTCATCGAGCTCGCCGGCGGCCAGCGCCGCGGTCACGGCGCAGCCGGGCTCTTCGCGATGGGTGCAGTCGCGGAAGCGGCAAGCGGCGGCCAGCGCAATCACGTCATCGAACGTCTGTTCGATCCCCTCGCCCGCGCGCCACAGCCCGAGCTCGCGCATGCCCGGCGTGTCGATGATGCAGCCGCCTCCGGGCAGCCCGATCAGCTCCCGCCGCGTTGTGGTGTGGCGACCCTTCGCGTCGGTGAGGCGCACGGTGCCGGTCGCCAACCGCTCGGCGCCCAGCAGCGCGTTGACCAGGCTCGACTTGCCCGCGCCGGACGGGCCCAGGAACGCGCCCGTCGTGCCGGGCGGCAGCGCGGCGCGCAGCTCGTCGACGCCGGCGCCGGCAGCGGCGCTGGACGCGAGGCAGCGCGCGCCGCCGCTGACCGAGGCAAGCGCGCGCAGATCGCCCTGCGGATCGGCGGCGATGTCGACCTTGTTCAAGACGATCACGGGGCGCGCGCCGCCCGCCGCGACGACCGCCAGCGTTCGCTCGACGCGACGCAGGTTCGGCGGCCGCTCCGCCGACGTCACGATGAAGACGACGTCCACGTTGGCGGCGACGGCCTGCGCGTGGTTGGCGCCAGGTCGCTTGCGCTCGAGCAGACCGGCGCGCGGCAGCACGTGGTGAATGACGCTGCTCGTGCCCTCCACCCGCACCGCCACCCAGTCGCCGACCACCGGCCAGTCGGTGTCCTGCACCCGGAACCGGCCGGCGAGACGCGCCCCCTCGACGCTGCAGGCGACGAGCCCGTACGCCCCGCGGTGCTCGACGCCCACGCGCGCGCCGACCAGCGACGGATCACCGAGCGCCTCCAGTTGCGACTGACGTTCCCGATTCCACCCCACGCAAACGCGCACGATCTCTGAGTCCTCTGAATCCATGACGCACTCCTCGGCCGACGATCGACAGGCCCACGAACACACCAATGGACCGTCTCCCGGCGCGGCCAGGCCGCGTCCCGAACGCGTCGCGCGATCAGGCGCGCGTCGACGTCTCGGAGGCGATCCGAACGAACGATGCGAGCGCAATCCCGGCGTGCGTCATGGTGGCCTCCTCGGCCGAGAGGATGGCGGCGCGCGGTGAAGCCGTCAAGGCCGGATCCGAACGCCGTCGACAGGACACCTCGTGGACGCCCTCGACGGCGCCGTGAGACACTGTCCCGGCTGCTTTGGGAAATGACCCCATCGCCGCAATGGAGGCGAAAGGAATGGTCCGGTCAACGATCGGCGCGGCAATCCTGGTGGCGGTCTTCGGGGGGTGCGGTGGCGGCGGCGGAACAGCAAAGGTGTGCGCGCCCGGCGCCTCGGTCTCGTGCACCTGTACCACCGGGCAAATGGGCGCGCAGGTCTGCGGGAGCGACGGCGCGGGCTACGACTCCTGCAAGTGCAGCGGCGGCACCGGCGCGGCGGGTACGACGGGAGCAGCCGGCACGACGGGAAGCGCGGGTTCGACTGGAGGCGCCGGCACGATGGGAAGCGCGGGCACGATGGGAACCGCGGGTTCGACCGGAGGCGCCGGGACCGGCGGCGTACAACCAACCTGCCCTTCGAACTTTCCGTCCGACCTCCTTTCTGATTTCGAAGTCGATGCATCGCTCGCCGAGATGGGCGGACGAAAAGGAGCGTGGATCGCTTACGGCGACTCCCAGGGGACCTTCAGTACCACGGACATCGGCCCGGGCAATTCAAACTGTTCGCCCGGCGGAGCGTTTCATGTGAAGGGGAGTGGCTTTTCGTCGTTCGCCTTCCTCTTCGTCGACTTCAAGCCGCGCCTTGCGACAGATCAGAAGGCGACGATCGACCTCAGCGGCTACCGAGGCATTTCCTTCTGGGCAAAGATGAGCACGAACGTGTACCGCGTCGTGGCCGAGTTCGGCGACATCAACACCGACGGTGCGGCGCCGTTCCACGACATGGCGGATCCTGCCAATCCCGGCACGAATCTGTGCACAGCATGCCGGTGCATCTACAACGACGCATCGCCGTTGAACTGCAGCGTCTACGGCGCTGATGCCCGTGAGCTGGACTCGACGTGGCGAAGGTTCGAGGTTCTCTTCGCGAACACGTCGCAAGACCCGGCGAACCCGGGATACCATCCGCCATCGAACAAGCTGGATACGACGAGGTTGACTTCGTTCGCGATCCGGATCGTCCCTCCAACGACAGCCGGGTTCGAGATCTGGATCGACGACGTGTCGTTAGTCAGATGAACGGCGCCTACTGAAGTCCACCTCGTCTTCAGATCGCCGGGCGAGGGCTTTATCGTGAACAGCCGACACATCATCGCGACTGTCTCGATCGCACCACGCGTACTGCTCGTGGCCGCGGTGATGCTGGCCGGCGCCTGCGCCCGCCATGTGAACCTGGGCAGCCTCGGCGACGGGGGCAATGCCGGCATTCTCTGGCAGGCGACCTTCGAGCCAGGCGATCTGTCCGAGTGGATCGCCGACGGTCACGGCGGCGTCTACACCGACGGTCGGGCGCCAGATCCCGTCGCGACGCAGGCACAGGTCCACCGCGGGCAATACAGCGGGCTGGTGGTGTTCTCGCCAGCCTCGGCGACGGCAACGTTCAGCTACCTCTATCGCGAGCAGCCGAGCCCCCCGCAGGCGTATTACGGCGCCTGGTTCTACATCCCCGCGTCGCTGCAGGTCCGATCGTTCATCAGCCTCCTCCACTTCGGCTATCACCAGGCCGCCGACGATCCGAGCACCACCGCGATCTGGGACTTCGACCTGCAGCCGGACGCGAACGGCGCGCTGGTCCCGCGCCTCTATCAGACAGGCGCCGCAAGCCCCGTCGTCCCGCAGCCGGCGGTGCCGGTCCCGCCCGCCACCTGGGTCCACTTCGAGCTCCTGTTCAAGAAGGCCGCGGACGCCACCGGCCAGATCGTCGCCTGGCAAGACGGCGTGCAGATCATGGACGTGGCGAACGTCATCACGGCCCCGACCGACTGGATTCAGTGGGACGTCGGCGGCGGCGCCCTCGATGTGATCACGCCAATCCCGGTCTCCATCTACGTCGACGACGTGACCATCAGCTCGACCCGCGTGGGCCCGGCGCCCTGACCGGCGCCGATCTACGGATCGACGCCGCTGATTTTGCGGCGCGCTGACGGATCTGAAACCTCCCGTTGATGACCCGCGTTGTACGCTGCGGCTGCGCGATCGGAGGGTTCGTGATGCGGCTACTTCGTTTGACCCACGAGAGACCTGAGGTTACGACCGAGGTGAGCGTGCGTGAGACAGCGCGCATCATGGCGGAGTCGCATATTGGCGCGATCGCAGTGCGAAAAGGCGCCACCATCGTCGGGATCTTCAGCGAACGCGACCTCATGAAGCGCGTCGTCGCGGCGGGTCGCGATCCCGTCACGACACGCGTCGGTGAAGTCATGAACGCCGACATCGTCAAGGTGCTCGACTCCGACTCCGTCGAGAGCGCAGCGTCGGCGATGCGGGCGCAGCACGTCCGTCATGCCGTCGTGGTCGATCGCGGCGAGAACTATCTCGCGCTCCTGAGCGAGCGCCATCTGCTCTACGACGTGATGAACGCGCTCGAGGCGAAGGTCGGCGACCTGACCGGCTACATCATGAACGATGCTCCGGGTGGGTGAGCGTGAGGCCGCCGCCCGCTGAGCGGCGGCCCGCGCGGCACGTCACGGGCGCAGGGATCGGAAGCCGGCGCGAAGCTCCTGTGAGAAGAGCTGCGGCTGCTCCCAGGCGGCGAAGTGCCCGCCCTTGTCGAGCTTGTTGTAGTGAACGAGCTTCGGGAACGCCTTCTCCGCCCAGCTCTTCGGGCAGGCATAGAGCTCGTCGGGGAAGACGCTGACGGCCGTCGGGATGCCGACGCCTTTGGCGTTCAGGAACGGGAACTTGTTCTCCCAGTACAGGCGGAACGAGGACACCGCCGTGTTGGTCAACCAGCAGAGCGTGATGTTGTCGAGGACATCGTCCTTCGACAGCCCCTCGCGCTGGCCGTCGAAGACGCGCGCAATCAGCTCGTAGCTCGCCCGGTCGTGATCGATCATCAGCGCCGCGAGGCCGACCGGAGAATCGGAGAAGGCGATCATCGACTGCGGACGTGTCGCCATGAACAGCGCGTAGGCGACGTGCTTGTAGACGTACAGCAGCTTGTCGTACTCGCGCCGCTCTTCGGCCGAAAGGCCGGCCGGCGCCGGCGCGCCCGCCCACGCGCCCGGATCGACGTCGTTCGGGACGGCGCCGGGCATGTTCGTGTGGATGCCGAGCAACTCGGGAGGCGCCTGCGTCCCCATCACCTCCGTGACGACGGCGCCCCAATCGCCGCCTTGTGCCACGAACTGGTCGTACCCGAGGCGCTTCATCAGCGTCGTCCAGGCGCGCGCGATCTTGACCGGGTCCCAGCCGTCGTTCGTCGGGCTCGGCTTGCCCGAGAACCCGTAACCCGGCATCGACGGGATCACGACGTGGAAGGCGTCCGCCGCCGTGCCACCGTGCGCCGTCGGGTCGGTCAGCGGCTCGATGATCTTCATCTGCTCGATGATCGAGCCCGGCCACCCGTGCGTGACGATGAGCGGCAGCGCATCCTCGTGCTTCGACTTGACGTGGATGAAGTGGATATCCAGGCCGTCGATCTCGGTGATGAAATTCGGCAGGGCGTTCAGCCGCGCCTCACACTTGCGCCAGTCGTAGTCGCTCGCCCAGTAACGCGCGAGCTTCTGCAGCGTCGCGAGCTGCGCGCCCTGCGACTGATCGGCGACGGTCTCCCGTTCGGGCCACCTCGTCGCCTCGATGCGCTGGCGCAAGTCGGTCAACTCCGCGTCGGAGACATTCACGCGAAACGGACGAATGGCGGTCTTGCCTGTTGCCTGCTGCGTACCTGGGGTCGCACTGGGTTGAGTCACGGTGTCCTCCTTCGAGAATCTGAGCCCCAGAGAAATGCGGACGCGCCGTCGCGTTGGGAAGCATCCAGCGGGCCGGGAGCTCGCTTTACGTTGGCGACCTACGAGGAGCGTTTCACGGTGTCGCTTCAGGAGCGACGGCGCGGACAAATGCCGGCGCCGCGGCCTTGCTCATCACCAGCTGCCCCGCGGCGGTCGGATGGACGCCGTCTCCGGGCAGCGTCAGGACGCCGTCCACGGCTCCCGGCGCAGGCGTGTTCATGGTCGACTCGGCAGCCGCCGCGGCGCCGCGGACGTCGACGTAGGTCCCGCCGTGCGCCGCGCAGCTCGCCGCGATCTCCTTGTTGTAGTCGTCGATCGACGGCGTCGCGCTGCCCTCGTCGTAGGGGTTCCCGGTGATCTGCGGCGACGGCGTCGCGCTCCAGTGTTCCGCCAGCAGCAAGATCCCGATGCAGACAATCTTCACTGCCGGATTCGAGGTCTGCGTGGTCGCGAGGATGCTGTCGTACGAAGCTCGAAACGTCGCCAGCGGCGTCGGCCTGCCGGTGTTCAGCCCGCGACAGTCGTTCACCCCGACCTCCAGCACCAGCACCGACGGATCGTAGGAGGTGATGCGCGACGGCACCGATCCCTCGATGTCGGCAACTTTGTTCTGCGGGACACCGGAATTGATGGCGTTGACCCGCGCCGTCGGTCCAGCCGTCGCCGGCAGGATCGTATCGACGAGCGGCGTGTACCAACCGAACGCCGTGATCGAATCCCCCGCGAACACGACAGTGGTCGCGGAGTGAGTGGTCACGGGAGGCGTCGTCACGGGAGGCGCGACCGCGGTGCGCGTCGGCTCCGGCGGAAGGTCCCCCGCCGCGCCGCACCCCTTCGCGACGGCCAGCGTCAGCGCGACGCCGATGAGCGCGGCCGGCAGGCGCCTCATCCACGGGCCCCCCTTGATCCACGGCCGAGACATTCGTCCCCCGGGCGCGCTCATCGGGGGAGCCCCGGTGTCCGCATGCTTCCCAATTGGGCCACGATCCGAAGCGACGGATATTGGTTGAACGGAGCAAACGGGCCGTGGGCGCTGGAGAGTTTGCCAGCTTGTCGCATACCGCCGGAGTTCACGCTTGACGGGCCGGCGCCGGATTGCTCGACTGCGTCGGTGGACGAGTCGTCCAAGGCATCACCACCGCCGCTGGTTTTGGGGCGCTATCTGCTCGGCGCGCAGCTCGGTCAGGGAGGCATGGGGCGGGTGCACGGGGCGACGGACACGCGGTTCGAGGGGCGCCGGGTCGCCGTGAAGACGCTCGTGCTCCCCGACGTCGCCCCCGACATGAAGGAGCAACTGACCGAGCGGTTCAAGCGCGAGCCGGAGATCCTCGCGCTCATCAAGCACAAGCACGTCGTGGAGGTCCTCGACCACGGCCGCGACGCCGACGGCACGCTCTACCTCGTCACGGAGCTCCTGGAGGGAGACAACCTCAACGAGCATCTGCGGCGGCGCGGCGCGCCTTTCCCGATCGCCCACGCCGCGGACCTGGCGCTGGACCTGTGCGCCGGCGTCCAGGCCTGCCACGCCAGCGGCGTGATCCACCGCGACCTCAAGCCCGACAACGTGTTCCTCGTGAAGGCGAAGACGGGCTCGGGATTGGAAGTGAAGATCATCGACTTCGGGCTCGCCAAGGGACAGCACGCGCAGCGACTCACCAGCGCGGGCATCGTGCCCGGCACGATTCGCTTCTTTTCGCCCGAGCAAGCGGCGGGCGAAGAGGCCACCGAGCGCAGCGATCAGTACTCGGTCGGGCTGTGCCTGTACTTCTGCCTGACCGGCCACGAGCCGTTCGATCAGCTTCCGGGCAACCCGTTGGAGCTGATCACAGCCATCAGCAACAGCGCGTTTCCACGGCCGCGCACCTATCGGGAGCTGCCCGAAGCCCTCGAAGCGATCATTCTGCGGGCGATGCACAGGGAGCCGGCCCGGCGGTTTCCGTCCGTGCGCGACCTGGGACGCGCGCTATGGCCGTTCGCGAGCGCCGTTCATCAAGAGCTCTGGCGCACCGAGTACGGGCCGGATGCGCAGCCCCTGCCCGCGCCGGAGCCGTCGGTGGTGCGGACGGCGGCGAGCGTGGTCGTCGTGGAGGACGACGCGATCGATATCACCCGCGAAGGGGCCGGCACGAACTCCTGGTGGCACCGCTTCCGGCGCCGCCGGCGCTGACCGCGCCCCACCCCGCAACGCGCGCGTCGTCGATCAGAAGGTGAAGCGCGATAGGTCAGCGTGATGGCGCCGACTGCGTCGACGACGGGGCCCTCGAACCGGCGGCGATCGAACGTGGCCAGGTCAGCGCGTCCAGGCCTCCGATCTCCCAGTAACCGCGCAAGGCGCCGCTCGCGCCATAGGCGGCGATGCTCCCCCCGCAGGACGCTCTTCGAGCTGCACGCGACAGCGCCCAGCGCGGGCAGCATCAGCACAAGGGCGAATCGTCCGTCACGGGCCATGACCTTTAGGTGCATCTTGCGGCAGAAGGGGCTCACCGCTCCTCGATAAGTTTTTTTCCTGAGCCGGTCTTCCGCGTCCCTCCACTGAGGGGCGCGGAGGAGCGAGATGCGATCAAATGGTGCCCATGCAATGAGAGCGGTGGTGGTGGCCCTGGTGCTGGTCTCGACGCGCGCGGCAGCGCAACCGGCGGAACCGACTCCGAACGTGCCGCCGGTGGCGAGTCAACCGACACCGCGGGTCGCGGCGGCGCCCGCATCCGGCGCCGGCGCTGCGACGTGGAAGGAAGGCTTCATGGTCGTCCCGATGATCGGGGTGAACTCCTTCCAGGGCGACGGCGCCCACGGCACCGGACCCGGGCTCCGGCTGGGCCTCCTGATGGGCTCGCGGCTGAACGAGCATGCCTCCCTGAACGTCGGCTTCGCGTTCGACATCGCGAACCTGGACACGCCCCCAGGCGTCGACGCCAGCCGCTACGTGCTCGACATCGGCTTCAACCCCCTCTTTCACTTTCCGTTGCAAAGACTCGATATCGTTGCGGGACCTCTCGCGGGTGCATTCGTCGATCACGGCAGCCTGGGCGGCCTCGCGCCGTCCGTCGATACGTGGGCGTACGGCTGGACGATCGGCGCGAACGCCGGCGTGCTGTTCCCGGTCGGCGCCACGGCCCGTCTGGGTGGTCTGGCGAACTTCTATCTGCGCAATCCGCTCAACGTCTGCGCGATGACGACCGCCGGGGACAGCTGCTCATCGACCGGCGTCGACGCCGTCAAGACGCTCGCGCTGTCGTTCGCCGCGCTGCTTTGAGGCCCCGCCCCGCCGACACTCTTTTCCTGAGCCGGTTCGGGGCGGTCGTACACTGAGGGGACTTGGATCCCGTATCCAAAAAGAGAGCGCCCGCGCTGCAGGTCGTGCCGGCGCCGCCCCCCGGCGAGGAGCCGCTCACGTTCGAGCAAACCTACCGGCGGTACGCGCGCTACGTGGCCGCCGTCGTGCTGCGACTGGATCCCGGCGTGCCGGATCTGGACGACGTGGTCCAGGACGTCTTCCTCGCGGCCGCCTCCGGGTTGCGGCGCCTCCGCGACAAGAACGCGACCAAGGGGTGGCTCGCGACGGTGGCGGTCCGCATGGTGCGGCGCCGCCTCCAGCTGCGCCGGATGTGGCGCTGGTTCGGGATCGGCGAGGACGATCGGCCGCCGGCGCCGCTGGTCGACGGAGGATCGAACCCCGTCGATCGGCTGCTGCTCGGCGCCGTCTATGAGGTGCTCGATTCGATGCCCGTGGACGATCGCGTGGCGTTCGTGCTCCACCACATCGAGGGCGAGAAGCTCGAAGACGTGGCGCAGATCTGCCGCTGTTCGCTCGCGACGGCGAAGCGGCGGATCGCCCGGGCGCAGCAGGCGATCGATCAGCGCGTCGGCGACGACGGCGGGCGGGTGGATCCATGACGTTGATGCAGCGGATCCAGCGCGCGGGACAAGGCGTCGAGCCCGAGTGGCAGGACCGGGACGTCGAGCGCGTCTGGCAGGGATTGAAGCGCAAGCGCCGCCGTCGCGCTGTCGCCGCGGCGGCGGGCGTGACGTCGGCGGCCGTGATCGCCGTGGTGGCGCTGTTGGTGGTGCCCGGGCGCCATGCGGTCGTCGACCCCGTCGGTCAATCCACGTCTGCGACGTCCGCGACGAACGGAACCCTGCGGTTCGCGGACGGCTCCATCGCCGTGTCGTGGGGTGGGCGCGAGGGATCGCTCGCCGTCGTCGAAGACACGCCCGGGCGGGTCGTCGTCGCGCTGGCCAGCGGAGGCGCGCGGTTCGACGTCGTGCCGCGGCCGAACCGCGTGTTCTCGGTGCGCGCGGGCGCTGTCACCGTCACCGTGCTGGGTACCGCCTTCTCGGTCGACCGCGTCGCGGATCGGGTCGGCGTCAGCGTCACGCGAGGCCTCGTTCAGGTCGATTGGGGCGCAGGCTCGCGGCGCGTGGCGGCCGGCGAGGACGGCTGGTTCCCGCCCCTCGTCGTGTCGCCCGCGGCTGCCGAAGCGCCCGCGGTGGCGCCGGCGAATGAGGCGGCTCCGGTCCGTCACAAGCAAAAGCCGGCCAGGGACGACGTGGCGGCGCCGGCGCCGGCATCGACGGATTCGACGCCGCCCGGGACGACGGACGAACCGACGCCGCCTGGGGAGCCCGACCCCGCGAAGCTGCTTGGCGATGCCGACCGCGCACGGCTGGCGGGACGTTACGAGGAGGGTGTGTCGTTGCTCCGGCGCCTCGTGCGCGATCATCCTGACGACCAGCGCGCTCCGCTCGCGGCGTTCTCGCTCGGCCGGATTCTGCTGGGCGATCTGCACCGTCCGGCCCAGGCGGCGATGGCGTTCGCGCGCGCGCGCGCCCTGGCACCGGACGGCCCGCTCGCGGAGGACGCGCTCGCGCGCGAGGTCGAGGCGTGGGCGCAGGCGGGCGATCTCGATCGGGCCCGCGCGCGCGGCGACGAATATCTGCGCATCTATCCGAACGGAACGCGGGCAGCGGACGTGACCGAAGCGGTGAGATCGAATCGGTGAGTCGCGGTCGCGCCGTGCTGGCCTTTCTTTGGGCGCTGCCCGCGCTGCTCGCGTGGGGAAGCGTCGCGAGAGACGCGCGCGCCGACGGCGAGCGCCCGCCGATTCGCATGAACGTGGAGGGCTGCTCGCCCGCGTGGGAATCGGAGATTCGCCTGACGGTCGCGGTCGAGCTCGGCGACGAACGTCTCGCGAGCGCCCCCACCGACACGCAGCCGGCCGCTCCGGATGCCGGGGCCGGATACACGTTGAACGTGCGCTGCGACGAGCAACGGGCGCGGGTGGTGGCCCGCAACGCGAAGACCGCCGTGACGCTCGAGCGGACGTTGACCGATCTGCCCGACGCGACCGCGCCGCGCCTCATCGCGCTGGTCGGCGTCGAGCTGCTGACGACGTTCGATCCCGCCCTGCGGCGGCGGCGCGAGGCCCCCGCCAGATCGACCAAGCCTCCTGCCCCTCCTCCGGAGGTGCGGGCCGCCGCGCCGCCGCCCCCTCGACGTCTGTCTCTGAAGGCGGGCTGGGTTTACCGGACGTTCCTGACGACCGGCGGCGTTCAAGCCTGGGGCGGCACGCTGGACGGACGGCGCGCCTCGCAGGATCAACGCTGGTCTGCCGGCGCGGGCGTCGAGCTCGCGCGTGACGAGCAGTCGACGAGCCTCGGGCAGACGTCGGCGCTGCTCGCGTCGGCGCGCGCCAGCGTCGGCACGCGCCTGCTCGCCGGCGATCGATTCGCGCTCGCGCTCGATCTCGACGCGCGCGGCGGCATCGTGCGCCTCTCCGGAAGCTCCGACGTTGCGGGCGTCGACGCCTACGCGGGGGTCCATCCATGGGCCGGACCGGCCTTGACGTTGAGAGCGCAGGCCGGGGCGTCGTGGTTCTTCGCAGAGGTCGCGGCGGAGGCCGGCTGGGCGGCGGTGTCGGCGAGCGGCCTCGTCAACGGCGGCGCGAACCTCGCGGCCAGCGGGCCGTGGCTGGCGCTCTCGCTCGGTCTCGGCAGCCGCGGTTGACGATCCGCTGAGCCGTTTCTGGCGGAAGATGCACTCAGGAGCCATGGCCCGCGCCGGACGACTCGCGCTCGTGTTGCTGACCGCGGTGGCCGGTGGTGCGTGCAAATCCGAGAGTGACCTGCTGGTGGAGCGTGACGGCGGCGCCGGCTCGGGTGGCGCCGCGGGCGGGCGCGGCGGCTCGGGCGGCGGCGTTGGCGATCACGGCGGATCGGGCGGTTCCCTCGGCGGTGACGGCGGTGGATCGGGTGGGTCTGGCGGCGGCGGATCGGGCGGCGTCGACGGTCGCGGCGGATCGGGTGGCGCTGTCGGCGGCCGTGGCGGCGGCGGATCGAGCGGCTCGGTGGGCGGCGGTGGCGGCGGCGGATCGGGCAGCTCGGTCGGCGGCCGTGGCGGCGGCGGATCGGGCGGCGCCGTCGACGGTCGCGGCGGATCGGGCGGCGCCGTCGGGGGTCGCGGCGGATCGGGGGGCGCGGTCGGCGCTCGCGGCGGATCAGGTGGCGCCGCCGGCCGCGGCGGTGCATCGGGCGGCGCTGGCGGCGGCAACACCTGCGCGTCGATCGGCGGCTCTGGCGGCGGCCCAGGTCGGGGCGGCAGCGGCGGCACGCCTCCGGCGCCGTCGCACGCCCGCACGACGGCCCCGGGAATCCCGCAGGGACGCTGGGTGGACCGCACGCCGTGCCGGATCCCGTACGCGTGGCCGCCGGCGCTCGACGCGCGCGCCACCTTCGATGCCGACCGCCGCCGCGTGGTGCTGATCGGAAGTTTCTCCAACTCGGGTCGAGGCCTCGAGGTGTGGGAGCTCGATCCGGCCACCGGCGCCTGGCAGGACCGCGTGCCCTGCCCGCTCCCCGCGAGCTGGCCGACGGTCGCGGACCGAAATTTCCTCCTCGGATACGATCGGGGCCGCCACAAGGTGGTGCTGTTCAACGGAGGTGAGACCTGGGAGTGGGACGGCCAGGCAGGAACGTGGGAGCTCCGCGCGTCCGGCGGCCTTCCGCTCTATGGCGCATCGATCACAGGCAGCACCGTCCTCGAGTACGACCCGCAGCGCCGGACGATGGTGCTTCCGGGTTGGAATCTCTTCGACTGGGACGGCGGAGCCGCCAGCTGGAGTCTTCGCTGGACCGCGCCGGACACGGGCTCGCCGCCCGTGCGCTGGGGGAGCAATCCCAGTGTCCCCGAAGTCGCCGTGGCGTACGACCCGGACCGCCGCGTGGTGATGACCTTCGGAGGCGGCATCACCGCCGATGACCAGCAGCTATGGGAGACGGACGGCACCCGCTGGATCGATCGGACACCGTTCAACCTGCCTGCCTCGTGGCCGACGGGCCGGAGCGGCGCGAGCCTTTTCTACGAGCCGACGACTCGCAAGATGATCCTGGCGTCCGGGCAGACGAACCTGGCCGCCGCGTTCGACGATCTGTGGGCCTTCGACTCGAGCACGGGCACCTTCACACCCGCGCCGTCCGGCTCGCGACGGTATGCGCCGACGGGCTACGCGTACGCGGCGACCACCGCCGGCGACGGACGCGTGGTGGTGTTCGACGGAATCGGCCCGGAATTCGATCCGTACCTCGGCCAGGTCCTCGTCTGGAACCTCGCGGGTGGGCCGGTCACCGATCTGCGCCCGGCGCACATCCCCGTCGCGTGGCCGATGATGACCGGCTGGGTGATGACGCCGGCCGCCTACGACGTGCGCCGCGGCCGCGTGGTGATGTTCGGCGGTATGAACGATGGGACGGTGACCGGCACCTCGGCGAACCTGCTCGAGTGGAACGGCCAGGACGGCACCTGGCAGGATCGAACCCCGGCGCGGAGTTGCCAGACGCCGTGGCCGCCGTCGCGCTACTACCACGCGATGGCCGCCGACAGCCGGCGCGGCAAGATCCTCGTCTTCGGCGGCCAGCAGATAACACCGGACGACCGCATGGCGCCGCGTGGCAGCCCCACCTATCAAACGATGCTGTCGGACTACTGGGAGTGGGACGGCGAAGCCGGAACGTTCACGCAGCGATCGCCGGCCGACGCGAGCGCCGCCTGGCCCCCCGCCGGCACCAGCTCGATCGATCCCGTGGGCGCGATGACCTACGACGAGAAGCGCGATCGCGTCGTCCTCACCGGCCCCTACGGCCAGGGGCCGTGGGAGCTGGATCCGGTCGCCGGCATCTGGACGCCCCCGTCCAACCTGGCCGGCGCGTTCGTCGGCGATTCACCGCTGCTCCTCCACAGCGTGCGAGACGCGACGACGTTCGCGATCGGAGCAGAGAACGGCTCCCCCGCGACCATCATGTCCTGGGATCCGATCGGTCGCTCCTGGATGACACGCGCGGCGTTCGACTCCGGCGGCCCGAAATGGGACTACACCCGCGGCGCCGCGATCGATCCGATCTCGGGCGTTCTGTGGGCGGTGACCGCGCAGGTCTGGTCCTGGCAACCCGGCGGCGGGTGGACCGATCGCTCGAGCATCGCGACGCCGCCGAACAGCGGCTATCCCGTTCCCGGCGGCACGGTCGTCTTCGACGAGCGCCGCGGGACGCTGGTCCTCCTCGTTGCGAACTGGAGGCCGTGGGCCGCGATCGGCGTCCTCGAGCTGGCGGTGCCGTGACGCGCGCAGGACGACTCTGTCTCTGGCTGATGACGGCGGTGAGCGGGCTCGCCTGCCATTCGGAGAGTGACCTGCTCACGCAACGGGACGGCGGCGCGGCGGGCGCGTCTGGCATGGCGGGCGCCGGAGGCAGCGGCGGCGCGGCGGGACATGGTGGATCGAGCGGCGGCGCGGCGGGCACAGGCGGCGCGACCGGCGGCCGCGGCGGCGGTGCGGGCACCGGCGCTGCGATCGGTGGTGCATCCGGCGGTGGCGGATCCGGCGGCGACGGATCGGGCGGCGGCGGAGCGGGCGGCGACGGAGCGGGCGGTGGCGGATCGGGCGGCGGCGGCTCGGGCGGCGGTGGGCTGGGCGGTGGTGGATCCGGCGGCGTTGGATCGGGTGGCGGCGGATGGGGCGGCAGTGGACCGGCCGACAACTGTGTCCCCCAGGGAAACGGACGGACGACGCAGGCTGCGCCGCTCTACGACAATGTCTTCCCGATCCCGTTGCCGGCGGGCACGAGACCCAACGCGGTCGTGATCGGCGATGTCACGGGCGACGGACGCGCGGACGTCGTCCTCCGCTCGGGTTGGGTCGACGCCCCTGCTGACGCGGGGATCGTCGTGCTCCCGCAGCTCGCATCCGGCGGGCTCGGCGCCCCGAGCATGTACCCGGCCGCCAATACGGCCGCCTGGTTCACGGGACTACAGCTCGCCGACGTGAACGGCGATCAGCGATTGGACGTCGTGTTTCCTGTCCCGTCGGGCATCGGTCTCATGTTGCAGACCGCGTCGGGCACGCTGGCGCCCGCGATGGAGTTCCCGACCGGACGGGGGCCCGACATCGTCGCTGTCCGCGACGTCGACGCCGACGGCCGCATGGACCTCATCGCAACCGGGTGCGAGCTGGTGCCGTACGAGATCGTTCGGGCCTGCGCTTGGCTGCAGACCACGCCCGACATTTTCACCGGCCCGCAGGAGGTCGACGCGCCGATCGGACCGCTGGTCGGCGACATCGATGGCGATGGCCTGGATGACGTCGTCTTCTATGGGTCCTCGAATGGCTGGATCGATCTCGCGCTGCAGTTGCCCGGTGGCGGCCTGGCGCCGTGGGTCCAGATCCTGACCGGCGGCGACTCCACGTCGGACGTCGGCCTCACCGACGCCAACGATGACTGCCGGGCGGATCTGGTTTTCGGCGTCGAGGCGACCGGCGCCGGCGGGCAGCTCCGCGTGCTGCTCCAGACAGCGCCGGGAACGTTCTCGGCGCCGATCTCCGTTCAGTCGTACAACGGGCCGACGAACCTCGAGATCGCCGACGTCGACGGCGACGGCCGCGACGACGTCGTGATGCTGAACCTGGGCGGGCGGGCGTTCAGCGTCCACCGCCGGCTCGCGGCGGGCGGGTTCGCCGCGGTCGAGCGCTACGCGTTCCAGTGGCTTCAGGTCAGCAGCCCGCAGATGATGGCCGTCGGCGACATCGACAGCGACGGCCTCCCGGATGTCGTCGGCGTCGACGGCGAACGCAGCGAGCTGGCGGTCGCGATGCATCGCAGGCCGTGACAACGGCCGGGCGCCGCCGGCGCCCTTCAAAGAACCGGTGCGCGTCACGATCAAGGCGCGGCGACGCAGCGAGAAAAGTGACCGGATATCGTTCGATTCCGATGCGCGCTCAAGCGCCGCGCGCAGGGGGCGATACGAAAGGGATGCTCCACGGGAAAGCGCGCATTCCGGGCTCACTGAAACACACAAACGACGAGCAGACTGACGTCGGCCTACAGGAGAAGGCGAGAGAGCACGTCGACCGCCATCCGGGCCTGCGTTATCTCGCCGACGTGCTGCGCGCGCTGCACGACGCCGCCGCGCCGCTGCGCAACGCGAAGGCGTTCTACGAGGCCTTCGCGCCGCGCGCGGTGATGGACTCGTTCGCGCAGCGGCCGGACCTGCGTGTCAAAGCCGTCAAGGCGATAACGGGCAGCCCTGCCACGCTGCTCCGAAGGCTGCCCGCGGAGGCGCTCGCGTCACAGATCGACCTGCTGGCGATCGAGGACCTGCCCGACGCCGAGCGTACGGTGCGGGCCGAGGCCGATCGCGCACTGGGCGTCCACGAGCTGTACCTCAAGTACGTCGATCCGATCGACGTCGCCACGTACATGCCCGCGCACGCCATCTGGTCGTACGAGTCGCACGACGCTTGGTGGAAGGCGGAGCCCACCGCGGCCACGCGCGGCGTGTTGGCGGCCGAGCTGAAGAGCATCCGACGCCACGCGATCCTGACGGACTCGGAGATCCTCGACGTTCTCGGGGAGGAGAGCCTGGAGCGTCACCTGTCGCTGGCCATCCGGGCCGGGCTTCGCAGGGCGGCGCGCCGCGCGGCCTCGGAAGGGCGGTTGTTCACCGACACGGATCTGTTCGCCAGCGTCGACGCTGGCGGCGGCCGCGACCTGATCGACGAGATGGTGGAGAGCATCCCGCTGCCCCAGCTGCGGGATGTGATCGTCCATGCCTGCCGCGCGATGGGGTTGTCCGCGCTGGATGACAGCGAGGAGCCCACGAAGGTCTCGTCCGGCAACGCGGCGAAAGACGCGGCGGCGATCCCGATTCCCGTCGGGCAGCGCGTCGGCCCCAAGCCGACGCCGGCCGTGACCGCCGCGTCCATGCCCGCACCCGGTGCCGGCAAGCTGCGAATGCCGAACGATCGCGCCGCGACGCCGCCGCCCAAACCGATCCCGCCGGTGCCCCCGCCGAAGCTGGGGCGCGCCGCCCCGAGCCCCTCCGAGCTGGACGCCCCACCGCAACCGGACGACGAGTTCGCCTTCCTCGAAGAAGTCTCGGGGCGGGTCGTGTGATCGTGCACGCGCGCGACGAGATGTGAATGACCGCGCCACCGCCTGACGCCCCTGTCCGCCTGCGCCTGAAGTGCCCGGACGCGGAGGACTTCGTCGAGCGGTTCGCGCCAAACGTCACGAGAGCGGGGATCTTTCTCCCGACGCGCGAGGTGCGCGCCGTGGGCTCGCCGATCCGCTTCGAGATCGCGCTGGCCGACGGGACGGTCGTGCTCGCGGGCGAAGGCAGCGTCACCTGGGCCAAACCGAAGGGCCTGGGCGTCACGTTCACGACGCTGGATCCCGCGAGCGCGCGCATCGTCGAGCGCCTCCTGAGCCGGCGCCAGGCTTCACCTGCGAGCCCGCCCGCTCCGCCACCGCGAGCCGATCCCGCGCCAGATCGAGAACGACCAGCACCGGTGGCGCCGACCGAGCCGTCCCTCTCGCCACCATCGATCGAACGCGGCGCGACACGATCTCTGGGTCGGATCGCCCTCGGCTCCTCCGCTGTGGTCGTGGGGATCGCGGTGGTCTGGATGTCGGTCAGCCGGGCGGGCGGCACGGGCGCGTCGGCGCCGCCCCGTAAACCGGCGGCCACGACACCGGTCGGAACGGAATCAGCCGAAAGGCCGATCCCGCCGCCGGCGCCCAGCGAGGCGCCCGTCGCACCGCCGCCGACGAACGCGTCCCCACCGCGCCCCGACGACGCACGTGCCGAAAACCTTCGCGTGGAAAGCATGCTCGTCGGCGCCTCGTACGAGAAGTTCACCTGTCCCCACCCGACGACCCGGCTGTCCGTGAGGTCCAGCCACACGGTGAACGTCTGCCTGCAGGTGGCGCACAAACCAGGGAAGACCGACCGCCTCGCGCTGGTCTGGGAGCGGGACGGCGCCTTCACCAGCAAGACGACCTTGACCGTTCCGGCCTCGAAACCGAACGTCCGCACGCGCGCGCGCATGAAGATCAGCGCCAATCGGCTCGGCGCGTGGTCCGTTCGCGTGATGTCCGATCGAAACGCATCGCTCGCGCAGGCGACCTTCCGCGTCGTTCCGTAGCGGGCGGCTGCATTTCCGACCAACTTCGGCGGGTGGCGCGCACAATCACCGTATGGTCCGGGGTCTGATCGGATTCGTCGCGGCCGTCATACCGCTGGCGGCATGCGGCACGGGACCGGCGCAATCGGAAGCGCATGACGGGTCGCCCGGGGACGCGGTTGATGCGACGAGCGCTGACGGTGCGCCCCCGCCGACGCCGGCGCCCGGGCTTTGCCTCGAGGGGACCGGCGTGGGGGGCGTGGTCGTGTTTCAGTCGGAGGCAGATGCCGTCACGAGGATCTCGTCCTGGTTGATGAGCGCGTACGATCCGCGCTCCCGCCCGCAGCCGGTCGCGGTCGACGGCGACTGCGTGTACATGATGCCGACGACGCCGGTCTGCGATCCTCCCTGCGGCGACGTTTATCAGTACGTCTGCACGCTGGACCATCGGTGCATGCCCGCGCCGCAGCCGCGCGCGCTCGGAGACATCAAGCTGACGCTCGGGTTGCCGGGGGCCGATCCGTTCATGGTGAACGCCTCGGGCGACATCACCGATCCGTTCCCGCTTTTGCTGCCCGGCGCCGAGATCGTCGCGCGCTCGACCGCCGGCGACCATGATCCGTTCACGCTGCGGGCGCTGGGCGTCGCGACGGTCGGCCCTGTCGCGGTCCCGGGCGGCCCTGTGTTCACCGGCGGTCAGCCACTGGCCGTGACGTGGACGCCCGGCGGGCAACCCGAGGTCGACAGGGTCACGGTCAAGTTGAGGTCGACGTTCGACAACGGCCCGCCGGGTGATGTCGTCTGCGACTTCGCGGACACCGGTTCAGCAGTGATCCCGGCGTCGATGGTCAACCGCCAGGCCAGCTACGGCATGGCGCTTCAGCTCGGCGTCTACCGAGCAACCGCCCAGTCGGTGACCATCACGCAGGGGTGCGTGTACTTGCAGGTGACCTCGGTCGACGGTCTCCGGATCACGCCCGCGGGCGCGCTGTAGCGGCGACCCGACGTATCCTTTTGCCCGAGTCGCCCGTCGTCTGGGCATGACGACACAACTCGCCTCCGGCTCGGGTCTCCTCTCTGGCAACACCGCGATCGTCCACGGCGGAGGCGGCGCGATCGGCGGCGCCGCGGCGCTCGCGTTCGCGCGGGAGGGCGCCCGCCTGTTCCTCGCCGGCCGGAGCCTCGGCCGCCTGCAGGAAGTGGCCGCGCAGATCCTGGCGATCGGCGGCGAGGTCGACGTCGACGTGCTCGACGTGCTCGATCCCGCGGCGGTCGACGCGCACGCCGAGAGCGTCGCCGCGCGCGCCGGCCGCATCGACGTGGTCCTGAACGCGATCGGCCTCGCCCACGTCCAGGGCAAGTCGTTCGCGGAACAGACGCTCGACGAGTTCGCGGCGCCGGTCGTCGGCTACACCCGCGCGCACTTCATCATCGCCAAGGCGGCCGCGCGCTTCATGGTCCGTCAGGGCCGCGGCGTCATCCTCGCCCTCTCCACCCCTGGTTCGGTGCTGCCCGGCCCCGGCTTCATGGGGTACGGCGTCGCCTGCGCCGCGCTCGAAGCGATGACGCGGCATCTCGCCGGAGAGCTTGGCCCGCACGGCGTGCGCGCCGTTTGCCTGCGCGCCGATGCGATCCCGGACGCGCTCGCGCGCTCGCACAGCCGAGAGGTGTTCGCCGAGGTCGCCGCGAAGCACGGGCTCACGCCGGAGACCATGCTCGCCGCGCACGCCGAGCGCGTCACGCTGCTGCGTCGCCTGCCCACGCTCGCGCAGGTCGCCGACGCCGCGGCGTTCTTCGCCTCGGACCGGGCGGGCGCGACGACGGGGGCGATCGTCAACCTCACCTGCGGCTCGCTGGTAGATTGAGGCCGGACATGGACGACCTCGCTGCCCTCGCGCGCGACGCGTGTCGCCGCTTCAACCAATCCTTCGAGCCGCTGCGCCCCGAGCTGTACCGCTTTTGCCGGCACCTCACGCGGAGCCCCTGGGACGCCGAAGATCTCGCGCAAGACACGATGGCGCGCGCGCTGGTCACGCTCGGCACCATGCTGAAACCCGAGATCGAAAACCCGCGCGCCTGGTTGTTCCGGGTCGCGACGAACCTTTTCATCGACCGCACGCGGCGCGCGCACGAGGAGCTGGGCGAGCCCGCGGAAGCAAGCGCACAGGTCGGCGACGCGCGCGCCAAGCGCGAAGCCGCCGGCACGCTGATCGCGACGCTCGCGCCGCAAGAGCGCGCCGCGGTGGTGCTCAAGGACGCCTTCGACCTGGAGCTCGGCGACATCGCCACCGTGCTTCGGACCAGCGTCGGGGCCGTGAAGGCCGCGCTCCATCGTGGCCGCACCAAGCTGGCCGAGCCCCCGTCGGACGACGCGCGCGTCCCTGCCCCCACCGCGCTCGACGCCTTCTGCCGCGCCTTCGACGCGGGTGATTTGCCGGCGCTGACCGCGGTCTTGCTCGACACCGTCACCGTCGAGATGCCCGGCTGCGCCGTCGATCTCAGCCTCGCCGCGACGACGGACCCGCGTTCCGGCATCCTCTATCACACGCTGCTGTCGCCGCTGTCCGCCGGCACCGCCGCACGCTACCTCGAGGGCTACGACGGCGCGCGCGCCCGGAGCCAGCGCGTGTACCACCGCGGCGAGCACGTCATCCTCCTCTGGTACGGCCACACCGCGGGCGAGGCCGTTCGCTGCATCATTCGCAGCGAGCTCCAGGACGCGCGCGTCTCGCGCCTCCGCATCTACTACTTCTCGCCCGAGCTGTTGACCGACGTCGCCGGCGAGCTCGGCGTCCCGGTCAGGACGAACGGCCGCGGACTGGACTGATCACCGTCCTCGCGGCCGCTCGATGTCCCTGCTCAAAACGACAGGACGCCGGTCGCGGAGAAGGACACGAAGGGGCGCTCGTCCGGCGCGGCGGGAACCAGTCTTCCGAACCTCGAGGCGCCGAAGTGGGCGCGGCTGCTGAACCAGATCTCACCCAGGCTATTCAGCTGAAGCCATTCGACGTCCGTGTACAGGGACGCCTCGGCGCCGGCGACGACAGTACCCATCGGATCTCCGAACTGTTCCACATTCGAGAACCCGCTGAGGTTGCCGCCCGACGGACGGACCGCGTGGTACTGCGTGCCGGCCTCGGACAGGAGCACGTGAAGATCGCCGGCGGCGTTGCACGTATCGACGTCGATATATGCGTAGTTGCCTGCTTCCGGCACACGCCGAAACGGGATCCACGTGCTCGCGGTCTTGGTGGATCGCCACAGCAGACCGGCGCGATCGAGCACGAAGACCTCGAGAGCACTGCCAATGCCGGTGCAATCGAGCTTCGTGATGCCGTCTGGAGACTCGCCACCCGCGATGGAAGCCTGATTCATGACGTCGCCGTGGTCTTGCCATCTCCCCTCGCTGCCTCGCGACATCAGGCGGAGCCGGCCGTCCTGGCCGACCAGACAGGACCACATGGACCCATCGACGTTCGCCAGGCCCATCGCCTGGACGTCGCTTGTCAGCATTTGCCAGCCTGTCCAGGCGTCGCCGCGCACGCTCGCGACATGCACGTTCGGCCCGACGCGCCCGAGAATGACGACCTCCGATCCCAGCGACTGGATCTCGACGTCCTTCACCGCGCCGGGTGCGCCCGCTTTCGCCAACACGTCGATCGAAGAGAGCCGCGGGGTGAGCTCCTCGACAGAGCCGACCTGCAGCGCGTACAGCCAGAGTGCCCCCAGGTCGGTCGTGGCCGCCACGAAGAGCGTCGGCGGAACGGCAGGTTCTGCCACGTCGGAGCGACCACCTGCCGCCCCGCCGCCCGTGCCCCCGCCGCCACCGGCGCCAGAGACGCCACCGGCGCCGCCGACGCCACCAATGCCGCTGTCACCGGCGCTGCCTCCCGCGCCGGCGCCACCGCTCGCGCCGGCAACGCCACCGACACCGCTTGCGCCCCCGACACCGTCGATGCCCGCGACACCGCCGGTACCACCTGCACCACCGCCGCCGGCACCCGCGACCTCGCCGATCCCCGCGCCACCGGCGCTGCCTCCGACGGCGCCTGTGCCCGCGCCGCCGCCGGTGCCAGCCACGCCGCTCGTTCCCGCGCCGCCGTTCGCTCCTGCATCGGCGCCGCTCCCACCGGTGCCGCCCTGACCACCGTTGGCAGTCGCCGATTGGCCGCCTTGTCCGTCGATCCGGACGCACATGCCGTCCTCGCACGCGTATCCGGCCGAGCAGTCATTCGCGACGATGCATTCAACCTTGCCCGATTCATCCATGGAGCACGCGGCGGCCGCTGCCATCAAGACCGCCGCGATCTCCAAGCGCCCAGAACGTGGCGGCATCAACGATCGCGTCCGATGAGATAGGCCGCGGCAGCGCAGGCCAGGCCCGCGGCAGCGAAGCTGAAGGCCACGGTCGTGTCGAGCTTGAAGCGATCGTTCGCTTCGGACGCCGGTCGTCGGAGCTGGGTGTTTTCGAAATCGCCGTGCGCGTCCCACGCGAGCGCGCCGAACACCGCCGACGTCGCCAGGAAGGCGGCCGCGCCGCCGCGCAAGGTCCAGGCGACGGCGCGGTCCGTCGCGTTCGTCGGTGCGCCGGCCCGCGCCGGATCGGCCGCCGCCTCGAGACGATCCACGTAGCCGGCGTAGTACGCCGGCCCGTACGGCATCAGGAACAGCCCGTCGCGCAGCGACGTCTCCATGGCGCCCCGCTGTCGCAGGGCCCGCGCGCGGAACGCGAGCCCGGTGAACGGCGTCTCGGCGCCCGCCTTCACGACCAGCTCCGCCTCTTCGTCGCGGTTGCGCAGGAACAGCAGCTCGTCGGGCGGAACGCCGACCGAGATCGAGAAACCTGGCTCGGCGTGGCCGTCGAGGATGCGATTGCCGTGTTTGTCTTCGATGAAGAAGCGTCCGGCGGACGGCGGGATCCCCGTCAGCCAGCCGATCGTCGACCGACTTCCGAGCCGGCTCAACGCTTCGTGTGCTCCAGTCGCCGGCGGCTGGACGACACTCGTGACCCGCGCGCGCGGATCGATCACCTCGCGATTTGCCGCCGCCAGGAACGCCGCGAGCTCGCCGTACTCGACGCGCCCGTCGCGGTTGACGTCCGCGACACCGCGCAGCCCGGAGATCACCTCGTGCGTGAACACCCCCGACTGAAAGAGATCCCACTCGTGCGTCGAGGTCGCGCTGCTGCTGGCGACGATCAACCCGACGTGCGGGTATCGCGCCGGCCCCGTCCGAGAGAGATGGTCGACCAGATCCTGGGGGCGAATCTCGACCGGTTTGGCTTCGACGTCACGCGCCCGAACGACCGCTTCGGCGTGACAGGCGTCGATGAACAGGTGCACGAGCGGTGCTCGAACCTTGTCGAGCACGCGCGTGTGCATTTCGGTCTGCGAAAGGACCCCGTCTTGCAGGGTCAGCGCCGCCTCGCCGTTCGCGTCGCGCGCGCCGTGCCCACTATAGAAGAAGACGAACGTCGGTCGCCACCCGCGGCGGACGGCAGCATCCATGCTTTCGTTCATCATCCCGATGGCCCGCACGAGCTCGTCCATCGTGGGCGGTCGCGCCGCGTCGGCGATTTCCGGATAGCGGAGCTTGGTCTCGGCGTCCGGCCCCGTCAGCAGGACCGCCTCGGCGCCCAGCTCCTTCTGAAGCTCATAAAACGCGAGAGCGTCGTCGTCGGCGTAGCGAAGCGGCCGGATCGCATCGTCGGTCGTCCCCGCCGGCCGTCCGTTGTAGCCGATGACGAGCGCGAACGTGCGCGGCTCACCGTCCGCGGCAGCCGCACGCCCTCCGGCCGCCAGCGCCAAGGTGAGCGCCAGCAGCGCCCATTTCATGGCGACACCACCAGATCGAAGTCAGCCTTCGCCAGCGTCTGCGCGGCCTGCACCCGGACCAGTGCTTCGCGCGCCAGCCGGTCCCTGCTGAAGATCGCATGCACCCGATACGACCCGGGCGGTTGCCCTTCAGGGATCAGCGCGCCTTTCGTGAGCAGCCGCCTCGAGGCGTCGGCGTGCGCAGCGGCGGCCGGTTCGTTGGTCAGATACCACACGCGTTCACCAGTGCCGATCGGGTCCGCGTAAGCGGTCAAGAATCCACCCGCGTCGCGCCCGCCCTCGAGCGCGAACGCAAGCTTCGATCCAGCGGGACAGGCGCTCAGCTGCGCGCCCAAACAGAAGGCACCGATCAGCGCCGCATCGGTGGAACCCTTGCTGCGAAACGAAGGCCCACCTTCCTGTTCGGCGTGCAGGGTCATCAGCATCGCCGCGACGCCGCCGGCGAGGACCAGGCCGCCCGCGCTCCACGCCAGCTTGGCGCGACAGCGCGTCCAGAAGCCGCCGCGTGCCCCCGCGACCGCCGCCTCGAAAATGCGAGCGCGCTGACTGCCCCCCAGCTTCCCGCGCGAGAGCAGGTAATCGAGCTCGTCATCAGATCGCGACGGCATGACCGTTGTTCTCTCTACGCGGATGCGACCGAATTGGGTTAGGAAATCAGCCGGTGCCTTTGGTCGCCGCCCGTCGCAGGGGCAGCAACTCACCCGCGTTCACCCGCGCCAGCTCGCGCTGGAGCCCCTGCCGCAGCCGTGCTTCGCAGGTCCGGATCACCTGCCGTCCTATGCCGAGCGCTTCCGCGGCGTCGCGCTGAGACATCCCATTCACGTAGAGCGCCTCGTGAATTCGGCGGCTCTCCTCGTCGAGGGAGGCGATGTAGCGATTGACCACCGCCATGGTTTCGGCGTCCGACCAATCGCAGGCCGCAGCACCGGCGGCGTTTTCGAACGACAGGCGGTCGATCATCTGGTCGAGAGACGAAGGCACATAGCGACGCATCTGCCGCCAGTGATCGACAGCTACATTGCGCGCGATCTGCGCGAGATACGGCTCGAAGGGCCGTTCGGCATCGAATCGCTTGCGGGCCTCGGGCGCGAAGGCCTTGCTGAAGACCTCCTGGACGACGTCGGGCAAGGCCGACGCGATCTCACTGTGGCCGCGCGCGCTGCCGACCGAACACGCGCGCAGCACGGCGCTCGCGATCCGTGTCACGTCATCGACGTATGTCGCGTAGACGGTCGCGAGGGCCTCTTCGTCCCCAGCGCGAAATCGTTCGATGAACCTCGGCTCCCGGAACACGTCGACCCTGACCGCAACGACATGTCCTCGGTAGCACAACTAACTGCGATCTGTCGAGGCTCGTCGACGGGTTGATTTTCCAACCCAGATGCCGCCGTCCCCCGTAACGGAAGGAGCAATCAGCAATTACTAACGTAGGAGGACAGTCATGAAGAAAACGTTCCTAGCCGTCGCTGCCATCGCGTTCGTGTCGGCCGCTGGTGTCCGCGACGCGAAGGCCACGGACTTCTTGCATTTCCGCGGCGGCCCAATGAAGAACCTTTACGTCGATCTGATCTTCTGGGGCAACAACTTCTCGTCGGGCGATCGTCAGTTCGTCAGGGACACCGTGACCGACATTGCAAACTGGTTGAACGGCGGCACCACGCCGCCGATTGGGATGGAGCCAACAATCCACTATTACGGGTTATCCGGAATCGTGCCGGGGGCGTGGATCGACGATAAACGCACGACACCACCGTCGTCCGGTCAGCTCGACGACATCAGCTTCCAGCCGCACGTGGCCGACGCTCAAAGCGGTTTACTCGGCCCATCGTTCGATTGGAACAGCAATGTCGCGAGCTCGTCGGGGTTGCCGGTTGGCAGCAATCGACTCGCGCTCGTCATCACCAAAGGAACCGCCAACTACTGCATCTCGTTGCACCGGGCATCTGGCTGTGCGCAGGCCAGCGGATATCACGACGTGAGGTCGGGCAATCCATATGGTGCCGTCATGCTGGAAGCGAACGATCCGGTCTTGTCGCACGAGATCCTGGAGGCGATGTCGGACCCGTATCTTTTCAATGGATGGGTCGCTGACAACGGCATCTTCAGCCAGAACGAAGTGGCCGACGAATGTGAGTCTCAGAGTGGAGGAAGCGAGTTCGCATGGCTCTCGCTCAATGCGCCGTACGCGAGCCTCGGCATCAACACGCCGACGGTGACCTGCCAGCAGTTCATGCCCGAGGCGCACGCGCCGATGGCGGCGACGTTCGAGTTCGGCGGCATGGGAACGATGCCCTTGGTGCTGGTGTACGTCGACCCGAACGGGCACGTGCAGTCCGTCAGCTGGCCGAACGCCGGACAAGCGGCCACAGGGCCCTTCGACCTGGGACAGCCTTCTCCGAGCGTCCGCGCCGCCGGGAAGCCGACGATCATGTATTCGATGAGCGCCGGCGGCGAGCTCATCTTCGTGAAGGGATCCGATGGCGCCGTCTGGATGAGGCGCGCCGGCACGTGGTCCTCGCTGGGCGGGCAGATCTACGGCGATCCCTCCGTCGTGTCGTGGACCTGGAACAACGCTTTGTGGTTTCACGTCGCTGCGGTGGGACTCGACGACAAGCTGTACGTGCAGGGGGTCAACAACCAGGGAACGGCATTCGGTTGGGGTCAGGTCGATCTGGACGGAACGCTGTTCATCGGACCGCCAAACATCGTTTCGCGCGCCGCGAACTCCCTGGACGTGTTCGTGACCGGTGAAGACGGCCAGATCCGATGGATCAAATTCAACAACCCGAACTGGTCGGGCCCGACGACCATCCCCCACTCTCCCAGCGACCCGTTCGTATCGAAGCCGGCTGTCGCGAGAACGAACACCACGGGCCTCGAGCTGATCGTGGCCTCCGGAGTCGAGGCCAACGTGCCCGGCTTGTGGCAGACGTCCTGGGACGGATCGTTCTGGACCACTTTTGGGCTGGGGAAGTTCGGCATCCCGACCGATGATTACATGTGGGGCCACCAGGGGACGCCGGCGGTCGTGTCCGGAACGGGACGGAGGGTCGACGTGTTCTCCGTCGCGCGCTCGGGAAAGCTCTGGTGGTTCTGGAGCGACAACGAGCCGCATGGAAGCTCGCGGTGGCATACCTCCACCGCGCCGCTGAACTCTTTGAACCCGCCGCCGCTCGTCAGCAGCGGCGTCAGCGGCGATCCCGTCGCCATGTCGCGGACGACCGGCCAGATGGAAGTGTTCTATCGGACCAACAACGGCCGGCTCACGCACATGACGACCACCAACAGCGGCTCGAGCTGGACCACGGAGACGCTGTTGCCCGTGAATTCCATCCAATAAGCATCGAGGTCTCTCTCACATGGCGGCGGCCCCTGAGCTGACAGGGACCGCCGCCGGTGGGCCGACGTCGTCGCGGCGGGGCTACGGACGCTGAAGCGCGGCGCCCTGCCCCGCCAGTGCCTGCTGGATCGCCTTCGCCGCCAGCGGCTGCATCACCGCGTAGCCGGCGGCGTTCGGGTGGAGGCCTTTGTCGGCGAGCTCCTTCCGCATGAGCCCGTGCTCGTCCACCATCGCAGAGAAGTAGTCGAGATAGACGAGACCGTTTGCTCGACAGTAGTGCTCGAGCCAGCGGTTGAGGACCACGATCTTCTCCGGCGAGCGGATGTCGAAGTTCAGCTCGGACCCGGGGGTGTAGTTGTGTATCGGGGTGATCGACGAGAAGACAACGCGGACCCCGTGCGCGCGGGCGAGCTCCGCCATCGACTCGAAGTTCTCCTTGATCTCGTCGAGCGCGATCGGGCCCGTGTTGCCGGCGATGTCGTTGGTTCCGGCCAGGACCACGACCGCGCGGGCGCCGAGATCGATCACGTCGTCATGAAGGCGGAGGAGGAGCTGGGACGTGGTCTGGCCGCTGATGCCCCGGTTGACGTAGGGCTTTCCGGGAAACGCCGTCTCGAGGGGCCAGGCCTCGGTGATCGAATCGCCGAAGAAGACGACCCGACTCTCGCCGGCGGCGGCCGGCGGCAGCCGCGCGTTCGCGGCGCGGTGGTGGCCGAGCTCGGCGAAGTCGTTCATGTACACGTCGGTCCTGCCGCGCCGCCACTCTTCCAGGTGGCGCGCAGCCGCCGACGTCGGCGCCGACGACTCGGGCCGCGTCGCGGCGCCGCACGAGACCGACGCCCAGACCGCGAGCGCCGTCCAGGTCGCTCCCGATATGCGCGGCCTGATCAACGCCGCGTCAACGTAGGGGTGGTCCGGTGACCGATGATCGCGCGGTAAATGGCGAGCAGGATGATCGCGCCGATCACGGACGCTATCAGCCCGGGTCCGGTCGCACCCGGACGGTAGATGCGAAGCGCGCTGCCCAGCAGGTCCGCGACGATCGATCCACCGACACCGAGCAGCATCGTGACGAGGATGCCCCCCGGTTGCTTGCCCGGCATGATCGCCTTCGCGAGCGCGCCCACGATGAGTCCGACGATGAGAGCCCAGAGCAGATGCATGGCGTGTCCTTTCCTTGCGGACGCAACTCCAGTGAGTTGATCGGAGCGACATTCGTGCCAGCCGGTGCCTCGAGCAGGAATGCCTCGGACGTCCGCGGATTGACGCCCGATCGGCGTCACGCCCGGGTAGCCGCTCGATCGCTTGGGGTAACGGGCGAGCGGCGCGAGACGCTCAGCTACGGGCTGCGCTGCCGCGGGGTGACCGTGAGGGCCGCGGCTTGGGCGCGGCGTTGGGATGGATCGTCTCGCCGCGCGCGAGCATCGCGACCAGGGCCGCGATCTTCTTCGCGCGACCTGCCGGCGTCTTCATCGCGTTGGTGCGAAACGCGAGCGAGAACAGGTTCTGCTTGCTGAGCGTGGCGAATGTCTTTCGCGCGCGCGGGCTCGCCTCGATGGCGGCCCGCAGATCAGCGGGAACTGCCGACACGTTCATGGCACGCTGCGGAGCGTAGGCAGCGTCCCAGCGGCCGTCGGCCTTCGCGGCGTCGACCTGACGCTGGCCGTGCGGGGTCATCCGGCCTGCCGCCACCAGACGCGCGACGTGCGTGCGGTTGATCTGGCTCCAGGTGCTCCGCGGCCCGCGGGGACAGTACCGCTGTAGGAACGACCGCTCGTCGAATCCCTTGCGGATGCCGTCGATCCAGCCCCAGCACAGGGCGACGTCCAGCGCCTGCGCCGGCGTCACCGACGCGAGCCCTGAGGATTTCTTGTGGACCTTGATCCAGACCTCGGGCTCCACGTCGTGGTTGGCGCCGAGCCACTTCGCGAACGCGGCTTCGCTCGCGAAGACCTTGATCCGACCCGGATGGGGAACGAAGGGGGCGATGTCCCGAACGTAGCACGCGAATCCGCCGGGATGAGCTGTCGAGGCGCGCGTTCGGCCCCAGCTTGATCAGGTGCGGGTCGAGGACGGGCGCGTGCGCCACCCGGCGAAGGTCGAGCGGATCGCCGGGCAGCTCAGGCGTTATCGCGGGCGAGAGCCGCTCTCCTTGAAGAAGCGGTCCGTCTCGCACCAGGTGCCCAAGGCCGCCGATCAGAAGTACTCCGATCGCCTCGTCGACGTCGCGGATCTCGACGACGTTCTCTGGATCGATCCTCAGCGCCGCCTGTGCCAGGCCGAGTCAGGCGTGACGTTTCGCGATCTGGTGACGGCGACGATGCGGTACGGCCTGGTGCCCATCATCGTCCCCGAGCTGGAGACGATCACCATCGGGGGCGCCGTCTCTGGCTGCTCGCTGGAGTCGATGTCGTTCAAGTACGGCGGCTTTCACGACACCTGTCTCGAGTACGAAGTCATCACGGCGCGCGGCGACGTCTTGATCTGTACGCCCGGCAACGAGAACCGGCTGCTGTTCCAGATGATGCACGGCACGTTCGGCACGCTGGGCATCCTCGCCAAGCTCACGTTCAGGCTGGTTCCGGCGAAGCGCTTCGTGCACGTGACCTACGAAAGGCACGAACGGCTGGCCGATTTTCAGGCGGCCATCTGGCGTCACTTCCAGGAGCAGGACGTCGACTTCATGGACGGTATCATCCACTCTCCGGAAGAGCACGTGCTGTGCACGGGTCGGTTCGTCGACGACGCGCCCTACTCCACCCGTTACGACTGGACCAAGGTCTACTACGAGAGCACGCGGCGGCGCGCCGAGGACTACCTGGCGACGCGCGACTATTACTTTCGCTACGACCGGGGCGTGACGAACGTTCATCCGAAGTCGTTCGCGGGCCGGCTGGTCTTCGGCAAGCTGCTCGGCTCGACGCAGCTGCTGCGATTGGCGGAGACGTTTCACTGGTTGCTCCCCGCGAAGCGGCCGGACGTGACGCTGGACGTGTTCGTGCCGTTCTCGCGGACCGGCGCGTTCATGGACTGGTACGCGCGCGAGTTCCAGCACTTCCCGCTCTGGTGCGTGCCCTACAGGCGCACGCGAAATTACGAGTGGCTCTCGCCGCGCTTCTACGACGGCCTGCTGGACACGCTGTTCCTGGACCTCGCGATCTACGGGATGAAGCAGCGCCCGGGGACGAACTTCTACCGGCTGATGGAGGAGGAGCTGGCCGAGATCGGCGGCGTGAAGACGTTGATCTCGCACAACCACTACTCCGCGAGCGAGTTCTGGAGCATCTGGAACAAGCCCAACTACGATCGGGTGAAGCAGCTCGTCGATCCCGAGAACGTCTTCCGCGACCTCTACACCAAAACCTGCCAGGGCGTCCCCGGCCCGGCGCGCTGAAAGGGCCTCTCGCCTTGCTGTGTCGGCTCCGGTAGGCTCGGCGCAGGACTTTGAAGGGATTCTTGTTGCTGCTCGTCCTCTCCGCCGCGGGCGTCGCCGGCGTCCTCTACTGGCGGCAGTCGCTGAAGGCGCGCAGCGCGCCGGCCGCCACCGCGAGCGGCGAGCCCGGCAAGCACGGCAAGGAGAAGCGGAGGCGCCGGCGCGGCGTGCGGCGCCTCGCGCGGAACGAGGCGGTCGTCGCCGCGGCGCCGCCCGGCGAGGCGCCCGCGCCGGTGGACGACGTCCCGTCCCGGCCTTACGCGCCGCCGCCGGCGGAGGACCGCGCCCCGCTCGCGCCGGGCGGCGCCGCGATCACCGAGGCGGCGCCGTCGGACGTGTTTGGCCCGATCTCGACGCGGCCGCCCACCCAGAACGACGTGCGACGTCAGCCCGTCGTGGACGAGCCCGAACCGATCAAGCTGCGCCCCGCCGACCTCAAGATCGTCTGGCAAGGCGAGGACCTGTCGAAGGCCGAGTCCATGACCCTCGACTTCTCGAAGGACGCGGTCGGGCACGAGCTGTCGCAGGACGAGATCGACACGCGCTTCAAGACGAAGGAGGCCGCGGTGATCAGCTGCGTCACGCGCGCGCATCCGGACGCCAGCACCTTCGTCCCGGGCCGCGTGACGGTGAAGTTCCGCATTCTGCGCACGGGCGCCGTGAAGGGCGTCCAGGTCGAGGCGCCCGTCATCCTGCACAGGGGCGGGCTCACCGGCTGCATCAAGGGCGTCGTTGGCGGCCTGCGCTTCCCGGCGTCGAACATGAGCCAGGTGATCACGTATCCGTTCTCGCTGATGTAGCGGCGCCCTGCCCACCCACGTGATCCGCACGGCGAAGTGCGGGGATCCAACTGGGGTCGTACGAAAAACCCCTAACAGGATCCAGCGGAGGCCCGAGTGCAAGTGGGTGACAAGAGGTTCGGCAGCATCATCGTGGCGAGCGCACTCTTCGCATGGGGCTGCAGCTCCCCAGGCTCTGGAGGGACTGCCGGCACCGGAGGTCCCGCGGGAACGAATGGTGGGACGGCCGGCGCGAGCGGCACCACGGGGAACGGCGGATCCAATCCTCAGGGCGTCGCTGGCACGACCGGCACAGGCGGCGGCTCGACGCCGGGCACCGGCGGCACGTCGACGACGGGAACCGGCGGCAGCTCGACGACCGGCACGGGCGGTACCTCGACCGCGGGCACGGGCGGCGGCACGACGGGGACTGGTGGGTCCACGACGGGAACGGCCGGCTCAGGCACGACCGGCACGGGCGGCGTCGGCGGAACGGGCACGGCGGGTCGCGGCGGCACCACCGGCACCGGCGGTAGAGGGGGTAGCGGCACCGGCGGCTCCAGCGCGGGCGGCGGCGGCGCGGCGGGCACGGGGGGCAGCGGCACGGGCGGCAGCGGTACGGGCGGATCGCCCACGGGCGTGACCGTGAACCTCGGCGCGACGCGCCAGACGATCGAGGGGTTCGGCCTCAACACCGCCTTGAGCAGCGCGACGCCGAACTGGGACACTTTCTACAGCACGAACGGCAACGGGCTCGGCCTGTCCATCGTGCGTGTCGCCATGCAACCGAACGGCAGCCTGTCGGGCGTGCTTCCGCCGGCCAGCTACAACGCGAAGGTCATCGGGTCGCCCTGGAGCGCGCCCGCCGCTGACAAGGACAACAACAACACGCAGAAGGGCGGGCACCTGAAGACGACCTCCTACGAGTCATGGTCGACGGCGATCGCGAACTTTGCCAAGAACAACAAGCTCTACGCGATGGGCGCGTCGAACGAGCCCGACTTTGCGTCGTGTGGGTCCTCGATCGGTCCCCCCTGCTACAGCGACTACGACACGATGGTGTTCACCGCCAACGAGATGGTGAACTTCGTCAAGGTCCTGGGACCGAAGCTCAAGGCGGCGGGGGTCAAGCTCATCGCACCCGAACCGTCCGAGTGGATCCACCTCTGGAGCAATGCTTCGGCCACCGGCTCGACTGTCGCCGGGCATCCGAACAGCTCGGACCCGCTGAAGTGCGGATGCTTCTCGAACACGCCGACGACCACAGGTTGCGCCAGCACGTGCGCCCAGGGTAACGGCTACGACTACGGCCACTTCCTGGCCAAGGATGCGACGGCCTGGGGCCTGATCGACATCATCGGGACGCACGAGTACGACACGCAGAAGGCGGAGGCGTGGCCGGCGGATGTCGACGGCGGCAAGCGAAGCAAGCCGATTTACGAGACCGAGGTGTCGGGCGTCCACTACTGGCCGAACGAAGGGCCGTCGAGCGACATCGCCAACGGCGTCGTGGTCGCCGAGTGGATTCACTCCGCGCTCGTCGTCGGCGAGGCGTCGGCCTGGCTCTACTGGTGGTACCAGGCGAGCGGCGACAACGAAGGGTTGGTCATCACGTCCGGGACGTTGACCAAGCGCTGCTACACGCTGGGCAACTACAGCAAGTTCGTGCGGCCCGGCTACGTCATGGTCGACGTCACCGGCAACACCAACACGAACGTCCTCCTCTCCGGGTTCAAGGGCACGGACGGCACCGTCGTCGTGGTGGCGGTCAACAAGGCCTCGTCGGCGGTCACCATCCCGATCACCATCTCGGGCGGGACGGCGCCGGCCATGTGCACGCCGTACGTGACCTCGTCGACCGCCAACCTCGCCGCCGGGACACCGGTGACGGTGACGGGCGGAACCCTCACCGCCTCGCTCGCCGCGACGACCGTTACGTCGTTCGTGTGCAAGTAGAACGCAAGCGAGGTCGCGTGATGCGCGGTTCGCCGCGCGCCGCACACGCTCACGCCGAGACTAGAACTGCGTGAAGAACTTCCAGACCTCGCCCTTGGTCCAGGTCTTCGCGCCGTCGTCACCGCCGCCGTCCACGATCCCGGGCGTGTGGCCGCCGTCGAAGGCACACCACTCGACCGGATATCCAGACCGACAGCCCTGATAGGTGGTGCAGGTGTGCGTCAAGCTGCCCGCCCTCGGCTCGGGCGGGTTTTGCGCGGTGCAACCGTTGTTCATGACGAACCTGTCCCGCATCGAGCGTCCGCCGGAGATGTTCAGCGTTCCGTCGCTGATGCCGTGAATGCCGATGTAAGCGACGGGCTGCGTGCCGCCCTCGCACCCGCTCAGGACGCCGCCCGAGTAGACCGCGACCGCGCGAAAGACCGCGGGCCGGGCGCAGGCGAGCGCATAGCTCATGCTGCCGCCGTAGCTGAATCCCAGCGCGAACACCTTCGTCGTGTCCACGCAGAGATCGCCTTCGATCAGCTTGATCAGGTCGTCGGTGAGCGTCAGGTCTCGGTCGCCCGTGTTTGCCCAACCGTTGCCGATGCCCTGCGCCGCGACGAAGATCGTGCTGTTGTTCGCCTGCGCGCGGAGCCCGTAATACGACCAAGCCGCGCCGCTGGTGCCGCCGCCGTCGATGTCCTGCATCGTGCCGCCGTTCCAGTGGTACGCGAAGATCAACCGGTAGGCGTGGCTGTTGTCGTAGTTGTCGGGAATCCGAAGGATGTAACTGCGGCTCTGGCCAGCGCTTTGAATCGTGCGGCTGCCGCTCGTGAGCGTCGGGGCCCTGCCACATCCGGGACTCCGCATCGTGGTGCCTGTGCCGCCGCTGCCACCTGCCCCGGTACCGGCGGAGCCGCCGGTGCCGCTCCCACCTCCCCTGCCCGCCATCCCGCCGCCGCCTCGGCCCGAGACGCCGCCACCCGCACCGCTTCCACCTCGCCCGGCCGCTCCGGCGCCGGCGGCTCCCGTCGAGCCCGACGCGCCCGCCCCACCTTGCGCGCCCGCCGCGCCGATCGTACCGGCCGCCCCCGTGTCGCCGCCGCGGCCTGTGGTTCCCGCGGGTCCCGTTCCGGCCGAACCCGCCATGCCGCCCGAGCCCGTCGTCCCGGCAGCCCCGCTTGCGCCTCCCGAACCCGCCGCGCCGCCACCGGATCCACCTAATCCGCTGGTCCCCGCGACGGCCCCCGCCGAGACACCGCCTGTCCCCTGGGTTCCGGCGCCACCGCCGGTCCCCGTGCTGCCGCCGGTTCCCTGGCCATTTTCCGAGCCATCCGGCATGCAAGCGCAAAGCGGAAGCGCCACGACAAATGCCAGCACACGGTACTCAGGTCTCATGGCACCTCACGCGAGGGTTGCTGAGACCTTTATTGGCCCGCGACGACAGATGTTGTTCGAAAGATTGCCCGCGACTCAGAACAAACTCAGGAAGGGCCACACCTCCGCGGGCATCCAGGACGACCGGCCCGCTGCCACCGGCGCCGGCGCCGGGTCAGTTGCGCTCGTAGAAGGTGATGCTCACCCCGCCCGACCCGCCGCCCGGGGCCGAGCTCAGGAACTTGCCCGTCGTGAGGAACGCGAAGGATCCGTCCGTACGCGCCTCGAACACCGGCACCAGCCCGTTTATCGGCCCGCAGTTGCGCACGATGATGAACTCGCCGTTGCTCGGGTTGAGCGTGTAGCGGGCGTCCAGCGTGGTGCCCGACGATCCCGCGAGCTGGTAGTCCGCGCCGCCGTTCAATATCTTTCCGGCGACCTTGCCGGTCGTCGTTCCCCCGGTGATCGGGATGATGTTGCGGCTGCCGCGCTTGGCGTTGCTGACGCTGACCGTCGATCCGAGCGTGACGTTCTCGGTGAACACCGTCGCGCCGTTGCTGCCGCTCGCGGTCACGCAGTTCCACGACACATTGGGGACGCCCGACGGATCCTTGAGCTGCACCTTCGGGTCGCCCACGGTCACCTTCGACACGTCGTAGACGGTCAGCGTGATCTTGCCGCCCGCAGCGTCGACCACGCGCGTACCGACCAGCTTGGTGGTGTTGAGCCAGGCGTACGAACCGGCGGTCGGGGCCTCGACGTCGGGGACGATGCGCACGACAGAGTCTCCCGCGGCCGCGACACCGCAGACGCGCGTGAAAATCGTGACGTTGTCGCTCGTCTTCCAGATGAGGACCTCTTCCAGCTCCATGGCACCGTTCGACAGCGTCAACTCGTAGTCGAGCCCGCCGGTGAGGACCGTGCCTTTCAGCTTGTCGCCGGTGATCGTCCCGCCCGAGACGTCGAGCTGACGGCGGTGTCCGAACTGCGTGTTGCCGACGTCGTGGGTCGCGCCGACGTTCAGCGCGACGGTGAACGCGAGCGTGCCCGCCGTGGGCGGCGGAATGCCGTCGGGTAGCGAACAGGTCCACGAGGGATCCGGAACGATCGTCGCGGTGTCGCTGCCGGCGCCGCCCCCGCCCGTGGTCCCGCCCGTGCCCGCGAGGCCTCCCGTGCCTGTCGTGCCGCCTCTCGAACCGCCGCCTGCGCCGGCAAGGCCGCCCGCACCGCCGCGACCGCCACCGCCCGCCGCCCCCTTTCCAGCACATTGGGATCCTAAGCTTAGAATTCCACGTGGACAAGTTGTCGCG
>JADMIO010787593.1_pt1 | contig 38133 bp, 28 predicted proteins | sample 8958161 | NCBI WGS metagenome assembly JADMIO01 (sample SAMN16585339, study PRJNA669376) | soil metagenome | isolation source: Crop rotation soil | place: USA: Cullars Rotation, Alabama | collected 2011 | reverse complement strand
CGACAACTTGTCCACGTGGAATTCTAAGCTTAGGATCCCAATGTGCTGGAAAGGCACAAGGTGGAGGAGCTGCGCGCGATCATGGGGCCGCTGGGGGTCAGGATTGTGGGTCTGAAGGAGTTGCCGGGGTGGGAGGGGTTCACGGAGCCGGCGGAGACGGGGGATACGTTCGAGGAGAACGCCACGATCAAGGCGCTGGGGTACGCGGCCCAGACCGGGCGGGTGTGCCTGGCGGATGACAGCGGGCTGGAGATTGATGCTTTGGGCGGGCGGCCGGGGGTGATCAGCAGCCACTATTGCACGAATGGAGAGGAAATGGGGATGAGCCGCGCGCAGCGGGACGCGGCGAACAACGCGCGGGTGATGAAGGAGATGGAAGGAGTGCCGGAGGGGAGGAGGGGGGCGCGGTTTGTGTGCGTGATGGTGGTAGCCAAGGCCGGGAAGGTGCTGGCGGTGTCGCGGGGAACGTTTGAGGGTGTGATCGGCGTGCCGCCGGTGGTGCCGCGGGGGGAGAACGGGTTTGGGTATGACCCGTTGCTGCTGGTAGGGCCGGATTACCGGCGGACGTCGGCGGAACTGCCGGCGGAGGAAAAGAACCGGCTGAGCCACCGGGGGAAGGCGGCGCGGGGGATGATCGCGAAACTCAAGGCGCTGCGCGGCTGAGGCATCAGGGGGTGATGGTCACCGTGGCGGGGAAGGTGGTGACGGTGGCGCAGCTGGAGGAAATGACGAGCCGGTAGCGGCCGCCTTCCTGCGCGTGGACGCCGCCCAGGGAGAGGGTGGCGGTCTGGGTGCCGGTGGCGGTGGCGCCGGAGGGCTGGGCGCCCTCGGTCATGTTCGAGAAGACACCCGCGCTCTCGTGCTGCCACTGGAAGGCCGTGCCGCCGGTGGAGGCGGCGGAGAGGGCGAGGGAGCCGCCGGTGGAGGCGGCGGCGTCGGCGGGGGGAGCGGAGATGACAGGAACGCCGGAGCGGAACCAGCGACCCCAGACCATGGGGTAGCCTCCGCTGGTCATGCTGCCGGCCATGAAAAGCTCGCCGTTGTATTTGGCGAACACTGAAGGGCTCATGCCGGGGGCGTCACCGCCGAGAATATTCCATTGCTGGCCGTCCCAGCGGAAGATCGAGGCGACAGGCGTGACGCCGTTGAGTTTGTCCGGACCGGTGGCGTAGAGATCGCCGTTGTATTCGAAGGCGTGGGTAAACTGAAAGTCATTGGCCCTGGTCAGGCCGGTGGTGGGTATGCCTTCCCAGCGCGTGCCGGTCCAACGGGCGATGCCGTTGGCGGGCGTGGCATCGGCCTGGCTGAAGCGGCCGAGGGCGATGAGCTGGCCCTGATAGCTGGCGAAATCGAAGACGTCATTGTTCATGCCGTTGCCTACGGCCCGCCAGGTGGCGCCGTCGTGCATGGCGACGCGGTTGGCGGGGATGCGGTCGAAATCCTGGCCTATGAAATTGCCCCCGATATACAGCTTGCCGCCGAAGTCACACACGCACAACGGATAGGCCGCGGGCTGCACGGTGGTCCAGGCTGAATCGTCCCAGTAGCGCAGCGAGGGGTAGAGGCAGTAGAGGCGGCCGAGGTGCTCAAAGAGGCCGCCGGTGCCGCCCCCTCCGGAATTGGTGGTGAACACGCCGGCGTTCATCGGCCTCCAGTTGGCGCCGTCCCACCGGCTGAGACCGTTCATGGCGGGCCCGTACTGCGTGAACGTAGTTGAGTTCGCCGCTATATGGCTCACCAGCAACTGGCCCTTCCAAGTACTGATACCGCCGATGATGTCGGTAGCATCGAACGGGGTGGAAGTCGCCTGCCACCCGGCGGATGTCCAGCGGATCAGGCCGCGCAGCGGTGTTCCGTCAGTCCCCATCGCAAAGCCGGTACCCGCGACATAGAGATTACCCTCGTACTCCTGGAACCCCTTGATGACGCCGGAGGAGCCGGCGCCGAACACTGTGCCGCCGCTCATGGCGCGCCACACCGAACCGTCCCATTGGCCCGCGGTGGGTGCGCCGTTGTAGTTCTGCGCGTTAAAGTACATAACGCCGTCCTTGACCAGGGTGCGCGCGGGCTTGTTGAAGGGAACGGTGGAACTATTGGGGTCGAACAGCGCGGCGACCGTCCAGCTGGTTCCATCCCAGCGCCACCAGTTGCAAGGGATGCCGCTGGACGAGCTGCTGTTTTCCACTCCGTAGAGCGCACCGTTGAACTCGGTGAGCGTGGCGAACGTGGAGGGGGCGCCGGGGACGAGAACCCAGGAACCCGCAACGAGCTTGTAAAGCTGGGCGTTGCTGGCGCCGGTCAGGTAGCCATGAGCATAGAGGACGCCGCCGTAGAACCCGATATTGGGAACCGACGTGAAACCGGCGGCCGGACCGAGGCTGGAAAATGCGGTTCCGTCGAAGCGCGCGATACGAGTGGCCGCCACCCCCCCGATGGACGTGAAGTCGCCCACGACATACACCGCATCGGGGCCTTGAACCACGCCGATGCCGTTGCCGCTGTTGGCGGCCGGGAAAGGATCGGCGATCCAGGAAGTTCCGTTCCACTTGGCGAAATGAAAAATGGAGCCGGAGTTGGTCTTGGAGTAGATGAACAAAGAGCCGCCGGCGCTGAAGATGTTGTTGGCGGTGGTGGATTGACCGCCGATGAAATACAGGCCGCTTCCGACCGGCTGCCAGTGAGCGCCGTCCCACCGGGCGATGTTGTTGATGGGGCGGCCGCCGATAGTGAGAATGGAACCGCAGATATAGAGCTCATTGTTGTGGACCGTGGCCCACTGGGCATTCTGGAGGACAGTGGCGCCGCCCCCCGAAGCCCCGGGCATGATCGGCTCATCCCCATAGACCTGCACGCCGGTGGGCGTATAGATGACGAAGTCCCGGGCTTGCGACTGGAGCTTTCCCATCTCACTGAAGCTGCCGAACCACACCACGGTGGCGGGCTGCGGCCCGGCGCCGTCGGGATCCCAGAGGAAGGGATAACCACCGGCGGGGCGGAGCTGGGCCGCCCCGTACCGCCACTCTTCGGTGCATTGCGCACCCGCGGGAAGGCTGAGCGAGGCGAGCACGAGCGTGACCGCGGCGAAAAGGCTTTTCTTCATGGCAGACCTCCGGCGGCAGAGTGTAACCCAGAATGTCAGAAAGTACCCCAAAAGAGGCCGCCCATCCCCCCATTTATCAGCTACAGAATGATATTCATGGTAGTTTGGAGGCCGCTGTTGACGGCCCGCGTCGTACACGTCATACTGTCCGGCACGCCCCAGGAGCCGAGGAATGCGGCATTTGCACACCATGGCCGGACTGGCCATCACCGGCGCGGCATGTTCGGTCTGCTGCGCCGACCCGACCACCCTGACGTTCATCGGAAAACTGCCGGGGCAGACCGGTTCGCGCGGCATGGCCGTGAGCGCCGACGGATATGTGGTGGCGGGCACGGCCGCTACGGCCGAGGGAGGCGTGGCCATCCGTTGGGCGCTGGCGGCGGGAATGGTGTCGCTGGGTGTGTTGCCGGGGGATGTGAACTCCGAAGGGATATGCATCAGCGGGGACGGGAGGCGCATCAGCGGAAGGTCCAATGGGCTGATGGGCAGCCGCGCCTTCATGTGGTCGAGCCAGGGCGGGATGACGGCCTTCACGGGGAACGACCCGTTCCATGACTACGTATCCGGTTTCGCGGCGAACACCGATGTGGTTGTCGGCGAGGCGCTGAACCTGGTGCCGGACGCGGCGCGGTGGTTGAACGGTGGCGCGGATGCCCCGCTGGGCGGGCCGGTCGGAGGGTTTGGTACGGGGGCGCGGACGGCGTTCGCGTGCAGCCAGGACGGGAGCGTGGTGGTCGGGCGGGCGGATACGCCGACGGGGTATCACGCCTTCCGCTGGACGCAGGCCGGCGGATATCAGGATCTGGGCGTGCTGGCGGGGGGATCGCTCTCCAGCGCGTACGGTGTGAGCCGCAATGGGTTGGTGGTGGTGGGGTCGTCGACGGACGCCATAGGAGCGGAACAGGCGTTTAAGTGGACGGCGGGCGGTGGCATGCAGCGGTTGACGACCTCGGTGGCGTACCAGGGGTCGATAGCCCTGAGCACCAGCGCCGACGGACTGACGATCGTGGGCATTTGCTACCAGGCCAACAACAACGGTCCACCCTACACCAGCCCCCCGAATCAGACGGGATTCATGTGGAACAACCTGCTGGGCTTCCAGAACATGAACGCCGTGCTGGTCAGCAACAGCATCAACACCTCAGGAATGTCCCTCCTTGACGCACGTTCCATCTCCGATGACGGCAAGGTCATCGCCGGAACGGGCAGTTATCAAACGCCGAACGCTCCGGCGCACGTGGAAGGGTACATGCTGCGGCTGGCGGGAGCGCGGCCGCTGTGCCCGGCGGACATGGGCGTGCAGGGGGGCTCGGCGGGGCACGACGGCCTCCTGGATAACAACGACTTCGTGGCGTTCATCAATCTGTTCTTCGTGCAGGATTCCCGGGCGGACATAGGCGTGCAGGGGGGTCTGCACGGCAGCGACAACCACTGGGACAACAACGACTTTGTCGTGTTCATCAGCGACTTCTTCATGGGATGCCCGTGAGGCGTCTGTAGCGCGAGAAAATCCCATCATGAAACTCCTGCCCGGTATCGTTTTCCTCCTGGCCGTGCCCGCGGCGGCGTGGGCGCAGACCGCGCCTCGGTTTATCCCGCTGGGGCAGTTGGCCGCGCCGCCGGAAGGTCTGGGAAGCACCGCTCTGGACGTGAGCAGTGACGGGATGGTCGTGGTGGGCGGCGCCTACGACGGCGAACACTCGGTGGCGGCGCGCTGGACCGATGTGGCCGGTTGGGAGAGCTTCGGTTTCCTCAATCCGCAGCCGCCGTTCCCGGCGTCGAACTACGCCCAGGCCACCGATGTCGACGGGAACGTGGTGGTGGGGAGCATCGCGGGCCATTCCGCGTGGGGATTTGTCTGGAAGGTGTCCACCGGTGTGGTGGTTATGCCGCGCCTGCAGGGGGGGCAGCAGCTGTACGTGCACGATCTGAGCCGCAACGGCCGGTATGTGGTGGGGCAGTCCGACACGACCAGCGGGTGGCGGGGCTTCCGCTTCGACATCGAGACGCAGCAGATGATCAACCTTCTGCAGACGCCGAACACGGTAACGAACGTCACCACCAGCGATGCGTGGGGCGTGAACGGTGACGGCACGATCATCGCCGGGAGCTACGGCGGCACGGGGGGTGCGGGGTATACCTTCACGTGGACACCGCAGAATGGGATCGCGCCGGTGAGCAAGGGCGGGTCGGCGGTCGTGGGTGTCGCGGTCATGAGCGTCGATGGGAGCGTGATGGGGGGCGCTTCGAGCACCACGTTGCAGACCAACGGCCCACCGGCCAGGTGGGTGAACGGCGTCTTTCAGGCCCTGCCGGTGCCGGCCGGCGGCACCGGCGTGGGATCTGTGAATGTCATCAGCGATGACGGGCTCACGCTGGGCGGGCGCTACGTGCACGTGACCGGGCCTTCCAGCACTGAATACCGGGCGTTCGTCTGGCGGGCGGACCTTGGCGCAGTGGAGCTGTTGCCGTACGTCCGGGACACCCTCGGCCTGGATATGCAGGGCTTCACCGGGCTGGAGGCGGCCGGGATGTCCCGGGACGGGCTCGTGTGGGTGGGAACGGGCGTCCGCAATGGGCGGAGCGAGGGATGGATGCTGCGGCTGGCCGGGGCCGGGCCTCTGTGCGCCGCCGACATGGGCGGGCAGGGCGGGACACTGGGCGGCGACGGGCACTTGGACAACAACGACTTTGTCGTGTTCATCGCGAACTTCTTCACGCTGCGCGCCCGGGCCGACATGGGGCGCCAAGGAGGCCTGCCGGGGGGCGACGGTCATTTCGACAATAACGACTTTGTGGTCTTCATCAACGAGTTCTTCGGTGGATGTAATTGATCAATCAGGAACAGCGCCGCCATGAATGAGTCAACGACAGCGATCTTGCTTGCGGCAGTCCTGACTGCGGGTACGGCGCTGGCGCAGGGCACGGCTCCCCGCTTTATGGCGCTGGGGCAAATGGCCACCCCGCCCGACGGCTATGGAACGAACGCGGCGGCCGTGAGCGGTGACGGCATGGTGGTCGTGGGGTCGGCGTATGACGGAGCGCACATGGTCGCGGCCCGGTGGTCCAGCCTGGGTTGGCAGGGCATGCCGTGGGTGATCGCCGGCACGGACAACAACACTTCGAACTATGCGCAGGCGACCAACCGCGACGGTTCGGTGATGTCGGGCATGTTGGATGGGACGTTTGTTGACCGGGGTTTCATCTGGAAGGCCGCGACCGGAGCCGTTGTCATGCCGGTGTTGCCTACGGGTCAGCGGCTCTATTCCGCCAAGCACATGAGCAGCAACGGGCTGTTTGTCACCGGGTCCAGCGACACCAGCAGCGGCACACGGCCGTACCGCTATGACCTGGTCCTGGGACAGATGGTGAACCTGACGCAAGCGCCGGCCCCGATCGCGGGGGCAACAGGGGGTAGTGCCGATACGATGAACGACGATGGCTCGATGGTCCTAGGCGGGTACTCGACCTCTACCCAGAGCGTGTCCAGCATCTGGACGCCGTCGTCGGGATTTCTTCCTCCGCCGGCTGCGCCCCCGGGCGGCACGAACGTCACGTTGGGTTGCATCAGCGGGGATGGAACGATCCTGGGAGGGGGGTGCATCATGTCGGGCGTCACGGGGCGCGTGCCGGTGCGGTGGGTAAACGGCACCCCCCAGACCCTCACCATTCCTTCCGGCATGAACGACCTGTCCGGTATCGCACTGGGCAGCGCCGACGGGGGAACAATGCTGGGAACGTATCGTTTCCCGACCGGACCATCCTCGGATGAATTCCGGCCTTTCCTCTGGCGCTCCGACTTGGGGATCGTGCCGCTCTATTCGTACATCACCGACACGCTCGGATTGAGCATGCAGGGGGTCAGCAATTTGTCGGTCAACGGCATATCCGCCGACGGGAAAGTGCTCGTAGGTGAGGGACGGCGCAACAACCGTTGGGAGGGGTGGATGCTGCGGTTGCCGGGGGCGTTCCCGTTGTGTGCCGCGGATGTGGGGAGCCAGGGAGGGTTGCAGGGCGGCGATGGGTTGCTGGACAACAACGATTTCGTGGTCTTCATCGCCGATTTCTTCACGCTGAATGCCCGGGCGGACATGGGGAAACAGGGGGGCCTGCCCGGGGGTGATGGCCACTTTGACAACAACGACTTTGTGGTTTTCATCAACAGCTTTTTCACGGCCTGCAACTGATGGGGGACGAGCGGGAATGGCTCTTGACTTTCCGCGGGGTGTCGGTACGCTCTGCGTGCTGAAGGTGTCCGCTTTGAGCGGACTGAAAAGGGAAGTGCGGTGAGGCCTGGTTTTTCAAGCCGATTCCGCCGCGGACGCGCCGCCGTGAGGGGCCGATCCCTGCTCAAGACCACTGGCTGCTGTTGCAGCCGGGAAGGTGAGCGGGGGCTGACGGGTGAACCGCCAGCAGGCCCTGAGCCGGAAGACCTGCCGACAGCGTTGGCCTGTCCGCCCCCGCGCACTGGGGCGTCGGCGCTGGGCGCACGCTCGCTGCGACCCGTGACGATGCCATCCAAGCCAGCCGCGGGGGATGTTTGTACACCCGCGAGCCGTCCCGCGCGAATCGGGATGAAAGCATGAAAGGGGCCCTCATGGCCCGGAATTTTTTGGCGTTGGGCGTGGCGGCGGTCGTGGCGATGGCTTCGGCTGCCCTGGGACAGATCCCGTTCTATCAGCTGGTGGGGCAGTTCAATCTGCCCGCCGGGGCGGGGACGGGGTGGGATGTGGGTCCGGACGGGCGTGTGTGGGGGATCGTCGGGGATGCCATCGTCCGTCAGGACGGGGTGAACGGATCGACGTATTCCACCGTGGGGAGCGTGCCGAGCGGCACCGCGGCCAGCTGGGGGGCCTCTTTCCTGCGGGTGAGCCCGACCGGGTCGATGATCGCGATAGGGGACAACAACTTCGGCAGCACGGCGCGGGTGTCGTTCGTGAGCACGGCCACGCTGAGCACCTCGGTGACGTCGCCGACTACGAGCGTGCTGAGCGGGAACTTTGACGGGGCCTGGAGCGGCAACCAGTTCTACGTGAGCGGGGCGGGGAGCGACTTCGTGCCGTTCCTCAGCCGGATCACGTTCTCGGATGCGACCGGGCTGCCGACGGCGGCGCGGGTGGTGAGCGGGATTGGCGGGGCGTCGGGCGGGGTGGCGGTGCACAACGGGCGGGTGTATACCGGCGTGGGTTACGGCGGGGCGGGGCTGCCGATCGGGCAGGTGCGGTGGTTTGACGAGAACGGGCTGGTGGGCGGAGCGCCGGTGGCGTTCACCAGCGGAACGGTAGCGGCGACGGCGCTGTCGGCCTCGCCGCTCGCATTTGATGCCTTTGGGAATCTGCTGGTGGGCGGGGGCGATTCGTTCGGCGGGACGAGCGATGTTGGGTATGCCGCGGTGATTGATTTGAATGTCGGATTCGGGCTGCACTTCTCGCCGGCGGGGACGGGGACGATCTACGGCGTGGCGTTCAACAACGCGACGCACGAGATGCTGGTGACGGCGGACGGGGTGGCGTACCGGTATGGGATTCCCGGGCCGGGAGCGTTTCCGCTGATGGGTCTGGGCGTCCTGGCGCTGGGGAGGCGGCGCCGTGCATAAAGCAGGCCTGTGGATCGTGCTGGCGGCGACGGCGACAGCCGCGGGACAGTCGCCGTTCGCCACGCGCGTGCTGAGCTACACGCCGCAGCCGGGACAGAACGTGAACAACGCGCTGTACAACGACCCCGCCAAAGCACTGGGCGCCCCGGTGGGCGGAGGAACCAGCGCGGCGGACAACAGCAAGGTGGTCACCCTCGGCGGGTTCGGGGGAGAGATCGTCCTGGGGTTTGATCATCCGATCCTGAACCAGCCCCCCACTGCCACCAACCCCACCGGGGCCGATTTCATCGTCTTCGGCAACGCCTTCTGGGTGGGCGGGGACGACCACGCGCGGTGGGCGGAGCCGGGGATCATCGAGGTCTCGCGGGACGACAACGGAAACGGGCTGGCGGATGATGCCTGGTATGTCATCCGGAGTTCGCACCTGTCGAGCCCGCCGGGGGACGACACGCGGACCGAAACGTACATGGGGTCGCAGGTGCCGGCGTCGTGGCTGCCGCCGGGGCGGACAGCGGGGAGCACGTGGGGCATCTTCGGGTATGAACTCTTCGACGCGGCGTTCACGGGGCCTTCGTTCGTGGTGAGCAGCGGGGATGCGGATGGGAACCAGACGGTCTTCGGGTACGCCGACTGTGCGCCGACGATGGCGCTGGGGGACTTTGACGGGGATGACGAACCGGAGAGGGCCGGAGTAGACCCGGCGTGGTTCTACACGGTCCCCACCAACCCGCTGCGGACGGCGCTGACGCCGTTCTCAGGGGGCGGGGAGGCGATCGACATCGGGCAGGCGGTGAACATCGACGGCTTCGCTTCCAACCTGACGCGGATCGACTTCGTGCGCATCCGCACGGGCGTGCGGGTGGTGCATGGCGCCTTGGGGGAATGCTCCACGGAGGTCGGCGGGGTTGCAGAGGTGCGGGCGCGAAAAGCGGCGGATATGGGCGGGCAGGGCGGGGTGATCGGGCCCGACGGCCTGCTGGACAACAACGACTTTGTCGTGTTCATCGACCTCTTCTTCCGGCAGAGCCGGCTGGCCGATATCGGGGTGCAGGGAGGGACGGCGGGGAGCGATGGACTGTGGGACAACAACGATTTTGTCGTGTTCATCGGTTTTTTCTTCTCGGGGCAATGATGCGGCGCGGGTTCACGCTCATCGAGGTGCTGGTGGTGGTGGCGGTGATCGCGCTGCTGACGGGGCTGCTTTTGCCGGCGCTGAACGCCGCGCGGGGGGCGGCGCGGAGCGCGGCGTGCGCCAGCAACGTGCGTCAGCTGGGGGTGGGCAACGAGGCGTATAGCGCGGACAACCGGGGGTTCTTCGCGCCGGGGGCGCCGGACATCCTGAGCAACAAAGCGCGGTGGTTCGGGACGCGGGCGAGCGTTTCCCAGGCGTTCGGCCGCGAGGGGGGGCCGCTGAGCGAATACCTCGGCCAGAGCCGGCAGGTGCGGGCGTGCCCGGGGTTCGCGGCGCGGGCAACGGAGTTGGAGGACCATCCGGCCGGATTCGAGCGCGGGTGCGGGGCGTACGGGTACAACTATCGGTTCGTGGGGGTGATCCGGGCGCAGGCCACTGCCGGGGTGTGGGTGGTGACCAGCGACCTGTCGGGATCAAACCAGTCGAAGTTCGCCCATCCGGATGCGACGCTGGGGTTCGCGGATGCGGCGCTGTATGCGGGATCGGCGGGGATGATCGAATACTCGTTTGTGGAGCCGCCGGAGTGGCCGGACAACCCCGGGACCAGCCCGGACCCCTCCATGCATTTCCGGCACGCTGGGGGTGGTGAGCCGGCCGCAAATGTCGTGTGGCTGGATGGGCACGGTTCGCCGCTCATACGGGGCTCCACTGGGGGGAGCATCTACGGGGTGAGCCCGGTGGAGACGTATCTGGGGTGGCCGCGGGGCAGCGTCTTTGGGTATGAGTGAACTATGGTGGACCGGTGCGTGTGCAAGGAGGTGCCGTTCAGCCGCGTGGCGGAGCTGGCGCGGGAGGGGCTGGGGTTCGAGCAGATCAAGGCGCGGACAGGGTGCTGCACCGGGTGCGGGATGTGCGAGCCGTATGTACACCGGGTGATCGAGAGCGGGGCGGTGCGGCTGCCGGTGATGAGCATCGCGGAGAGCGAGGCGATCATGCGGAAGGCGCGGGAGTACCTGAAGGGGACCAAAGAGCACTAACCGCGCCGTGATGGCGCGGAGGGCGATGGCGGGCGCGGGGGCGGCGGGTTAGTGGCACCCGCGTACCAAGAAAAAAGCCCCGGCACGGGCCGGGGCTTGGGGGGGACTGATTCAGACCGGCACTCAGTTGGTCTGGGTGCCTTCGCCCATCATCATGCCGGGGACCTGCACCTGGGGGATGCCCAGGGGCTCATCGCGGGAAGCCCCGAGGCGCTCGGCCGCGGCGGTGGCCTCGGCGAGCATCTCCTCATCGTCCACTTCCAGCTCCACGGGCTGGCCGTGGCTGGCGACCTTGATGGCCTGGTAGGGCCGGAAGCCGGTGCCGGCGGGGATGAGGTGGCCGAGCAGGACGTTCTCCTTGAGGCCGACGAGGTTGTCGACGGCGCCGCGGAGGGAGGCCTCGGTGAGGACCTTGGTGGTCTCCTGGAACGAGGCGCCCGAGAGGAACGACTCGCTCTGGAGGCTGGCCTTGGTGATGCCCAGCAGCAGGGTGCGGCCGGTGGCGGGCTTGGCCTTCTTGACCTTGGCGCCCTCCTTGCCGGCGGCCTCGGCCCGGGCATTGGCCTCGCGGACCTCGGCCTTGGTGACCAGGGCGTCGGGGGGCAGGTCGGTGCCGCCGCTGTCGACGATGCGGACCATGTCCGAGACCTCGGCGTTCTTGCGCTTGAACTCGACCTTGTCCACGACGTCGAACGGCAGCAGGTCGGTGTCGCCGATGTTCTCCACGCGCACCTTGCGGAGCATCTGGGAGACGATGACCTCGATGTGCTTGTCGTTGATGAGCACGCCCTGAGCGCGGTAGACGGCCTGCACCTCGTCGAGCATGTAGCTCCAGAGGGCCTCCTCGCCCTTGATGCGGAGGATGTCGTGCGGGACCAGCGGGCCCTCGATGAGGGGGTCGCCGGCCTGCACGTAGTCGCCCGCGTGCACCAGGAGGTGCTTGTCCTGCGGCACGTGGTGGTCCTTCTCGATGCCCGAGTCGGAGATGACGCGGATGGTCATCTTGCCCTTGCGCTTGTCGGAGAGGATCTCGACCCGCCCGGAGATCTCGGCCATGACGGCCGGGTCGCGCGGCTTGCGGGCCTCGAAGATCTCCGTCACGCGGGGCAGACCGCCGACGATGTCCTGGGTGCCGCTGGCGCCGCGCGGCTGGCGGGCGAGCATCTGGCCGGCCTCGATCTTCAGGCCGTCGGTCACCTCGATACGGGCCTTGGCGGGGAGGAAGTGGAAGTCCAGGATGTGGTCGTTCTCGTCCACGATCTGGATCTGCGGGTGCTTCTCGCCCTTGTGCTCGATGACGACCAGGTCCTTGCCCTTGGCGGACTTGGTGTCCTCCTCGCGCACGGTCTCGCCGATCTCGATGTCGACGTAGCGGACGATGCCGCTCTTCTCGGCCAGGATGGGCGTGCGGTGCGGGTCCCAGCGGACCAGCTTGTCGCCCTTCTTCACCTCGGCGCCGTCCTTGAAGAGGATGTATGCGCCGTAGGGGACCTTGTACTTCTCCAGCTCGCGGCCCTTGGAATCCATGACGGCGACCTCGCCGTTGCGCTTCAGGGCGACGAAGGCGTCGTGGCCTTCGTCGTCCTTGGTCGGCACCTCGCGGCAGTCGCGGATCTGAACGATGCCGCCGCTGTTGGCGCGGATCTCGGTATCCAGCACCGTGAGCGAACCGATGCCGCCGGTGTGGAAGGTACGCATCGTCAGCTGCGTGCCGGGCTCGCCGATCGACTGGGCGGCGATGATGCCCACGGCCATGCCCGGCTCCACCAGGCGGCCGGTGGACATGTCCATGCCGTAGTCCAGCACGCTGCAGCCGGTGCGGCTCTCGCTGGTGAGGGCGGAGCGGACCACGACCTCCTTGATGCCCAGGTCCTCGATCTTCTTGGCCGCGGCCGGGAGGATCATCTCATTCTCGCGGACGACGATCTCGCCGGTGCGGGGGTCGGTGATGTCGTTGCGGCTGACGCGCCCGATGATCTGGTCGCGGAGGGCCACGTCGACCTGCTCGCCCTTGTAGATGGCGCGCTTGGAGATGCCGCGCTTGCTGCGGCAGTCGTGCTCGGTGACGATGACCGACTGGGCGACGTCGCAGAGCTTGCGGGTGAGGTAGCCCGAGTCCGCCGTCTTCAGGGCGGTGTCGGCCAGACCCTTGCGGGCGCCGTGGGTGGAGGAGAAGTACTCGAGGATCTTGAGGCCCTCGCGGAAGTTGGCGCGGATGGGGGTCTCGATGATCTCGCCGCTCGGCTTGGCCATGAGACCGCGCATGCCCGCCAGCTGCATGAGCTGGCTGACGTTGCCGCGGGCGCCGGAGTCGCTCATCAGATAGACGGGGTTGAGGTAGAAGGCGCCCTTGGTCTTGTCGTCCAGGGCGGTCTCGTTGCCGTCGGGGTCGCGCCGGTCGTTCTTGAGGGTGTTCTGCAGGGCCTTGGTGACCTGCTCGCGGCAGTGGGCCCAGATGTCCAGGAGCTGGTTGTAACGCTCGCGGGCGGTAATGACGCCGCGGTCAAACATCTTCTCGACCCGGTCGACCTTCTTCTGGGACTCGTCCAGCAGGGCCTGCTTCTCCTTGGGGATGCGCAGGTCGGTGACGCCGAAGGAGAGGCCGGCCAGCGTGGACTGCTTGAAGCCGATCTCCTTGAGGCGGTCGAGCAGGTCGATGGTGGCGGCGCGGCCGGACTGGGCGTAGCAATCGTCGATGACGCGGGCGGCGCCCTTCTTGCCCAGGGCACAGTTGTAGTAGGGCATGCCGGGCGAGAGGATCTCGCTGAAGAGCACGCGGCCGGCGGTGGTGACGATGCGGCGGTTCTCGGGCAGGGGCTTGGGAGCGCCGCCCTGATCCTCCACGAGGCGGTCGAAGCCGTCGAGGCGGACGATGATCCGCTCGTGGCTCCTGACCTGCTTGTGGTCCAGGGCCAGCAGGGCGTCCTTGCGGTCCTTGAAGACCTTCAGCTTGCTCAGCGGGCGGTCGTCGGCGATCATGAGCGTGATGTAGTACACGCCCATGACGATGTCCTGGCTGGGGGAGATGATGGGCTTGCCGCTGGCGGGGGAGAAGATGTTGTGGGTGCTCATCATGAGCACGTGGGCCTCGGCCTGGGCCTCGACGGAGAGGGGCAGGTGAACGGCCATCTGGTCGCCGTCGAAGTCGGCGTTGAAGCCGGTGCAGACCAGCGGGTGCAGGCGGATGGCGTTGCCTTCCACCAGCGTGGGCTCGAAGGCCTGGATACCCATGCGGTGCAGCGTGGGGGCGCGGTTGAGCAGCACGGGGTGCTGGTAGATGACCTCTTCCAGCACGTCCCAGACCTCGGCGTCACGCCGCTCCAGCATGCGCTTGGCGCTCTTGATGGTGTCGGCCAGCCCGTGCTCCTTGAGCTTGCGGATGATGAAGGGCTGGTAGAGCTCCAGGGCGATCTTCTTGGGCAGGCCGCACTGGTGGATCTTCAGCTCGGGGCCGACGACGATGACCGAGCGCGCCGAGTAGTCGACGCGCTTACCGAGCAGGTTCTCGCGGAAGCGGCCCTGCTTGCCCTTGATCATGTCGGTGATCGACTTGAGGGGGCGGTTGCTGGAGCCCAGCACGGGGCGGCGGCAGCGGTTGTTGTCGTAGAGGGCGTCCACCGCCTGCTGCAGCATGCGCTTCTCGTTGCGGATGATGACCTCGGGGGCGTTGAGGTCCATCAGCTTCTTGAGGCGATTGTTGCGGTTGATGATGCGGCGGTAGAGGTCGTTGAGGTCGGAGGTAGCGAAGTTGCCGCTCTCCAGCAGCACCAGGGGGCGCAGGTCCGGCGGGATGACGGGGATGACGTCCTGCACGAGCCAGGTGGCGTCGTTCTCGCTGCCGCGGAGCTGCTCGACGATCTTGAGCCGCTTGGCGTAGTCCTTGATCTTCTGCTTGCTCTTGGTGTCGCGCAGGCCGTCGCGGATGGCCTTGGCGGTCTCGTCCAGGTTGGTGCGCTCGATCAGCTCGCGGACGGCCTCGCCGCCCATCAGGGCGCGGAAAGCCGAGCCGTACTTCTCCAGGGCGGCGCGGAACTCGTCCTCGGTGAGCATCTGCTTGAAGGTCAGCTCGGTGTCGCCCGGATCGACCACCACGTAGTCCTGGAAGTAGATCACCTTCTCCAGGTCGCTGGTCTTCATCGCCAGCAGGTTGCCCAGGCGGCTGGGGACGGCCTTGAAGAACCAGATGTGCACGATGGGCGCGGCGAGGTTGATGTGGCCGAAGCGCTTGCGGCGCACCCGGCTGTGGGTCACCTTGACGCCGCAGCGCTCGCAGATGATGCCCTTGTACTTGGTGCCGCGGTACTTGCCGCACGCGCACTCGTAGTCCCGCTCGGGGCCGAAGATGCGCTCGCAGAAAAGGCCGTCCTTCTCCGGGCGGTACGTGCGGTAGTTGATGGTCTCGGGCTTCTTGACCTCGCCGTAGGACCACGAACGGATGTCGTTGGGGGAGGCCAGCGTCACCCGGACGGAGGAGAAGTCATTAACACGGTCGTAGACGGCATCAGCCATTGTCTAACTCCACTGTGAGCGGGCGTCGCTGTCGGCGCACCGCGGATTGCTTGCGAATCGAACCGGACGGAACACCAAACCATCAAACCAGGACTTACAGGAGGCTGCCGGCGGCGGCCTTCTTCTCCAGCAGCACGTTCATGCCCAGGCCCTTGAGCTCCGAGCAGAGCACGTCGAAGGCGACGGGCATGCCCGCCTCCAGCGTGTTGGTCCCCTTGACCATGGACTCGTAGATCTTCGTGCGGCCCTCCACGTCGTCGGACTTGACGGTGAGGAGCTCCTGCAGGATGTACGCCGCGCCGTAGGCCTCCAGCGCCCACACTTCCATTTCGCCGAATCGCTGGCCGCCGGTGCGGGCCTTGCCGCCCAGCGGCTGCTGGGTGATGAGGCTGTAGGGGCCGGTGGCGCGCGCGTGGATCTTGTCGTCCACCAGGTGGTGGAGCTTCAGCAGGTACATGACGCCCACGGTGGTCTTCTGGGCGAAGGGCTCGCCCGTACGGCCGTCGTGCAGCTGGATCTTGCCGCCGCGCGGCATCTTGACCATGATCTCGCCCGGCTTGGGCCACTTGCCCTCGCTCTCGAAACGCTTGTGCTTCTCGTCGACGGCCTTGTTGGCCTCGTCGACCGCGGCGTGGATCTCGTCCTCCGTCGCCCCGTCGAAGACGGGCGTGACGGCCTGGAAGCCCAGCACGCGGGCGGCCCAGCCCAGGTGCGTCTCGAGGATCTGGCCGACGTTCATGCGGCTGGGCACGCCCAGGGGGTTCAGCAGCACGTCGACCGTGGTGCCGTCGGCCATGAAGGGCATGTCCTCTTCCTGCACGATCTTGGCGATGACACCCTTGTTGCCGTGCCGGCCGGCCATCTTGTCACCCACGGACAGGGTCCGCTTGGTGGCGATGTAGACCTTGACCATCTCCAGCACGCCGGTGGGGAGCTCGTCGCCCCGCTTCATGTGGCCGACCTTGCGTTCCTTCTCCTTGCGGACGGCCTCGACGCGGGGCCAGAACTGCTTGTAGACGACCTCGGCCTTCTCCTTGGACTCCTTGGAGCCCTTCATCCACTTGTCGCTGAAGCCGGCGATCTGCTCCATCACGACCTCCGGGATGTCGCTGGCGCCGACCTTCTGGCGGGTGGTCGGGTCGACCATCGGCGTGCCGAGGATGTCGTTGACGGTGTTGACCATCTGCTTGAAGATGCTGATGGCCTCGGCGTCCATGCGGGCGCTGTACTCGTCGAGCTGGGCCTTGAGCTGGCGCTTCTGCTCCTCGCTCATGTGCATGCGGCGGCTGAAGCGCTTGGCCCCGATGACGATGCCCTCCACGCCCGCGGGCACCTCCAGCGAGTCGTTCTTCACGTCTTCGCCGGCCCGGCCGAAGATGGCGTGCAGCAGCTTCTCTTCCGGGGTCAGCTCGGTCTTGCTCTTGGGGCTCACCTTGCCGACCAGGATGTCGCCGGGGCCCACGCGGGCGCCGAGGCTGATCACGCCGTGCTCGTCGAGGTTCCGCAGCATCTTCTCGCTGACGTTGGGGATGTCGCGGGTGAACTCCTCGCGGCCGAGCTTGGTCTCCCGCACCTCGACCTCGTAGGCGTCGATGTGGATGGAGGTGAACATGTCCTCCTTGACGATGCGCTCGTTGATGACGATGGCGTCCTCGAAGTTGTACCCGTCGTAGGTGTTGAAGGCGACCAGGGCGTTCTTGCCGATCGAGAGCTCGCCCTGGCGCGTCGCCGCGCCGTCGGCCAGCACGTCGCCCGCCTTGACCTTCTGGTTCAGCTTGACGATGGGGCGCTGGTTCTGGCAGGTGCGCTCGTTGAGGCCCACGAACTTGCGGAGGGGGTACTCGTCGGTGTTGTCGATGATGATGCGGGTGGCGTCCACGAAGGTGACGGTGCCGCTGATGCGGGCCCGCACGATCATGCCGCTGAACTTGCCGCAGTCCTTCTCCAGGCCCGTGGCGATGATCGGCGGATCGATCTTGATCAGGGGCACGGCCTGCCGCTGCATGTTGGAACCCATGAGGGCGCGGTTGGCGTCGTCGTGCTCCAGGAACGGGATCAGCGCCGCCGAGATGCCCACGACCTGCTTGGGGGCGATGTCCAGGTAATCCACGCGGTCGCTGCCGACCTCGGCCAGCTCGCCGTTGACGCGGGCGAGGATCACCCCGTCCTTGAGCTTGCCTTCCTTCTCGATGGCGTCGGTGGGGGCGAGGATCGCCTTCATCTCCTCGTCGGCGCGGAGGTGGACGATCTTGCCGGTCACCTTGCCGTCCTTCACCACGCGGTAGGGCGTGCGGAGGAAGCCGTACTCATCGATGGCCGAGTAGATGCCCAGGCTGGCGATGAGGCCGATGTTGGTGCCTTCGGGCGTCTCGATGGGGCAGATGCGCCCGTAGTGCGAGATGTGCACGTCGCGGACCTCGAAGCCCGCGCGCTTGCGGTTCAAACCACCAGGCCCCAGGGCCGAGAGGCGACGCTCGTGGACGAGCGAGGAGAGCGGGTTGGTCTGGTCGACGACCTGGCTCAGCTCGCTGCGGCCGAAGAAGAAGTCGATCGCGCTGCTGATGCTCTTGCTATTGACCAGGTCGGCGATCTTGAGCACCTCGGTGGGGTCCTTGACGCTCATGCGCTCCTGCACCGTGCGCTTCAGCTTCAGGAAGCCCTTGCGGAGCTCCTCCACCGCCAGTTCATCGAGCGTGCGGAGGCGGCGGTTGCCCAGGTGGTCGATGTCGTCCACCTGCGCCACCGGGAAGCCGGTGTCGGGGTCGACGCGTTTGGAGCGCAGGTCCAGCAGGTACTGGATCACCCGCAGGAAGTCCTCGGCCCGGATGAACATCATGTCCTCGGGCGTCTTGAGGTCGAACTTGCGGTTGATGCGGAAGCGCCCCACGCGCCCCAGGCGGTAGCGGCTGTCGTCGAAGAACTTCTCCACGAACAGGGCCTTGGCCTTCTCCACCTGCGGGGGGTTGCCCGGGCGGAGCTTGCTGTAGATCTTCAGCAGCGCCTGCTCGTACTCGCTCTCGGCGAACTCGGCGAACTGCTCCAGCTTCTCCTCCGCCACCGTGTTGAGGATCAGCGTGTCGGCGGGGTTCTGGATGACCTTCAGCGTCTTGAGCTTGGAGTTCAGGATCTTGGCCGCGTTCTCCTCCCCGATCTGCCGGCCCACGCCCACCAGCTCCTCGCCGGTCTCGGTGTCGATGATGCCCGCCGCGGCGTAATGCTCGGCCTTCACCTGCTCGGCCTTGATGTCGCTGATCTCGTAGAAGAGGCCCAGCAGCCGCTCGGTGGTGCTGATGCTCTCATCGAGGCAGCGCAGGAACGTGGTCGCCGCCAGCTTGGTGCTCTGGTCGATCCGCATCGCCAGCACGTCCTTCTTGGTCACCTCCAGCTCGATCCACGAGCCGCGCTCGGGGATGATGCGGGTGGAGTGCAGCGGACGGTCGCCTTCGGCGCTGACGATGCTGAAGTCCACGCCCGGGCTGCGGTGCAGCTGGCTGACGATGACGCGCTCGGCGCCGTTGACGATGAACTCACCGCCGCCGATCATCTTGGGGAATTCGCCCAGATAGATCTCTTCCTCGGCCACCTCGTTCTGTCCTTCGCGGCGGAGGCGGACGGCGACCTTGAACGGCATGCCGTAGGTCAGACGCAGCTCGCGGCACTCGTCGCTGGTGTAGCGCGGCTCCTCGAGCTGGTAGTAGAGGTACTCCAGCGCCATCGTCTCGTCATAGCTGACGATGGGGAAAACTTCACGCATCAGGCTCTCGAGGCCGATGAGCTTGTCACGCTCCTGCGGACCCTTGCGGAACTGGAGGAAACGCTCGTACGCCTCCGACTGGATCTTGGTCAGGTCGGGGACGGTGATGCCGTCGCCGCGCTTGGCGTAGTCGCGGATCCTGGCGGCGGGGGGGTGAGCGTGGGCGGGGGATTCAGCCATCGGTGTGACCTCTTCTATGTGGCAGGCCCAAAAGTCGATACAGACCGCGCATGGGCGGCCTGGCCGTCTACTTAAGGGTTTCCGTTACGCGTGATTCATGAACGAGGGGCGTGCAGCTGCGGGCAACCAACTATAGCACCCCAGACCGAATACGTACAGCCCCTGCACCACACCCCCGGGTCCGGGTCGGGAATGGGCAATCGAGGCGTCGGAAAGCCGATCCGACGTCGTTAGACGCCGGAGCGGGGGAAAAGTTCGGAATTAGTCCATGACGACGGTGGCGCCAACGGCCTCGAGCTTCTTCTTGAGGCCCTCGGCGGCGGCCTTGTCCAGGCCTTCCTTCACCTTCTTGGGGGCGCCGTCGACCAGGTCCTTGGCCTCCTTGAGGCCCAGGCCCGTGGCCTCGCGGACGACCTTGATCACGTCGATCTTCTTCTCGCCCGCGGCCTTCAGGGTGATGTCGAAGGAGGTCTTCTCCTCGGCGGGAGCAGCGGCCGCGGCGGGGCCGGCAGCCATGACGACACCGCCGCCGGCGGCGGCTTCGATGCCGTAGGTGTCCTTGAGGTACTTGCCGAGCTCGACGGCGTCCTTCAGGGAGAGGCCGGCCAGCTTGTCACCGAGTTCATTGATGGTCATTGGTGCGATCCTTAACAGACGAAACTACCGCTTCCCATAGGGGCCGGACCTGTTCCGGCTCTTTAACCCGCGGGTCTGAAAAGACCCTTAGGGCCAGTGAAAAGCTAGGGGCGGATTATTGGCGGGCAGGGGGGCCCAGACAAGACCAAGGGGAAACGAGAAATTGGGCAAGTCGGCTGAGGAGTAGGGAAGTGAAAACCCTTGATTTGACCGGGAGGGGGCTTGCGGCCCCCCCTGTTCCGGGTATGCTCCGGTTGGAGAGTCATGGCCGGACGGGGTGTGTGTGCCCCCCGTCCCAGAACACATTTTTTCGGAGGAGAACCCCATGAAATTGGCGTTTGTTGTGCCTGTTATGGCGTTGGCTTCGTTCTGCCTGGGCGGGGCGATCGAACCCCCCCTTACTACCTTCACCCTCGGCAACGCCCGCCTGCAGTATGGCAGCGATGCAGGGGGCGACCCCGACTGGTTCACCTACACCAGCATCACCCCCAACGTCACCGCCGAGGGGGGGATCAACGGCCTGCACATGTTCTCCTCCGGCGAGGGGAGCCAGACGTTCCAGCTCGGCGGGTCGCAGTACATCAGCCAGAGCTTCAGCAACCGCGGCAACCGGCTGATCATCACCGGCACCGGCACCGTGGACGGCAACGCCTGGATTCACCCCGATGACTTCATCCGCACCACCTTCGCCTTCGGGGTCGGCTTCGGCAGCGGCACGCTGGCGATCTACGACATCTCCAGCAGCTTCACGATGACCGATGACGAGGGCAACTTCATCGGCGGCGGCGGCAGCAGCACGGGGATCGAAGATCCGTTCACGCCGGGCGGCCATGGGCTGAGCGGCATCGCCTTCGAGGACCGTTTCGGCGATCTCACCGGCGCCACGCGTTTCTCCTGGACGGTTGCGATCAATTTCGACTGGCAGGGGATGGACGCTGACGACACGCTGACCTGGACCATCTCCCCCTCTTCCATCGACTTCAACACCCTCCCCACGCCCGGCGCGGCGGCGCTGCTGGGGTTGGGCGGCATGGCCGCCGGCCGCCGGCGGCGGTGACAATCGTACCGAGCCAGAAAAACAAGCCCCGCGACGGGTGTCGCGGGGCTTTTGCGTTGGGGGCTGTTGGCATCTAACCGCTTACTTCTCGCTGACGACCTGCGGTTCGCAGCGGCCGTCGCAATCCAGGGCGGAGTACGTGCTCTCGTTCACCAGGCCCAGCCACGCATCGCTACGGGGGGTGAGGAAAAGCTCGGCGTAGACGCGGCGGTTGAGGTCTTCCAGCGCGACCGGTTCTTTGGCATCCTTCAGCCACGCCAGCACCTGACGGCGGAGGAGGAAATTGTTGTGCACCGTGTCGTCGGCGATGGTCTTCTGAAATGCGGCGACCTTCCCGGCCAATGCCGCGGCGCCGATGCCGGGGTTCTGCGTCCGCATCAGGGCGATGCTGTGGGCGTCGAGCGTGGCGGGGTGCAGCGCCGCGACCTTGGCCCACGTCGCGCCGTCGGCGTCGGTGGCGGTGCGGGCGATGGCGGCGGAGAACTCAGGGGATATGGCCGCGAGCATCGGCATCTCGACGAAGGCCTTAGAGGTAGCCCGGCGTTGCGCGGCAACGGCGTCGGCGGCAACCCAGGCGGCGACCTTCTCGTCCTTGGTATTGGCCAGGGCCTGGCTCTCGTTCTGCCATTGACGGAGGAGGGCATCCTCCCCGCGCATAGCGTAACGCCTGGCTGATTCGGGGGAGTAGGTCAACGCCGCGCCGCGGGCGCTGGCGAGGGCGCCGGCAAAGCTGGCCGGGTCGAAGAGTCCGGGCAACACATCCACGACGGCGCCATCGGGGCTCAGCACGTAGTGGGCGCTGTTACCGGTGATGGTCCGCTTGAGCACGCGGCCATCGCCCATGTCGATCGTCACCACCGGCACCGGCCGCTCGCTGCCCCAGACGAGCACGAACTGCTCACGCAGGAACTTGGAGACGTTCTCGTTGGCGTAGAGAGCGGTGCGGAAGAAGCGGCTGTTGGCGCAGGAGTACTCGTCCGTCAGCTTGCCCAGCATGCGCAGATACAGAATGGGCTTGTGGGATTCCTTGGCCGCGGCCTTGGCGGCGTCCAGGTCCGTGTACCAGTAAAGGCGCGACCACGCGGCGTCCTTCTGCCCGGCGACGGCATCGATGCGGGCCAGCAGGTCCGCCGACGGCTGGCCGCCCGCTTTGACGATCTCGTCGTGCTCGGCCAGCACCGCCGCCAGCCCTGTCGGCCCCATGGCGCGGAGATCCTCGGCCGATAGGTGCGCCCGGGCGACCGCCGCGGGGAACTGCCGGCGTTGGAGAAGGTCCTCCTCCGAGGGAGGGCAGGCCCCGGCCCAGGCGGCCAGAGCAAGGAAGAGGGTGAGGGCACAGGCCGAGCGGGTGAAGTTCATCGGTGGCTCCTTGTGTGGAGTTAGACCGTTGAACCGTCGGGCGGGTTCGTTCCGGAGAGCCTTTTTTCGAATCTGGTTATCCGCCGCCCTTAGGGAGGGAGCGGAAGGACAGACTCAGTTCCGGCTGCCCGCATGCCAGTAGCCGTCGCTGTCGTAGAACCCGGCGTTGACCCGGGCGCTGGCCTCATCGATGCTGTGCCAGCCGCCATTGGCGTCGTAATAACCCCGGTTGCCGGCGGTGCTCAGGGAGGGGACCTCGCCCTCATGGAAGAAGTTGTTCTGGTCATACCAGCCGTGCCGGCCGTTGACGGTGCCCTGGCGGGAGAAGCTGGTGGGGTACGCGGGCATGGTCGCCGGGCGGCAGTCGCAACAGGTATAGCTGGGCGCGGCATCCAGCCCGTTGAGCCGACAGCAACCGCCGAGCGTGAACGCCGCCGCGGCCAGAGTAAGGGAAAGTGCAATCGCGCGTTTCATGGTGTGCCTCCAGGTTGGGTTGCTGGAATGTAACCGAAGCGCGTGAATTCAACGTGAAGCCGCAGGAAAAACGGCGGCGCGGCACGCAGAAAAACGTTCACGCGGCTTTCCGTGTTAAGCTGGGTATTTTTCAGAGCGACTCATCGACACCCATTTGCAAAGCCGTTGGCAGACGGGTGATCTTCACCATGGTCATCACCAGGGAAGCCATCAGAAGCAGGATGGTCAGCACGATGCCCAGGTACGCCAGCAGCACCACCCCGTTCTGCCAGCAGAGCCATGAATGCCGGGCGACGGGCGTGTCGAAAGCCGCGTTGAGCCGGTCACCGGCGTTGCCGCCGCGCTGGTTGAGGTAGGCGGTGATCAGCGGCCGCCAGCGGGCGAGGGTTTCGGCGTCGATCTCGGGCGCCGCCTTGGGCGTGTCATCGACCATCCGCTCGACGAACGGCCGATGGGTCCACTTGCCGGTGCGCTCATAGAAGCCCAGAGAGATGCTTACCTCGCGGTAGCGCTCCTGCGGGCCGTCGGGGTCGGGCGTGGCGCCGCTGGGTTGCCACGGACCGGCGTGGATGCCCAGGTCCCGCTTGATGCTGGTTTCTCCCTGCGTCGCCAAACTGAACAGATAGGTGGGCGCGGCATTGCCCGCCTGCTTCAACTCCACCACCCGGTCGCCGCCCGCCCCCCCGTCGCGGACGATCGCGATCTGCGGCCACAGGAGTGAAGGCGTATCCCACGAGGGATGAGCGAGCGGCCCCGGCGGTGGGGCTTTCCACGCGAGCCACGCCAGGAGAATAGTGACCATCAGCGACGAGAGCGCCAACCGCAGAAGGCGGCCGGGCCGCATCCAGCTTCGCACCGGCTTGGCGGGCGCTGAGGACATACCGGGACACTACCACAAAAAAGACCGCCGGAAAGAAAAAGGCCCGGGCTTACGCCCGGGCCTTGTAGATTCAATAGTGTCGAAGGCTCAGGCCTTCTTGGCGATGGCCTCGCCCTTTTCCAGCTTCAGCTCGATCGCCTTGACCAGGCCGGCGAGGTTGGCGCCGGGGCCCTTGATCTGGGCGGCGAGCTTGCGGCCGGGGCTGACCAGCAGCGTGACGTTCTGGCCGATGGCCTCGGCCTTCGTCGGGTACTTGCTCAGCTCGGTGACGCCGGCCTTGCCCTCGAAGAGCGTGCCGTCGAGGATCGCGCCCTTGAGCTCCAGGTTCGGGAAGTCCGCCAGCATCTTGACGATCTGGCGGGCCGTCTCGACGACGCTCTGGCTCCCGGCGATGAGGGCGCTGGGGCCGGTGAGGAGCTTGGTGAGCCCCTCCAGCGGCGTGCCGGCGAAGGACTTCTTCGCCAGGCTGTTGCGGATGACGGTGACCTTCACCTTGCTCTTGGCGAGGCTGCCGCGGAGCTTGGTGGCGTCCTTGCCCTTCAGCCCTTTGATGCTGATGAGCAGGCCCTCCTGCTGGCCGGTGACGCGGGTGGTGTAGTCCCGCATGATCATGGTTTTAACGGTCTTGGACATAGTGAAGCTCCTTGGGAGCGTTATCTACTTGAGGAATCACTCGACGACGGCGGCCTGGTACTTGATCTGCACGCTGGGGGTCATGCAGCCGCTGATGACCACCTTCTTGATGAAGATGCCCTTGGTGGTGCTGGGGCGCATCTTCTCGATGGCGTCGATGAACGCATTCAGGTTGGCGACCAGGTCGCCGTCCTTGAAGCTCATCTTGCCGAGGATGGCGTGCAGGTTGCCCGCCTTGTCGTTGCGGAACTCGACCTTGCCGGCGCCGAACTCCTTGACGGCCTCCACGACCTTGGGCGTCACCGCGCCGGTCTTGGGGGAGGGCATGAGGCCCTTGGGGCCCAGCACCTTACCCAGGCGGGCGATGATGCGCATCAGGTCCGGCGTGGCGACAGCCACGTCGAAGTCCATGAAGCCGCCCTCGATCTCCTTGACGAGGTCCTCACCGCCGGCCTTGATGGCGCCGGCCGCGAGGCAGTCCTTCACCTGGTCCTCGCGGCAGAAGGCGACGACCTTCTTGGTCTTGCCGATGCCCTTGGGCAGGCTGACCGACCCGCGGATGCCCTGGTCGGCGTGCGTGGGATCGATGTTCAGGAAGAGGGCGACGTTGACGGTCTGGTCGAACTTGGGGCCCTTGAATTTCTTGAGGGTGGCGACGGCCGCCTCCGGCTCCAGAGCGTCCACGGGCTTCAGGTCGGCGTTCGCCTTGGCGCGTTTGTTGATATGCATGGCTTAGTTCTCCACCACCACGCCCATCGAGCGGCACTGGCCCTCGATGATGCGGCACGCGGCGTCCATGGACGTGGCGTTGAGGTCGGCCATCTTTTCCTTGGCGATGGCTTCCAGGTCGGCGCGCTTGAGCTTGCCGCCCACCTTCTCCTTGTTCGGCACGCCCGAGCCCTTCTCGGCCTTGGCCTTCTCCAGGATGAGCACCGAGGCCGGGGAGGCCTTGATCTCGAAGGTGAAGGACTTGTCCGTGAAGACGGTCACCACGCAGCCGACGACCTTGCCCTTGAGGGCCGCCGTCTTGGCGTTGAACTGCTGGATGAACTGGCCGGGGTTGACGCCCTTGGCGCCCAGCACGGGGCCCAGCGGCGGCGCGGGGGTCGCGGACCCGCCCGGGGCCATGATCTTGAAGATCTCTTTGATTTCTTTCTTGGCCATTTTTTTACTCCACCTCCAACTGCCCTGGCCCCTTGCGAGGCTGACTCCAACCGGCCGGGTCGGAGCAGAGAAGTTGTCGTAACGGTGCCCGGATACGCCTCCGGGCGGGTTGAAATTGGGAGAGGAGGTTAGGCCCCCAAGCGGGCCGGATCAAAGGCATGGGGCTGCAAAGGCCCATTTCCTGAGCAGACTGGCGGGGAAACCGGCAAATCGTCGATTTCGGCTCTGGAGCGAACCCGCAGAGTGGATGGCCGTAGTTAGTAATGACTAACATAGACTGGGGGAGGGGGGTATCCCGGGAGGCTCTATGGCGGACGATCATGGCGGGCCCGAACGACTGGAACAGTTGGAAGCCCGCTTAGCCCGGCTTGAGCAGCGGCTGGACCGGCTGTTTCCCGATCTGCCGCCGGTTCCTGCTTCGCCCCTGCCAGCGCCACCCCAACGGCCTGTTACCCCTCCGACATCGCCTCCGGTATCGCCCGGCTTTCGGCCGGTGAATCCAACTGTCTCCCCCACTGCTTACGCGCCCCCGCCGGTTGTCCAGCCGACACCCGTGGCGCCGATTCAGCCATTGCAGCATGAGGCGTTGGCGCGCATGCAGGCGACCCGGGCCCCGCAGACGGTGGCGGCGCCGCCGCAGGCCAAGCGGGAGGTGTTCAAGCCGTTGCCGGCCGCGCCGGTGAAGCCGGCGAGCAACTTTCGGTGGGAGAACTTCCTGGGAACGAAGGGGCTGGCGGCGGCGGGGGCGCTGATCGTCATCATCGGGGTGATCTTCTTTCTGAAATACGCGGTGGAGCAGGGGTGGATTGGGCATCTGCCGCCGGCGTTCCGGTGTATCGCGGCCGCGGCGTTCGGGCTGGGGCTGATGGGGCTGGGGGAGTACCTGCGGAAGAAGATCAGCACACTGGCCTCGGCGGGGATCACGGCGGCGGGGCTGGCGTGCACGTATGCGTCCACCTACGCGGCCTATGGCTATTTCACTCCCCCACTGCTGGGGACGGCCACGGCGTTCATTCTGCTGGCGCTGGTGAGCGCCCTGGGCATCGTGGTGAGCGTGCGGGCGCGCCTGGCGAGCGTCGCGGCGATCAGCCTGGTGGGCGCGTACCTGGCGCCGATGCTGATGCGTGTCGAAAACCCCAACCCGCTGGTCTTCGCGACGTATTCGCTGGCTCTGTTGGGAACCGGGCTTTGGTTGCGGGCGTGGCTGCGGGGCTCGTTCATCTGGGTGGGACGGATGGTCTGGTGGGCGACGATGCTGGTGGGGGGAACGTGGGCGGCCCGCGTGCTGTACACGCAGCCGGTGCTGGTGATCGCCTACGCGCTGGCGGTGTGGAGCATGATCCACGCGTCGCACATTATCGCGGCGCGCGGGCAGGATGTGCCGGAGCAGGAGCGTGACAAGCCCGCGCCGGCCACGACCCTGGCGCAGCTCTCATCGGTTTTCTCCAGCTTCTCCGTATCAGCGTGGGCGACCTTGCTGATGGTGCTCGCCCTGCGGCAGGTCAACCCGGCGATCGACTGGATCGCCCCCTGCGGCATGACGGGCGTAACGCTGACGCTGGCGGTCTGGCTCGCGGGGGACCTGCGCGTGCTGCGCGATGCGCCCCGCAACGACCGGGAGCGTCTGGGCGCGGGCCTCATGGTGCAGTCGGCCTCCGCCCTGATCGCGGCGGTGGCGCTGGCGACCGTCGGCTCCGGCACGGCGGCGGTGATCATCTGGCTGGCGATGGGGCTGGCGGCGGTCGCCGCGGCACGCTGGATGCGGGCGCTCTCGCTGACGATCTACGGCATGGTGCTGATGACCATCGGCACCGGCCGGCTGATCCTGTGGGATAGCTGGAACGCCAGTCTCTTCAGCGGCGGGGCGCTGCACGCGGGGCTCTACTGGTCGGCGTGGACGGGCTACGCGGCGCTGACAGGCTTGGCCTGGCTCGGCGCCGCGGCCCTGCTGGCCTGGGGGACGGAGCGGTCGCGGATCCTGGTGACGGGCGTGCTCTGCTCGATCTTCGGCGCGGGAATGATGATGGCGGCGGTGGTGCATCCGGACGCGGAGATGATGAGCATTGTCATGGGTTGGTTGGTGAGCGCCGCCGTGCTGGGGGCGGCCCATCGCATCATGCCGCAACTGGGCTGGAAGTGGATCTCGCTGGGCATGCTGGGTGCGGCAAGCTTGGCGACGCTGGTGATCGTGCCGTCACAGTCAGGCGGCTTCCATGTCTTTGCCTCTCTTCTGGGCTTGGAATTCACACGCTACCTGGTCACCTGCGTGGTCGTCGCCGGTGCGTGGCTGTTGATGATGCTTGTTTTCCGGCGCTCCATCGGTGTACGCAAGCTGGGGCGCTTCACCACCGGTCTCTGCGGATGGATGTGCATCCTCATGCTCGCGGCAGCACCGCTGTCGCCGCACCACAGCGTGGGGACGGTGGCGTGGGCGTGGGGTGTGGTGGCGCTGGTGGCGGTGGGGCTCACGTGGCTGGAGGAGCGGGTGGGCCTGCTGGTGGGCGCGGTGCTGGCCGGCTGCGGGGCGTGTCTGCTGTGGACGGTGCAGTACGTCTTCCACACCCCTTCGGAGTGGACGCTGGAATGGGGCATGCTGATGCACCCGGGCTTCCTGGGGTCGCTGGTGATCGCCGCTGGTCTGCTGGCGACGTGGCGGCTGGCCCGGCCCGCGGGTGGAAAGGCATCCGGCAAGGGGAAGATCGAAACGGGCGAACTGCATGTCGTGGCCGCGATCCTGGCGGGCATCCTGCTGTGGGCCTCAACCAGCTTCGAGGCCGGGCGGTCGATGGAGCTGCTGGCGGGCGAGCCGCGCGTGCGGGGGGCGACCGTCAGCGTCTGGTGGGGATTGGTGGCGATCGTGCTGCTGATGTGCGGGTTCCGCCGGCACGTGCCGCCCGTGCGGTATGTGGGCCTCACTCTGCTGTTCGCGGCCGGGTTGAAGGTCGTGCTGTGGGATATGGCCGATGCCCCGCAGCTGGCCCGGGTGATCAGCTTCATCGTGCTGGGGCTGTTGATGCTGGCGACGGCCGTGGGATACGCCAAGGTAGCCAGAACGCTGGAAGCGGCCAGGACCAAGCCGGAGTAAGGGTGAACCGGTTGGACGGATAGCTCTGCCGGGCGCATCCTTTGGTGTGCTCGACCACCTCACTTCAGGAGTACCGCATGCGCTCACTGTGTGCCTTGTCCGCATTAATCGCCGCGCTTCCCACGCTGGCGCAGGCCGATCCGACGATCACCTTCCAGCCCGAGAGCGGTGTGGCGTGCCCGGGGGGCAAGGTGTTCTTTAACGTCCAAGCCACAGGGACGGGGCAGTTGGGGTACCAGTGGCAGTTGGAAGCGACCAGCCCGCCCCGCCAGTGGATCGATATCCAGCCCGTGGAGGCCCCCGGGGACATGCGGACGCATTATCTGTTCATCCTGCAGGAGAACGGCAGTTCGCTGCGGATCGCGCTGGCCTCCAAGGCGGATGTGACGCGTTACCGCTGCATCGTGAGCGATTCCACCGGTTCGACCGTGTCGAACCCGGTCAGCCTGGCGGTGCTGGAAGCGGACGTGGGCATGCAGGGCGGCCAGCCCGGCTCCGACGGCGTCATGGACAACAACGATTTCATCGTCTTCATCGACGGGTTCTTCCAGGGCGAGACTTGGGCGGACCTTGGCATGCAGGGGGGCATGGCCGGGCCGGACGGAACCTTCGACGCCAACGATTTCATCGTGTACATCGACCTGTTCTTCAACGGATGCATGGAGCTGCACGAGCCTTCGCCCCCGCCGCACACGCCCCTGCTGCCGGACCCGGGCATCGACCCGTGATCCGTTAAGAAATACGGACCGGGATCAGAAGCGGTATCCTCTGCCACGATGAACCGCGCGCTGCTCAGCTTCACTTTCCTGGTCGTTCTTGGTTTCTGCCTGTTGAGCGGGTCGGGGTGCGCGAGCATCCGGTCGATGGCGTGGTGGCAGAACAACGCCTCCGTCACGACCACCGCGGGCAACGGCAAGACCTCCATCAAGCCCCGGTTCACCACCGCTGTCTACCGCGCCGCCGACGCCGCCACGGCCGATATCTTTCTGACCGACCTTCCGATGGATCGCCTGGCCGACCCGGCCGACCGGCTGGAGGGGGTCAGCGGCAGCCTGATCCACATCGCCGTCTTCCTGCGGCCGCAGGCGGGCAAGACGCCCATCGACCCCACGGCCTGCACGGCGTCGATCCGGCAGTTCATCTTCAGCGACGGGGCGGTGGGCCTGTACGCCGGCGGAGGGTTTGTCTCACCCGGCGAGTTCGGCAAGGAGCGCGTCAGCGGCAGCATCAGCGGGGCGACGGTGCGGCTGGTGCGGGCGACCTCCGACTTCACGGACCTCCTGGGCCCCAGCAACCTCGCCGGCTCCTTCTCGGCCCGGTATAACGAGGAGGCGGTGCGGGCCCTGATGGACCGGGTGATGACGCTCAGCGCCACGCTGCCGGTGCCGGAGGGCGGGCCGGGGAGGACGGTGAAGTAAGCAAAGGCCGCGCATGGTCCCCTGGCGCCGCAAAGCGAACAAGTTTCTCTTGTGGCTGCTGGACGGGCCCGTGTGGTGGAGCGGCCTGGCGCTGGTCGCGGCCGGCGCGTATCTCCTGGGCTTCTGGAGCGCGGCCCCGACCTCGATGCGCATCTTTCTCGTGTTCGGCGTCTCCCTGCTTTTTTTCCGTCCGCGTCTCGCCCTGATCCTGATCGGGGTGTTCAGCATCGCCGCGCTCGGGCAGGCGCCGACCGATCCGGTGGCGATCGTGGGGTTCCTGCTCACGGCCCTGGGCATGCTCTGGATCATCTCCCGCTTGTCGCAGGTGCAGCATTACCGCAAGGTCGCCCAGCAGGACCTGTCACGCTGCCCGGTGTGTGGGTACGACTACACCAAGACCGGCGATCTCTGCCCCGAGTGCGGCACAAACGTGCCGGAGTACATGGAGCGGGTGCGTAAAGCCGTGAAGTGAACGTCAGGGGTGCTCGCGCCACCAGCGTTCCACGAGGTTTTCCGCGGCCCCGCGGTAGAGGATGCGGAGGAGCTCGGGGGGGAAGTGCATGCCCCGCAAAGCCGGGGCGGACAGGGCGTGGAAGCGCGCAGGCTCGACCATCATGAGGTCGGGATCGGCGATGGGGCTTTCACCTTCGTAGGACGTCTCGAACATGGTGCGCAGGGCCCAGTAGCGGCTGGCGTAGAGCTCGCGGGCTTCTTCCGGCGAGCTGGCCAGGTCGCCCATGGCGGAGATCCCGGTTTTCCGGGGCGAGAGCTGCTCGTCCATCGCGACGATGTCGGACCCGAAGAGGATGCGGCCCTGCCACTTCCAGAAGAAGGCGAGCACCTCGTCGCGCGGATGCTTGCTCAGTTCGCGCACGACCCACTTGGTGGCGCTGGTGTCGATGTGGAAGTTGGGGTGCGCTTCCAGCAGGGAATCCAGGAACCCCAGGTCCTCCGGCCAGCCGCCCATGTGGGCGCCGATCCACGGCACGGGGAAGTCGTCGAGCATGCGGCGCAGGCCGGTGTACTGGTGCGCCTTGGTGCCGTAGACCGACGAGTCGGCGTACTTGGTGGCGAACCACGTGTCGGGGTCGGCCACGTGCACCATGATCATCATGCCCAGCGAGACCGCCAGTTTGCAATGCTCGCGCCGCCACCTGCTGTCGATGTCCGCCAGATCAGTCGCTCCGCCGGCGATGATGTCCCGCAAGCGCGGCGAGGCCCACACCTTCATCATGCGCGCGCCCAGTTCGCGGTGGAACTTCTCGATCGTCTCCAGATACCCCGCGCGGTGCCCGTGCTCCCGCAGCTCGGGCGCAAAGGCGGGCATGGCGATGAAGCGGATGGCGTCGCCCATCACGTCGCGCACGGCCGGGGCGAGCGGCAACTGCGTCATCGAGTACACGCGCTGCACGCCGTAGAGCCTGCGGACCTCATCGAAAATGCGGGCCGCGGCGGGGCCGTTGACATGCAGGTGCGCATCGATGATCGGGGTCACCGGCGGGCCCAGACGGGCGGCCTCGGCCTGGTAATCCAGCCCCAACCGATTAGCTGCTGACGGCGTCACAAGTCATGCAGCGTACGCGCGGCATACTGAGCCTCGGCCAGCGTGCCGTGCGGGATGTGTAAGGGTTCGTCGCTGACGACCAAATGCGCGTTCAAATCATTGGAAAATCAGCACCTGCGCAAACAATTGACAGTGAGCGCGCAGCTTATCCACAAATGCACAATTCCCATAGAATTGTTGCAGTGTGGGGCAAAGTGGTGTATTGTGGGGCACCTCACTGCTGGAGACCAAGTGCGTGGTGTTTACCGGGCAATCCGAGCACACGATCGACGGCAAGCTCCGGCTGGCCATCCCCGCCAAGTATCGGCGCGAGGAATGGGGCACGGCGGCGGCCGGGGCGGCGTGGTTCTGCATCCCCTGGCACACGGGTCATCTTCGGATCTACACGGAGCAGACCTTCAACCTGCTCTCCAATCAGACCGTGGGCAACCTGATGCCCACGGAGGAGCAGGCGGAGCTGGAGCGGCTCTTCTACGGGTCGGCGGAGAGGCTGGAAATGGACAGCGCGGGGCGCGTGGTGCTGCCCCGCTGGCACATGGACGAGGTGAGGCTGACAACGGAGGTCACGGTGGTAGGAGCCAAGGACAGGCTCGAGGTTCACGGCCGCGCGGCATGGAAGGCCACGCAGCAACAGCGTCAGACAAGCATGGCAGCCCTGCTCGCACGGAACGCGAGCAAAGCTCAGGGATGACAGGGCCAGGACGGCCCGGCTGATTTTCTTTTCCTGAGGGAGCCGCACGGAAGCGCGGACGACCCGAGGGAGCGACGCACGACACAGCCCGGTTCTGACGGAGACGGCAGAACGGGGCTTTGAAAACCGCATACGCCATGGGTCGCCCGCTCGGCTAACCGCGAGCGGGCAGCCTTTCCCGATTCATTGCGCGGAAGACCCGTCACCGGACGATGGGTTCTTCGCTTCCTCACCCCCCACTGCCGCAAGGACGCGACAGCGAGGAACACGAAACTTCCGCCGATGCCCACGCCCGCCGACGCTTTTATCGCTCGGCGGGCGTTTTGTGTTTGGTATGAGAATACCGCGGAATACGGGTAGTACGGGCACACACATGGCTGTATATTCAGGCCTGAGGTGACCGCATGGTGGCGTGGCGTGCCGGGATTGCGGCCTTTGTTATCGTTCTGCGGGCGGCGCCGAGCCTGCTGGCCCAGGGCTGCCCCGCCTGGTGGCGCGCCGGGGACATGTCACCGATCTTTCTCGTCGGCACCACCAACCCTACGCGGGTGTTGGAAATGCCCCCGGCTATCCCGGGCACGCCGGGCAAGATCATCTATGTCAAAGGCACCATCTACGAATACGACCCTCAGCTCCACACGTGGGCAACACTCCCCGGTGAACAATTCACATCATTCATCGACGCCGCGGTCGGCGCCGACGGCGCGCTCTATGCCGCGACGAACACCAACCTGATCCGCGTACGGAGGGGAAACGCATGGATCACAGTTGCGTCACTGACGGGTACGCAGTCCATTCAACAGATCTTTTCACTTCCGGACGGCCGGCTGGTAGCCTGCGGCAACCTGACACTGCCCGGAGCAAGCGCCGCGGTGCGGCTGGCGACGTGGGACGGCGCGGCGTGGACGCCCATGCTTGGTCCGAGCGGCACCCGTCTGCTCACGCGGCCGAGCACGGGCGGGAGCGTGCTGGCGGTAACCGGGCCGTCGACCGCCAATCAATTCATTCGGTGGACGGGCGCGGCGTGGGAGAATGTCGGACCGACGATCCCGTACAACGTCTCGGCAATTCTGGAGACTTCCGCGGGGGTATTGTGGGCGGCAGTGCCGCGCCCTTCCTCAGCGACTGGCGGCACACCGCGCGTCTTTCGCCTGACTGACGGTGTCTGGACGGCGGTGGCAACCACGACAAACTACGAGGATATCGCGACGTTGCTGGAGATGACGGACGGCGCGGTTCTCTCGCTGGGGTGCGACTTCGGAACACCGGGCAATCACTATGACCACGTGCAACGCTGGAACGGCACGGGGTGGGCGCCCCTGGGCGCGGAACGTTGTTTGGGAGCGACGAACGGCATCATCGCCTCCGACGGCTCGGTTTTTCTCGCCGGCGGTTCGCTCTATGTTGGGCTCGGGGTTGTGGGAACGGCTCGATTCGTGAACGGTGGCTACCAACTAGCCACGGATGGTGCTTACTGGTCCGTATTGGGGCTCTTCCAGAACCCCCCGGGAGTCGTGTATGCGTACGGCGACTTACGGGTTCTGGGTGGGCATGTGGTCAACAAGGTCGTGAAGTTCCACGACGGAGAATGGGCCTCCGTGGTGCCTCCCAACACCGCGCAGATGACCAGCTTCGTGAACGGGGATGGATTGACGGCCGCAGCGCTCGCCCCCCGATGGCTCCTGCTACGCCGCGGTTACCCCGGGACCGAACGACATCATGGCCCCACACTTTCCGACAATCTGGCGCTGCGCCAACGGGCAGTGGGCCAGCGTCGGCAACTACAACACCTCCCTGCCGGCGTCGGGCGCCCGAGGCTTCAAGTTCCTGGCGGATGGAACCGCGACCGTCTTAGGCAGCATGGGCCTGCTGCGCTGGGATGGGACGCAATGGCGGATCTTGGGGGCCGGTCTCAACGGCGACGTTGCCGGCGTCCAGCAACTTGCCGATGGTTCTCTTTTGGCGGCCGGGCTCTTCACCCAGTCCGGGACTCAATCCGTGCCGCGTCTGGCACGGTGGGACGGCGCCGCGTGGACGCCATACGCCGGCGGGTTGGACGGCGGCGTCTACGACATGATCGTCGAGCCGGATGGAGCATTCCTCTTGGGGGGCGACTTTGGATACGCCGGCGGGCAGCCGGCTCATCGGGTTGCCCGGCTGAACGGCACGCAGTGGACCGACCTGCAGTTTCCCGGCACGCTGGTCCGCCGCCTGGGGCGCATGCCGGACGGAAGAATCCTCGCCGCCACCGCCACAGGTCTGTGGGTGCTGGACGGCGCCTGGCGGCAGATCGCCTCGACCGACGGCGCCATCAACGGTATCGAAGTCACCCCGTCCGGAGAGATCTTTATTGGGGGTGTCTTCAGCCTCGTCAACGGGCAGCCTGCCAATCGCATCGCCCGCGGCTTCATCCGCGACCTCGGTGATCCCGGCTCAGCCGGCGCTACCCCGGGCGGTGACGGCGTGCATGACCTGAACGACTGGATTGTCTTCATCGACCAGTTCTTTCGCGGCGACCCGCTGGGCGACCTGGGCATGCAGGGCGGCGTGGTCGGGGGCGACCGCCGTTACGACCTCAACGACTTCATCGTCTTCATTACCAACTTCTTCCGCGAATGCAACGCGGAATGACCTCGCCAGCGCCGCTGTTCGCTCCGCTCGGCGGGCGTTTTCATTGGGAAGGCATCAGCCATTAGCCATTAGCCAAAAAAAAGACGCGCCGCGGGGCACGTCTTCCACTAATGGCTGTTGGCTGATGGCTAATGCCTCAATCTTCCTCATCCTTCGGCTTGAACGCCGCCATCACCTGCTGCTGCACGGCCGGGGGGGTGCGGTCATAGTGGCTGAACTCCATCTCGTAGCTGCCGGCTCCGGCGGTGAGGCTCTTGAGCTCGTTGCCGAAGGTGGCCAGCTCGCCCAGGGGCGCGATGGCCGTCACGACGCACTGGTCGCCCTCCATGTCGGTGCCCTCGATGCGGCCGCGCTTGCCGCTGACCTCCGCCGTCAGGTCGCCCATGCGGGTGGCGGGGCCGGAGACGGCCATCTTGACGTAGGGCTCCAGGAGCGTGGGGCGGGCCTTCATGATGGCGTCGATGAAGGCCTTGCGGCCGGCGGTGACGAAGGCGATTTCCTTGCTGTCCACGTCGTGGTACTTGCCGTCGTAAACGCTCACGCGTACGCCGGTCATGGGGTAGCCGGCAAAGGCCCCGTGCTGCAGCACCTGGCGGACGCCCTTCTCGATGGCGGGCATGAACTGCTTGGGGATGCTGCCGCCGACGGTGTCGTTGACGAACTCGAAGCCGGTGGAGTGATCCAGGGGGAGCGGCTCGACGCGCAGGTAGACCTCGCCGAACTGGCCGGCGCCGCCGGTCTGCTTCTTGTGGCGGCAGTGGCCGTCGGCGCGGCTGGAGATGGTCTCCTTGTACGCCACCTTCATCGGCTTGGTCTCCAGCTCGATGTGGTAGCGGTTCTTGAGGCGCTCCAGGATGATGCGCAGGTGGGTCTCGCCGCCGGCGCGGATCACCGTCTGGCTGGTGGCGGCGACGCGCTCCATGATGAAGCCGGGGTCCTCCTCCATCATCTTGTGCACCGCGCCGGTGAACTTGCCCTCGTCGGCGTGGTTCTTCAGCTCGATCGCCACGCCCGAGAGAGGGACGGGCATGGGCAGGTGCGCAGCGTGGATGTGCATGTTGGGGTCGGCGTGCAGGACGCTGCCGACCTTGAGCTCATCGACCTTGGGAATGACGCCGATCTCGCCGGCGCGGAGGGCGTCGACCTCGTGCTGTTCCTTGCCGCGGATCTTCAGGAGGTGGCCGATGCGGACGGGCTTCTTAGTCTCGCCCAGGGTGAGCTCGCTCTTGAGCATGACGCGGCCCTGAAGCACGCGGATGAACGAGAGCTTGCCGACATAGGGGTCGTTGACGATCTTCCAGACGACGGCGACGGCCGGGGCCTCGGGCTTGTTGACGTCGGGGACGAACTCGCCGCCGTCCCCGCCGCGCCCGGTGGTATGGGGGAGGGGGGGGTGGCCCTCGGTGGGGCTGGGGAGCTGCTGGGCGATGATGTGGTCCAGGTCCTCGATGCCCGCGTCGGTCTTGGCGGAGCAGAAGGCGATGGGGATGAGGTGGCCGGTGTTGAGGGCCTTCTCCATCGCGGCGTGGAGCTTTTTGGCGTCGAGCTGGCCGTCGGAGCCCTTCTCGAAGTATTCGGTCGTCAGGTCCTCATCCATCTCCACGACCTGCTCGAGGATGTGCTGGTGGGCCTCTTCGACGGTCATGATGTCGGGGTCGCCGCCATCCGCATGGGCATGGTCGAAGACGTCGACCACGTCGGTGTTGTTCTTGATGGGGAGGTTGATGGGGATGCACTGGGCCCCGAACGTGTCGTGGATGCGGTCGATCAGGCCGGCGAGGTTCGCCTCGGTGTGGTCGATCTTGGTGACCAGCAGCAGGCGGGCGAGGCCCAGGTCGCCGGCGATCTTCATCATGCGGCGGGCCATCGGCTCGATGCCGCGGGTGGCGTCGATGGTGATAATGACGCTCTCCACCGCCGCCATGGCGGCGACGGCATAACCGGCGAAGTCGCCGACGCCGGGGGAGTCGATCAGGGTGATCTGGCGCCCTTCCTGGTTGAAGAAGACGACCTTGCTGGAGAGGGAGTGGCCGTGAGACTTTTCTTCCGGCTCGTAGTCGCAGGCGGTGTCCTTGGCCTGGATGGACCCCATCTTGGTAATGGTCTTGGTGTGGGCCAACATCCGCTCGATCAGCGTGGTCTTGCCGCTGCCCTGGGGTCCGGCGAGCAGGACGTTGCGGATGTCGGCTGTGTTAACGGCGGGTACAGATCCCATAGGTAGTTCCTCCTGCGTGAAAAGAGGGAAGGTGTGGGAATAGCCACGCGCAGCGTACACCCGAAAGCAGGCTTTGGGAAGGGGGAATGCCTTAGGGGTGCCCAAGAGGCTGGATTCGAGGGTTGCCAGGCGATGGGCCGATAGTTTCTCCCACCATGAGTTACTCCTTCACCCTCACCGTCTGTTCTGTCCTGGCCCTGTCTACCTCTGCTGTGCTTGGCGAGGGCCTCACATTCGCTCCTTCAGAGGTGCTGAACAGCGGGAGCGGGATCGGCCTGCGGGCGCCGGTGCTGGACGCGAACGACCTGGGCCTGGGCATGCTGGCCGAGCCGCCCGTCGCCACCCCCGCCGTCGGGGAGAGCGGCTGGCGGCAGCAGTCGTGGCTCATGCCGGCGGTGAATGTCGAGGGGCAGGCGCACTCGGGGCTGCGCGAGGAGGACCGCATCGGTTCGTACGGCCAGCCGCGCTGGACGGCGACGCGGCGGTTCCCGTCGACGCGCGTGTACGTCATTCCCGAGGGGCACGTGGAGGTCGAGGGGTGGGCCCGGGCGACGATGCTGCGCTCCGATCAGGGGGGGGAGACCGAATGGCGCTTCCTGCAAGAGGTGGAGATCGGCCTGCCGAACCGCTTCCAGCTCGACCTGTACCTGCGGCAGGACACCGACACCGCCAGCGACAAGCTCCTGTGGGGCGGGCAGTTCGAGGTGCGCTACGCCCTGGCCGACTGGGGCAAGATCTGGGGCAACCCCACGCTCTACTTTGAGTACCTCACACTCGAGGACCGGCCGGACAAGATCGAGCCCAAGCTCCTGCTGGGCGATGAGATCTGCGAGGGGTGGCACTGGGCCGTGAACTTCATCGCCGAGATCGAGCTCTCCGACACCCGCGAGCACGAGTGGTCCGTCACCGGCGCCCTCTCCAATACGGTGATCGATGAGAAGCTCTCCCTGGGCGTGGAATGCGTCTTTCCAGCACAGTGGGATCCGAAGCTTGGAATTCACGTGACTTGAAGTCGCGG
>JADMIO011331843.1_pt1 | contig 38134 bp, 34 predicted proteins | sample 8958161 | NCBI WGS metagenome assembly JADMIO01 (sample SAMN16585339, study PRJNA669376) | soil metagenome | isolation source: Crop rotation soil | place: USA: Cullars Rotation, Alabama | collected 2011 | reverse complement strand
GCCGCGACTTCAAGTCACGTGAATTCCAAGCTTCGGATCCCACTGTGCTGGAAAGCAAAGCCATGAAAGAATTTATTAAAAAAATTGAAGTCCGCTGGGCTGACCTTGACCCCAACTTCCACATGCTCCATTCAAAATATTATGACCTTGGAGCTTATTGCAGGATGGCATACCTGGTACAGTATGGCATTACACCCGCATTCATGAAACAACACAGCATCGGTCCAATTATTTTCAGGGAAGAATGTATTTTCAAAAGAGAGATATCTTTTGCTGATGAAATAACAATAAACGTTAAAATACAGAAGATGACGGCTGATTCATCAAGATGGACAATGATACATGAGATATGGAAGAATGGAGATACGCTTGCAGCATTGATAACCTGCGATGGTGCATGGATGGATACCAAACTTCGTAAATTAGCAATTCCACCAAAGGAAGTCGCAAAGGTTTTTGAAGATGCCCCAAGGACGGATGATTTTATTATTTATACAAAGGAACCAGTAAAAACGTGATCAGCTCAACGATTAATTTATACCAGCAAGCATACACAGGCCTGACAAGGAGGATATGGTTATTGAGTATCGTCATGCTTATTAATCGTACCGGAACAATGGTGCTGGCTTTCATGACGCTTTATTGCAGCCATCTTGGCTTTACAATTGAACAGGGTGGGCTGGTAGTTGGTATCTATGGAATTGGCGCTGTAACAGGCGCATTCATAGGAGGGAAGATCAGTGATAAATTCGGCTTCTATTATACACAGTTCTTTGCTTTGTTTTGTGGCGGTATCTTATTCATTGTGCTTGGACAAATGAATAGCTATTTATCCATTTGCATCTGTACATTCTTTTTAAGTACAGTGAATGAATCATTCAGGCCAGCCAATGCAACTGCAATTGCACATTATAGTACAAAAGAAAACCGCACTCAATCTTTTTCATTGGTAAGGCTTGCTATTAATGTTGGTTTTAGTGCAGGTACTGCATTGGGCGGATTTCTTGCCTCCGTAAATTATAAATTATTATTTTGGGTAGACGGGTTTACAAGTATCACTGCTGCAATTTGCTTATTGATATTATTACCAAAAGTTACGGTTAGCCAGCAGCGTGCACCTGTTACCACAAAGGAAGTCTCATCAACAGAGCATTCTCCTTACAGGAATAAAAAATTCCTTTACTTCCTTTTCTTCCAGGTTTTGTTCTCAGTATGTTTCTTCCAGCTATTTACAACAGTGCCATTATTTTTTAAAAAGGAATTGAATTTAACTGAATACTGGATCGGCGTAGTAATGGCATCAAACGGTATTCTGATTGCATTGGTTGAAATGGTACTCGTGTTTAAGCTTGAAGGAAAAAGACCTTATCTCGTTTTGATGAGGTATGGCTCTATACTTATGGGATGTTCATTCCTGCTATTGAACCTTCCTCTGGCGAGTGGCTTCATCATTGCATTGGTATCATTGCTTGTTCTTACAGTTGCAGAAATGATATCAATGCCGTTCATGAACAGTTATTATATTTCACTTAGTTCAGAACAAAGCCGCGGGCAATATGCAGGATTATATACAATGGCATGGAGTGTAGCTCAATTTATTGGAAGCACATCCGGATCTGTTGTTGCAGGTAAGGTTGGTTTTTCTAACCTCTGGTTGCTGGTATGTGCAGTATGTTTTACTGCTGCGGGTGGTTATTACTGGTTACAAAGGAAAGCCTGATCCAATGACCAGGATAAACCTTTAATATTGGTAAATAACTGAATAACTTCCTTTTGAAGTTATTGTCATTGTTTGTCCCATCAACTCCATCGTTGCATTTATATCTGCCTGGTTGCTATTTTTATTTACCAGCCCGTTCTTGATATCAACGGTCATTTCACCTGTTGTTTTAGTATCCATATGAAATGGGACTGTAGAACCTTGCATCTCTGTTTCTCCGTCGCCTGTTACTGATCCTTTTATAGTGATAACTGCAATATTTTTTTCAATTGATTTTACCGTGTAGGTTTTCAGCGTAGTGATATTTTTCTCTCTACTGCTATCGGTCCAGCTATCACCTACTTTCTTATCTTTTGGAAAAATAAAAAATGCACCTTCTAAAACTACATTTGATTCAAAACCCCTGATCATCACACCTCCCATAAGTCCTTCAAAAGGGTCTTGAGCATCTCCCTTTACTGGTCTTTCAGGACTGTCTTTTTTATTTTTAACGATCGCACCAGAAGTTTTATCAACCAATGCAGTATCCGGTAAATTCAATGTTGGTGACATGTCTTTTCCCAGGTCTGAATCTTTATCCTCAGGTTTTTCAGAATCATAACTTTGTGACTGTCCCATAATATCCATCTGTATTTTCATTTTTGTGGTAGTATTAGAGATCGTATAATTCTTATCATCAACAGCTATTACATTAAGCACATAGGTGTTTGTATAATCACTTTCCATTTTAATACCCATACCCATATCCGTATCAGAATTTGAAGTAGATACAACAGTTATCTTTTGTCCCTTCTCTAAATTGATCTTTTTATCTTTTTGAGCAAAAGAGTGAAGGGTCGAAAACATTGCAATAAAGAGGAATATTTTTTTCATATCGTTTGTAATTAGAAAAGTGAGCAGCAAAAATACTTATTCGGGCAGGATTAAGTAAAAAAAAATGGGTTACTGTTTTGCAGTAACCCAAATAAATTGTAATGACTTTAATTTATCCAATAACTGTTACATTAACAGCATTCATTCCTTTTTTACCATTTTGGAGTTCAAATTCAACTTTGTCTCCTTCTTTAATGTCATTGATTAAACCGCTAACGTGTACAAAGGTTTCTTTGTCTGATTCAGCATGTTTGATAAATCCGAATCCTTTTTCAGAATTGAAAAACTTAACGGTTCCTTGATTTTTAGTGTCCATTTTTTAATTTGTATTGTATTAATAAAGCGCAAAGGTAAGGGTTTAATATTAATATTAAAAATCATTTTGAAAATAGTCGTTGACAAATATAAATATGAACTAAGATTTGCATGAATAACAGCGTGTATCATACCGCCATATTAAAATAAATGCTATAAACCCCTTTATTTAGCCTATATTTGTAAAAATTTTTCGATGGTAAATGAAATGATAACGAAGTTCCTTGAACCAGATAATCTTGCTAAGAAATCTGTAAAAATTGAGTTTAAAAAAAGAAATACCATAGTTGGTATTTTTGTAAAATCCCCTGATTATGAAGATCTGAAAGCGAAGAACTTTTGGAGGATCGTTTCTGAAACACATATTTCTGAATGGAAAAAAACAAATGATAATAAACTTTCCAAGATCTTCAGTGGTTCAGAATTCACGAGGTTAACTCAAGCAAAAGAACAATAATCTGACTTTATTAATAAAAAATGCCTGGTTCATCACCGGGCATTTTTTGTTGGATATAAGTTGTAAAAGCCGTTATACTTTCTCTTCCGCATATGCACTTACAGGTTCACATGTGCATATCAGGTTGCGGTCTCCAAATGTATTGTTCACACGGCTCACCGCAGGCCAGAATTTATTTTCCTTCACATACTCCAAAGGATAAGCGGCCTGTTGCCTGCTATAACCATGATCCCATTCATTTGCAGTAATTACAAATTGTGTGTGAGGAGCATTCTTTAAAGGGTTGTCAGCTTTGTCGGCCTTTCCACTTTCAATCGCACTTATCTCAGACCTTATACTTAACATCGCATCACAAAACCTGTCAAGTTCCGATTTGTCTTCACTCTCTGTAGGTTCTATCATGATCGTTCCAGCTACCGGGAAACTCAATGTAGGTGCATGAAAATTATAATCCATCAAACGTTTTGCTACATCTTCGGCTTCTATACCTGCACTTTGTTTGAATGGCCTCAGATCAACAATGAATTCATGGCCGCATGTTCCGTTTTTGCCGGTATACAAAATCTTATAATCATTGTGCAACCTTGCCTTCATATAGTTTGCATTCAAAATGGCAAACTCGGTGCTTTTCTTCATTCCTTCCGGCCCAAGCATTTTTATATAGGCATAACTTATAAGTAAAATACTTGCACTGCCATATGGAGCAGCACTTACTGCATGGATTGCTTTTTTATTGTTGTCAAGAGAAACATGTCCAGGTAAATAAGGAGCAAGTTTTTCATTCACGCAAATTGGCCCCATACCCGGACCGCCACCTCCATGTGGAATAGAAAAAGTTTTATGCAGATTCAAATGGCATACATCTGCTCCAATGCTGCCAGGACTTGTAAGCCCAACCTGTGCATTCATATTTGCACCATCCATATATACAAGTCCACCATTATCATGAATTAATTTGCACATCTCTTTAATGCCTTCTTCAAATACGCCATGAGTGCTCGGGTAAGTAACCATCAAACCTGCAAGATCAGCTTTGTGTTTTTCAGCATTCATCTTAAGGTCAGCTACATCAATATTTCCCTGTTCGTCACATTTTGTAACAACAACTTTGAACCCGGCCATTACTGCAGAAGCAGGATTGGTGCCATGTGCAGAGATAGGTATAAGGATAACATTTCTATGCGCTTCATTTCTGTCAGCATGATAAGCCCTTATTGCAAGCAAACCTGCATATTCTCCCTGTGCACCACTATTGGGTTGTAAAGACGTAGCAGCAAACCCTGTTATATTGCTTAACCATCTTTCCAGTTCGGTAACTATTTTATGATAGCCCCTCCACTGGTAGGATGGAGCAAATGGATGAATACTGTTGAACTCAGGCCAGCTAACAGGAATAAGTTGTGTAGCGGCATTTAATTTCATTGTGCAACTTCCCAGCGAGATCATGGAAGTGTTCAAACTAAGGTCTTTATTCTCCAGGCTCTTGATATAACGCATCATTTCTGTTTCACTCTTGTGCGTATTGAAAACAGGATGTGTTAAAAAGTCGGAAACACGGGTAAGGCCCGATGGAATATTTTCTAATAAACTGTCAGCATCAAAACTTGCTACTGCAGTATCACTGTTCTGTGTCGATGCAAAAAGATGTATAATGTCAAGGAGATCACTTTGCGTAGTTGTTTCATCAAGTGATATCGAGAAACTGTCATCAGTATAATGGAAATTAATATCACGTGCTTCCGCAGCTGAACGCAATGGTTTTATATTATCAATTTTTATTTTAATGGTATCAAAATAAAATTCATTTTCGTTTACAAAACCAAGATCTTCCAATTCATCGCTCAATGTTTGTGCAAGTATGCTGATGCGTTTTGCAATATTTTTTATTCCTTCAGCGCCGTGATATACTGCATACATGGCCGACATATTTGCGAGCAATGCCTGTGCTGTACAAATATTGCTGGTGGCTTTTTCACGGCGAATATGTTGCTCACGTGTTTGCAATGCCATGCGAAGGCAACGATTACCTTGTGCATCCATACTTACGCCAATGATACGGCCCGGAATATTTCTTTTGAATTCATCCTTTGTTGCAAAAAAAGCTGCGTGCGGACCGCCAAATCCCATTGGCACACCAAGCCTTTGTGAATTACCGATAGCTACATCAGCGCCCAATTCTCCGGGAGGAGTGAGTAAGGCCAATGCAAGAAGATCAGTTGCCATCACCACCTGTGCATTTACTTCATGTGCATGGTCAATAAAATTCCTGTAATCATTGATAAGTCCATTCTTATTGGGGTATTGTACAATGGCCCCAAAATAAGTTTCATCAAGCTTTGCATTTTTATAATCACCAAATACAAGTTCTACTTTAATAGGAGTTGCTCTTGTAATTAAAACATCTTTTGTCTGCTCAAAAATTGCTTCATCAACAAAAAACTTTGGAGCAGTAATATGGTCGTGATCCCTGTTCTTGTGATTGAATAACATGGCCATTGCTTCTGCAGCAGCTGTGCCTTCATCCAAAAGACTTGCATTTGCAATTGGAAGTGCGGTCATATCACTCACCAGTGTCTGAAAATTCAAAAGACTTTCCAAACGACCCTGTGCGATCTCCGCCTGGTAAGGTGTGTATTGAGTATACCATCCCGGGTTTTCAAAAACATTACGAAGGATCAAACTTGGTACGATGGTATTGTAATACCCCTGGCCGATATATGATTTACAAACCTTATTCAACCCAGCGGCCTTTTTCAATTCTGCCAGGTACTCATATTCACTCACCGGGCCATCTGTATTCAACAGTTCCTTCATGCGGATAGAAGCTGGTACGGTATTATCGATCAATTCATCTACAGAAGCCACGCCGATCGTGTCAAGCATTTCGGCTGTTTCTTCTTTATTCGGACCAATATGTCTTTGTGTAAATTCGTTTTGTTGCTGTTCGAACAGGTTCATATGCATTTTTGTTTAACCGTCTTTAGATCTTTGCTCAACATTGTTGTGTCACTCACTTGTACTTTTTTATCGCTATTCAACAGAATAAATCAATAGAAGGAGCTATAATTGCTGAATTGGCGCAAAATTACGATAACACAACAATATTCCGTACTGATATGTTCGTTAGTTTTGCCCTGTGGAAAAATGACGAATAACTATAATATTTTCATCGCAAATGGCCGACGAGATCCTCAATAACTGGGAAAAGAAATCTGCTGACAACCAGAAGAAATACAAGCAGTTCCTGAACAGGGCTGATAAGAATGCTGTGCTTAAAAAATTGCCCGATCTTCATGAAGAAGCCTTTGCTAATGTAAATTGCCTTGATTGTGCGGCCTGCTGCAAAAATTATTCTCCCCGTTTTAAAACCCCTGATCTTAAAAGGATCTCCAAACACCTTAAAATGAAAGAAGGGGAGTTCATAGAAAAATACCTGGCACTGGATAATGAAGGAGATTATGTTGTAAGATCAAAACCATGCCCTTTTTTGGGAAATGATAACTATTGCAGTATCTACGAAGTTCGCCCTTCCGATTGCGCCCGCTTTCCTTATACAGACGAAGATGTGATCTTAAAACGACAATCACTAACGCTCAAGAATAGCACATTTTGCCCGATCGTTTATTTCGTATTAGAAAAGCTCACAGTTAGTTAACAGGCGGTTCGAAAATGATTATAGCAGAGGCTGTCAGATATCAGACATCAGCCAACAAGTATTGGAGTCCAGCTGGTATCTGATTTCTGACATCTGATAGCCCCTCTTACTCCGCCGTCAACTCCTCATACGCTGCCTTCAACGGCCTGTCAATTCCATCACCAACCCATTCGGGGGAACCGGGGATCGCAGTTGCCTTTATAATTTCATCTTTTGTTTTGCCGTCTTTTAATTGAGCATCCACGAATTTTAATACGTTTCCAAGATAATCTCTAAAAGCATGCAGGTCATCAGCATTTACAACAATATCATGTCCTTCAGCTGCGTGGCCGCATACATAAATTGTTTTTTTAGAAAATGTAGAAGTTGTTTTTTCTAATACTTTGATCCAGCTGGCAATATTGGCGCCGGCGCTTCTGTCAACAAATGGGTGCCTGCGGTTGAAAACAAGATCTCCCATATGAATGATATTTGCATGCTTCAATTGAACAACGCTATCTCCATTGGTATGTGCAGCTCCAAAATAATGTAACGAAAATTCTTCTTTACCGATCTTCTCTGACCATGTATCTGTGTAAGTCTGATCAGGATACAATTGTTTGTCCCCGGTGTTATTTTTAACAGCAACGTTTTGTTGATTTGTCTTACTGTTCGCATGCGCCAGTATATGCGGCACAATTCCTTTAAACGCTATATTACCAGCAGTATGATCGCCATGGTGATGCGTATTTATCAACAACCTGTATGGCTGTTCTGTCTTCTTTTTTATTTCATCGATCAGGTGCTGTGCGCTATCAGGAAATTGCGCATCAATAACAACAGTACCTTCTTTATTCAGCATAAATAAAATGGTACCACCTTTTTCTGTAAAAACACCAATATTATCGGTCAGCATTTTTATTTTAAATGCAGGATCTGAAAGAAATGCTGCCATTGATCTGGAATTTAAAAAAGCAAGTGCACCTGTTGTAAGTGCCGTATTGCGAATGAATGATCTGCGTTGCATGATTTTGAATTATGAGTTATGAATTCTGAATGAGGGCATTATATAGGTAGCTTTCTAATTGTAATAGAGGGTATAAATTTAAAGAACTAATTCAGAATTCTGAATTCTGAATTCAATACTCCATCTTTCTCAATGAAGGCGCTTTGAACCATGTAAACACAACTACAGCAATTGTCATGCATCCGCCAAATATCACTGAAACAACAGTACCCATTAATTTAGCTGCCAGGCCACTTTCAAACTGGCCGAGTTCATTAGATGAGTTAATGAACATGCTGTTTACCGACATCACCCTTCCTCTTAATGCATCCGGTGTTTTTAATTGGAGAATAGTGCCTCTTACAATAACACTGATTCCATCCATACATCCACTCATCAATAATGCAGCAAATGAAAGCCAGAAAACTTTTGATATCGCAAAAAGAATGATACACAAACCAAAACCAGCACATGCAAAGAATAACAATCGTCCTTGTTTACCATGAAGCGGCCTTATGGTAAGAAAAGTGACGGTAATGATAGAGCCAATATCTGTTGCAGCATTCAACCAGCCGAAACCAATCGGGCCGATGAATAAAATATCTTTTGCAAATACAGGAACCAATGCAACTGCACCTCCAAACAATACAGCAAACAGGTCAAGAGATAAAGCGCCGAGTATTTCTTTTGTTTTGAAAACATAATCCAATCCTTCTTTCACACTTTGCCATGTTTTTGTTGTTGCAGTTACAAAAACAGGCTTCTCGGCCAGCCTGCTTAATAAAATATACCCAATGATCACAAAAGCGAGAATAACAAAGAAAGTATCTTTTATACCAAGGAAAGCAATTAAGAATCCCGCAATGGCATGGCCGCATATTGATCCAACGAGCCAGGTTGCAGAACTGATCGCAGCAGCAGATGGCAGCATATCTTTTGGTACGATCTGCGATATCAGAGCTGAGAATGTTGGGCCGGAAAAAGCCCTGATGGCACCGGTAAATGCGATAACACTGCAAATTAAAATGGCAATGGTCCAGTGGTGTAAGTAGGAAGCAGTAAAACCCGTTGATAAAATGATGAAAAGTACGATACACAGTAGGTATAACCTGATACATTTCAGCAGCAACCTTCTTTTTTCATTCTTATCAATATGATGTCCTGCATATAGAGCAAGTGAAAGGGCAGGAATAACTTCAGATAATCCCACAAACCCCAAAGCAAGTGTGCTGTTGGTTAACAGGTACATCCACCATCCGATAACGGTGCCTGTCATACGCAGGCCCATTATGAAAATAAAACGGCCTGCAATAAAATCTTTGAACTCTGCTATTTTTAATGGTGCGTAAGGATTTTTATTTCTGGTGGCTGTTGACAAAAAGAATTTGTTTTATCAAAGATAAATTCATTTGAGTACAAAATTTTAGGGCAGTGAAATATAATATTGACCATTATCATATTCCTTGTCCAATGCATCTAAAATTACTTTAAGATGTGCCTCGTTGCCAAGGAAATCTGCATTGCTTACATCAACAAACAGTGTTTTAATATTGTGTTGCTTTATATATTGTGTATAAGTTTCCTGCAGGGAGAACAAATAATCATTGGCAATACTCAGTTCATACGAGCGGTTGCGCTTCCTTATGTTTTCCTGTAATTTACTCACGGGGCAATGCAGGTAGATCAATATCTCAGGTTGAACGATCTGTGGATTGATGATATCAAAGAGTTTTTGATAAAGCCTGAATTCTTCATCCGGTAAATTTACTTTGGCGAATAAAAGGCATTTGGTAAAAAGATAATCAGAAACGGTGATCGTTTGAAACATATCTTTTGTCTGCAGAAGATCCTTCAACTGTTTATATCGTTCCGCCATGAAAAATAATTCCAGTGGGAAAGCGTACTGTTCGGGACTTTCATAAAACTTCGGTAGAAAGGGATTGTCAGCAAATTCTTCCAGGATCAGTCTTGCATTGAAATGCTTGCTCAGCATGTGAGCCAACGTTGTTTTTCCTGCACCTATATTCCCTTCGATCGTTACAAAATTATATTTCATTTCGGCTGCAAAATAAGTGGAAACGACAAAAGGGGGATTAAATTTTTTTCACATCCAGTTTATCTGGGCATTGCTTTAATAACTGCCGGACTGTTTTATTAATGACCGGGTGAATGAAACGGGGCGACAGCTCATTTAATGGAACAAGTACAAACCTTCTTTCCCGGATAAAAGGATGTGGAATGATAAGGTTTTTTGTATTGATGATGTCTTTGTTGAAGAACAGGATATCAATATCAATGATACGGGGAGCATTTTTTAAAGTTCGTATTCTTCCCATTTTTTTTTCTATGTCAAGGATTGTTGACATCGTCTCCGGGACAGATAATTGTGTTTCAACAATGATGGCCTGGTTGATGAAATCAGGCTGGTCTGTATTGCCCCATGCTGCTGTTTGATAGAACCCTGATTGGCGTATCACTTTACCGATCATATTCCCGATATGTTTTATAGCATCAGAAAGCTGTTGCCTGCTGTTGCCCATATTGCTGCCGAGAAGGAGATAGGTTTTATTCATCAGATAGAAAAGAGTCTTTTGTCAGGCCTGAAAGATTTTGTTTTACTGACCTTTATTTTCTTAAATTCAGGATGAAGCGGGTTAATAAGAAAATTATTTTCTTCCTGCACTACGGCGGATGGAACTTTTAAGATCAAAAACTGCTTTGATTTTATAAATTCATCACCGATGAACCTGCTGTAATCGCCATCATCGATCCAGTTGTTTTTTAATTTGGGTAAAGTTATTTCTTTAATATCAGTGTTGTCAGGAAAATGAATATAAACAAGATCCAGTTCAATAGAATAGTCTTTGAAATTTGTATGAACAAGCATTTCAAGCAATGCAAGTGAAATGAACTGGGTAGTATAAAGCATAGGAATTCCTTTGGAATTCCACCGGGCCCCATTCAGTTTTGCACCGGTTCCGGAAAGATCATTGCTATAAAGACTGTTTGATATTCGATATACTATCATGCAAATAAACCGTGTTGTATCCTGCCAAGCTGGGTTAAAACTTTTTCAATACCGTCTAAGGAAGTAAGCGATTCTACAGACAGTGTTCCTTCAAGCATACTGGGATTTCGTTTTAACCAGTTATAAAAATTTTGTGTATTTCCAAAAGCAATCTTTCCCTGGGTTAAGACCTTTTCAATTTGTAATGCTCTTTCGGCGTTAATGGGAGCAAAATTACTATTGTCTTTTGCATAACGTTGAAGTGTGCGTTCGCTAAGATGAAGAATAGCAGCCCATTCAGTTTGTGTAAAAGGCGTTTTATCAGCAATTTTTTTAAATTCTGAATAATTAAAATCTTTAACCTGTGGTGCGGCCTTTATATTTTTGTGAGAAACGCCGGGGTCGTTTGGTCTCGACGGTTTCTCATCTTTTAGAATGACAGCCTTCTTTGTTTTTTTTATGTTTTTTTTCATAGTCCGTCATTTGTCGTCTAAATTACGACAAATGTCATAAAATTCCATTTATTTTTAATTATTTTTACAATAGCTTTACGCATTAAATTGTATTTGCAGAATGAAATATAGCCAGCTAAGAGCCATGTTTGCCATTACAAGGGCAAGCTTAAGATCCATAACAAGAAGCCCGTCAGCACTCATTTTCAGTTTCATTTTCCCATTTATTTTTATACTTGTTTTTGGGTTTATTGGCGGTAATGGCGGTCGTCAAACTTATAAGATCGTAATTGATCCCGTTTCCGATACATTGAATGATCTTTTTAATGCCATTAAAAATACAGAAGGCGTAAAGATCATAACATATAAAACGGCAGAAGAACAAAAAACAGATCTGGACGAAGGTAGAATTGCAGGCGTTTTAAGCTTTACAAAAAATGCCGGGGCAGCAAGGCCTTTTAGCGTTCATTTAAAAAGTACAACAGCAAGCAGCGATAAGTGGCCGCAGTTAAAAGCATTGATCGAAAGAAAGATCAGCGAAGTAAGTGATAAGAATTATGCAGGAAGGCCATCGTATGCAGACTTTGATTTTAATTATAAAAGAGACATTGCAGAAATAAGAGAATTCAAAACCATTGATTTTATTTTACCAGGGCAATTAGGATTCTCTTTACTAAGCACAGGGGTATTCGGTGTAGCATTCATGTTCTTTAATTTAAGGAATCAGCTGGTGCTTAAACGTTTTTTTGCAACACCCATCAGCCGCACATTTATTGTTTTGGGAGAAGGGTTAAGCCGTGTTACATTTCAAATGATAACGGCGGTTGTAATTATACTGGTAGGTTATTTTTGTTTTGACTTTACATTGATACACGGTTTCACAACTTTTATGGAGATGTTGTTCTTAAGTTTCCTGGGACTTGTTGTTTTTATGGGATTTGGTTATATAGTAAGCGGGCTTGCAAAAAACGATAGCTCGATACCGCCATTCGCAAACCTCATAACGTTACCGCAATTTTTACTTGGCGGAACTTTTTTTTCGGCAGAAGCCTTTCCAAAATGGTTGCAGCCAATATCAAAAGCACTTCCATTAACGCATTTGAACACAGCTATGAGAAATGTAGCATTTGAAGGACAAAATCTTTGGGATGTCAGGGAAGAGATTGGGGTGCTTCTTATTTGGGGAATAATTGTATATGTTATTGCGATCAAGGTTTTTAAATGGGAATGATCTATGAAACAATTAAGAGGATTTATATTCGTAATAATAGGTTTGTTTATTGTAGTAACATTGGTCTCATTGCTCATGCCATCCAGGGTAATGACAGTAAGATCCGTTGTTGTGCATGCAGAAAGTGATTCGATCATATCAGAATTGAATGACCTGCAGAAATGGAAACACTGGCATCCATTGTTCCTGAATGATAGTAGTGAAATAACAATAAGTAATCCGTCTGCCGGGGTAAATGCTTTTGCAATATGGAATACGAATGGAAAGCAGAACAAACTTTTAATAACAGAAGCGGCTGCAAATCATATCAAGGCATCCTTACAAAGGGTAGGGGAAAATGATATTGCCAGTATTATAAGCATCAATCCTGTAAATGATAGTACCGCTCTTCAATTGGAATGGCGGGTGCTTACAACACTCAAATGGTATCCATGGGAAAAATTTTATGGGATATTCATTGATAAACTTTCTGGTCCCGGTTATGAGCAGGCTCTTAATAACCTGAAAGAACTTGTTGAAAAAAATAAATAATACTTTTGTGAGTGGTCAATGGTGAATAGTGACATCTTCGGAGGTTTCACTATTCACCATTACCATTTTAGCTATTTCGGAAAACTTATTTTCCCCATGCTGACGGCAGGGAAATGATCATTACCATTTCCAAAATTATTTGCATTCCCAGCTATACACTCATTGGCAAGTACTGCAAACAATACGGCTTCTTTTGCATCCGGATCAATACCCTTTTCCATAGTACTGCGAAAAACAATACCCGGGATTTTATTTTTTATAGTTTCAATCAATAAAGGGTTGTGCATACCACCGCCGCTTACAAATAGCTTGCAATTTTCAGGATGTGAACTGATCTTAAGTATGGCATCACAAATTACTGTAGCAGTGAATTTGTTTAATGTTGCCATTGTATCGGTAACAGTAAGGTCAACGGTATTGCTTTTATGCATTGCATTTTCCAGGTAGGATAAATTAAATAATTCAGGACCCGTTGTTTTTGGAAATGGCAATTTTAAAAAATCATTTTCATTTAAAGCATTTAATAATCCTTCATGAACATTTCCCTGTTTTGCAGTAACAGCATTTTCATCAAAGTATTTCCCCGGAAAACTTTTCTGCATCCAGGCATCCATCATTGTATTGCCTGGACCAATATCTGAACAAAGGATCTTATCAAAAGATGATCCTGCTGAAAGAAAAGTAAAGTTTGCAATGCCGCCAATATTAAGCAGGATAACGTCATTTTGTTTTTCAGAAAATAAAATGAAATCTCCATAGGCAGCAAGAGGAGCACCTTCTCCACCGGCTGCAATGTGTTTTTGCCTGAAATCACTTATTGTTATAATGCCGGTGTTTACTGCTATATGATCGGCATCCCCGATCTGTAATGTTGCGTTGCCGAATTTTTTATTTTTATGTAAATGCTGTGGTGCATGGTAAATGGTTTGTCCATGGCTTGCAATAAGATCAATTTCTTCTTTAGCAATATTCCATTTTCGTAAACAATCATTAATGATCGAAGCGTGTTTTATCCCGATCCATTCATTCAGTAAACAGATCTTTTCAAGGTTCACTGTTTGTTTCGAAAAAATATTTTTTAGTTCTTCTTTATAATCATCATCATAATTTACTGTCGTAAAATTTAATACAGAAAGTAAGCTGGCCCTTCCATTTCCTTTTATCTCGCATAGCGCTACATCAAGGCCGTCAAAGGAAGTGCCGCTCATCAAACCAATGATATGCCGTTTATCTTTCCTGCCAATGCTGTATAATTTTTCTAAGCTATCATTCATTAATTTGATTTTATAAATTGAAGATTGCGCCTGATCCCCTGGAATTTGGTTCTTTTAATTGCCGAGTCTTTAAAAATCATTTTAAAATTTTCTTCTGTAAGCTCTTCCCATTCGGAAGCTGTAAAATTTAATACTTCAGGTATGGGAGAAAAATTTATTTCCGATGTAGGTTTTGAAAAACGGTTCCATGGGCAAACATCCTGGCATACATCACAACCAAATAACCAGTTATCAAATTTATCTTTCATCTGGCCTGGTATCAAAGCGTCTTTTAACTCTATAGTAAAATAGGAAATGCATTTGCTTCCATCAACGATCTTATCGGGTAGTATGGCTTCTGTCGGGCAATTGTCGATACACCTGGTACAACTTCCACAATAATCCTTTGCAAAACTATCATCATATTCCAGTTCAACATCAACAACAAGTGTTGCAATAAAAAAATATGAGCCTTGTTTTTTATTGATGAGGTTCCCATTTTTACCTATCCATCCCAAACCGCTTTTTTGTGCCCATGTTCTTTCAAGAACCGGGGCACTGTCAACGAAGCCTCTTCCGTTGATGTCTCCAATATTGGTTTTTAGCATTGAAAAAAAACTGTGCAGTTTGTTTCTTATTACTTCATGGTAGTCTTTTCCATAAGCATACTTTGCGATCTTCGGTTTATCAGCACCCTGTGTTTTCTCAGGAAAATAATTCAACAATAAAGTAATAACCGACTTTGCACCCGGAACTAATTTGGAAGGGTTTGTTCTAAGGTCGAAATAATTTTCCATGTACTGCATGTTTCCATGCATTCCTTTATGCAACCATGTTTCCAGCCTTCTTGCATCTTCATCAAGGAACATAGCTTTGGCAATGCCGCAAAATTCAAAGCCAAGTTCAGCAGCAGTTTGCTTTATAAATTGAGTATGTGTGGATGCTGCATTCATTTTTTGAAATGAAATAAATATGTATAAAAATACAAAAGCCCTGTAACTAATACAGGGCTTTTAAAATTATTAAAATTATCAAAAATTAATATCGTAACCGATCAGTCCTATTAATTCGAAATATCCAAAACCGTGAGTAGCCCTGTTTCCTTTTTGAGTGGGTGTACAGGCCAATGCATTTACGTATCTCACATAACCTGTCTTTCCTGTAAATTCAAAAAAGAATTTTCTTAAAGGATAGAATCTTAAACCTCCCTCAGCTCCCAGGTTATAGCCAGCCACATGAAAGTTGTTGTTAAGCCTTTCACCACGCCAGGTAAAATCTGTTCTCGGAATATTTATTCCGGCACCTACTTTCCAGATATAATTAAGCAATGGTCTTTTTTTCTTCAATGTTGTAAACAGCGTGTGTTGTTTCACATAATTAATATGTAGCCAGTTAGCACCATCTGTATGTTCAAAATGCAGGAAATTATCCCTGTTCATAACACTATCACCATTAACCGGTTTACCATCTATGTTACCTGTAACATGAACAGTTTGCCCATCAGTTACAACGTATTTCGGATGATCAAAATTAATTTCTATTGCTCTTGTATGTTTTGCGTTGAGGTAAAATCCGATTCTGTAATTGTATTGCGGAATTGAGATCTCTGCAGGTTCTTTTATAATGGCATCCATATCAGGTTTATCATGTGCCTTTGCATTATGCAAAGTGAAATCATTGCCATTGCTCATTTTAAAATGGATATTGCTTTTTGTATACCATTCTGTATTGTAGCCCCATTGAATATACATACCATCAAAGAGCCTGTTCTTTCTTTTTTGAGCAATAGTTGGTAAACTAAGGATTGTTAGTACCGCTAAAAATGCCAGCCTGTTTGTTTGCATTAATTTAATTTGAGAAAAATTCCCCGCAAAACTAAGTCAGAAATAAATGATTTGTGAATTTATTTCTACAAGGGGTTACTGCAAGATTAGCATGAAGCCATCCAATAAACTGCAATGCAGACAGGTATTTTTAAAGCTTTATGCCATTATTTCTCAATTATTGTTTGGATAAGCTTTTGATATACAATGTCGAACATTTAATACAATAATTTAAACATATGAATCTTAATAATTTCACTATAAAGGCATCTGAAATTGTGCAACAGGCACAACAGCTTGCCTTCAATGCTCATAATCCAAACATTGAGAACGAGCATTTGCTAAAAGCCTTACTGACGATGGAAGATTCTCCCATCGAATATTTATTGAAGAAGAATAATGTGACTATAAATCTTGTTCAAAATAAGTTGGATGAACTGTTGAAGAAATTACCCAAAACAACGGATCAGCCAGCCCAGGCATTGGGGCGTGATGCCAATGCAGTTATTCTTCGTTCAGGTGCAGTGCTAAAATCTTTTGGTGATGAATTCGTAACTCCGGAACATATTCTATTGGCAATACTCCAGGGCAATGATGCACCAGCAAAACTTTTAAAAGATGCAGGCCTTACTGAAAAAGGATTGATCGCTGTTATTAAAGAATTGCGTAAAGGCACAACTGTTTCTTCTCAAACACAGGAAACACAATTCAATGCATTGAATAAATATGCAAAGAATTTAAATGAACTGGCACGCTCAGGAAAGTTGGATCCGGTTATAGGCCGTGATGAAGAAATTCGCAGAACACTTCATATCCTTAGCCGTCGTACAAAGAATAACCCGATACTTGTGGGTGAACCTGGTGTTGGTAAAACGGCCATTGCAGAAGGGCTGGCCATGCGTATAGTAAATGGGGATGTCCCCGAAAACCTGAGATCAAAAGTTATCTATGCGCTTGATATGGGACAATTAATAGCAGGTGCAAAATATAAGGGTGAGTTTGAAGAGCGTTTGAAATCAGTAGTGAAGGAAGTTGTATCCGGTGAAGGAGAGATCGTATTATTTATTGACGAGATACATACGCTTGTTGGTGCTGGTGGTGGCGATGGAGCTATGGATGCTGCCAATATTTTAAAACCAGCTTTGGCAAGAGGTGAATTAAGAGCAATCGGTGCAACTACTTTAAATGAATATCAAAAATTCTTTGAAAAGGATAAAGCATTGGAACGCCGTTTTCAAAAAGTAATGATCGATGAGCCAACAGTGGAAGATGCCATTTCAATTTTACGTGGATTGAAAGACAGGTATGAAACATATCATCATGTAAGGATTAAAGATGAAGCGATCATTGCTGCGGTAGAGTTATCTCACCGTTATATCAGTGATCGTTTTTTACCGGATAAAGCGATAGATCTTATAGATGAAAGCGCAGCCAAACTTCGCCTGGAAATGAATTCTATGCCTGAAGAATTGGATAAGCTGGAAAGACAGATCAGGCAATTGGAAATTGAGCGGGAAGCAATAAAGAGGGAGCATGATGAAGCTAAACTTAAAGACCTGAATACAGAAATAGCAAATCTTTCCGTTGAAAGAGATACTTATATGTCGAAATGGAAACAGGAAAAAGAAATTGTGGAGAAGATCCAAAATGGAAAAGCGGCAATTGAAAAATTAAAGCAGGAAGCGGAGCAGGCTGAGCGTAATGGAGATTATGGAAGGGTTGCGGAGATCCGTTATGGTAAAGTGAAGGAGCAGGAAACAATGATCACTGAATTAACCTCACAACTAAATGATCTTTCTGAAAAAAGGCTTTTGAAAGAAGAAGTGGATGGCGAAGACATTGCAGAAACTGTAGCAAAAGCTACCGGTATACCAGTAATGAAGATGATGCAAAGCGAAAGGGAAAAATTATTGAAGCTGGAAGATGAATTACATAAAAGAGTAGTGGGGCAGGATGAAGCAATTGAAGCAGTGGCAGATGCAATACGTCGCAGCCGTGCGGGGTTACAGGATTCAAGAAAACCAATCGGATCGTTCATATTTTTAGGAACTACCGGTGTGGGAAAGACGGAATTAGCGAAGGCCCTGGCAGATTATCTCTTTGATGATGATAGCATGATGACCAGGATTGATATGAGTGAATACCAGGAGAAACATGCTGTAAGCAGGCTGGTTGGTGCACCTCCGGGTTATGTAGGATATGATGAAGGCGGCCAGCTTACCGAAGCGGTAAGGCGCAAACCCTATTCTGTTGTGTTGCTGGATGAAATTGAAAAAGCGCATCCTGATGTATTTAATATATTACTACAGGTATTGGATGACGGAAGGCTTACAGATAATAAGGGAAGGGTAGTGAACTTTAAAAATACCATTGTCATCATGACAAGCAATTTGGGCAGCCAGGTGATCCAGGATAACTTTGAAAATGTTACAGAGAATAATAAAGAAGAAGTTGTAGAAAGGACAAAACAGGAAGTGATCAGCCTTTTACGTCAAACCATCAGGCCGGAATTTTTGAATCGTATAGATGAGATCATCATGTTCCAGCCATTAATGAAAAATGAGATCAGGGGTATTATTGGCATACAATTGGCTAACCTCAAAAAACTCATTTCGCAAAGTGGGATCGATCTGAGGTTTAGTGATTATGCACTTGATTTCCTGGCTGAAAATGGATATGATCCGCAGTTTGGAGCAAGGCCTCTGAAAAGGCTTATTCAAAAAGAGATCGTGAATAAGCTGAGTAAGCGGATCCTGGCGGCTGATATAGACAAATCAAGGCCTGTTTTGGTGGATGTTTTCGATGGAACGGTCGTATTCAGGAATGAGGCAATGGCAACAAATATTGCAGGATAATAACATAGCGGGGATAAAATGTTGTGTTATTTAAATCGTTGAAGATCAGTTAAATTTTTACCTTTTTTAGGAAAATATTACGCAAGGTTTTCAAAACACTTTAAATAATACTACCTTCATCCGATTTCAAGGGTCAAATTAGCGACTCATGAATTTTATAATTAATACGTAATTGTTGAGCTAAGAAACAACAACAGTTAAAAGAATCAAAAGGAAAAACATATGGCATTCAAAAAAGAAGTGGTTGAAATTATTGAACCAAAAGACGTTTTTGTAGGTAACGTTAAAGCAGAAGTAACATTGGAAGAATTCGGGGAGTATGAAAGCGAGGTTTGTGCAAAGGCAAATGAAGTTGTAAAGAAATTGCTGGAGGATTACGAGGGAAAGATCAGGTTTAATTTTAGACATTTTCCCCTGACAAACATTCACCAGAGAAGCCTGAAAGCCGGCGAAGCAGCAGTGGCTACCGCACAGGAAGGCAAATTTTGGGAAATGCACAATATATTATTTGCCAATCGCAGGAACCTGGGTACCACGAGTTTAAAACTACACTCAAAAGAAGCAGGCGTAAATAACAAGCGCTTTCTTGATGAACTTGTAAATGCGACTTATGGCTGGCAGGTTCAGGGTGACCTCAGGGAAGGTATCAACCGTGGTGTAAAAGATGTTCCTACATTTTTTGTAAATGGTGTTAAGGTAACCGGTAAACCTACTTACGATGAATTGAGCAAGGCAATTGATGCAGCGCTTAAAAAAGTCAAGAAAAAGGTTCCGGCAAAAGCCGCCAAACAAAGAGCATAATTAACTGAAGCCTTCGTAATTACGGAGGCTTTTTTTATGCAGGTAGAATATCCAACAAGGAACACGGAATATCGAAGTGAAGAAACCTTCATTATTCGATATTCCGTGGTCCTTGTTCAATATTTTTTTTCATTTCTTATTAAATTTGATAAACTACTTTATCCATGATCGGTTTCAAAGCCACATTGCTCAAATTTGATAAACAAGGAGAAAAGACTGGCTGGACCTATGTGTTGATCCCACAAAAAATTGCAGAAAAAATCAAGCCGGCAAACAAAAAATCATTTCGCATAAAAGGAAGGATCGATGAGTTTAAGATCAAATCAGTAGCATTATTACCAATGGGAGGAGGAGATTTCATAATGCCGGTAAATGCAATAATGCGTAAAGCAATAAAAAAAAGTAAGGGAGCAACAGTTGTACTTGAAATGGAAGAGGATAAAGCTGAACTTAAACTCTCAGCTGAATTACTGGCTTGTCTTGCAGATGAACCGGAAGCGAAAGCGTATTTTAATTCACTTCCCAGGTCGCACCAGCAATATTATTCCAAATGGATAGAAAGTGCAAAGACAGATTCCACAAAAACAAAAAGAATCGCTACCTGTATAAATGCATTTGCAAATAAATTAAGCTATTCTCAAATGATGCAGTTGCAGAAAAAAGATTTTTAATCTTCAACTTCCACATAATATTCCAGGAAGTCTTTTCCATCTACTACAATTTTTACAGGAAAGCTATCGGCTTTTTTAAACTTATAATTAAATGATACTGATCCGCCACTGTCATTAAAATTCATGGGCTCTGTTTTTGATTTGCCTCCTTCTCCAATGACCAAAGAGATACCAGATATTGCTTTGGAAGCATTATAACTAAAACTAAAATTTACAGAAGTTGTGATCTTTGTTTTTATATGTCCTGTTACTGGCATTGGCTTTTGTAAACCATATGCATAGGCGGAATAGAATATCACAGGCAGTGAATAAAATTCCCGGCTACTTTTTTGTTCGCCACCGAGTAACCAGGCACTATTATCCGGGTAATGATCGAGGTTGAATAATTTCTTGTCAGCAAAAAAATACTCACTCGTAAATTGCTTCGTGAAGACAGCCATTTTTTTATCCAGGTATCCGCTTGCCTTAGCAGCATCTATATAATACCATTTGTCAGGGCTTTGGCCAAGCTGAACCACATTCCATGAATGATTTACTTCATCGGCTTTATTATTAATATCCTCAAATGAATTTTTTACATAGCCATCTACAACAAGACAACGAATATTTGCCATACTACACATTTCCTGGATAAGTGTAGCAAAGCCGAGGGGAGTAGTTTTGCGGAGTTGTATTACATTTTCAGGTTCAATTTTTTTATTATCATTTGAACGTGTTGCTTTAGGATCCCAGGTTATATTGTTCGCTATCCAATAAAAAATGGCTCTTGCTTTGTCTTTTTTATCCTCAAATTTTCTTGTCAATGTATCAGCAATGGTTGCAACATTAAATTTTTCTAATGCACCCAGTTGTTTTGCGTGCTCATCAGCTGCAGATAAAGAAGCGTCTGCCTGCTGTGCTTTCAAATTTGTTATTCCCAAAATAATGAAGGCAAATAAAATGATCTTTTTCATGGTTTAAAAATAATCAACCTTACGTTAAGTATAATAAAATAAATACTGATTGCCACTGATTCACTGATTATGTTTTCTGAAACAATCAGGCAAATCAGTGAATCAGTGGCATAAAAAAGCCCTGCATTAGCAGGGCCTGTATAATAAAGTTATTATCTTAAAAATAAGATCTCCCTGTATTTTGGTAATAGCCACAAACTATCATCTACCATCAACTCCAGTTTGTCTGCATGATACCTGATCAGGTCAAAATACTTGCCTTTTATTTCATCACAATAAGCAATTGCTTTCTTTCTTGTATCTGCAATTTCATTTGCTGTCTTTCTTGCTTCGATCATTTGCTCAACATTCGTGCTTATTGCATTTACGTGATCACAAAGCTGAGTAAGAATTGATTTTTGATGAGCATATGCGTATTCAGGTAAACCAGCTTCTTTTAATCCCCTGATATTTTCCAATAACACGTTCTGGTATTTTAAAGCTGAGGGCAGGATCATGGTTGTTGCAAGATCACCCATTACCCTTGCTTCAATCTGAACTTTTTTTACGTACTCTTCAAGCATGATCTCGTGCCTTGCTTCAAGTTCAAGGTGATTGTAAATCTTATTATCAGCGAATATTTTTTTAGCCTTTTCTGTGCCATAAGCATCCAGCGCCAATGGCGTTGTTTTTACATTCGGCAATCCTCTTTTTTTAGCTTCTTTTTCCCAATCATCGCTGTAACCATCGCCTTCAAATAAAACTTTTTTGCTGTCAACAATATATTTCTGGATAACCTGCATGATCGCAACCTCTTTTTTCTCACCCTTATCTATAAGTGTGTCAACTTCTGTTTTAAAATTCTTAAGCGTTTCTGCCATGATAGCGTTAAGTACAGTCATAGGTGTGGCGCAATTAGCAGAGGAACCTACTGCACGGAATTCAAATTTGTTTCCTGTAAATGCAAATGGTGAAGTCCGGTTACGGTCAGTATTGTCAAGCATCAGTTCAGGTATACTTTTATGTATATCCAATTTAAGAATAGCTTCATCCTGTTCATCGAAATTACCACCTACACGTTTTTCAACCTGGTTAAGTACATCAGTTAAATATTTACCAATGAAAATGGAGATGATCGCAGGAGGTGCTTCATTGGCTCCCAAACGATGATCATTACCCGCACTTGCGATAGAAGCCCTGATCAATTCCGCATAATCATGAACCGCCTTTATCGTGTTTACAAAAAAAGTAAGGAACATGAGATTGGTCTTTGGGGTTTTCCCTGGGGCAAGCAGGTTTACACCTGTATCTGTTGCCATGCTCCAGTTATTGTGCTTACCGCTTCCATTGATTCCCGCAAAAGGTTTTTCATGTAGTAGAACTATCAGGTTATGACGCTTTGCAACACGGGTCATAATATCCATTAGCAAAGTATTGTGATCAACAGCAAGGTTTATCTCTTCAAAGATAGGGGCGCACTCAAACTGGGCGGGGGCTACTTCGTTATGACGTGTACGCAATGGAATGCCAAGGCGATAAGATTCCTGTTCAAAATCCCTCATGAAAGCGTATACACGTTCAGGTATGGCGCCAAAATAATGATCATCTAATTGTTGCCCTTTGGCAGGGGCATGCCCAAAAACAGTTCTGCCTGTAAGTAAAAGATCAGGCCTTGCAGTTGCAAGTCCGGCATCCACAACAAAATATTCCTGTTCCCATCCAAGGGTTGCATTAACTTTTGAAATGTTCTTGTCAAAATACTGGCATACATCCACTGCTGCTTTATCTAGTGCTACAAGCGCTTTTAATAAAGGTGTTTTTGTATCCAGCGATTCTCCTGTATATGAAACGAAAATAGTAGGAATGCAAAGTGTTCTTCCGTTGCCGATCTCCATAACGAATGGGGGCGAGGAGGGGTCCCACGCTGTATAACCTCTTGCTTCAAAAGTTGCCCTTAAACCACCACTTGGAAAGGAAGATGCATCCGGTTCCTGCTGGATCAAAGCCCCGCCATCAAATTCTTCAATGGGTGTACCATCACCTTTTAAAGTAAAAAATGAGTCATGCTTTTCTGCCGACAAACCGGTAAGTGGCTGGAACCAATGGGTAAAGTGGGTAACGCCTCTTTCTTCTGCCCATGTCCTTAAACCACTGGCAATGTAATTCCCCATCTGCCTTTCAATTTTTTTGCCCGCATGGGTAGATGCAACCAGGCTTTTATAAGCATCATCACTTAAATAATGCCTTGCCGTTTTTAATGTAAATACATTTTCATTAAAAATGTCGGTGATCCGGGTGGATGTCTTTACGTCATTTTTAGTGTTGGTTCTTAAGCTGTCAATGGCTTTAAATCGCAAAGAAGTCATATTTTATGATGTTTAAGACGCAAAAAAAGATTATTTTATTTTAAAATGCAAATTATTTTTTCGATAAATGGGTAAAATTTGAAATTTATTTCAAAATAAAACACATATTTATTATTTTAATGTAAATTTAATCCTTCGATTTTGTGAAAAATGCATTTAAAAGCGGGACAATAATAAAAGGAAGGTAAATGCTACGATAACGGATTATGGGACCAATATATGGGATAATATACCCGGTTACCAGCAACATGGAGATTGAAAAAAAGAAACAAAAAAGAATAAAGGGATTTTTAAAGCTGAGCCTGCTCCGGTATCTTAAAATAACAAGAAGGAATAAAGCTTCGTAGGCAAATAATTCAAAAGCAAGTATGAATAAAAGCCAACCTTTTCTGTCCCATAAATGAGGTGTAAAAAAACCATGATCAACCGCCTGTGGCAGATTCCCGGCAAAGCTGGTTAATGTCGGTTCCAGTTCATTTATAGATAACCGGGTGGTAAATGTTCCTGGAATATTAAGGAAATCGGTCTGTCTTTGCGTAATGATCTTTAGTGGTTGAAAAGAAGGTATTAAGAACTGGAGGATGATAAGTATTAAAAACATTCCAGCAAAAATGCAAACAAATGTGACCAGGGAATTTGTTCTTTTTTTAATAGAGAGAAAAAATGCAAGGCTGACAGGTATTAAAGCAACTGCAATGAAATTCCTTATTAGCAGAATTGTAATGAACGAAAGAAACATTGTCAACCCTCGTTTGACAGTAAATTTTTGTGTCATTGAAAAATACAATGCATAACAAAAAAATCCAAGCATGGTAAGTATGATCAGGTCCTTGCCAATTCCGGAAGAATAATATAAGGTAGAGGGAAGTATAAAACAGCCCGCAACCAATGGCCATTTTGTATTTTTATAAATATCTGCAAACACCCTGAACAAAGCAACGATCCCGAAAAATCCAAAAAAATTAAAGAACAGGCTGTTTATATAATAATTCCCCCGGCTGAAAATATCAAAAAAAGCCAGCATTTTTAAAATGAGATTATACCTGAGATCGTTCCAGTAAGAACCAACGGCATTAAAAAACCCCGTATAACCTTCCTTGTAGGGGGATTTAAAAATATTGGTAAAGAATTCATGTGGATCATTCATTAAAAGATGGTACTCATACAGGCCATCATTGTGAAGGAACCAGTAATCATTGACCGGGTAAAACCGCTGGCATATCCATCCGATTGCCAATCCTGCAAAAACCTTAAGAAGAAAGAGTGCTACAATTATTTTTACTGTTAACCCTGTTTTTTTTATGAAAGGGCTACGCATTATTAAATATGTTGCAATAGCGAGATATAGTGTAAATAACAAGTAATACAACCTTCTGAATTTTTGTATGTGGGAAGTTAGTTAAAATATTTGCTTTTAATCGTCGGTATAAAGATATGCAGTTAGTAACTTTGCGTTTTATAACTCTCTTTAACACAGGTCATGGAAATTACCGCAGCAACAGCAGCTCAATTAAGGATAACTGAAGAAGAATTTGAATTGATAAAACAAAAAATAGGCCGCACACCAAATTTTACAGAACTGTGTGCATTCAGCGGCATGTGGAGTGAGCACTGCAGTTATAAGAATTCCATTAAATGGTTAAAAACCCTGCCCCGGGATGGGAAAAAGATGCTGGTAAAAGCCGGGGAAGAGAATGCGGGCTTAATGGATATCGGTGATGGATATGGCGTGGTATTTAAAATAGAATCACACAATCATCCTTCTGCTATTGAACCTTTCCAGGGCGCTGCAACAGGCGTTGGAGGCATTAACCGCGATATCTTTACAATGGGAGCCAGGCCTATCGCTTCATTAAATTCACTTCGTTTTGGAAATTTAAATGACCCAAAAACACAGCACCTGCTCGCAGGCGTAGTGCATGGTATCGGACACTATGGAAATTGCTTTGGTGTGCCAACTGTAGGTGGGGAGATATATTTCGAAAATTGCTACCATACCAACCCGTTAGTTAATGCTATGAGTGTGGGTATTTTAAAAAATGGTGAAAATATTTCTGCTACTGCAGAAGGAAAAGGTAATCCTGTTTTTTTTGTTGGTAGTGCTACGGGTAAAGATGGCATTGGAGGCGCTTCCTTCGCAAGTGCCGAGATAACGGAAGATAGTGCTGAAGATCTTCCTGCCGTACAGGTGGGCGATCCCTTCCAGGAAAAGAAATTATTGGAAGCATGTCTTGAAGTGATTCAAACAGGCGTTGTAGTGGGCATGCAGGATATGGGGGCAGCAGGCATTATTTGCTCTACTGCTGAAATGAGTGCGAAAGGAAATGCAGGGATGAATATACGGCTGGATAAAGTGCCTACAAGGCAAAAAGATATGAAGGCCTGGGAATTGTTGTTAAGTGAAAGCCAGGAACGTATGCTGCTTGTAGTAAAAAAGGGAAAGGAAGATGCAGTGCTTAAAGTTTTTGATAAATGGGATCTGCCCTGCAGCCATATTGGAGAAGTTACAGATGACGGCTTGCTTAATTTTTATATGGGGGAAAGCCTGGAAGCAGTACTGCCAGCTTCAGAACTGGTATTGGGGGGCGGAGCACCTCAATATGAAAGGCCTTTCAAAGAACCAGCTTACTTAAAAAAGATCAACGCTTTTAATATTGATACAGTTGCTGTTCCAAATGACCTGGAAAAAATTGCAGATCAACTTATACAACTTCCGAATATTGCGAGTAAGCGTTGGATTTATGAACAATATGATAGCATGGTTGGAGCAGGTAACACAAGTACAAATGCGCCGACTGATGCAGCAGTCGTTATTGCAAAACCTACAAGCAAAGCATTGGCGCTTACAACAGATTGTAACAGCCGTTATGTATATGCAGATCCTTACAAAGGTGCAATGATAGCAGTGGCTGAAGCTGCACGCAATATTGTATGCAGCGGTGGTCAGCCACTTGGTGTTACCAATTGCCTGAATTTTGGCAACCCTTACGATCCCGAAGTTTATTACCAGTTCGTACATGCAATAAAAGGAATGGGTGAAGCCTGTATAAAATTTGATACGCCCGTTACCGGTGGTAATGTTAGCTTTTACAACCAATCACCCGATGGTCCGGTTTATCCTACTCCAACAATTGGAATGGTGGGCCTTCTTAATAGTGTTGATGATAAAATGACGATGGATTTTAAAGAAGCAGGTGATATTATTTATTTAATCGGAGAAAGCCGCAATGATATAAACTCCTCTGAATACCTGCATAAAATTATGGGACAGGAATTTTCACCGGCTCCTTATTTTAACCTGGATGAAGAATTCAATGTACAACAGGCAGTAGTTTCTTTGATAAAAAATAAACTGCTGGCTTCTGCACATGATATAAGCGAAGGTGGTTTGTTTGTTTGCCTGGTTGAAAGTGCCTTTAACCGTGAACTCGGATTTGAAATTAACAAGCAGGAAAATAATCTAAGAAAAGATGCTTATTGGTTTGGTGAAGCACAGGGGAGGATCGTGGTAACTGTAAGGCATGATAAGCAACAGGTTTTTATTGATCATGTAAGAAAACAAAATGTTCCTTTTTCAGAACTTGGAAAAGTGACAACAAATAATATTACAATCGAAAATAAAAATTGGGGAAGTATTGCAGAATGGAAAAATAAATATGACGATGCAATCACTTCAATACTTAAAGGCCAGGAAAATGAACAGGCATTATCGGCAATATAATTTATAAATGAATAAAAACGCAACAATCATTATTACAGGAGCAGCGGGCTTTATTGGCAGTTGCCTCGTTGGTTACCTGAATGAAATGGGGTATGAGAACCTGTTGCTGGTAGATGAATTTGATCGTGACGACAAAGAGCTGAATCTTTTACATAAAAAATATATCGCAAGGATTGAAAGAGAGAATTTTTTTGAATGGCTGAATATTGAAAGACCAGCTATAGATTTTGTATTTCACCTTGGAGCCCGCACCGATACTGCTGAATTTAATTATGTTGTACACCAGCACCTGAATGTTGAGTATTCAAAAAAAGTCTGGAATTATTGTACTATTAATAATATACCACTTGTATATGCATCATCAGCTGCTACATATGGTGATGGGAAACAGGGATACAAAGACGATCATGCTATTATTGAAAAGTTAGTGCCGCTCAATCCCTATGGCGTTTCAAAGAATGAATTTGATAAATGGGTATTGCACCAGGATGTTCATCCGCCTTTCTGGACAGGTTTAAAATTCTTCAACGTATATGGTCCCAATGAATACCATAAAGGACGCATGGCAAGTGTTATCTTTCATTCTTTTAACCAGGTACAAAAAAACGGGCTGGTAAAATTGTTCAGGTCTCATAAGAGACCATTTAAAGATGGTGAACAATTAAGAGATTTTATTTATGTTAAAGACATTGTGAAAGTATGTTCCTGGTTAATGGATGATCATAAAAATATTCCTTCCTGCATTTATAATCTTGGAACGGGTAAGGCAAGAACCTTTATTGACCTGGTAACAGCAACCTATACGGCATTAAAAATGAAGACGAATATTGAATTCATTGACATGCCACTGGATATCAGGGAAACCTATCAATATTTTACAGAAGCAAGTATGGAAAAACTTGCAGCAGCGGGTTATAAAGAAAATTTTTATTCTTTGGAAGATGGGGTGGGTGATTATGTGAAGAATTATCTGGCCGAAAAGAAATTCTATTAAGGAAAATAAACCACAGCGTTAAAAAGAGTTTAAATACAAAGAGTTTCACAGAGTGGGGTATTTGCTCTGTGAAACTCTTTTTTAACTCCTTTAACTCTGTGCTTAAAAAAATATATCATGAAAAAAATCGCAATTATCGGTGGCGGAAATTTGGGAACTGCTATTGCAGAAGGTTTATTGAAAAGTAAATTTTGCAAAGCATCGGATATTATTGTGACAAAAAGAAATACAGCCACACTTAATGCGTTGGCACAACGTGGAGTAAAAATAACTTCCGACAATAATGATGCAGTATCCAAATCCGATATAATTATACTGGCAGTAAAACCATACCAGGTAAGCGAAGTATTGAATAGTTTTAAAAATGCGCTTTCTTCAAAGCATGTATTGGTTTCTGTGGTCACAGGTGTTTTAATTAAAGACATCCAGGAGAATAGTCAGAAAAAAATACCGGTCTTTCGTGCCATGCCAAATACTGCCATAGCTATACAACAAAGCATGACCTGTTTAAGTTTTACCAACGCAGCAGCAACGCAGATCAGTTTTGTAAACAAACTTTTTTCAACACTTGGGAGGGTAGCAGTGATAGATGAAAAATTAATGGATGCAGCAACTGTTTTAGGAGCTTGCGGAACTGCTTATGCGATGCGGTATATCAGGGCAAATATCCAGGGAGGTATTGAAATTGGTTTTGACGCGGCGACAGCCAGCCTCATTGCTGCCCAGACAGTGAAAGGAGCAGCTGAATTATTACTGGAAAAAGGTTCACACCCGGAACAGGAAATAGACAAAGTAACCACACCCAAGGGTTGTACCATTGCCGGGTTGAATGAAATGGAACACCAGGGATTTAGTTCATCATTGATAAAAGGAATTGCAACGAGCTATAATAAAATAGTAAAGGGTTAATATACCAATCCATTATCCATATCAACCTGGTAATATTTTAAGATCTTTTCATCATATACATGTTGCTCACCCATGATGGGCATAGGTAATACCCCCGGTATTATTAAATGACCCATAGGCCGTATAACTGAATAATTTGATAAACTTTTTATTCCATTGAAATAAAATGTATTCCCAATGGGAATGAGTTTAGAATATAGGTCACCTGAATTAATGTAAATATCCTGGCCATCGCAATATCCCCAAACAGCCCGTACGGGGAATTCATTTCCATTTTCTTTTACATAGAGGATATCACTTTTCGAAGCAGTTCTTAACTCAAAATCAGGATAGCAGGTCTTATTCATTTTAAAATCTTCAAATGTTTTATAAACACCCTTTTTGTATTCAGTGTTACCATAAACCGGGAGATCGTAAACCAGTTTGTTCGCTTTTAATATATCAGTTAAAAGTATATGCCTTTTGGATAGAAGATCTTTGGAAGGATCGATGCTGAATAACTTTTCCAATGATAATTTAAGTGTAATAGAAAAATAATCGGGTGCATCTTTATCCGGGTGGCCTTTAAAAGGAACAATGGAATCAAACCTATATAAAGGAATAAAGAAACTATCTTCCTGGATAAAATATTCAATTTTTGTTATTACTCCTCTTAGCCAGCCATTCCGGTCCTGTCCTGTCTTGCCATCAGGCACCAGTTTTGAAACTGCATCATCCGAAACCCTCAGTTTTTTAATATTAATCAACAACATGTGTCCATAAGGGTTGCTTTGCTTAATATTTAAATATGAATTGAACCAATCACTTAATTCATATTTAAACCCTTTTTTAAAATTGTATTGCTTTACGGGACGTACGGGAGAATAACCAATATTTGTTGTATCAGCCCGTGAATCGAGTATCATTATACGGTTAATATAGAGCCTGGGTAAACTGTCAGAGGATTGATTTCTCAGTGATAGTACTTTAAAAACACCTGGTTCAAGTGGTTTCGTCTTTATCTGGGCAAATGTGCCTGTAAAAGTTAATATAAAACAGTAAATTAATATTTGTTTCATAAGCAACCTGGATTGGGTATATAAGGGTATTTTATTTTCTTTAATCCGGTATTATTACTGTTTTGTTTATGAAAAGTATAGAAATATTATCAATAACCTGATTTTTTTCAAAAAAATCCGTTCTAATTTCCTCCTCCCAAATATTCCCTTTATCTTTGCATGACCTCTAGGATATTCTATTTTTCTTTCCTCGGTCATAGTTTTATTTTTCTTAATTAGTGTTGAAATCAGTTTTGATGTACAAGTGTGCGACGTCAATGCAGTTGAGTAGCGGTTTGCAGCTGGGTACATAAAAAGGGTATTGACCTTAAATATTGTAATTTATATAAAATGGCCAAGTATATTTTTGTAACCGGTGGTGTTACTTCGTCTTTAGGTAAGGGAATCATCGCTGCTTCGCTGGCAAAATTGCTGCAAAGCAGGGGATTGAAGGTGACCATTCAGAAATTTGATCCTTATATCAATGTTGATCCGGGCACTTTGAACCCTTATGAACATGGCGAATGCTACGTTACCGATGATGGCGCCGAAACAGATCTCGATCTTGGACATTACGAACGTTTTTTAAATATCCCTACTTCACAGGCCAATAATGTTACCACAGGCCGCATTTACCAAACGGTTATTAATAAGGAAAGGGAAGGTGAATACCTTGGAAAGACCGTACAGGTTATTCCTCATATAACTGATGAGATTAAACGCAGGATGATGCTGCTCGGCGAAAGTGGCAATTATGATATTGTTATCACTGAACTTGGCGGTACCGTTGGTGATATAGAAAGCCTTCCTTTTGTTGAAGCTGTGCGCCAGCTTCAATGGGAAATGCCCGAAGAAGATTGTATGGTGGTGCATTTAACGCTTATCCCGTATTTAAAAGCTGCAAAAGAATTAAAGACAAAACCTACTCAACATAGCGTGCGCCTGTTAAGCCAGGAAGGTGTGCATCCCAATGTGATCGTGTGCCGTACCGAGCATTCGCTATCAGATGAGCTTAAACGCAAAATAGCTTTGTTCTGTAATGTTAAACCAAATGCAGTTATTGAAGCGATCGATGCAGGTACTATTTATGAAGTGCCGCTTAAAATGTTGCAGGAAGGTTTAGACCTGATCGTATTGAAAAAATTACGGATCAATGGCTACTCAGCTCCTGAACTTACAAAATGGAGAGGATTTCTTGAAAAATTAAATCATCCGAAAAGCCGTGTAACGATCGGGCTTATCGGTAAATATATCGAACTGCAGGATGCTTACAAATCAATATTGGAAGCATTTGTGCATGCAGGCGCTTTGAATCAATGTAAAGTACAGGTGGTAAATATTCACAGCGAATTTATCAATGATGAAAATGTACAGGAAAAGCTGAGGGATCTTGATGGCCTGCTTGTTGCCCCGGGTTTTGGATCAAGAGGTATTGAAGGAAAGATCACTGCAGTAAAATATGCAAGAGAAAACAATCTTCCTTTCTTTGGTATTTGCCTGGGCATGCAAATGGCCGTGATCGAATTTGCCAGGAATGTGCTTGGATGGAAGGATGCAAACTCAACGGAAATGAATACCGCAACACCTTATCCTGTAATTGCTTTGATGGAAGAGCAGAAGAAGATCAAAAAGAAAGGTGGCACCATGAGGTTGGGCGCTTACCCTTGTAAAATAGAAGAAGAAAGCCTTGCAAACAGGATCTACCAGTCAACAGAGATCAGTGAACGCCACCGTCATCGCTGGGAGTTCAATAATAATTATATCAATGATTTTACCAATGCAGGTTTGAAACCAAGTGGTAAAAACCCCGCAACAGGGTTGGTAGAAATTGTTGAACTGGCCAACCATCCTTATTTCATAGGTGTGCAATACCATCCTGAATTGAAGAGCACGGTTGAAAATCCTCATCCTTTGTTTGTGAATTTTGTACAGGCCGCTAAATATTTTGCAGAACTTAAAGCAGATGCAAAGGCTTCAAAACTTGAAAAGCAAACAGCATAATATTTTTATATTATTATAAATAGAAAGCCGGTATATATACCGGCTTTTTTCATAGCCACTGATTCACTGATTGGTTTTCGAATAACTCATTGGCATTAAAATATTTTAAGTGAAAAATCAGTGAATCAGTGACAATATTAGATGTAATTTTGCGCTATGCAGAAGTTAAGCATGGAAGAACTTAACCGTAAAACGGTTGAAGAATTTAAACGTTCAGAAAAGACGCCGGTAATTGCAGTATTGGAAAATATACGCAGCGCTTATAATGTAGGCAGTGTGTTCAGAACATCGGATGCATTTCTCCTCGAAGCAGTTTATATTACAGGTTATACAGCAAAGCCTCCACATAAAGAGATCAGGAAAACTGCACTGGGAGCAGAGGATACGGTGGAATGGAAATATTTCAGCAATGCCTCCGAAGCCATAGAGCATTTAAAATCGATCGGGTATAAAGTGTATGCAGTTGAACAGGTACAGGATAGTTTATCGCTTGAGAAAACCGGTTTTGATCCCAATGAAAAAATTGCTGTGATATTTGGAAATGAAGTAAGCGGGGTAGAACAGGAAACCATTTTGCAATGTGACGGTTGTATAGAGATACCCCAATTGGGAATGAAACATTCGTTGAATATTGCTACTGCGGCAGGTGTTGTTTTGTGGGAGATCGTTCGGACAAGAATTCTGAATTCGATAGTATGAGAAACCAATTTCGGGTGATTCGTACCAAAAAATTAGTGCAACAAAAATTCGCATCTAAATAAAATAATAAATTGAGCACCGTAAAAAATTATCTTTCGTTAATAAAATTTTCGCATACCATTTTCGCAATGCCATTTGCATTGATTGGATTTTTTCTTGGTATCATAAAAGGCCCGCATCACGGGAATCTTAATGAATCGATCGGATGGGGTTTTGATATTACTAATTTAATAACCCAAAAAAACCTGCTGTTCAAATTTATCCTGGTCGTTCTTTGCATGATCTTCGCACGGAGTGCAGCAATGGCTTTTAACCGTTACCTGGATAGAAGCTTCGATGCAAAGAACCCACGTACTGCAATAAGAGAGATACCTTCTGGTATTATTAAAAGCAATAGTGCTTTATTATTCGTGATCGCTTGTTGTATATTATTTACAACATGTACATTCTTTATAAACAAGATCTGCTTCTTCTTATCACCAGTAGCTTTATTTGTTGTATTGTTTTATAGTTATACAAAACGTTTTACAGCTTTATGCCATATTGTATTGGGGATCGGGCTTAGCCTTGCACCGATAGGAGCTTACCTGGCTGTAACAGGTGCATTTGCTTTGTTGCCAATGCTGTTTTCTTTTGCTGTTGTATTTTGGGTAAGTGGTTTTGATATTATCTATGCATTGCAGGATGAAGAATTTGATAAGAACAACCAATTGTATTCTATCCCTGCTACACTTGGCAAGTCCAAAGCATTGAGAGTGTCTGAATTACTTCATTTGTTTTCTGCAGGTTGCGTGGTTTATGCGGGAGTATACGGGCAATTCGGATTGTCTTACTGGTTAGGAGTTGCATTTTTCATTGGTATGCTTGTTTACCAGCATTCTATTGTAAAACCCAATGATCTGCGCAGGGTAAACCTTGCATTCATGACAGCGAATGGAATTGCTTCTGTTGTATTTGCAGTTTTTGTATTAATAGATTTATTTATCAAACGGTAATCAATTCCCTCTTTAGGGGGTAAGAGGTTTATGGCAAGAATATTAGCGATAGATTATGGGGGAAAAAGAACCGGCATTGCTGTGACCGATCCATTAAAGATCATTGCAACCGGGTTGACTACTATTGCTTCTGTTGAATTAATTCCCTTTTTAAAAAAATACATGAAGGAAGAACCGGTGGAACTTATTATCATTGGCCTGCCAAAGAATTGGGATGAATCAGATACACATGGAACAAAGCTTGCCCAGGATGCTATTATAAAAATAAAAAAAGAGTTCCCGGGTATGACTGTGAAAGATGTGGATGAACGTTATACTTCTAAAATGGCAAAGGATGCCATGATTCAAATGGGAATGAAAAAGAAAGACCGCCGGGATAAAAAAATAATTGATGAGATAGCGGCCACCATCATGTTACAGGAATATCTTCAATCGATAAGCTAGAAAATAATTGAACAGGTGAATGATGTCAATTTCCATATTCACTTATTGACCTTTCACCCATTGTCCCCTTCGCCTCTTCTTTGTATATTTGCATTTTCATATTAAAATAAACACAGGGTATAAATATGATCCTTCCCATCGTAGCATACGGCTCGCCAATTTTAAGAAAAGTAGGAATTGACATAACAAAAGATTATCCCGGTCTCGAAAAACTCATCGCCGATATGTGGGAAACCATGTATAACAGCAATGGTGTGGGACTGGCAGCGCCGCAGATAAATAAGGACATACGCCTTTTCGTAATAGACAGTACCCAGATATTTGAGAACCAGGATGATGAGGATAAGGGCAAATATCCTGATGAGCCTGGGTTTAAAGGGGTTTTTATCAATGCTCATATAACAGCTTTGAATGGAGAAGAATGGAGTTATAATGAAGGTTGCCTGAGTATTCCGAAAATAAGAGAAGATATCATGCGCAGCGAATCTGTTACACTGAGTTATGTCGACGAAAATTTTACTTCGTTTACAAAAACTTTCATTGGAATTACCGGAAGGATCATACTGCATGAGTATGATCATATTGATGGTAAATTATTTATCGATTATATTAAACCCCTCAAGCGCACTTTATTGAAAAGGAAACTGGATGATATTAGCAAGGGGAAGGTAAAGGTTGATTACAGGATGCTGTTTCCCAAATAAATCTGATTTGGAAACGTTACGCTAATAATGCTACGGGATGATCTTCAGCTTACTTTTATTTAATCATCACATCTCCAAATCTCCAAATTGAATGAAATATCTTTTTATATTTTTTATTCTTCTTGGTGAAAGTGCTTTTTCGCAAACGCCTCCTGACTCATCCGTATATGTTGGAAAGAAACTGATCACCCTCAGTAATGTTGTTATTGATAACAGGTTAAATGCAGCTTCATTTATTGAACGCATAAAAAATGACAGCAGTTTTTATAAAGCATTCCGTAACCTGCACATACTAGGATTCACCGCATTGAATGATATCAGGATGGTAAACAAGGGCGGTAACCTTAAAGCATCTTTACACAGCCGCACAAAACAAATAAGAACAGGCAACTGCCGCAAAATGCAAACCCTGGAAGAAACCGTTACAGGAGATATTTATAATGAGAGCCACGAATTCAATTATTACACAGCACAAATGTATGCCTCCCTTTTTTTTACAAAGGATAGTGTTTGTGGTGAGACCAATATTGTAAAAGGAATAGAATTCTCTACTTCCGGAAAGTCAGGAATGGAAAAGCATAAAGAACAATTAAAAATGCTTTTTTTTAATCCTGGTAAAAAGATATCCGGCCTTCCTTTCATGAGCAATAAAACGGCGATCTATGATGATGATATTGCCGACAGGTATGATATGAGCATTGATATGGATTTTTACAACAATACCAGTTGTTACATATTCAGGCAAAAAGTAAAACCAGGTGAAGAGGACCATGTTGTAGTGGATGAAATGACAACATGGTTCAATGACAGTACTTATGAAGTGGTGGCAAGAAATTATGTGTTAAGTTATGACGCTGCCGTTTATGATTTTAAGGTAACTATGGAAGTGCAGATGAGCAGGTTCAATGGGCTTACAGTGCCCACCCTGATAAGGTATAATGGCAACTGGAAAGCGATCTTTAAGAACAGGGAGAGGGGTATATTTACCGCAACCCTCTTTGATTTTGAGTAAAATACAGCTGTATTATATTCTTGGAATTAGTTTTGCTTATCTTGAAGTATGTCTTTACAGCAACAGGTCATTTATCTATTCTTATTATCACTTCCCATTGCATGTATTGCATGGACGGTAACACATGAAGAAGTATTTAAAGAACCAAGAGAGTTCTGTATAAAAAAATCTAAAACCTGCCGCAGTTTATTACATCGTAAATTCTTTTATTTGCTTACCTGCGAATATTGTTTCAGCCATTATGTAACGATCTTTTTTTTAATCATAACGCGGTATCATTTGCTTTATGCTGACTGGCGTGGCTATCTCATTGGTGGATTTTCATTGGTATGGATCGCAAATATCTATATGAGCATCTTTGGACTGATACGTGTGGGTATGAAAAGAGAAAAAATGGAAGCCGATCTGAAAGAAGTGGAATTGAAAGAATGTAAAGAAGATGAGAAGAAATAGTCCTGATATATTTTCTTTAGCCACGAATTTTTCAGCACGAATTTCACGAATTAAAATACAACTCATGCGTGCGATAATTAGTGAAATTCGTGTCAAAAAATTCGCATTTATTTAATCCGCATTCTTAAACTGGCTATACTTTCTCCACTTCTCGATCAGCATACTCATATCCTCGGGCAATTCACTTGTAAATAACATTTCCTTTCTTGTTGTTGGATGAATGAATCCAAGTTCTTTTGCGTGTAACGCATGTCGTGGGCAAATAGCAAAGCAATTGTCGACAAACTGTTTATATTTTGTATAAACAGTTCCTTTCACAACCCGGTCGCCGCCATAAAATTCATCATTGAATAAAGGATGACCGATGTACTGCATGTGCACACGTATCTGGTGTGTGCGTCCCGTCTCCAGCCTGCATTCCACCATGGTTACATAATTGAAGCGTTCCAATACTTTATAATGAGTGATCGCATCTTTACCATGGTCTCCATCGGGATAGGCTGTAAATAATTTCCGGAAACGAAGATGCCTGCCTACATGCGCAATAACAGTTCCTTCTTCTTTGTCAAAATCACCCCATACCAATGCAACATAACGGCGGTGAACAGTATGATTGAAAAATTGTTTGGCAAGATCGCTCATTGCTTTCTGTGTTTTTGCCATAACGATCAGGCCGCTGGTATTTTTATCGATCCTGTGTACAAGGCCAAAGCGTGGCAACACTGATTCATCGATATTGGGATTATTCTTTTGCAGGTAATAAGCGATCGCATTGATAAGTGTGCCATCAGGATTGCCGCTGCCCGGATGAACTACCATGCCTACAGGCTTGTTGATGATAAAAAGATCATCGTCTTCATATATAATATCAAGCGGAATATTCTGTGGAATTATTTCTGATGACTCAGGTGAATTGCTATCATAAATAATTATTTTATCATTTCCCCTTATTTTATAATTGCTTTTTACCGGCTTGTCATTTACCAATACCAGTTCTGATTCAATTGCCTGTTGAATTTTATTTCTTGTAGCACCTTCAATACGTGACATCAAAAATTTATCTATCCGCAGCGGTTCCTGTCCTTTGGAAACAACTATAGATAATTTTTCATATAACTCTTCCGATTCCGGTAATTCTTCTTCTATGTCTTTTTGTTCGATCATATTATTTTTTTTGAAATCAGATAGCTGATAGCTGATAGCTGATAGCTGATAGCTGATAGCTGATAGCTGATAGC
>JADMIO011575616.1_pt1 | contig 38137 bp, 34 predicted proteins | sample 8958161 | NCBI WGS metagenome assembly JADMIO01 (sample SAMN16585339, study PRJNA669376) | soil metagenome | isolation source: Crop rotation soil | place: USA: Cullars Rotation, Alabama | collected 2011 | reverse complement strand
CGGCGCGCGCGAGCGCCGCGCCGCCGACCGCGGCGGGGAGGCCGAGCGCGAGGCCGGCGCCGGCGAGGGCGAGCGCCTCGCCGACGACGCGACGCGCGACGCGACGCGGCGGCGCGCCTAACGCGAGCCGCACCCCGTGCTCGCGGCGGCGCTGCTCCACCGTCTGCGCGGTGACGCCGTAGAGGCCGAGCGCGGCGAGCAGCACGGCGAGCGCGCCGAACGCCCCCACCCACACGGCCGCCGTGCGCTGCCGCCAGAGCGAGGCGGCCATCTGCGCGCGCAGCGTCTGGGCGCGGACCACCGGCACGTCGGGGTCGAGCGCGTGCACCGCGGCCGCGATGGCGCGCACCGCGGCGCCCGGGTCGCCGCCGGCGCGGACGGCGACCGTGGCGCGGCCGTCGTACGCCTGCAGCGTCGGCACGTAGAGCAGGAGCGGCGGCTCCTCGGTGAGCGAGAGGTAGCGGATGTCGGCGGCGACGCCGACCACGGTCATCGGCGCGCGGGGCGCGGCGCCCCACGGGTCGGGCCAGAGGAGGCGGCGGCCTAACGGATCGGCGTCGGGCCACAGCGCCCGCGCGAGCCGCTCGCTGACCACCGCGACGAGGGCGCCGGCGGAGTCGTCGCGCTCGGTGAACTCGCGGCCGCGGCGGAGCGGGATGCCCAACGTCGAGAAGAAGCGCGGCCCCACGCGGTTCATCCGCACCTTGAGCCCGTAGTCGTACTCGCGCGCGCGCAGCACGTCGCGCGGCGGCTCGGTGCCGGGGAGGAACACCGACACGCCGTCGCTCCACTCGCGCGGCGGCATCGTCTTGGCGAACGTGGCCGCCCGCGCGCCGGGGAGCGCGCGCAGCCGCTCGAGCAGCTCGCGGTAGAAGCGCTCGCCGCGGGCGCGGTCGTAGCCGCGCGTCCCGAGGTCGACCGACGCGACGGCGACGTGCCGCGGGTCGAAGCCGGGCGCCGCGACGAGCGCGCGCCGCAGCGCGCCCACCGTGACGCCGGTGGCGACGAGCAGCACGAGCGACACGGCGACCTGCGCCGCGACGAGCGCGCGCTGGAGCCCGCGGCGCCCTCCCGCGCGCGGCGACGTCTCGGCGATGACGCCCGCCGGGGCGGTGCGCGAGACGCGCAGCGCCGGCGCGAGCGCCAGCAGCACCCCCGACAGCGCCGCGGTGCCGAGCGCGAACGCGAGCACCCGCCAGTCGGGCGCGACGTCGAGCGCGCGCAGCGTCGACGACTCGGACTGGAGCGCCGTCGCCACCCGCGCGACGCCCCACGCGACGAGCACGGCCGGCCCCGCGGCGACGAGCGCCAGCACGACGCCCTCGGTCACGAGCTGCCGGACGAGCCGCGCGCGCGTGGCGCCTAACGCGAGCCGCATGGCGACCTCGCGGCGGCGCCCCGCCGCGCGCGCGAGCACGAGCCCGGCGACGGTGACGCACGTCGCGACGAGCAGCAGCGCGACCGCGCCGCCGAGGAGCCCGAGCACGCGCGCGACCTCGTCGCGGTCGTCGGGCGAGAGGCCGACGCCGGGGAGCACGCCGAGCGAGCGGCGGCCGTTGTGCAGCGGGTGCGCCGCGGCGAGGCGCGCGCCGATCGCGCGCACCTCGGCGTCGGCCTGCCGCGGCGACACGCCGGGCCGCAGGCGCGCGAACGCGCCGATCCACCCCGCGGAGCGGTCGCGGGTGACGTCGGCCGAGAGGTTCGGCGCGGCGACGGCGCGCGCCGACATCGGCAGCCAGAGATCCACCGGCTCGTCGGGCATGACGCCGACGAACCCCGGCGCCGCGACGCCGACGACGGTGAACGGGCGCCCGTTGAGGGCGACGGTGGCGCCGACGACGCGCGGGTCGCCGCCGAACGCGCGGCGCCAGAACGCGTGCGCGAGCACCGCGGCCGCCGGCGCGTCGGGGAGCGTGTCGGCGGGGCCGAGCACGCGGCCTAACGCGGCGCCGGCGCCCAGCACGCGGAAGTAGTCGCCGGTGACGACGTCGCCGACGACGCGCTCGGCGCCGCGCTCCGAGGTGCGCGTCGCGCGGAACGCGAGCCCCGCCGCCATGTGCGCGGCGACGCCGTCGAACGCGCGGGAGCCGTCGCGGACGTCGGCGAAGTCGGGGTAGGTGAAGCTCAGCGTCCGCGCGGTCTGCACGCGCTGGAGCGTGACCAGCCGCTCGGGCGCGCGCACGCCGGCGAGCGGGCGCAGCAGCGCCGCGTCGACGACGGCGAAGACGCCGGCGGTGCCGCCGATGCCTAACGCGAGCGTCGCGACGGCGACGAGCGCGAAGAGCGGGGCGCGGCGCAGCGCGCGGAGCGCCCAGCGCACGTCGGGGAGCGCGGTGTAGAGCACGCGGTCGACGCGCGCGGCGCGCACGCGCTCCTTGACGCGCTCGGCGCTCCCGAGCTCCTCACGCGCGGCGCGGCGCGCGGCGTCGGGGGTCAGGCCGTCGCGGAGCTTCTCGGCCGCGAGGAGCTCGGCGTAGGCCTCGAGCTCGGCGTCGAGGTCGCGCTCGACGAGGTCGCGCTCGGCGACGTCGCGCCAGAGGCTGCGGAGGCGCGCGATGGCGGTCGGCAGTGGGCGCACGGCGCGGCCCTCACGCGGAGGCGAGGGCGGCGGCGATGGCGACGGCGATCGTGTTCCACTGCTCGGTCTCGCGGGCGAGCTGCTTTTTGCCGGCGGCCGTGAGGCGGTAGAACTTGGCGCGGCGGTTGTTCTCGGACTCGCCCCAGCTGGCGGCGAGCCAGCCCTGCTCCTCCATGCGGTGGAGGGCGGGGAAGAGGGAGCCCGGCTTGACCTGGAAGGTGCCCTGGGTGAGCTGCTCGACGCGGCGGGCGACGCCGAGGCCGTGGAGCTCCTGGAGGGCGAGGGCCTTGAGGATGAGGAGGTCGAGGGTGCCCTGGAGGAGCGCGGCGTTCTTGGGCGGCACGGGGTCTCCTATCGAGTGGCTATAGGAGAAGGTACCGCTCTCGTATCGAATGTCAATAGGAAGGCGGAGGCACGCGACGGCCCGCCGGCACCGCCGGCACCGTCGGCCGGTAGCGCGGCGGCTCCGGCGGGTGCGGCGGGTGCGACGGGTGCGACGTCCGCCGCGCGATCGTCTGCGCCGGCGTCGCCGGCGGCGCCGCGCTCCTCGCCCTACTCCCCGCCGCTCGTCCCGCGCGCGTCCGACGTCGGCGACGGCGCCTCCGCCGTCTTGTTCACGACCCCCGGCACCGAGTCCGCGACCACCGTCTCGTCGGTGCCGATGTTCCGGTAGCGCAGGATGATCGAGATCCGCCGGTTCGACGGGTCGAGCGGGTCCTCCGGCACGCGCAGGTGCCGGTCGGCGAGCCCGCGCACCTCGTCGATGCGGTCGCTCGTCAGCCCCGAGGCGAGCATCACGCGGCGCGCCGCGTTCGCGCGGTCGGACGAGAGCTCCCAGTTCGTGAACCCCGCGTCGCTGCCGAAGCGCGCCGCGTCGGTGTGCCCCTCGAGGATGATCGGGTTCGGCAGCGACACGATCTCCGGCGTGATCGCCTGCAGCGCGATCACCGCGGCCGGCTTCATCTGCGCGCTGCCGAGGCCGAAGAACACGTCGCCGCGCCCCGTCTCGATCAGCTCGATGCGCAGCCCCTCCTTCGTGACCGACACCTCGACCTTGGCGCCGAGCTTCTGGAGCTCCGCGTTCCGGGCGAGCGTCTCGCGCAGCTGCTGCGCGAGGGCGCTGAAGCGCGCCGACTCCGCGTTGCGCACGATGATGCGGAGCTGGCCCGTCTGCACCTTGCTCGGCGACGAGCCGCTCGAGATCGGGCTCGCGCCGGCCGAGTAGCCCTTCTTGTAGCCGATCGGGTTGGAGAAGTAGCCCTCGATCGCCTGCTTGAGCTTCTCGTCCATGCCGAGGATCCACATCACCATGAAGAACGCCATCATGGCGGTCACGAAGTCCGCGTAGGCGACCTTCCACGAGCCTCCGTGGTGGCCGCCGCCCGCGACCTTCTTCTTCTTGATGATGACGATCTTCTTCGCCGCGTCCTTCGCCATGGGATGCTCGTCTGCCGCGGCTTACGCCGCCTTCTTGCGCGTCAGGGCCTCGAGCTCCGCGAAGCTCGGGCGGTCGTGCGGGTCGATATTACGACGAGCGAACTCCACGGCCGTCATCGGCGCGTCGCCGCGCGCGAAGGAGAGCAGGGCGGTGCGGATGCAGCACATGTACGCGTGCTCCGCCTTGACGCGGCTCTCGATCGCCTTCGCCATCGGGTTGATGACGCCGTAGGAGAGCAGGATGCCGAGGAAGGTGCCGACGAGCGCCGAGGCCACCTTCTCGCCGATCTCGCTCGCCGCGCCGCCGATCGAGCCCATCGTGATGATGATGCCGAGCACCGCGGCCACGATGCCGAAGCCGGGCATGCCGTCGCCCACCGCGGCGAGCGCGTGCGGCACGTGCATGTTCGCCTCGAGCTGCTGGTCGAGGTCGATGTCCAGGATCTCGGCGAGGTTGTGGTCCTCCACCGCGCCGGTGAGCAGCACCTTGAGCGTGTCGGCGAGCAGCGAGACGCCGGCCGCGTGTCCGCTGAAGTGCGGGAACTTCGTGAAGATGTCGCTCTTCGACGGATCCTCGATGTGCGACTCGAGCCCCACGAGACCGTCCTTGCGCGCGCGCTGGAACACCTCGTACAGAACCTGCAGCAGCTCGCTGTACGTCTCGTGCGCGAACTTGTTCGGCTTCAGCAGCCCGAGGATGCCGGCGAACGAGCCCTTGATCACCGACATCGGGTTCTGGATCACCATCGCCCCGAACGCGGCCCCGCCGATGATGATGAACTCATTCACCTGAATGAGCGCGGCCGGCTGGCCGTGGTGCATCATGAAGCCACCGATCACGCTTCCGAACAGAATCAGGAGACCGATGACGACGAACACGGCGGGTAGGGCGGGGAGGGATGACGACGCGGAGGGAGACGCCCGGCCGCTCGGCCGGCGTCAGCTGTGAGTATCGTCACCGATGGGCGAAAACTTTGCTCCCGCCGTGACTTGGCCCGCTGAGCAGGGCGCTCTGCTGCGCGGGCTCGCGCACGCGCTCAGCAACCGCGTGGGGACGCTCGTGGCCGCCACGGGGCTCCTCGTGCCGGGGGGCGGCGCGTCGCCGACGATCGTCGGCGTGCTGCGCGACGAGACTGACCGTCTGGAGGAGCTGCTCGGCCTCATGCGGCTCCTGGCGGGCCCGGCGCACGCCGAGGGCGAGGCCGCCGAGCCGATCCACCTTCCGGATCTCGTCACGCCCGCGGTGGAACTTCACTCCCTCCACCCGGCGCTGCGTGACGTGCCCGTCACGGTCGAGCCCGATCCGCTCGCCCCGCCGGTGCGGGCGCGCCACGCCGGGCTCACCCGGGCGCTGCTCGTGCTCCTCTCGGCCGCCAAGCAGGGGGCGGCCGACGGGGTGCGCATCGCCTGGCGCGGCGACGGCGACGCCGTGGCGCTGACGCTCGACGGCGCGATGGGGACCGAGGATCCGGCAGCGGCGGCGCGGGCGCTGGTGGGCACGCCGGTGGAGGCCAGCGTCGCGGGATACCTGGTGCGCCTACCGCGGGTCTGATCGGCGAGCCCGGCGCGACGCCGGGCCCCCGTGTCGCTCACCGCACGGTCGGCACCGTCGGCTCGTCGCTCACCACGAGGTGGACGAACATGCCGCCGGCCCCGGCGCGCGGCGGCGGGCGCTTGGGCGCCCGTTAGGCGGGCGAGGAGGAGCAGCGCGACCGACGCGAGGCGGCGCACGACGGCGACGGCTCGGGAAGACGGGACGGCGGGAGAGCGAACATACGCCCTCCCGCCGTCCCGCGCGAACGCGCGAACCTGCGACCCGCGCGAGTGCGCGAACGCGCGAACCGTCTCAGCCTTTCAGGCGCGTCACCCAGTCGGCCGCCTCGGCCGCCGCCGCGCCGCGGTTGGAGTCGGCCACCGCCGCCGCGATCTCGCCGCGCAGGATGGTGATCTGCGGCGGCGCCTCGATGCCGAGGCGCACGCTGCCGCGGTCGGACGCGAGCACGACGATGCGGATGCCGCCGTCGAGGACGATCGATTCGCCGGGACGGCGCGCGAGGATCAGCATGGGGCGTTGCGTTAGACCATCTTGATGAGCGTGTCCATCATGTCGCTCGCCGTGGAGACCACCTTCGCCGCCGCCGCGTAGGCCTGCTGCGCGCGCATCAGCGTCGTCAGCTCCTCGTCGAGGTTCACGCCGCTCACCGACTGGCGCCGCGTGTCGGCCTGCGACGCGAGCGTGGAGTGTACGTCGGCGTCGCTCGCCGCGTTAGTCACCTGCGTGCCGAGGTGGCTGTTGACGTCGTTGTAGAAGCTGGTGAACGAGCCCGACTGCGTCTGCCCGAGCTTGTCGACGTAGGTCACCTGCGCCGCGGCGTCGCGCAGCTTCGCCATGGCGAGCGCGATCTCGTTGTTGCCGGGGCCCGGCGCGTTGACGCCGGCGGCCGCGCCCGCCGCGATGTTCGCCGCGCTCGCCGCCACGCCCGCCGAGAGGCGGATGTCGGCCGCGCTCACGTGCGCCGGGTCGAAGAAGTCGCCCGCCGCCACCGGCGCGGCGCCGTTCGGCGGGTAGAGCTCGCCCGTGTTGTGGATCGCGTTCACCGACGTGACGAGCCCGTTGGCGAGCGCGTCGAGCTGCCCGCGCACGTCCTTCACGTCGCGGTTCATGAAGTCCATCATGACCTGCGCCGAGCCGCCGACCGGCAGCATGGGCTCCGTGCCCGACGTCATCTGCATCGCCACGTCGCCCGACGTCGTGGTGACCGTCTTCACGTGCCGCGCGGTGGTGCCGTCGACGAGGTTGTTGGTGCCGAGGTGCACCATCACCGAGCCGTCGGGGTTCGCGATCACGTTCGTGGTGGCGAGCGTCGAGAGCTCGTCGAGGGCGAGGTTGCGCTGGTCGCGGAGGTCGCCCGCCTGCGTGCCGCCGAACTCCGACGCCACGATGCGCCCGTTCAGCGCCGCGATCTGGTCGGAGAGCGCGTTGATGCGGTCGACCGTCGAGCCGAGGCGCACGCTCGTCTGGTGCGCGATGTCGTCGAGGCGCGTGTCGAAGCCGTTGAGCATCGACGCCACCTGCTGGCCGCGCTGCTGCACGACCGAGCGCGCGGCGCTGCTCGTCGGCTGCGCCTGGAGGTCGGACCACGACGACCAGAACGCGTCCATCGCCGCCGCCAGCCCGGTGTCCGACGGCTCGCCGAGCACCCCCTCGACGGAGCCGAGGAGGTCCTGGCGGAGCTGCGACGACGAGGCGCTCCCCGACTCGGCGCGGAACGACGCGTCGAGCATGGTGTCGCGCGCCTGCGTGATGTTGGAGATCGTGACGCCGGTGCCGACGGAGCCGTAGCGGAACTGCTCCGGCACGGCGGGCGTGAGCTCCACCCGCTGGCGCGAGTAGCCTGGCGTCTCGACGTTCGCGATGTTGTGCCCGGCAGTCTGGATGATGGTCTGCTGAGCGCTCATCGCGCCGCGCGCGATGCTGAGGATGGAGCCGAGCGACGACATGGGCGTTCGGGGTCAGGCGGTGCGGTTCAGCAGCGCGCCGCCGCTCGCGCCGAGCGGCGTCGGCACGGCCGCGCCGGCGAGCACGCGCGCCTGCGCGTCGCCGTTGGCGAGCGCGTCGCGGAGCACGCGGCGGTTCACGTCGACCTCGCGCGCGAGCACGGCGGCGCTGGCCTGCAGGTCGGCGCACGCGCCGCGCAGCTCCTCGTCCATGTGCTCGCCGAGCGCTTCCTCGAGCGCGCGCGCCGGCAGCTCGTCGGCGCCGACGAGCAGCCGGTTGATCTGGCGCCGGCGCACGCGCGCCTGGCCGAGCGTGGCGAGGATGCGGTGCGTCGCGAACACCGTGTCGTCCACGGACTGCAGGTCGTCGGTGCCGACGGCCGAGCGCTGGCGGCGCAGCGTCGCCACGAGATCGTCGAGCAGCTTGCGCTCCGAGCGCAGCGAGTCGAGCAGCGCGTCGCGCGTCACGGGCGTGAGCGGGCGCGTCACGGCCAGCGGCCGCTCGCGCTCGACGCCGGAGCGCTCGGCGCCGGGGCGCTGCTCGACGCCGACCATCGCGAGCTGCAGCGACGGGGTGGCGCGGCGCGTGGTGGCGGAGCGCGACGTGGGGGAGTACGACGACGGCACGGCGGTGGACGTGTGATGCTGGAAGGGCGCCATTTAACGCGGCTCGACGTCGCTGGCGACGTGGGTCAGAGGAAGGGCAGGCTGCGGGCGCAACGGCATCGCGGCGCTCGACGACGTGAGGGACATGACGGGCGCCGCCTTGGCGGACGCGCCCGGTCGAGCGATGGCGGTGCTGCCCTGGGCGCCTGCGGCACCCTCTTGCGGCAGCGCCTTGCGGAGCTGGCGGTAGGCGGCGTCGGCCAGGCCGTGCGCCCACTGCGTGGGAGTCTCGGCAGCGAGCTTCTGATCCATGAGTCCGGTGAACATGTCCTCGCCGGTCCCGCCCTCGACCGCGCCCTCGCCCTGCGGCACGGTCTCGCGCATGGCCTTGTAGAGCTGCTCCACGAACACGCCCTCGAGCTGCTTCGCCGTCTTCTTGAGGCGCGCCTCGTCGGAACGCTGCGAGTCGCCTCCCCGCTCCACGCTCCCCGCTCCACGCTCGCCAGGTCGCGGCGACGGAGTGAGGGTGGAGCGTGGAGCGGGGAGCGGGGAGGAATCGATCGCCTTCATCGGACGACGACCTCGGCGGAGATCGCGCCGACCTCGCGCAGGGCGAGGAAGATCGCGGCGATCTCCGGCGCCGGCGTCTGCACGGCGTGCAGCGCGGCGGCGACCTTCTGGACCGTCGTGCCGGGGGCGACGCGGACGTTGCCGGGCGTCTCCGACATGTCGGGCTGGGCCGGCTGGGCGGCCGCGCCCTTGGCGCCGGCGGCCGGCGCCGGGGCGGGCGCCGCGTCGTCGGCGGCGCCGATGGAGAGCGTGATCGCGCCGTGGCTCACCACCGCCTCGCCCACCGACATCTCGCCGCCGGCCACCACCGTGCCGTCGCGCCCGTCGATCACGAGCTTGGCGACGCGGTCGGGGCGCACGGCGAGGTCGCGGACCCTGGCGAGCATCATCGCGCGGTCGCCGCTGTCGGGGAGCGTGAGCGCGACGGCGCCCGGGTCCTCGACGCTCGCGCTCCTCGCGCCTAACGCGCCGTTGATGGCCGCGGCGATCTTCGACGCCGTGCCGACGTCGGGCTCCTTGAGCAGCAGACGCGTGGCGCCGGCGAAGCTCGGGCGCGGCAGGTCGGCCTCGAGCTGACCGCCGCTCGGCACGCGCACCGTCGTCTCCACCGTCGGCGCGGCGTAGCGGTCGCGCGGGTCGGCGGACTCGCTCACCATGAGCGCGCCCTGCGCGAGCGCGAACGGCTTGCCGCCCGCCTCGGCGACGAGCGGCGTCGACCAGAGCACGCCGCCGCGCAGCGACCGCGCGTCGCCCACCGACGAGACGTGAACGTCGAACCGGCCGCCGGAGCGGAGATAGGGCGAGACCTCGGCCGTCACGAGCACCACGGCGACGTTGCGCGTGCGCATCATCTCCGCCGGCACCTCGACGTTGAAGTTGCGCAGCAGGTTGACGACGCTCTGCACCGTCATGCCGCCGCGCGAGCCCGTGCCGCGGTCGCCCGTGCCGTCGAGGCCCACGGCGAGGCCGTAGCCGACGAGGCGGATGGGCGCGGCGCCCTCGGCGATCGTGAGGTCCTTGATGCGGACGTCCTGCGCGCGCGCGGCGGAGGCGCCTAACGTCGCGAGGGCGAGCAGCAGCGCGACGCGCGAGCCGCCGCGCATCACGTCGCGGGCGACGTCGCGCACGACGTCGGCGAGCTCGGCGACGACGGTCACCGTCTTCTCGACGCGGCGCGCGGCGCGCGGGGCGACGGCGGCCATGGCCTGGAGCGGCGTGAGGTTGCGCTGCGCGACGGCGACCATCGCCTGGAGCGGCGTCTCGCGCGCCGGGGCGTCGGCGACGACGGTGTTCATGGCCAGCGCGAGGCGGCGGCGCTGCGCGTCGGCGGCGCGGCGCTGGTCGAGCGCGCGCGTGTCGTACTGCGCGAGCATGCGGCCGAGCGCGGCGTAGTCGGTGACGGTGGGCTGCGGCGCGGGGCGCAGCGCAGCGCGGAGCACGGAGAGGAGGGAGCGGCGGCGCACGGGAGGACTCAGGGCCAGACGATGCTGATCACCCGGGAGAGCATGCTCTGCTTCGGCTTGCCGAGCGGGCCCGGGGAGAGGTAGGTGATCTGCGCGTCGGCGATGCGCGACGACTCGACGACGTTGGCCGTGGAGACGTCCTGCGCGCGCAGCCAGCCGGTGAGCGCGACGTTCTGCTGCCCCTTGTCGACGTCGACGAGGCGCGTGCCTTTGACCTGCATCGTGCCGTTGGGCCCGAGCGCGACGACGCGCACGCTCATCTCGCTCTGGAAGCGGTTCTCGCGCCGCGCCTCGCCGCGGTTCTGCGAGTTGGCGTCGTTGTTCGAGTTGATGTTGCCGCTGATCGCGGTGGCCTTGGCGCCGCCGGTGTTCACGTTGACGCCGAGGCCCATGTCGCGGCCGCGCTTCTGCGTCGCCTGGTCGTCCTTGATCGCGCTGGAGATAGTGTAGTCGTCGACCAGCACGGTGATGATGTCGCCGACCGCGAAGTCGCGGCGGTCGGACAGCCAGCTGTGAATGCCGGGACGGGCGGGCGCGGAGACCGCGGGCGCGGCGGCGGGCGTGGCGGCCGCGGCGTTAGGCACCGCCGCGTTCGGCGCGGCCGCGGCGTTCGGCGCCGGCGCCTGCGCGCGGAGCGCGGCGGGCGCGAGGACGAGCGCGGCGGCGAGCAGCGAGGAGCGCATCGGGAGAGTGTTGGGCACCGGGGTCACTTCACCTGCACGAGGCCGGCGCCGACCGCGACGCCGTCGAGCGAGCGGCTCGCCACGCCGGAGCGCGGCGACCCGGCGATGCGCACCGTCACGTGGCCGCCGAGCGGCGCCGCGTTCGCCGCGACGCCCGAGAGGCGGATCTCGACGCCGGCGTCGCGGTAGATCACCGAGACCTGCTGGTTCGCCGCGATCGCGCTCGCCGGCGCGACCGCGGGCTCACGCAGCGGCTCGCCCGCGGCGATCATGCGCCGCGTGACGGCGCCGACGAGCGCGAGGCCCTGCGTGCACGAGCCGGGCACCGCGATGTCGTCCGCGGTGAGCGTCTCCCCGCGCGTGAGCGCGCGCGCGGCGAGCGGCGTGCACGGCTTGGGCTGCGCGTGGGCCGCGTGCAGCGGCGCGAACGACAGCGCGACCAGCGCGAACAGCGAGAGCGGCACGGCCTTCATCACCGCACCAGGTTGTTCGCGGTCTCCATCATGTCCTCGCTGTTCTTGATCGCCTTCGAGTTGATCTCGTACGCGCGCATGGCGGAGATCATGTCGACCATCTCCTGCACGATCTCGACGTTGCTCGACTCGGTCGCGCCCTGCACGAGACGGCCGAAGCCCTCCTCCTGCGGGAAGCCGGTGACGGCCTCGCCCGACGCCGGCGTCGCGGCGTAGAGGTTCTCGCCCTGCGCCTGCAGCCCCGCGGGGTTCGCGAAGCGCGCGACCTCGATGCGGCCGAGCTCCTCGGGCTGCGTGGACTGGCCGCGCGTGGCGCTCACGATGCCGCCCGGCGCGATGGTGATGCCGGTCGCGTCGCTCGGGATCTTGATGTTGGGCACGATGGCGTAGCCGCCCGACGTGGTGAGCACGCCCTGGTCGGAGATCTGCAGCGTGCCGTCGCGCGTGTACTGGGTGGTGCCGTCGGGCATCTGCACCTGCAGGAAGCCTTCGCCCTCGATGGCGACGTCGAGCGGGCGGTTCGTCGTCTCGAGCGCGCCCTGCGTGTGCAGGCGCTGCACGCCGACGAGCCGCGTGCCGCGGCCGACCTGCACGGCCGGCGCCGTCTGGCTCTCGGGCTGCCCGATCACGGCCGCGCCCTGCACGGTCTGGTAGAGCAGATCCTCGAAGTTCGCGCGGCTCCGCTTGAAGCCCGTCGTGTTGACGTTCGCGAGGTTGTTCGCGATGACCTCGGTGCGGAGCTGCTGCGCCATCATGCCGCTGGCGGCGGTGCGGAGGGCGGGATCCATATGAGACCTCTTGTCCTTGGCTCGGCGACGGCCGCGACGGCCGTCGTTACGGGAGATGTTAGGCGGGTGCGTTAGACGGGCTTGCCGAGCTCGTTCGCGGCGGTGCCGCGCACCGCGTCCATCGTGGTCACGGCCTTCTGGACCGAGGCGTACGCGCGCTGCACGGCGATCATGTCGACCATCGACGACACCGTGTTCACGTTGCTCTCCTCGACGAAGCCCTGGCTCAGCGAGCGCTCCGCGTCGGGGACCGCCGCGCGGCCCGCGTCGGGCACGAGGAGCGTGCCGCCCTCGTGGGCGAGCGACTTGGCGTCGCCGGCGCGCTCCATCCGGAGCGTCGCGACCGGCTTGCCGTCGACGGTGATGGCGCCCTTGGCGTCGATCGTCACCGTGCCGTCGGGGAGCGTGATCGGCCCCTTGGTGCCGAGCACCGGGTGGCCGCTGCCGTCCGTGAGGCGGCGCTGCGCGTCGATCTGGAGCGAGCCGCCTCGGCTGAACCGCTCGCCGTTGGGCGTGTCGACCACGAGAAAGGCGTCGCCCTTGATGGCGACGTCGAGCGGGTTGCCCGTCTGGCGCACCGAGCCGGCCTGCGTGTCGGTCGAGGTCTTCGCGACCGGCAGCGCGTCGCCGAGCATGGTGGCGAACACGCGCTCGGCCTTGAAGCCGTCGGTCGACGCGTTCGCGAGGTTGTTGGAGGCGATCTCCTGCCGGCGCTCCCAGTAGCGGAGCGCGCTGGCGGCACTGGACAGTCCGTTGGGCATCGTCGCGGGGGGAGCGGCGGGGGGGAAACGAAGGGGGGCGCGACGACACGCCGCGCGCCATGGTGCAAAGCAACCGTCGGACCGTAGGGCGGGTCGCGTGCACATCGCCGTAAGTGCCTTACTGGACGGCAGTTACGCTCAGCCGTTGGTGGCTGCGCGGCCCGGCGGCCGGCGGCAGAAGTTGCCGCTCCGGCGAGAGTTGCCGGGCCGCCGACGCATCCGACTGTCGGGACTGCCGCGTAGACGGCATCGTTCGCCGCCCGCTCCCGACCCGCTTCCCGCCCCGTCCGGTGTCGATCCGAGGCCCACTCGCCGCGCTGCTCGTCGTCCTGCCGCTGGCTCTGGCGCTCGTGCCGCTGGCGCTGCCGCCGTGGACGTTCGGCCTCGTCGTCGTGCGCATCGCCACGGCCGAGCTCGGGCCGGCGATCGCGGTCGCCGCGCTCCTGCTCGGCGCCGTCGCAGTGGCGATCACGCCGGGGCACCGCTGGCCGCTCGCCGTCGTGGCATTGCTCACCGCCGGGCTCGCCGTGGTCCCGACGATCTCCGCCCAGCGAGCGGCACGGGCCGGCGCGGCCGCCGTCGACTCGCTCTTCCCCCGGCCCGTCGGGGCCGCCGCGCGCACGCCCGAGATCGCCGGACCCAACGGGCTGCTGGGTGTGGTGCTCGGGCTGCCGCGGCCGCCGCACGTCGTCGAGCACGCCGTGCGCTACGCGGCCGCCGACGGCTCGCCGCTCACCCTGCGCGTGTACCGCGACACCCGCTGGCCGCACGGCGGGCGGCCGACGGTGGCGGTGCTCTACGGCGGCGCCTGGCGCAACGGCGACGCGGCGCAGGGGGAGCCGGTCCAGCGATGGCTGGCGGCGCACGGCTATCTCGTGGTGGCGCTCGACTACCGCCACGCGCCGGCGTTCCGCCACCCGGCGCAGCTCGACGACGTGCGCCGCGGCCTCTCGCTCCTTCGCGACTCGGCGGCCGCGTGGGGCGGCGACCCGGCGCGCGTGGCGCTGCTCGGCCGCTCCTCGGGCGGGCACCTGGCCATGCTGGCGGCGTGGAGCGATCCGCCGATGCCGGTGCGCGCCGTGGTGGACTTCTACGGCCCGTTCGACCTCGCGCGCGGCTACGTCGACCGCCCGTCGCCCGACCCGATCGACGTGCGCGCGGTGCTGCGCGGCTTCGTCGGCGGCCCGCCCGACGCGATGCCCGAGCGCTACCGCGACGCGTCGCCGGCGTCGCTCGTGCGCCCCGGGCTGCCGCCGGCGCTCCTCGTGTACGCCGGCCGCGACCACCTCGTGAAGCCCGAGTTCGGCCGCGACGCGGCGGCGGCGCTGCGGCGGAGCGGCGTGCCGGTGGCGTACGTCGAGCTGCCGTGGGCGGAGCACGGCTTCGACCTCGCCGCGGGCGGGCCGTCGGGCACCGCGGCGTTAGGCGTGGTGCTGCGGTTCCTCGAGCGCGTGCTCTGAGACGAGCTCGCGCCGTGAGAGCTACCGCGACAGGATGAACAGGAGTGACAGGATGAAGAGCATTCTCTTTGGAAGTGCTCTTCATCCTGTCACTCCTGTTCATCCTGTCGACGCGACGCAACGCGACGCGTCGCGACGCGCGGCGGCGTGCGACGACTCACTCCGACCGCAGCGTGATCGCCGGGTCGACGCGGCCGGCGCGGCGGGCGGGAACCCACGTGGCCAGGAGCGCCACCGCGCCGACGAGCGCCGGCACGATGACGAAGGTCAGCGCGTCGCTCGCGTCGACGCCGTAGAGCAGCCCCTCGAGCGCCTGCGACCCCACCCAGGCCGCGCCGACGCCGAGGGTCAGCCCGGCGCCGATGAGGCTCACGCCCTGGCGCATGACGAGCCGCGCGAGGTCGGCCTGGCGGGCGCCTAACGCGAGCCGCACGCCGAGCTCGCGCGTCCGCTGGGCGACGCCGTAGGCCACCACGCCGTACACGCCGACGCCGGCGAGCGTCACGGCGACGACGGCGAACATCGCCACGAGCCACGTGCGCGCGCGCGGCGCGCCCAGCGACTGCGCCACGCGGAGCGCCATCGTCGACGTGCGCGCCACCGGCTGGTTCGGGTCGAGATCGCGCAGCTCGCGCCCCACCGCGCCGGCGAGGGCGAGCGGGTCGCCGGTCGTGCGCGCGACGACGCTCAGCGCGCGCGCCGGGCGCTGGCGGAACGGCAGGAAGATCTCCGGGCGCGCGACGTCGGTGAGCCCGTCGTGGCGCACGTCGCGCACGACGCCCACGATGTGGCGCGCGGCGCCGTAGAAGTCGAGCCGCGGCGGCGCGTTCGGGCGGTCGAAGCGCAGCGCCTCGACGCTGATCGCGAGCCGCTTGCCGATCGGGTCCTCGTCGGGGAAGTACTTCCGCGCGAGCGCCTCGTTGATCACCGCCACCGGCGGCGCGTGGTCGTCGTCCGACGCGCCGAAGGCCCGGCCGCGCACGACGTCGATCCCCATGGCCGCGAAGTACGACGGCGTCACCGCGCCGTAGATCGCCCCCGGCTCGTCGCCGGGCGGCGGCTCGTCGCGGCCGAGGACGCGGAAGTCGGAGCTCGGCGGCGGGCCGCCTAACGGGAGCGTCTCCGCGGCGCCCACGGCGCGCACGCCGGGGAGCGCCGCCACGCGCGGCAGCAGCTGCTGCACCAGCGCCGCGGCGCGCGACGCGTCGGCGTAGGTGGGCAGCGCGAGGTTCAGGTCGACCACGAGCACGTCGTCGGCGCGGAAGCCGGGGTCGACGCGCGACAGCCGCACGAAGCTGCGCAGCAGGAGCCCCGCGCCGACGAGCAGCGCGAGCGACAGCGCGATCTGCGCGACGACGAGCCCGTGGCGCGCCCGGCGGCCGCTCGGGCCGCCGGTGGCGCGCGCGCCGCCGCCGGCGAGCGCCGCGTGCGGGGCGAGCGCGGAGAGGCGGAGCGCGGGGAGGAGCCCGACGAGCAGCCCGGCGCCCAACGTCACGACCGCCGCGAAGGCGAACGCGCGGCCGTCGAGCGTCACGTCCTCGCGCCCGACGGCGAACGGCGTGAACATCGTCGGCGAGACGAGCGCGGCGGCGGCCGGGATGCGCACGATCCACCCGGCGACGAGCATCGCCGCCCCGCCGCCGAGCACCGCGAGCGCCGAGCTCTCGGCGAGGAGCTGCGCGATGAGCCGCGGCCGGCTGGCGCCGAGCGCGGCGCGGAGCGCGATCTCGCGGGCGCGCCCGGCGGAGCGCGCGAGCAGCAGGTTGGCGACGTTGAAGCAGCCGATGAGCAGGAGCGCGCCGGCGGTGGCGAGCATCATGCCTAACGCGGGGCGCACGGCGCGCGCGTACTGCTCGCGCAGCGGCACCACGCGCAGCGTCCACCCGCGGTCGAAGTGCGGCTCGGCCAGCGCCAGCTGCGCCGCGACGCGCGTGAGCTCCTGCTGCGCGCCGGCCGCGCTCACCCCGGGGCGCAGCCGCGCCACGACGCCGAGCGCGTTCACGCCGCGCGCGTACGCGCGGTCGGCGAACGGGTCGAGGCCGAGCGGCAGCCACACGTCGGGGGGCTCGGGCGCGCGCACGAACGCGAAGCTCGGCGGCAGCACGCCGACGACGTCGTACGGCACGCCGTTGAGCACGAGCCGCTTGCCGGCCACGTCGGCCGCCGCGCCGAAGCGCCGCGCCCACAGCCGCGCGCTCACCACCACGCCGCGCGCCGACCCGCGCACGTCGTCGTCGGGCGTGAACAGCGTGCCGCGCAGCGGCGCGACGCCGAGCAGCGAGAACAGCCGCGCCGACGCCACGCCGTACTGCACCTCCTCCGGCACGTCGCCGCCGGTGAGCTCGAAGCGGCTGCGCGCGTCGGTGGTCCACACCGCCATGCCGTCGAAGCTCCGCTGCGCGTGCTCGACGTCGACGAAGTTGGGGAGCGACAGCGGGAGCTCGGCGTAGCCGGAGCGCGGGTCGTCGCCCCACACGAGCACGAGCCGGTCGGCGTCGGCGTACGGCAGGGGACGGAGCAGCACCGCGTCGGCGACGCTGAACACGGCCGCCGTGGCGCCGATGCCGAGGGCGAGGGTGCACAGCGCGGCGGTGGTGAAGCCGCGCGTGTGGGCGAGGGTGCGCAGCGCCGTGCGGAAGTCGCGCAGCAACGTACCCATGGCGATCGGGGCGAGAGTGGGAGCGGCACACGAACCGGCGGGTGTCCAAGGGAAGGTCCGTGCCGGTCGTCGCCGCGCTCAAGCCGCGGTGCTACAAGAACTTACGTCGGCGGGCGCGGTGCGCGGTGTCCGCTCGTGGGACGCCCTGTCGCGTTGCGCGACACGACCGCCGCACAAAAGAGAACCGCGGAGAACACCACGTCCCTGTGGTCGTCCCCCGCGTTCTCCGTGTGTGCTCGGCCGACGTACGGCGCCGCGCCGTAGTGCGCTCAGGCCATGCGGCTGCAGCTCAGCGCCAGCGCGATCGCGTCGCGCGACAGTCCGGTGCGCCGCGCGATCTCGGCGGGGGTCGTCCCCGCCGCCGCGAGCGCGATGACCGGGGCGGCGGGCGTCGTGCGCCGCCGGCGCACGGAGGCGAGCCGGGCGCGCAGCGCGAGCGTGGGAAGCGGCAGGGCGAAGCGCGTGCGCGTCGGCGGGGCGTCGACGACCGCCGGCCGATCCGCCGCCTCGATCGCCTCGATCGCGTCGGCGCGACGAGCGCGACGCCGCAGCAGCGCGCGCAGCCCGAAGAACGCGCCGAGCCCGACGGCGAGCACCGCCATCAGCGCCCCGACCACGACGCCCGCGAGCCGCGCGCCGAGGGCCGGGTTCTGCCGCGCGGCGCGCAGCTCGAGCTTGAGCTCGTAGCGCACGTCGGTACCGCGCCACTCGGCGGCGAGGTCGGACGCCTGCGCGGAGAGCCGGTGCGCCAGCACGCCGACCGCGCTCCGCTCCACGCTGGCCGCGAGCGCCTGCGTCGCGCGCGCCGTGACGTTAGGCGTCGCCGCGGTCGGCGTCTTCGCGGTCGCCGGAATCGCGGTCGCCGGAATCGCGGTCGCGGGCTTGGCCGTCGCCGGCGTCGCCGTGTCGGCCGTCGCCGTGATGGAGAGCGACGGCTGCGGGGGCGCGTCCTTCAGCGCGCGCGCCGCGCCGCCGAACGCCAGGCCGACCGTCATCGCCGTGACCGCGCCGAGCACCGCGCGGCCCGTGTACGAGCGCGGCGTGAGGCGGCGCCGCAGCGCGTCGAGGCGGTCGAGCGTGTTAGGCACCGGCGCGCTCACGCCACCCGCGCCCGCAGGGGCGCGAGCTCGCCGCGCAGCTTGCCGAGCGCCTTCGAGCGGATCTGCGACACGCGCGACTCCGTCAGCTCGAGCACGGTGGCGATCTCGTGCAGCTTCAGCTCCTCGAAGTAGTACAGCGAGAGCACCACGCGCTCCTGCTCCTTGAGCTTCATGATCGCCTCGCGGAGGATGGCGACCTCCTGCTCCTTGTTCAGCTTCTCGTCCGCGCCCTCGTCGTCCGACGAGAGCAGGTCGAGCGGCGTCGGCGCCTGCGCGTCGCGGTCGCCCGGCGCGCGGTCGATCGGCATGTGGTGCGCGCCCTCGATGTCGCCCTGCCACTTCCACAGCGTCTCGATGTCGACGCCGAGGTGCTCGGAGACCTCCTTGTCCTCCGGCGCCCGGCCCAGCACGCGCATGAGCGTCTCGCGCGCGGCGGCGATCTCGCGCGACTTGCGGCGGATCGAGCGCGGCACGTGGTCCTGGCGGCGCAGCTCGTCGAGGATCGAGCCGCGGATGCGCGGCGCGGCGTACGTGCTGAACGCCAGCCCGCGCGACGCGTCGAACGACTCGAGCGCGTTCATGAGCCCCATCGTGCCGGCGCTCACCAGCTCGTCGAAGTCGGCCCGCACCGCGAGCGTGCGCGACATCTGCCGCGCGACGTGGTGCACCAGGCCGAGGTGCTCGGTGAGTAACTGATCGCGCGCGGCGGTGTCGCCGGCGGCGAGACGCGTCCACAGCGTCTGGTCCATGCTCGAGGAGCTCGAAGAGGCGGTTGCGTTAGGCATCGACGTCGTGCGCGGCGTTCCCGGGGCGTTCGCGGCGTTCGCCGGGGCGACGGACGGCGTCGCACGGCGCGTGGTGTACGGCGGGGTCATCGAAGCGCTCCGGAGGGGACAGCCGAGGGTCGGAAGGGGGGGGCGTACGTCCCGCCCATTGGACGACGCGCCTGTGGCGCCGACGCAACGTGCGGTCGATCACTACCGGTGGTGCGCGCGCCGGCCAGGTGGGCGAGCAGCTGCTCGACCAGCGCGTGGGTCGCGACGGCCGCCGGCGAGCCCGCGGCCGCGTCCTGCAGCGGCATCCCGGCGCGCAGCGCGAGCGCGAGCGAGCCGTCGTCGGGGATCGTGCCGGCGTGCCGTACCGTCGCGCCGAGGAAGTCGGCGCTCGCCTGCGCGATCTGCGCGAAGCCGAGCGCCGCCGCGTCCTCGTCGTGCCGGTTCACGATCACGTCACACACGACCGACCCGCCGGGGAGGGCCGCCGTCCGCTCGCGCGCCGCCTTCACGAGCGCGTAGCTCGCGGCGAGCGCGATCGGGTCGGTGTCGGTCACCACGAGCAGCCGCACGGGGTTGGTGCCCCCGGCGGACTCGCAGCACGCGCACACCGCGTCGAGCCGCGACCCCCCGTCCAGGACGATCAAGTCGTGCTGCGGGTAAAGCGTTGCCACGCGCCGCAGTAGCGCCCGCTGCTCGGCCGGATCGAGCGAGGGAGCCCCCGAGAGTCCGGGGCCGCCGGGGATCACGGCGAGCGTCGCGCTCACCGGCACGGCGAGCGCCGCGAGGTCGGCGCCCGCGCGCAGGTCGGCGATCGACGGCGTCTGCCCGAGGCCTAACAGAAAGCGCTGCGGCCCCACGTGCGGGTCGGCGTCGACGAGCAGCACGCGCCTGCCGGCCGCCGCCGCGTCGAGCGCGACGAGCGCCGCGACGACCGACGTTCCCGCGCCGCCCTTGCCGCTGCCGACGACGAGCACCTGCGGGCCCTCGGCGGGCGCCGCGTTGCCCGGGCGGCCGGCCATGTACGCGCGCATCGCGCTGAGCTGCGCGCTCACGCCGCGCCTCCCGCGGCGAGCGCGCGCACGAGCCGCGGCACGCCGGCCGCGAGGTCGGTCGGGATCTGCTGGCCGTCGGCCACCCAGCGCACGGGCAGGTCGAGCGCCGAGGCGAGGTCGGCGACGCCGATCTCGTCGGGCACCTCGTCGAGCTTCGTGAGCACGAGGTGCGTCGCGTGCCCCATCGCGTCGCGCACCGCCTCGGCCACGTCGTGCCGCGCGATCGCGGGGATCACGAGGTGCACCTCGTCGGGCTCGAGCGCGTCGAGCAGCGCCTTCCACTCCGCGGCGTCGCCCGCCTTCGGGCCGCGCCCGGGCGTGTCGACGATCACCACGTCGCGGTCGGCGAGCCGCGCGAGCGCCGGCTTCACGTCGTTAGGCTCGTACACCACCTCCAGCGGGATGCCGGCGACGCCCGCGTACGTCTCGAGCTGCGCCACGGCGCCCGCGCGGTACGTGTCGAGCGTGATGAAGCCGACGCGCTTGTCGCCGAAGGCGTCGCCGCTGAGCGCGGCCTTCACGGCCGTCGTCGTCTTGCCGGCGCCGGTGGGCCCCACGAGCGCCACCACGAAGGGACGCCGAGCGTGGAGCGTGGAGCGTGGAGCGTGGAGCGAATGCGGCTGAGCGTTCGCTCCACGCTCCCCGCTCCACGCTCCACGCTCCATCGGCGCCGGCGTGAGGCGCGTCTCGAAGCGCCGGAGGTCGGCGTTCGACGCGGCGACGATCTCGATCGCCGCGACGCCGTTCACGGTCACGCTGGCGGTGCGAAGCACCACCGCGTCGTCGCCGAGCTCCTGGCGCGCGCGCGCCGAGACGCTCGCGAGGTCGCGGCCGCGGAAGATCCGACGCGAGACGTCACGCCGCATGGCCCATCTCCCACGTGCCGGCGCTCTGCAGCGTCACGTTCGGCGGCAGCTCGGCGAGCGAGACCACCGGCAGCGCCGGCAGCACCGGCTCGATGAGGCGCCGCACGCCCACGCGCAGGCTCGGCGGCGTGATCAAGGGCAGCGGGCGGCCGTCGAGCGAGCCGGCCGTCGCCAGGTTGTTGAGGTCGCGCAGCAGCCCGGCGAGGCCGTCGGGCGTGAGCAGCCCCATCGCCTGCGCGTTCTGCCGCGGGCCGAACAGCCCCGTGAGCGCCTGCTCGAGCTTCGGGCCCATCGTGATGCCGGCCACCACGCCCGTCCCGTCGGCGAACAGCCGCGCGATGACGTTCGAGAGCGAGCGGCGCGCGTGCTCGGTGAGCAGCTCCGGATCCTTCGTCTGCTCGGCGGCGTCGCCGAGGGCCTCGAGGATCGTGACCAGGTCGCGGATCGGCACGCGCTCGCGCAGCAGGCGCTGCAGCACGCGGTGCAGGGTGCCGAGCGACATCTTGGTCGGCACGACCTCCTCGACGAGCGCGGGGTGCGTCTTCTTCAGCGTCTCCACCATCTCCTGCACGTCCTGGCGGCCCAGCAGCTCGGCCGCGTTCGCCTTGAGCACTTCGATGAGGTGCGTGGCGACGACCGTCGTCGGCTCGACCACCACGTAGCCGCACGCCTCCGCGTCGCCGCGGCGCGTGCTCGCGATCCACTTCGCCGGCATGCCGAAGCTCGGGTCGACCGTGTCCATGCCGTCGATCTCCTGCACCACGCCGCCGGTGTTGAGCGCCATGAGGAAGCGCGGCATCACCTCGGCGCGCGCGATCTCGCTGCCGCGGAGCTTCACGACGTACTCGTTGCTCGGCAGGCGGATGTCGTCGCGGATGCGGATGGGCGGGATGAGGATGCCGAGCTCCAGCGCGCTCTGCTTGCGCAGCATCGAGATGCGCTCCAGCAGGTCGCCGCCCTGGCGCTCGTCGATGAGCGGGATGAGCGCGTAGCCGACCTCGAGCTCGATCGGGTCGATCTGGAGCAGGTCCTTCATCGGGTCGGGCGTCGCGGGCGCGGCCTCGGTGGTCTGCGCCGCGGCGATCTCCGCCTGCTCGGCCTCCGCCACCTTCTTCGCCGCGGCGCTCGCCGACATGCGGCCTAACGCGAACGCCCCGCCGGCCATGGCGAGGAACGGGAACGTCGGCAGCCCCGGGATGAGCGCGAAGACGCCGAGCACGCCCGCGGTCATGTACATCGCGCGCGGGTGCGCGCTGAGCTGGCCCGAGACGACCGTGCCGATCTTGTTCTGCTGGCCGGCCGCGGTGACGATGAGGCCCGCCGCCGTGCTCGTGATGAGCGCCGGGATCTGCGACACGAGGCCGTCGCCGACGGTGAGCAGCGTGTACGTCGCCGCCGCCTTGCCGAGCGGCATGCCGCGCTGGATCACGCCGATGACGATGCCGCCGACGATGTTGATCGCCGTGATGAGCAGCGCCGCGATCGCGTCGCCCTTCACGAACTTCGACGAGCCGTCCATGGCGCCGTGGAAGTCGGCGAGGCGCGCGACCTCCTCGCGGCGCTTCTTGGCCTCCTTCTCGTCGATGAGCCCCGCGCCGAGGTCGGCGTCGATGGCCATCTGCTTGCCGGGCATCGCGTCGAGCGTGAAGCGCGCCGCGACTTCCGCGACGCGGCCGGCGCCCTTCGTGATGACGATGAAGTTGATGCCGATGAGGATCAGGAAGATGACGATGCCGACGACGAAGTTGCCGCCGATCACGAAGTTCCCGAACGCCTCGATGACCTTGCCCGCCTCGCCCTTGCCGAGGATGAGGCGCGTGGTCGACACGTTCAGCGCGAGGCGGAACAGCGTCATCACGAGCAGCACCGCGGGGAACGAGCTGAACTCGAGCGGGTCGGTCGTCTGCAGCGACACGAGCAGCACCACCAGCGACATGCCGATCGACGTCGCGAGCGCGAGGTCGAGCAGCACCGGCGGCAGCGGCACGATGAGCAGCGCGATCACCATCACGACGGCGCCCGCCATCCCCAGCTCGGCGAGCGAGCGGTTCGGCTTCGCGGCGGTCGGCATCACGGCGGTGGCCATCACGCCACCGCCTGGGTGCGCTTGCGCATGACGAACGCGAGCACTTCGGCCACGGCGAGATAGAGCTCGGTGGGGATCATCTGGCCCAGCTTCACGGAGGCGATGAGGGCGCGGGCGAGGGGGATGTTCTCGATCACCGGGACGCCGGAGGCGTAGGCGACTTCCTTGATGCGCTCGGCGACCTTGCGGCGGCCTAACGCGACGACGTACGGGGCGGCCGCGACGCCCGGGTCGTACTTCAGCGCGACGGCGATGTGCACGGGGTTCACGAGCACGACGTCCGCCTTCGGCACGTCCTTCATCATCTGCTGGCGGGCGCGCTGCCGGGCGAGCGCGCGCATGCGCGACTTCACCATCGGGTCGCCTTCCTGCTGCTTGTGCTCGAGCTTGACCTCCTCCTTCGTCATCTTGAGGCCCTTCTCGTGCTGCCACAGCTGGTAGCCGTAGTCGGCCGCGGCGAGGAGCAGGTACGCCATGCCGGCGGTCTTGAGGATGCTCACGCCCTGCGTGCGCACGAGCTCGATCATGGCGCGCGGCGGCTCCTGGCCTAACGCGACGATCCGCGGCCACGCCGGCGCGAGCACGTGCCACACCGCCCAGCCGACGATCACGAGCTTGAGGATCGACTTCGCGAGCTCCATGAGCCCCTGCGTGCCGATCACCTTCTTGACGTTCTGCGCCGGGTTCAGGCGGTTGAAGTCGGGCGTCACCGGCTTGGCGCTCACCACGCCGCGCGACTGCAGCGCGCCGATGGCGATGGACGCGCCGGCCATGGTGGCGAGGAAGCCGGCCAGCGCGCCGAGCGTCTTCCAGCCGAGCATGCGGATGAGCGTCACGGCGCCCACGCCGTCGAACGCCGCGTTGCCGACCGCGCTGAGCCCCGAGCCCATGATGTCGCGCATCACGGCCGCGAGCCCGGGCCCGGTGGCGTTCAGCGCGACGGCGGCGGCGATGAGCATGACGGCCGCCGTGAGCTCCTGGCTCCGCGGGACCCGCCCTTCCTTCGCCGCCTCGTCGCGCTTGCGCTGCGTCGGGGCTTCTGTCTTCTCCTGCTCGGTGTCGGCCATGCTCTCGCGAGGGGGGGAGACTGCCGGGAGGGAGTGGCAGTCCGACGCATGGAGGAAAAGCAGAGCCGGTGCCATCACGACGAAGGGCGTAAATGCATGATTTTCATGCATTTACGCCCGCTGCTGCGCCGCCGCGACACGTGCCAGGAAGTGCCGTCTGGCACTTTTTGCCGAGCGTCGCTCGGTCAGTGTTGCCGGGTGACGGGCCCGTCGTGTCGAACCACGGAGAACACAGAGAGCACAGAGAAGTTCTTGGCAGTTCTCTGTGCTCTCTGTGTTCTCTGTGGTTGATGCCTCGCTACGCCCTCGCGAAGGCGCGAAAGACCGTCTCGATCTGCCCCGCGAACGTCGTCCCCCAGCCGGTCATCCACGTCGCGACGAACGTCAGCGATGCGGTGAGGGCCAGCAGGCCGAAGGCGATCTGCAGCGGGAAGGCGATGTTCAGCACGTTCAGCGACGGCGCGACTCGCGAGAGCACGGCGAGCGCGACGTTGCCGATCATCGACGCGGCGATCACCGGCGCGGCGAAGCGCAGGCCGAGGAGGAACAGCGTCGTGCCCTGCGCGAGCAGCGCGTACAGGCCGTCGTGGAGGTTGATCCCGCCTCCCACCGGCAGCGCCCGCGACGACTCGGCGAGCGCGTCGAGCATCACGATGTGGCCGTCGACGGCGAGCAGCACCGTGACGCCGAACATCTGGCCGAGCTGCGCGAGCAGGCTCGACGACGAGCCGTTGAGCGGGTCGAGCAGCGACGCGCCGGAGAGGCCGATCGCCGTCGAAGCCAGGTCGCCCGCTGTCTCCATGGCGCCGATGAGCACGGCGGCGCCGAAGCCCATCGCGAAGCCGATGATCATCTCGGTGACGAAGTTCGTCGGCGTGATCTCCGGGGGGGCGCCGGCGCGCATCGCCGCGGCGTGCGCCGCCGGGGCGAGCAGCACGGTGATCAGCAGCAGCAGCCCCGTGCGGAGCTTCATGGGGACCGTCTTCGCCGAGTACACGGGGGCCACCAGCAGCATGCCACCCACGCGGCAGGCGAGGAGGACGAGCGTCGCCGGCGCCCCCGGCGCGAAGAGATCGATCGGCATCAGCTGACGAACGACGGCAGGCTGCGGAAGAGCTCGGTCGTGTACTTGATGAGGATCTGCAGGATCCACGGGAGCGCGATCAGGAACGTCGCGCCCACGGCGACGAGCTTCGGCACGAACGCCAGCGTCTGCTCCTGGATCTGCGTCACCGCCTGGATCACGCTCACGATCAGTCCGACGCCGAGCGCGACCACGAGCATGGGGCCGGCGACCATCAGGGCGAGCATGATCGCGTTGCGCGCGAGGTCGACGATGAGCTGATGAGACACGGCGGGCAGGGCGGAGGGGAGGAGAACGCGCCACCGGGAAAAGCAGGGGCGATGCCACCGGGCCCGCGCGTGTAAGTTCCCAAGATGCAAGGACTTCCTTGCTGTCGCCGAGGATCCGCTCCGACGACGTTCCTGCCGAACGGCAGTTCTTGCCGGGCCCCGGCCGGCAAGAGGCGCCGCCCGGAGGGGCGCAGGCAGGCCATGCTTGCCCGCCCTACCGGCCCATGTATGCTTAGGCCCGCATCTCCACCCACGAGGCGAGCGAATGACGCACGCGAGAGCCGGAACCCGACGGGCGCTGTGCGCGACGGCAGCCCTCCTCCTGGCGGCGGGCACCGTCGCGGCGCAGCCGCCGCGAGGGGTCGCCGGCGGTACCTCGAAAGGCAGCGAAGGGGGCACCGGCCCGGTCATCTCCGACCAGCCGTACTTCGAGTTCCAGGTCGAGAAGCCGGTCGTGCAGGCCCCGGGCACGGCGCCGCCACGCTACCCGGAAACGCTCCGGTCGGCGCGCGTCGAGGGCACGGCGCTCGTCCAGTTCGTCGTGGACACGGCGGGCCGGGTGGAGCCGGGCTCCGTCAAGGTCCTCAAGTCGGACCACGCGCTCTTCTCCGCGGCCGTCCGCACGGCGCTGGACAGCATGCGCTTCGTGCCCGCCGAGACGAGCGGCCGGAAGGTGCGGCAGCTCGTGCAGCAGCTGTTCAGGTTCTCTCCCTGACGGGCCTTCGGGAGCGCGGGGCTGGGGGCATGCTTCCGCCCGGCGGCCGTCCGATGGATGATTCGCCCGCCGACGCCGGCGACATTCACCGAACGCTCGCCCTCGTGCCATGCTCCCCCTCCTCCCACCCGTGCTGCTCGTCCCGCTGCTGCTGCACGCCCCCTGCGACTCGGCCGCGCTGAAGCGGCCCGTCGGCACCTCGATCGACACGCTGCGCATCACCGTGCGGGGTGGGGCCGGCGTCGCGAAGCTCCCACACCCGTGGGTGGACGTCCTGCTCGACGAGCTGAGCACTCGGCTGGCACTACCGAGCCCGCTGCCGTTGCCCGTCTTCGTGGTCGGCCAGGAGGGGACGCCGAGCGCCCACCTCGCTCGATCGGTCGTCAGCGACGAGGTCCGGCTCAACTTCCGGCGCGACCGGCACCTCGCCGGGGCGAGCCTCACCACCCGCTCGCTCAGCGACGCGGCCGACCTCGCGCTGCTCACCGCGGTCCGCCAGGCGGACTCGGCCGGCACCCTACCGCCCCTCCCGGACGACGTGAAGTGGCCGGACAAGGCCGCCGTGTTCGTGGCGCTCACCACGCAGGACCGGCCGGAGGACATCAAGCCGGCCATCGAGCAGGTGGGCCGCGACGTCGTGGTGCTGCGCCTTCCCGTGTACGGCGCCGCCACGGGCACGAAGCCCGGCCCCGACATGCGGCCGCTGCGCTACCCGATGGAGGAGCAGCGGGAGAGCGTCGAGGGGGACGTCACCGTGCAGTACGTCGTCGACGAGACGGGCGGCGTCGCGCAGGGGACGATGCGCGTGCTTTCCTACAGCACCGAGGGCTTCGCCCGCTCCGTGTTCGACCTCCTGCGCGGCGCGCGCTACGTGCCCGCCACGGTGGGCGGATGCCCGGTCCGGCAGCTCGTCGGGAGCCCGTTCCAGTTCCGCATCAACCGCACGTACCGCGTCACCCCCAGCTCAGGCCCGTGATCCCTGTCGTTTTCGTCGACGTCGACGGCACCCTCGTCGGCAGCTCCGGTGACGTGTTGCCCGAGGTGTGGGCCGCCGCCGACCGCCTGCGCGCCGCCGGCGTGCGGCTCGTGCTCTGCTCCGGACGCCCCGGCTTCGGGAAGGCGCGCGCGTTCGCCGAGCGGCTCGACGCCGACGGGTGGCACGTGTTCCAGAACGGCGCGAGCGTCGTGCGCCTCGCCACGGGCGAGTCGCGCTCGCGCGGCCTCGCGCCGGAGCGCGCCGCGTGGCTCGTCGCGCGCGCGGCGGAGACGGGGCGCGTGCTCGAGCTCTACACCGACGACGAGATCGCCGTGGAGCGCGACACCGACCGGGCGCGCCGCCACGCCGCGCTGTTAGGCATCCCGTTCCGGACGCGGCCGTTCGCGTCACTCGCGCCGGCCGTGCGCGCGCAGTGGCTCGTGGCGCGCGAGGAGGCGGACGCGGTGATCGCCGAGCCGCACGCGGGGCTCAACTACTCGCCCTCCGTGTCGCCGGTCATGCCCGACACGACGTTCGTGAACATCACCGCCGCGGGGGTCGACAAGGCGGTCGCCGTGCGCGCGGTGGCCGAGGCGTACGGCGTGCCCGTCGAGCGCACGATGATGGTCGGCGACGGCGCGAACGACGTGGCGGCGCTGCACGCCGTCGGCTTCCCCGTGGCCATGGGGAACGCCGAGCCGGAGGCGCTCGCGGCGGCGACGCGCGTCGTCGCCCACGTCGACGAGGGCGGGCTGATCGAGGCGTTCGAGCTGGCGCTGACGCTCTGAGGGCAACCGCGCCGCGGGCCGGGGTGTCGAAGAGGCGACATCACCCGCCATTCGAGGACGTGCGCGATGCTCGAGACGACGACGCGCGACGTGCGCTACGCGGTGCGGACGCTCCGACGGAGTCCCGGCTTCGCGATCACCGCAGTCGTGGTGCTGGCGCTGGCGATCGGCGCGACCACCGCGATGTTCAGCGTCCTGAACGCGGTGCTGCTCCGCCCGCTCCCGTACCGCTCGCCCGACCGGCTGGCGATGCTGTGGGCCGACGACGCGACGCACCAGCTTCGCGAGGGCCGGTCGGCGTTGTGGGACGTCGAGCAGTGGCGGCGCGAGAGTCGGACGTTCGCGGACCTCGCCACCTACGACGCCGTGTCCACGACGCTGACCGCCGACGACGGCGTGGAGCAGATCGCCGGCGCGAGCATCTCCGCCAACCTGCTGCCGCTCCTCGGCGTGCAGCCCGCGCTGGGGCGCGGCTTCTCCGCCGCGGAGGCCGAGCAGCGGCAGCCGCTCGTGCTGATCAGTCATCGCTTCTGGCAGGCGCGATTCGACGGCGCGCCTAACGCGCTCGGCGCCACGCTCGTGCTCGACGGCGTGCGTCGTCAGATCGTCGGCGTGCTGCCCGCCGACTTCCAGCTCTTCGGCGTCGACGCCGACGTGTGGGAGCCGCACCCGAGCCGCCCCGCCGAACGCGGCGCGGCGACGTGGTTCGTCGTCGGCCGACTCGCGCCGGGCGCGACGTTCGACCGGGCGCAGGCGGAGATGAGTGCCGTCGCCCGCCGGTCGAACGAGCAGCTGCCGGCGGCCGAGCGGAGCCGCGGCATCAGCGTCGTACCGTTGAGCCTCTCGGTGGTGGGGCCGCAGTCGCGGCTGGGGCTGTGGATCCTCGGCGGCGCCGTGTTCTGCGTGTTCCTCATCGCCGCCGCCAACGTCACGAGCCTGTCGCTCGCGCGCGGCGTCGTGCGCGCGCGCGAGATGGTCGTCCGCGCGGCGCTCGGCGCGAGCGCGCTGCGGGTCGTGCGACAGCTGCTGACCGAAGGCGCGCTGCTCGCCGCCGCCGCGGGGCTGCTCGGCGCGCTGCTCGCCGCGTTAGGCATTCGCCTCGTCCGCGTCTTCGGCCCCGGCGACGTGCCCCGCCTGAGCGAGGTGAGCCTCGACCTCCGCGCGCTCGGCTGGACGCTGGCGGTCTCCGCGCTCGCGGGCGTGGCGGTCGGCCTGTCGCCCGCGGTCGCGACGCTGCGCACGAGCCTGCGTCCCTCCGCCAAGGAGGGGGGCAGAAGCGTGTCGGGCGGCACGGCCACGAGTCGCATCCGACGCGCGCTCGTGGTGGCCGACTTCGCGCTCGCGATCGTGCTGCTCGCCGGCGCCGGCCTGCTCGTGCGGAGCTGGTGGTACGTGAGCGGCGTCGACCCGGGCTTCCGCCCCGAGCGGGTGCTCGCGATGGAGCTCGCCGCGCCGCCGAGCGTGAGCCTCGCGGCGCAGCGGACCGACCTGTACCTCCGCGTGCTCGACGCGGTTCAGGCCGTTCCGGGAGTGCAGGACGCCGGCATCATCGGCGATCTGTTCAGCGCGAACCCGCGCGAGCACGTCCTCACCGTCGAACGCGACGACGGCACGGTGGCCGAGCGCGTGCGACTGACGAGGGACGAGGTGAGCGCGGGCTTCTTCCGCAGCCTCGGCGTGCCGCTGCTGCGAGGCCGCGTCTTCTCCGCCCAGGATGGGCCCGACGCGCCGGCGGTCGCGGTCGTCAACGAGACGATGGCCAGGCGCTCGTGGCCCGGGCGCGATCCGGTGGGCCGGCGGTTCAAGCTGGGCCCGCAGGATTCCGACGGCCCGTGGTACACCGTGGCGGGCGTGGTCGGCGACATGCGGCGCCAGGGGGTCGAGCGCGAGGCGCTGCCGCAGATCTTCGTGTCGCTCGCGCAGAGTCCTCCCTCCCGGCGCGTCGCGCTCTTCGTGCGCGGCTCGTCGGACGATCCGCTGGCGATGGCCGCGGCCGTTCGCGCCGCGGTGCATCGCGTGGAGAGGAACGCGTCGATCGCCGGCGTGGCGCCCCTGGAGCGACAGCTCGGCAGCTACGTCGTGCAGCGTCGCTTCCAGACGTCGCTCGTGTCCGGCTTCTCCGTCGTGGCGCTGTTGATGGCCGCCGTCGGGATCTACGGACTCATCCAGTTCTCCATCGCGACGCGCACGCAGGAGATCGCGATCCGCATGGCCGTGGGGGCGCACGCCGGCGAGGTGTTCCGCATGGTCCTCGCGGAGGGGCTGCGGCTGAGCCTGACCGGACTGTCATTCGGGCTGGTGGGCGCGCTCTGGCTAGGGCGGGCGGGCGCCGGTCTCCTGTTCGGCGTCGGGCCCGCGGATCCGTCGACGTTCGTGGGCGTGTCGACGCTGCTCGTCGCGGTCGCCGCCGCGGCGTGCTGGGTTCCCGCGCGGCGCGCGACGAGGATCGAGCCGATCGTGGCGCTGCGACGGGACTGAGAGGGACCGAGACGCCGGTGACCGACGCGCGCTCGCGCAGGTATCTCCGTCGGGAGGTGACCGCGATGAGGCATCGTCGGGCAATCGGATGGGCCGTCGCGCTGAGCGAGGTGGTGATCGCCGTCGCCGTCGTCGCGTGCGCGGCCGACGACGCGGTGCTCGCGCCGGAGCAGGGCGGAGCGCTCGTCGGCGTGTGGCAGAGCGCGCGCGAGCCGCTGCAGCCGCAGGGGAGCATGCAGCGCACGTGGGGCATCGGCGGCGACGGCCGCATCGAGCAGGTCGTGGTGACGTACGGCGTCTATCCCGGCGACGGCGCGAACACCGTATCGGCGTCGACGCATCAGTTCGGGCGCATCGGCGCGAGCGCGTCGGCGTTCGTGGTGCGGACCGACTCGATCGTCACGCGCGACACGTTCTACGGGCCCAACCACCGCGAGGTGCAGCGCTACCCGCTCGCCGGCGTGGTGGCGCCGCACGACTCCACGCACTACCAGATCGTCGGCGACGAGCTGCGGCTCACGTACTACTCGTATCCCGCCGACGCGCCGGTGCTGACGCACGGCACGATGGTGCGCGTGCGGTAGAGCGTTCCGGCGTCGGCGCGCCGCCTCGCATCTCCTCCCGAGAGAAAACTCCTCGTGGCTTGGATAGCGGATCGACGGATCACAGGATCGGTCGATCCGCTATCCAAGCCACGAGGAGTTTTTTCTGACGTGGAGGCGTGAGACGGCGCGCCGCCGCCCTACTTGAAGCTCTGCACGAGGCTCTGGATCACCAGCGTCCACCCGTCGACGAGGACGAACAGGAGCAGCTTGCACGGCAGCGCGATCATCGCCGGCGGGAGCATCATCATGCCCATGCTCATGAGCACCGAGCTCACGACGATGTCGATGATGATGAACGGCAGGAACAGCGCGAAGCCGAGCTGGAAGGCGGTGCGGAGCTCGCTCGTCACGAAGGCCGACATCACGACCACGAGCGGCACGTCGTCGATCGTCTTCGGCGCGACCTCGGGGTGGCTCATCTCGACGAACGTCTGGATGTCGCGCTCGCGGGTCTGGCGGAGCATGAACTCGCGGAACGGCTTCACGCCCACCTGCATCATCTCCGTCTGCTCCATCTTGCCGGCGAGCCACGGCTGGATCGCGTCGCGGTTCACCGTCTGGAGCGTGGGGCCCATCACGAAGCCCGTGAGCAACAGCGCGAGCGCGGCCACGAGGTGGTTGGGCGGGGCGTTCTGCGTGCCTAACGCCTGCTTGAGGAACTGCAGCACGATGAGGATGCGGGTGAAGCCCGTCATCATGAGCACGAGCGTCGGGAGCAGCGTGAGCAGCCCCATCATGATGACGACGCCCACCGTGCCGCTCAGGCGCAGCCCGTCGCCCTTGCCGCCGCCGACGCGCAGGTCGAGCTGCGGCGCGAGGCGGGCGACCATCGTGTCCGCCGCGGTCGCGCCGTTGGGCGCCGTGGTGCCGGTGGCGAGCGGCTTCCCGTCGGGCGCCTGCCCGCCCGGCGCCGTGGGCGCCTGCGTGTTGCGCCCCTGCCCGATCCGCGCCGGCGCCGCGGCCCGCAGCGCCGCCTGACGCATCGCCTGCTGGTACAGCGCCGACTGCGTCGACGCCGGCAGGCTCGGAAGAGCCGGGGCGAGAGCGGCGGCGGCCGGAACGGCGGAGGCGGATGCCGCGGGAGCGGATGCTGCGGGGGCGGATGCCCCGGAAGCGGGAGCGGCGGCCGCGTTAGGCGTGCGGGCGCTGTCGGCCGTCTGCGCGGCGGCGCGCGCCGGCGTCCAGGCGAGCGCGCCGAGCACGAGCCCCGCGATCGCGAGCTTCGTCGCCGACGAGAGCGCCATGCCGAGCATCGCGCGGAACGGGTCCGCCGACGGCGCCGCCGCCTTCACCGGCGCCGTCGTGATCGACTCCGCCGTGATCGACTCCGCCGTGATCGACACCGCCGTGATCGACCCCGCCGTATTCGACACCGCCGTACCCGACTCCGCCGTGCCCGAAACCGCCTTCTTCGTGAGCGCCCTGCTGATCCACTTGCCGCCCGGCAGCGCGCGCAGGTCCGTGTTCGCGGCGAGCGCCGTCATCAGCGGCGTGGTCGCCGTCGCCGAGCTGGCGAACGGCACCGGCGTCTGCGACGACGCGAGCACCGCCTGACGGTCGTCGCCCTCGAGCTCGCCCATCTGCTGGATCCCTTCGCCGCTCACCGCCACCGTCATCACCTTCTCCCCCACGCGCACCACCACGATCGACTGCTTCGGGCCTAACGGCAGCCGCTGCACGACCTCCATCGGGAGGCGGTGCTTCGAGCCGCCGAGCGTCGGGCTGAAGCGCTTGAGCACGCGCAGCGCGACGAGCAGCAGCGTGAGCACGGCGCCGAGGGCGACGAAGACTCCGAAGGTGGCGCTGAGGGACATGACGGTGCGTCCGGGTCAGCCGGCGTTGACCGCGGCCGCCGCGTTCGCCGCGAAGATGCGGCTGATGCGGACGCCGAAGTGCTCGCCGAGCACCACGACCTCGCCCTCGGCGAACTTGCGGTCGCCGACGTAGATGTCGATCGGCTCGCCGGCGAGGCGGTCGAGCTGGATGACCGCGCCCCGGCCGAGGCGCAGGATCTCCTGCACGGTCATGCTCGTGCGCCCGAGCTCGATCGAGACGGGGAGCGAGAGGTCCAGGAGCATGCCGAGCGGCACCTCGGTCGAGGCGCCGAGCGCCGCGCCGAAGTCGGTGCCGAAGTCGGGCGCGGCGCCGTACACCGCTTCGTCCGCCGGCGGCATCGGCTGGCCGCTCGCCTTCGCGGCCTGCACACTCGCGACTAACGCGTCGATTTCTGCTGGATTCATCTTCGGTTCTGCGGTGAGAGCGTCGAGGGCTGGGGAGCGTCTAGCGTGTCGCGTGTAGCGCGTCGCGTGTAGCGTGTGCTGCGTTCGGTAGCGGCCGTCCGCTATCCGCTACCCGCTATACGCTGCCGTCGTCGTCATTCAGGTTCTCGGGCGGCGCGATCGAGTCGAGCAGCCGCACCGCGAGCTTGCGTCCCACGCGGCCGGCGCTGCCGCGGTAGCGCGTCCGGCCGCCGATCAGCACCGAGAGCTCGGCGTCGCGCGGGATGCCGGTCGTGAGCACCTGGCCCGGCGTGAGCGCGCTCAGCTCGCGCAGCGACATCTGGAACTTCGGGAGCCGCGCCGAGACCGTCACCGGCGTCGCGCGCAGCGCCGCCTCCGTGCGCAGCTTCGACTCCTCGCGCTCCTGCTGCGTGCCGCTCGCCTGGCCGACGCGCTTGTTGCTCGTCCCCTGGAAGAACTTCTCGAGCACCGAGAACGGCAGGCAGATCAGCATCAGGGAGCTCGTCTGCCCCGCGACCACCTCCACGTTCGCGACGAGCACCGGGTCTTCACGGTTCGCGATCTGCAGGATCTCGGGGCTCGACTCGAAGCCCGTCAGCTGCAGCTCGAGCGGCACGTGGTCCTGCCAGATCTCCGTCAGCATCGCCATCGCGCGCTCGGCCACGATGCGCAGCGTCATCCGCTCGACCGGCGAGAACGCGCGGTTGGGGATCGTCGCCGGGCCCGCGCCGCCGAAGAAGCGGTCGACGGTGAAGAAGCCGAACTCGTGGCCGATGTCGATCGCGCCCATCGCGCCGCCGGTGTTCAGCACGTCGAAGATGTACGTCGCGCACGGCGTCGGCAGCGAGAGCGTGAACTCGCCGAAGCTGAACTGCTCCACGCTCTGCAGCCGCATCTCGATCTGGCCGCGCACGCGGCTGATGAGCCACCCCTCGAGCGACTTCACCATCCGCTCGTACATCGCCTCCAGCGTGCGCAGGCGCTCCTTGGAGACGCGGTGCGGGCGGCGGAAGTCGTACGTCTGGACGTCGCTGTCCTCGTACCCGGTCGGCTTGCCGCCGGGCGTCGAGGGCGCGACGGCCGCGCTCCCGGCGCCGCCGAGCAGTCGGTCGATGTCGTACTGGGAGAGCGTCTCGGACGACACGGCGGCTCCTTACTGGATGACGAACTGCGGGAAGTAGACCTTGATCCGCGACTTCTTCTTCTTGAGCAGCGCCTTCGTCGCCGTCACGAGCTCGGTCTTCAGCGTCTCGCGCGTGCTCATGTCGGCGAGCTGGTCGACCGTCTTCTTGCCTAGCGTCACCAGCACCACGTCGCGCAGCTCGGCGTCGCGCGCCTTCATCGCCTCGAGCACCTTCGCGTCCTTCGTCTGGAACGTGATCGAGAGGAGGAGGAAGCGGGTGCCGCCCGACTCGGCGGGGTTCAGCACCAGGTTGTCGAGCGTGTAGACCTCGCTCGCCTTCTCGCCGCCCTCGCCGCCCTTCTTGCTCGACTCGTCGGCGCTCTCGTCGTCGCCGTCGTCCTCGTCGTCGGCCGAGGCCTCGTCGGACGAGCCCTCGTCCTCCTCGGCGGTCGCCTTCTTCTTGGTGGCGTGGTGGGCGGCGTTGGCGGCGACGGCCGGGGTGATGCCGTTCGCCATGGCGGGCCCGACCACGAAGAGCCCAGCGCCGGCACCGGCGGCGAGCCCCACGACGAGCGCGATGATGAGCGGGAGCGGCGACTTGCCCTTGCTCGGCGATTCGGCCGGCGGCGTCTGAGCGTCGGCAGACATCAGTAGGCGGGAGAGAAGAGGGAGGGACGTGCTTTCCGGGCATGGGTAAAAGCAGGCCCGGTGCCACGAGAGGGGTGAGCGGACAGCGGATGGCGGACAGTCTAAGTGCCGCTATTCCAGATACTTACGTCATGCGGTCCGATGCCGGGCCGAGCCGTTGGCGGGTGAACGAAAGCGCCGGGCGGCAATCCTTGCCGCCCGGCGCTCGGTCGCTCTTGCCGGTCTGCGCTACACGCGATCCGCTACGCGCCAGCCGCTAAGAGTTAGCGCTTGATCTGCATCAGCTCCTGCAGCATCTCGTCGCTCGCCGAGACGACCTTGCCGTTCGCCTGGAAGCCGCGCTGGGCGACGATCATGTTCGTGAACTCCTGCGCGAGGTCGACGTTCGACATCTCGAGCGCGCCGGAGGTGATCTGCGACTGCGAGCCCTCGAGCGCGAAGCCGAGCACGGCGGCGCCGGAGTTCGCCGACTCCTGGTACATGTTGTCGCCCGTGCGCAGCATGCCCGACGGGTTGTTGAAGTCGGCGAGAACGATCTTCGCGAGCGGCGACGTGGTGCCGTTGGTGAAGAAGCCGGTGATCTGGCCGTAGCGGTCGATCGAGAAGTTCTGGAGCTGGCCGGCGGTGTAGCCGTCCTGGTCGCGGAGCACCGCGGTCGAGCTCGTCGCGTACTGGGTGAGCCCGTTCGTGCCCGAGCCGAGGTCGACCTTGATGTCCATCGGGTCGGCGCCGAGCAGCTGGAACTGGATGTTCATCGGGTCCGACTGCGTCGGGTCGAGGTTGCCCTGCGAGTCGAACGTCAGCGTGCCGCTGTTGATGCCGCTGCCCGTCGTGCCCGTCGGCGGGATGAAGTAGTCCACCGACACCGAGTCGCCGTCGGCCACGCCGGCCTGTGGGTCGATGGTGAAGCCGCCCGAGCCGTCCGCCGTGATGTACTTCGGGTCCACCACCTGTCCGCTCGCCGTCGTGACCTTCCCGATGACCGTGCCCGCGCTCGCCTGGGGCAGCGTGAGCGTGCCGCCCGTGCCGACCGTCACGTTGGTGTTCACCGTGCTCGACGTCGGGTCGAGCTGCCAGCTCCACTGGTTCGGCCCCGTCTTGTAGAACTGGAGCTTCACGTCGTGCTTGGTGCCCTGCGAGTCGAACACCGAGATCGACGACTCGGTGAACGAGTTGGCGTTCTTCGCCAGGCCGCGCGTGTCGGCGTTGAAGCCGCCCTGCGCGCTGCCGGTGCCGTCCGGGTCGCTCTGATCGAAGACCGGCGCGGCGGCGCTGAGGTTGCCGGCGAGCTTCATCTGCGTGGTGACCTTCGCGGCGACCTTCTGGCCGAACGGCAGCTTGATGTCCTGGATGCCGTCCTGGAGCACGCCGTTCTGGTACATCTTGCCCTGCACCGGGAAGCCGTTCGTCGGCGAGACGAGCTTGCCGTCGGCGTCGAGCTGGAAGTTGCCGGAGCGCGTGTAGAAGCTCTGGTTTCCCTTGCGGACGACGAAGAACGAGTCGCCCTGGATGGCGAGGTCCGTCGTCTGGCCGGTCGTCTCGATGTTGCCCTGCGTGAAGAGCTGGTCGATCGAGCCGATCTGCATGCCGAGCCCGACCTGAATCGGGTTGATGCCGCCCTGGTCGCCGGGCGGACGGCTCGCGCCCTGGAGCAGCTGGGCGAACCCTTCCTTGAACGTCACGCGGCCGGCCTTGAACGCCACGGTGTTAACATTTGCGATGTTGTTGCCGATAACATCCATGCGCACCTGATGGTTGCGCAGGCCGGACACGCCGGCGAAGAGCGAACGAAGCATCGGAAGGGAAGAAAGAGGGGAGAGCCGGCGTGCCGTGTGGCCGCGTGGCTGCGACGCTGCGTGGCTGCGAGGCTGCGTGAGCTGTTACGCAGCCTCGCAGCGTCGCAGCTCCGTGGTGAAAACGATCAGTTGGTGATTTCGGTAACGGACATGTAAGGCACCTGCATGCCGCCGATCGACACCATCGGGCCGTTCGGCGAGAAGCGCACGCTGTCGATCTTGCCCGTCACGTACGTCGGCACCGCCGTCGGGTCGGTCTCGCCCGTGTCGGCCTCGACCACGTACCTGTAGGTGCCGCTGCCGATCCCCGAGGTGAGCGACTTGCCGAGCGAGATGGACTTGCGCCCGGCGCTCACCGAGCCGAGGTCCTGCGAGGCGACCTCGTTGCCGTCCTTGTCGTAGACCTTGAGCGTCGCGCTCTTCGCGGTGTCGGGGATGTCCGCCACGACCGAGTCCGGCGCGCCCTTGCTCGTGTCGACCGCGTCGGCGCTCACGAGGACGTTCTTGCCCACGGCGCCGAGCGCGCCGTTGTTCGCGAGCAGCGTCGCGAGCCCGGTCTGCCCGGTGTTCTGCGTCGAGAGCGTCTCGTTGATCTGGGTGAGCTGCTCGACGCTGGAGAACTGCGCGAGCTGGGCGGCCATCTGCGAGCCGTCCATCGGGTTCTCGGGATCCTGGTTCTTCATCTGCGCGACGAGCAGCTGAAGGAACTGGTCCTTGCCGAGCGCGCCGCCGGCGCCCTTGGTGAGGCTGTCCGGCTGCTTGGTCGTCGTGGCGGTCGAGGCCGTCGTCGAGCTCGTTGGAGCGATTCCCGTGGCCATGTTGGTGTCGATTGGCGAAGAAAGCGTGTCGTGCGGGATCCGTCAGCGGCCGCCGCGGCGCGCGCGCCGGCCGGTGGTCGGCTCTCCGTCTTCAGACGACTGAGCGTCCCGCCGGTTGCGTCGCTGATCGGGGTTGTTCTCGCGCGCCGCGTCGCGCGCGGCGTCGCGCGGGTCGCGCGCCTGCTGCTGCGAGCTCTGCTGCTGGGCGGAGCCGCCGCTCGTGCTCGCGCCGCTGCGGTCGGCGCCCGCCGCGCCCGCGGCCGCCGCGACGAGGCGGCCGCTGTCGACGGCCTCCGCCGCGCGCCCGGCGCTCGAGATCTGCACGGTGTCGGTGGTGAGGCCGTGTCGGTCGAGCGCGCTGCGCAGCTCGCCCACGCTCGCGCGCACGCGCTCGGCCATCGCCGCGTCGGCGACGTCGATCGCCGCGCCCACCTCGACGCCGCGCAGGCCCACACGGATGCGGTCCACGCCGCCGGCGAGGTTGTCGATGTTGAGCGTGATGCTCGACATCGGCTGCGCGGGCGCCGCGTCGCGCGTCTCGAGCAGGTGCGCGACGCGCTCGGCGGCGAGCGCGCCGGTGAGCGGCGCCGGCGCGGCCGCCTCGGTCGGCGCGGCGAAGGCGGGGGTGCCTAACGTGTTGCCGGCGGCCGCGGCGGCGGGCACGCCGCCGCCCG
>JADMIO011011125.1_pt1 | contig 38150 bp, 35 predicted proteins | sample 8958161 | NCBI WGS metagenome assembly JADMIO01 (sample SAMN16585339, study PRJNA669376) | soil metagenome | isolation source: Crop rotation soil | place: USA: Cullars Rotation, Alabama | collected 2011 | reverse complement strand
CGGTGCGCGCCGGCCAACTCGCGACGCAACGTGAGGAGGAACAACGCGCGGCTGCCCGTGAATTAGGCGTAGAACAGGTGATTTTTCTCCGCCATCCCGATGGCATGTTAGAGAATTCTTTGGAACTACGGCGGCAGGTTGCGCATCTGGTGCGCATTCACAAACCCCATATTGTGCTCGCCATTGACCCATGGCGCCATTACCAATTACATCCGGATCATCGAGCCGCCGGTTATGCGGCGCTCGACGGACTCTGGGCCGCGCGCGAATGGCATATTTTTGCTGAGCAACTGGTCGGCGACGAGGAGCCGTGGCGCGTCAAAGAAGTTTATCTTTTCTGGACCGAACACACGGACTACTGGGAGGATATTACTTCAACCATTGATCAATGTATTACCGCGCTAACGCACCATGCCAGTCAAGTGGGTCCAGACCATGCCAAACTGGCCGAACGGATCCGTGAGCGCTCGCACAAGACTGGCGAAACGCCCGGTTATGAATACGCCGAGGCTTTTAAACGTTTTCAATTTTAAGTGAAGCTTAGCACCGGGTAAGCATTTAAGCCGTGGGAAAGCCTGCGCGCGCCAGTACACGCTGGGCCGCACGCACCATTGGCAGATCAACCATCTTGCCATCAAGTTCAAAGGCACCCGCGCCAGCCGCTTGCTGTTCGGCAAAGACGCGCAGCAGGCGTTGGGCGCGCGCCACTTCTTCGGCTCCCGGTGTAAAGACACGGTTGGTAATCTCTACATGGCGAGGGTGGATTAACGTCTTGCCGACAAACCCCAACTGGCTGACAAAAAGACATTCCTGTTCGAGACGCTCTAGCGTAGCCGGGCTTGGATCGAGGTCAACAAATACACTGTCCAGGGCTTGTAAGCGATAGGCACCAGCCGTGGTCACCAAGGCGCTGCGCGCATAAAATACTTCCCAACCCTGTGGCGTTCGCGTTGCACCGAGGTCGCCGGCCAAATCCTCTGCGCCGAAAATCAACGCCTCCAACCGTGTGCTCGCTTCTACTATCTCGCGCAAATTGAGTACACCGCGTGCCGTTTCGATCATCGCCAGTAAACGGATAGTGCCTTGCGGCCAACCGTACGCTTCCTCAGCTTGATCCAACCAAGAACTGACACGGCTGACTTGCAACGCCTTTTCCACTTTGGGCAAAACATAACCATCGGGTGGCACAGTGATGGTCGCCGCCAGATCGGCTTCCCCAAAATCCCCATCAATCGGGTTGATGCGCACCAAGCGTTCGCGTTGACCAAACGTCAACGTGTTCAATGCTTCGGCCACGGTTGTGCGGGCTTCCTCCTTGCGATTCAGCGCAGCCGCATCTTCCAAATCCATAATGACGCTATCAACCGCCAACGTCGTCGCTTTGCGCATCTTGTGCAGATCGGTGCCTGGCATAAAGAGCAATGACCGACGCGGACGGACGGGATAGTTTGAAAGAACATTCGTCACAGCGAGTACCTCGTCTCTCTGGTAAGCTTGGCTATTTACTATGCGTTGTCAGCCCAAGGAAAATCTGGATCGCCTGCTCACCTAAGGCAGAAACAAACTCAATCCAATCACCGCTGGTGACGGCGGGTTTCTGCTGCATCTGTGAGAGATCGAGTTGCCAGTTGCGGTCTGCATACCACCCGCCGAAAAAGGCCATCGCAAGCACCAAAATAAAAAAGAGCCGAGTTAACTGCCGATTATTTCGACGGACCATATCCACATTTCCCCAATTGCCACAACCATATCTGGGTTGCACAAATTGCATCCTAGAAGGATTATCATATACGTAAACCTAACAAAATCCCAAAAGTGGTTTGACATTCAACCCAGTTTGGTTTAAAATCTAGGCACGGTCCTTACTTTAGTCTATGATCGTAGGGTTGTTCGACACAAACCGCATACTATCTACCCCAAATCAGGGCGAGTAGCTCAGCCGGTTAGAGCGCACGGTTCACATCCGTGAGGTCGTAGGTTCGATCCCTATCTCGCCCACCTTCCACAAGCCGTTTCTCTGGTGCAAACCACGAGAAGCGGCTTTTTTATTGCCCTAAAACTTCGTTTTAAACCGCACGGCTATGAAACTTTCAGACGCGCTGACCGGCTATTGGCTGGATAAACGGACTGATTTTAGCCTACACACAGTAGGCGATTACCAGGTGACATTTAAACGCCTGGTGGAGTTTCTTCACGATCCAGAGTTCGAGGCAATCACCACCAACGACCTGCGGCGCTTTCTGGCTTACTTGACGGATAAATACGAATTGGGTCATAAAAGCCTTTCTAATGCCTGGATTGCCCTTTCCAGCCTTTGGACGTGGGCGGAAACTGAACTAAAAACGCCTCATATCATCAGGAGTAAACTCAAACGGCCAAAGTTTCAAGCGCCAACTATTGACCCATTTAACCAAGAAGAGATAAGGAAATTGCTAGGTGCTGCCCAGCCCGATAGAGGAATAGGGCGTAAGCGCCCCACAGGGATTAGAGACAGGGCAATCATTCTAGTGCTTCTAGATACCGGCATCAGGGCTAGTGAGTTATGCTCTCTGAAAGTAGGCGATTATGACCAAGGGCGCGGACGGTTGCATATTCGACACGGCAAAGGGGATAAAAAGCGGTTCGTGCCAGCTGGTCAGCGAACGCAAAAAGTGATTTGGCGCTATTTAGCAACCAGAGAACGAACAACCCCAACCGCGCCACTATTCGCCAGTACAACCGGCAACCGTTTGGATCGCAATAACTTGCGGCATTTGCTAGATAGGATCGGCAAACATGCGAGTGTAAATGAAGTTTTCCCGCATCGCTTTCGACATACCTTCGCAATTGAGTTTTTACGAGCTGGCGGCGATCTCTTGACGCTACAAGCCATTTTAGGTCATGAAACGCTTGAAATGGTGCGAAGGTACGCCAAATTAGCCGACCAGGACATTGACGCCGGGGCAAAAAATAGCCCAGCGGACAATTGGAAACTATGAAAGTAAAGACCCTAACCAGTGCTGAAACCACCGGCCAGGGTCTTACCCAACCACCATCACAGGTGGCGGTGTAGGCTAGGGCATAGTCTATCACAACACCTGTCACGCGGAGACTCAATAGGTGTTTTTACTTCACATTCATAGGAGTGAAAAGACAATGGACGAGCACAAACAAGAACTTTTGGAATTGGCGGAAGCAGCAGGAATCAGACTTCTCTATCCGCCTAACCTCATTGCCGCAATGGAAGATATTGGCGCCGTGGTTGACTTGGTGACCGGTGCGATTCTGATTGGTGAAGCTGACACGCCTTACCAGTGGATGTTAACGTCGTATGGTGAAGCGATTGCGCACTTACTGAAGGTAGGGGCTAGCCTATGAACATCGAAAAATTGATACCAGCAGAAATCAACCTCATCAATGCCATGTTCCAAGCGCATAATATTCAGGCCAGGACGCGTACCAAGTTGACGATGTGCGTTAAATCAAGTTTTATTGCTTATGGGCTAGAAGTGGCCAGAGGCGAGACGGTCAGCAAAATTGAGCGCATCCAGCGTGAGTTGTCGAACGAACTCACCCGGCAACGCGTACGGATATTGCCAAGCTACGCAGGTCATGCGATTGTTCGGTTGCGTGACTATCCGTTGGCGATTGAAGTGCCACACCCAACCCCTATCCCATTATCATGGCAAGCCGCACCGATGCGGATGGGCAGGCTACACGCGCTGATTGGACGCAGCTACAGCTATAACGGCGCCCACGATGAATATCTGGACCTAGACCGGCACTATCATACGTTGGTGGCGGCCATGAGTGGTGGCGGCAAAAGCACGTTAATGAGGATGGCGCTTATCACCCTTGCCCTGAACACGACGCCTACTGACCTACAAATTATGCTCGTTGACCTAAAGAATGACGATTTGGTACCCTTTCGCGCATTGCCCCATTGTATCAACTATGCCGGTGCTATTGACAGCGCAGCGGCGGCGATTGCCTACGTGCACCAGGTTAAGACCGAACGAATCCAAACCCAGACCAAGCCCTATCGGTTGCTCCTGGTCATTGATGAGCTGGCCGAGCTGGGTGTTGACAAGGACGCACTCAAACAGTTGGGTAGCGTTCTATCAACTGGCCGTTCGCTTGGCATCAATGTTTGGGCAGGCACGCAATACCCAAGCGCCAACGCGATCGGCTCTATCGTGGCTGCCAGCTTCACCACAAGGCTTGTAGGCATGGTCGACGGCAAAAATAGTGCCCTCGTAGCCACCAAGCGCGCCGGCAGCGGCGCAGAGCTTTTGTGCACGCCGGGCGACTTCCTACACATCGACGCCGGCGACCTGGCCCGTATGAAAGCCTATGATTTTTCTCAAAACGACAGTGCCGCGCTGATTGTCCACATCGCGCGCAAATGGCAAGACCAGGCGGCAAGGGCTATCGAAGTAAACCTACAAACTTTACTTCACCCACGTACTTCATCCAAGCCAATCCCTAGAGAGGTATTGGCCATCTTTAAACGTCTCACCACCGAAGACGGCGGTTTACAACGGGGTGCGATGGCCGCTACCCTACGTGCGCTTTATGGCCAGGATGCGCCACAATCAGGCAAGCGTTACCAAAACGAAGTCAAAAAGATAAGCGCCTGGCATAAGGAATATTTACTTCACTTCACTTCACCCGCCAACGTAGAGAATGCTTCTACCACTGGTGAAAATCTTAGTGAGGTAAGTGAAGTGAAGAATTCAGATGGTAAGATTATTCGCTTAGTACGAAAGACAGGCTGAGATGTATAGCGAACGTAATTCAGGTAAGAGCTGCACCGTTGTGATTATTGTGGTGGCCGTGCTTGCTTTTGTTTGCATCGGTGTTTGGTGGATGGAATCACGATTTGGACCCATCTTTGCGATGGCCGTTGTTGGTTCACTCCTAGGAGCCATCCTTGTGGTTGTTGGCAACATGCTGGGCTTGGCCAACAGTCGTTCAACGCTAGATGCAGCAGCAAGATTTAACGAAGCAATGGCACAGACCGAGCGCCACCGCCAACTTACTTATCGGGAGCAAGCCCGCGGCGATGTTGCACTACAAAAGGCCCATGCGCAACTTACTGTGCTGGATGCCAAACGTATTAATGGCCTTGCCCAGCAGCGCGCCAGATTGCTGATAGATTTGGAGCGACAACGACTAGAACAAAGCCAAGTACTGCAAAAGGCCCACTGGACTGTAGAGGATAGCGACAATGAACAGTTTCAAACATGGGAGTAATATCGGTATGTTGTGATCCAATCACCAACTTTAGCTGCAACATACAGTTAATCTTCCTTCGTTTGAACGGGTAATTACGAACACTCGTGCTAAAATGAGAGCGCTACACGAGACCGGGAATCTTGCGTGTAGCGCTTGCAGAAATCTAACACAGGAGATGGCATAGCCATACTCTCCGTGACTTTGTGTTAGGAGTGTACCATGCAAGCGAAAATTCATCAAATTGCTTGCGAAAGGTGGTTATATGGTACAGCTAGAAGTTGGAGTGTGGACAATTACGGCCTCACCACTAGAAATTTGGCAGGTAGCCCAAGAGATTTCGCTCGAACACTTCTGGGCAGAATCGATAATAATTGCTGAGCGTGCGCTATTCACTTTGCCAGGTATCGACCCATTGGGATTATGTAATCTCACTGGCGACGTTGATACTTTACGCATCTTCATCAACGCTGATTGGTTTGGCCATGCCGATGTTAAACGCAGCGACGCGCACCCACTAGTGTCTGTGGTTACCCTATTTGCCACGCCCGAAATGCGAGAGGTAGCAGAGGAGCAGTTGCAAATACTATTTACCTCTTTGGTTGACAGGGGCACTACAGTCGAAAAACGCTGGGGATTGGAAAATATTGCCCGTACACTGGTAATCGGGTCACAACAAGTCCAAGGCAATGTAGGGCAAGCAGCCCCAGCGGGTGAGGAATCGACCGTCTGGGAAGAAAATCAGTTATCCACTGCAGAGAAAAATCGGCTTAGAGTTTGTAGACAGGCAGTAGAAGCCAAAATAAACGGTACTAATTTCGTCGAATTTTGTCAAGATAAATACTTCACACCGGAGACTCTTAGACGATGGATGAGAGATTTAAAAGCAAAAGGAGTTACAGGTCTAGACTGGCAAGATTAGGCGTACAAAACCGTTCATTTTGAACGGTTTTGTACGGTTTTGTACGGTATATTGACCGGTCAAGATGCACGGTCTACATGGTAAAGTAGTCATAGCGATGGACATGATTATTCAATGGAGAGTACAAAATGGAGCAAAAACGAACAAGAATTATGCTTAGCCTGCTGCCAGATGAATGGGATGCCTTACGTACTACCTCAATACAGGAATGCAGAGACCCACGGAAACAGATTCAGTATTTAATTCGCACAACATTGTTGCCAAACGCAACTTTGTTCGTAAATAGTAACAGCGACACCACCCGCCAAGGTCAAAGTGTCGCTGTTGCTCCAACCATTTAATCCATATCCGCTAAACCAAAACTGTCAGTGCTTGTTACACTGACGGTGGCAAAGCAAGACACAAATCGAAAGGTTAGTTTATTATGCCATACCCTAACGGTGTAGGGAAGTATTCACACACCCAAAAATCGACCCCTATTTTCGCAGCTGGAAGACCCAAACCTATCGGCCAAGTGACCGGCAACGTCTTCACTAAAGCGGTCGCCGCGTCTAAGCACTTCCTAATTCGACCCCGCGCTATTGCCTTTGACCTGCAAAGCCTGGCGGAAGCCCAGGACGCCGGCGCAACGTTGGTACAAATCACCGACATCGAAACCCAAAATATCTACAGTGCAGCGGTCAGCCTAGTCTATGACTGCGGCTTTTGTTTTAATCGTCGGTTTGGTAATCAAATTGCGCTCGACCTGGTGTATTGGTCGATCAACGGGCAACCGCCTGAACATAAGCGCAATGAGATAATCCGAACGACCAAACAACAACAGGCTGGGCAACTGGCATTATTCGGAGGTGCATAATGCCAGTGACTATCAGCCACTATGAGCGAACGGCCAAACAATTCCATCGCATGGGTTTCAATGTTATCCCTACACGACAGAATAAGCGCCCTATCGGTGCATGGGACGCCTACCAACACGAGCGCCAGACAGTTGAGCAGATGATGGTACTAGACTGGCAACATGCCTATGGGGTAGCCGGCATTTGTGGTGTTGGCGATATGGTGTGTCTCGATTTTGACCATACTGTTAGTCGCGAACCGATTAGTACTGTATTGACCGCGTTGGAGTTGGATGATAGCTACGAATGGGTCGTTAGAACACCGGGAGGCGGCTATCACGTTTGGCTACGCTGCCCGGAGATGAAACTAGATAAGGGCAAATTAGACAGGCCAGGGAGGGGCGCGGCACACACTGAATTACGTCACTTTGGGCACTACACGATTCTGCCAGGTAGTCAGCATCCCAGTGGAGGCTATTATGATTTTGTCTCAGGGCAATTTCCGACCGAACCACCGGCCACTGTGACCCCGACACAACTGCTGTTGGCCTATGACGCGGTGACGGTCAGACCGGAACCGAAAACCGTACCAACGGCATCCGACCATCGAATGACTGCACAATCACCCCATGACCGCTATGCCCAAGCGGCGTTTGGCGATGAGCTGGCCAGGGTGAGGGGAGCCAGAGAGGGCGGACGCAATGACCAATTAAACAAATCCGCCTACGTCTTGGGGCAACTAGTTGCGACTGGCGTGCTTGGTCAAACCGACGTAGAGGCAGCGCTGACAAATGCGGCGTTGACGATTGGGCTAGGCGAACGTGAGGCAACGGCAACGATTGCCCGCGGGCTTGTGGATGGTATGAAACAGCCGCGGACGTTGCCGGACGTTCGCGTGCCTCAGTCGAACGAACCAAAATTTTGCACAAACGGTTTTATGCCTACCGAGGGAGAGGGTAGCAATGAGCTTGATGTATCAGAACCTATCAGCCCATTGGACATACAACCCATGCACGGCCTTGCGCTTGGCTGGCTTGACGATTACGTTGACCTGATGACCGAGCTAACCGCTAGTCCACGCGAATTTCATCAACTAGCAGCGCTGGTGACAGCAGCCACCGCCATTCAGCGCAAGGCATTTTTGCCCATGAGTTTTGGCAACGTCTATCCAAATGTTTACGCGTGCATTGTGGCAATGTCGACTGTTTATGGCAAGTCAACCGCCATTAGCCGACCGCGCCAAGTGCTACAGGCTGCCATGCTGGATAAATTGTTGATACCATCGCATGGCAGCAGCGAAGGACTCATCAAACAGCTTTCCATTACCCCGTCCGCACTAATGGTGCGCGACGAGATTGGCACGTTGTTTGGGAGTGATAAAGTGCGCTATCTGAAGGACTTTAAACAGGATTTGACGGCACTCTACGACGGTTACCCCTATAGCCGTCGTCTCAGCAACGAAGAAATCAGGGTTGACCGGCCATACCTCAATATTTTGGGCGCCACCACACCCGCGCGCTTCTACGCCAATATCACCAATCTGGATTGGCAGGACGGCTTATTACCCCGTTGGCTCTTTGTCATGCCAGAAAGGGAGCCGGATTTTGATAAAGCCACCGGTGTGTTCACCCAGCATCACGCCGATCGCACCAGCCGGTTAGCCTACAAACTCATGGAAATTGACCAGAAACCGGATACGCCGTTTGTCCTCAACGGTGATGCCTACGAATGTTGGTCCGGCTGGCGGACAACTGGACTCAAAGCTGCCTATCGCCAGAACGATGAAAACGCTGCGGCCATCATTGGCCGCTATGCCACCTACGCTTTGAAATTTGCTATCATCCTCTCCGCCGTTAACGACTCATGGGGAACTATCACCCCAGTGAACATGCAAACGGCCGTCCATTGGGCGGACAATTACAAGGCCAACGTCTACCGCATTTTGAGCGAAAGCGGCAAACATCGGGTGGACGGTAGCAAGTTACAGAAAGTTTTCCTTGTCATCCAAAGGAAGAGTAAGGACGGCGGCATGACAGTCAGTGAGATTATGCGCTATGCCAATATGAAGCAAAATGAGTTGCGGCCATGCTTGGATGAACTGCAAAATGTTGGCGCTGTGCTGGTGGACAATGCCGGCCGCGCAGCACGCTATATGACTATGATTGATAAACTCCCACTTAAGAAATGGGGCTGAAGCTCTATAAGTTGACATAAGCTCAATGGGTTTACTACTGTTACTACTGTACTACTGTTCGTGAAATATCAAGAGATTTTGACACTTCTGATAGGAGTAATGCCAACCAAGAAGGGGGCTTGCTATCCGAAGCAGAATCGTAGTAGAACAGTAGTAAACAGTAGTTAAATAGTAGATTGGTTAATGTGGTAATAAGTAGTAGAAATAGTTTAGATAGTAAGCGTAGTAAGTAGTAGTAACAGTAGTAATTTGAAGAAAGTTTTGTTGCTATAGCCTCCTCTTGGGTAGCAATAACAGCAAATTACGAGGCTACTACTGTACTACTCTTACTACTGTTGGGATGAGGCTTTCATGAGCAAACACAGAGCATTTAAGGGGACAGAGCGCGCCATAGCCAAACACTTGGGCGGTACACGGCGCGGGCATTTAGGCGGCGTGGATGTGACAACCGATTGGCTAGCCGTGGAATGCAAGCACCGACAAACGTTGCCAACATGGTTGACGGCGGCCATGCAACAAGCGCAGCGGCACGCGGCCATGTCACAATTGCCTATCGTGGTTCTGCATGAACATGGTGGCAAACATGCGGATAATTTGGTAGTCATGCGACTGGGAGACTTCCGCGAATGGTTTGGGGATGTAGGGATGTCGGTTGATACCGCATCCACGGAAACGAGCGCAGATAAGCAGATGGCGGCTACATTGAACATGGATTTAGAAGGTGAGTTGGGCCAAGACCAGGAGCATTGCGCCGGCTATGAGTAAAGCAATCAGTGGTGAACCGGTTTATGATGCGCTCGCGTGCCTTTTAGGTGCTACCTATCAACAAGCAATCAAGGATGCCAAGCGCGGCGAACTAGACGCAATCTACTTTCTTGACGTGTGCTGCCCAGATTGGCGTAAGTCGATAGAGAAGAGCCTATCACAAATCCATTCACCGCAACGAATAAAAAGCAATCCCAAATAGATATTGCACCGTTACAAAACCTGATATACCCTCAAGAGAGTGGTGATTTATATTACTTTGTTATTGATTTCGGCAAGATAGAGGCGCAAGCATGGGGATTATTAATGGACGGGGGCGGTGGAGCCGCTGGGATAAAAAGACCACTACCGACAATTACTATAACTTGGATATGCAAAAGTTTGCGACTTCCGTAAACCTAACCATTCATGGCTTGAGTAGTTGGACCTGGACGCGCGCGAACTATTTCAGCGAACGGAAATTATCAATCACTTACGTGGTAGAACCGGACCGGGGCGTGCGGTTGTGCTACAAGAGCGGTGAGCAGGATTATGCTTATCTCGTGCGCGTAGTGACCACCAGGCCGAACTATGGCGGCGTACGTTACTGGTGGCTATGTCCGCAGTGCGGGCGACGTGTACGCATTCTCTACGGCGGTGAACTTTTCCTTTGTCGCAAATGCCACCAACTGACGCATGCCACCAGCCAAGCGAGTAAGGGCGACTATTCCAAACGGACACGTAACCGGCTGTGGGCCATTCGCCGTAAATTAAAAGCTATCGGCAGTCTAGAAGACGATTTGCCGGATAAACCACGCTGGATGCATCATCAAACCTATTGGCGGTTGGCGCGTGAATATTACCAGCTCAAAGACTTGCTAAACATGGCTTGGCTACTGAGTGCTATTCGCTTAACGGGGCTGGTTGGCAACCTGGACGAAGAAACGGTTAGACGTTGCGCAGAGGATTTACCTAAAATTTGGATGTTGATCAAACAGGAACGCAAAGAAAAAACAAAATTAAATATAGATTGGTGGCGCAGTAGTGAGCGCCTGCTTACGAGCAGGATGATACCCATAACCCCAACTGATTGGAAGCACCTTACACATAATCCAAACCGGCTGACGCTGGGCGAACTGGCGACCGCTGCTTATGTTCCTTATAGCTTTGCTCAAGAAGCTCAACAAGCTGGGCTATTGCGTGCTGACCAAGGGCGTGGCCAGCGGCGCAAACGTTACCGAGCCCGGCTCAAGCATTGGTTACGGAAGTTGCATCGATTACACCAAGCCGGCCTATCCTGGGAAGATATTTGCGCTTGGACCCAGCGCCGATTCAAATCAGGCCATGAACACGAACGCCTTTGGCCGATAGGGTTGCAGCGCTTTATATCCTAAATCATTAGGCAAATACTAACTTTTCCACTTGTAGGAGTTGCATCCAGTATGTTCGATGGACGAGGGCGTTATTATCGGTTTGGCACCAAAACGTTACTTTGTGAACTGTTGGCGCTGGACATGGCCCGATTTACGAAGTATACCGACATGACCGCCTATAGCTGGGGTTCGCAGCACTGGACATCCGGTAATGGGCATGAATCGTCAATCGCTTATCAGGTGCAGTCCGGCGTGGGTGTGCGGCTGATGTATACCAATAACAAAACGGACTCGCTCGATTACGTTGTTCGCACTACATCAACCCGGTGCAACTATGGCGGGCGGCGCTACTGGTGGGTTTGCCCAAGTTGCGGGCGGCGTTGCCGGGTGCTCTATGGAGGGCGTTACTTCGTTTGCTGGAAGTGTTCGGGCGCTTACTATGAAACGCAGAAAAGCAAAGACATGTTGACCCGTATCGACTACGAACTAACGGCCATCCGGCGCAAATTGAAAGCCAATAAAACGTTGGCGGTCACAAGCGCACAGCCAGCCCGGCCTAAGGGGATGCACGTTCGCACCTACATGCGGCTGGGCAAGCGCTACTATGATTTACAGTATTATCGTGTGTTGAGTATCGGCATTGATATTGCCAAGATGGGACGCGCAATGGGGATTACCACAGGAGCGGACCCACAAGACCTGACCGAATATCTGAAATGGTTGATAACGCAGACATAACGGATTTTTTAATTGTTATTTCACTGTATAGCTGTGAAAGTTGCCTGTTCTTGCCTGTATAACTGAAGTATCCTTTTTCTTCCCTCCGCACCCACACCGGATGCTTCGCCACCGGCACGCCGAGCTAGTCTACCTCCGCACCTGCGGCAAGACGGGCGTCAGCGATGATGTGCTATGCCAGAAGCCACACTGCAAAACGGGTAGTCTCCGGCGGCACCATGCAAATCGCGAACAATGCACGAAGCACGAGTAGATGATGTAGAACTACATGTCATGTCTGCATTGGGATTCAATGATGCCGCATCTGCAAAGAAATGGAATTTTCCATTATCGATTGTCTCCGGGTCATAAAATGTGTAACCAAAGTCATGACAGAATGGATTGCCAACTTTAAACGAAAAATAGGCCAAACTTGCTCTGGTTCCATGTTCAGTCACTCGAAAATGAATCCATCCGTTCGTGTCGCCAGAAATCGTTGCTTGATAGTCACCATCTTCTAGTGTGGGCCGAGACGGCTCAGGCGTCGGTATGGGAGTAGGCGTCTCTGTAGGTCTCGGTGTCTTGGTGGGCGTGTTAGTGCTTGTTGCCGTAGGGGTAGCTGTTGGCTGCTTAGACACCAAAGCTAGGTACACAAAACTTGTTTGTGGAGTATTGGTCGGTGCATCGGTAGGTAGGGCCGTGGGGACAAACGTAGGAGTAGTGGCAGGTATGGCCGTAGGGGTAGAGCCATCTGGACATACGATCTCACCGTCCAGAATGGTTAGGTTATCAAAGGCCATCTTTACATTTTGATTGGCAAAGGCGTAATTGTGGCTCCATGCGCTAACGCCAAAATGTAAATCTGCCGGTGTTACCTGAATAGCGTCCAGGGAAATCCAATTCGCTCCATCCATATAGTAACCAGTCAGTAGGGTACCGGCCCTTTTTATTCTCAAATTTCCAGATAGCTGCTGTGTTTCGGTGATTCCATCCCCATAGAAATAAACTTCTCTTGGTTCTCCTAAGAAATCCATATTACCAAAACTCACGCGCGAGACGTTGTAGTCTCGCGGTGGTTCGGAATTGCTATCAAGGCTTAAGCCAACACGTACACCGTTACTGGCTGGCCAGTCGATTAATGAGTAATCCACCTGCAAGTCGAAGTCACCTCTTAGCAGGCAAATACTGAGATAACCAGCGCCAAAAAAGCTTTGTGCTGGCGCATCTTCTGAATTTGCGGGCAGCGTAATTGCTAGCCTGCCTTGTTCTTCTGAAATGATTGGCCCATCGCCTACTACAGAAGTTAACCACTTGGTAGGGTCGGTGAGATTATCATTGAAATCATCAAAGACTATGGAAAGCAAAGAAGATGAAAACCCTACAAGTGACCAGGTTAAAATAAGTGAAAAAATGAACAGAATTATGGTTAAATTTTTTTGCATGCCACTACTGGCCTAATGGAACAATAAAATATAGTTTTGGGTTTCGTATTGGTTGGACGGAATAGCGTTTAATGACTTCTATCTCACCCTTAGAACTTACTCATACACTAGCCACTGCGCAACCCCGCCATGATGACTACACGCGCCTCGGCCAGTGGCGCCAGAGGTGGCGCCATCTGCACAGATCGCCCCGTAGCGTTGCCCTTTAAGTGGGTTTTCTGTTGGTGCTGGCTGCGGTGTGGGAGGTGGAATCGGCGTAGCTGTAGCGGTTGGTGTAGGGTTATCTATCTGCTGGGTTGTCGGCGCCTGTGCTTCATTGCCGGATTGCGTATTTGAATCAATCGCCAGGAAGGCAGCGATCCAAGCTTGGTCTACTAATTGATACCAAGTGCTATCGGTATTTTTGCCAATAACCACCAGCACTTGCCCTGCATTTGCATGGCCAACAATCGGGAAAGTAGTGTCAGGCCCAGCGCGTAGATTGGCGTCATAGCTAACCACAACCGAGGTAGGTACCATGACCGGTTGTTGGCTAGCTTGTGCTGATGGGGTTGCGATGGGGGTGGCGGCTGGGATATCCGCTATCCCATCGACCAGGAAGGCGGCGATCCATTGCCCATTATCAAGGTGATACCACTCGCCTGTATCATCTTTGCCAACAACAGTAACGATTGTCCCTTGCCCGGCGGCGCCGGCGATGGCGTAGCTGGTGCTAGGACCAACCCGCAGATTGGCGTTATCGTTGACGGTGCCAGTAGTGACGGCTTGACCGAAGGCGACTAAGGAAAAGAACAGAGAAGCAAGCAGAGCGGTGATGAGAATAACGGAGCATTGCTTTGCATACTTACGACAGCATTGCATAGTAACTCCTTTTAAATTTAGATGGAACAGAAAGATCCTCTACCTACTGAGTCGCTGCGAGAAGCCCTTACAGATTGCCCACGCAGGTTACTCTCAATTAGGTTAGGCCCAACCGTGTAAGATCACATCGGTCAACACCCGTTCAATGAGTATAAATTAACGGCGTTCAAAGCGAACCCATTTTTCACTTTGATTTACAGTCTCGACCTTTCAGCCTGCTACAAGCCATGACTGTGCGTAAGGATGGTTATCAACAGATGATGGATTTGACCACCATGCAGAATGGTTATAAGCACTATATGGCAACTTGAAGCCTAAGATATTCTCGATTTGGCTGAAAGCCAAAGTGTTTTCTGTGATTCTCAGGGGAGTATCTGCCAGAAAATCACCCAATGGGGCATATTTACTCATGAAGAGGTCCCTTTCAGTCTCGCCAGCGAAACATACAAAGAGTGAAATTTGCGTCCGTCAGGGAAGAGTGGATAATCCCAGCCTCGCTTTGGAAGTTGATATCGTTAAGATGCTGATTGGAGAGAAGGCGACCTTCAATTTGAGTCAATTGACCGTCTCGAATATTTCTCGATAATTGTCCCGCTAGATATTGTGTCAAACTATTTCGTTGTCCTGTACCAACCCCGCCAATAGGGAAACCTAATCGTGTAGCGTCATCAGGATGACGCTTAGCAAACTCAATTGCGATTTGATAGGTTGTAAGAAATGGATGCCCCAAATGATGTCCAGGTGTAGCATCAGGAAGGTCACGCAAAATTTGAGTAACTTTATCTTCGATACTGAGTTCTTGCCAAAGACTCATGCTCATATTATTCACCCTTTATTAACATTTGCTGCCTTAAGCCTCGCCTGTTGTCGTATAACTTTTTGATGTTCATAACAATAGATTTTTCCACCAAAGACCGCTGGGTGGCTCAGACAGTAACTTTGTACCTGAGGTGAAACCATTGTCCCGCATTCCTCACAAAGCACCGCTGGGACCGATTGTGCCCTATCCGCTAAACTAAATGCACCACTCTGAAGTGTAGAAATGATTGCAGGCTCTTCATTGCTCACTGCGTTCTGCTTTACAGAAAGCAAAGTCTTGACCAAATCATCTCGGTCCCACAACTCCACGTCATTCGCTTTAGCCAATTTCTTGGCCTGTTGCGTATAGGCATGGTTCGTAATGACCATTGCCTTCTGACAGTGATAATAGCTTTTAGCAGCAACGACTTCTTGGATAGCTTTGAGCCCAACGTTTCGATTGTACCGTTTGGCTTGGACTACGGTTTGTACCCCAGCCTTTTGGATAATTAAGTCGGCACCGTAATCACCTTGATAGACCGTTCGCTTGACGGTATAGCCGAGTTTACGGAATAAACCTTCTAGATATTTTTCAAAATCCAAGCCATCTAGGTTATCTAGTTCTATAATGCCTGAGCGGGAGAGGGGGTAAGCTTTATAGAACTTCCACGCAAGTTTTATACCGACCCAGATAGCTGCCAGTAACCAGATGGGCCACATGACGCGGAGTACGATGAATAGACCGGACAGCATATCGACAAGGAGTTTGAATGCATCCATTGTGTAGTCTATACCTTAAGGATTGGAAACATGCCAGATAAGGTGGTTAAATTACGAGTAGCGGTGTAGGCTTGATTAGCAAAGAGTATAGCAGGATGTTCAGATAGTTTAGTATAGGTCAATTGGGCTATCTTGCTTCTAATCCAATCAACATTACTTTCTATAGGGTGCTTAGCGTCTCATGAGTCATTTGTAAGACAGAGGTAAAGGCTAGACTTGACGTAGACCCAATCACCGACTATACTTAACTTAAGCTTTCCTTTACGCCTTCGTAACTATCTGCCCTACCTCATACCTATTACAAGGCCATTGTACAAACCCTTATAAACAATAGGTCGGCAAACTCATGGGTCCAGAACAAAAGGCACGCAAGCACATTGATGACCTGCTTACCGCCGCAGTTTGGCATATCCAGGATTATAGCCTATTGAACTTACGCGCTATCCCTTGGCTAGCGGTGCGCGAGTATCCCCTGAAGACGGGCTTTGCCGACTACCTACTGTTCGTCAACCGCAAAGTCGTGGGCCCCAGCCGGACTCTGCGATTATCGAGGCTTTGGAATTCTACCGGCAGTACCAACGGTAAGGGTACCCGCAAGATTGGCCCGCGTATAGCCTTGTCTGTATCATTGTTGCTCATCTTATTCTCCCTTTTCTCATAGTTTACAGGATTTATCTGACCATCCACTAAACGGGGAGAGCATTAGAGTGTATAATACGCTATGTAACTGGATTGCCTTCGATGAAGTAAAATTTCCAAGAAGTTAGATGCACGTATGCCATCAGGATAAAGAAAAGGAAAGAACTTGAAGATGTTATTTAACGAAATAATTGAAAAATATCGCAAGCTCTCTTTTTCCGAACGTGACAAAGGCGACCGCTTTGAACGATTAATGCAGTGTTATCTGCAAACAGACCCCAAATATGCTTTTCGTTTCAATAAGGTTTGGCTATGGAATGAGTTCCCCGGCAAATTAGACTTAGGTGGTAATGATACAGGAATTGATTTAGTTGCTTTGACCAATGAAGGTGACTATTGGGCAATTCAGTGCAAATGCTTTCAAGAAGATGCGTTCATTGATAAACCTGCCGTTGACAGTTTTCTTTCCACATCAAGCAGGGAGTTCAAAAATGAGAACTTGCAAACCACTCGTTTTGCTCACCGCCTTTGGATTTCCACAACCAATAAATGGGGAGCAAATGCCACTGAAGCTATAAAGAACCAAAACCCACCAGTAACCAGAATTAATCTCTATGATTTGATTGAAGCTCCTGTTGATTGGGAAAAATTGGATAGTGGCATTCATGGTGAAGCATCACGCACACCTAAAAAGACGCTTCGCCCACATCAAAAGGATGCCCTTGAAAAGACGCACGTGCATTTCAAAACCGGTAACCGTGGCAAGCTTATTATGGCTTGTGGAACAGGTAAAACCTTCAATTCTCTTCGTATTGCCGAAAATGAAACAGATGGCAAAGGTTTGATTTTATTCCTGGTGCCTAGCATTGCGCTGTTGGGACAGACACTTCAAGAATGGAGTGCAGATGCTAACGAACCCATCAACGCCATTTGCATTTGCTCGGACCCTGATATTTCTAGAAAGAGAAGCAAAAATGAAGATGCAGACACCTTTAGCGTAGTAGATTTGGCGTTGCCTGCATCTACCGATACCAGCAATATCCTGCATCAATTTCAGCAAATAAAAGCCAAAAATTTACCAGGCATGACGGTTGTATTCTCCACCTATCAATCTATTGATGTGATTGCTCGTGCCCAGCGTGTGTTGATGAAAAACGGCTTCACAGAATTTGACCTGATTATCTGTGACGAAGCCCACCGGACTACAGGCGTAACCTTGGCTGATGAAGATGAATCTGCTTTTACCAAAGTGCATGATAGCAATTTCATCCAAGCTAAAAAGCGGTTATATATGACTGCTACCCCACGTTTATACAGTGATGACATCAAAAGCAAAGCGGCGCAAGCTGAAGCATTATTGTGTTCTATGGACGATGCCGCTCTATATGGACAGGAAATTTATCGCATCGGTTTTGGTGAAGCAGTAGAGCGGGATTTACTTGCCGATTACAAAGTCTTGATTCTCACACTCAACGACAAAGATGTTCCCCCTGCCGTGCAACGGATGATTGCCGACAGAGAAACAGAAATCAATACCGATGACGCTTCTAAACTGATTGGCTGCATCAATGCCCTCTCCAAACAATTTTTGGGTGATGATGGTAAAACCAAAGAATCCGACCCTGCTCCCATGCGCCGGGCAGTTGCTTTTTGCCAAAGTATAGCTGTATCAAAAAAGATTACGGCTACTTACAATACCGCAACAGAGGCTTATCTTAGTTCCTTACCTTCTGAAAAGAAGGAACAAATGGTTTCCATAGCATCCAAGCACATGGATGGTACTATGTCTGCGCCGCAAAGAGATGAAATGCTAGGTTGGCTAAAAGAACCCACCGATAATAACGAATGTCGTATTCTGACCAATGTCCGCGTTTTAAGCGAAGGCGTGGACGTTCCTTCTTTGGATGCCGTATTGTTTTTATCGGCTAAAAATTCTCAGGTGGATGTGGTGCAGTCTGTTGGTCGGGTGATGCGTAAATCACCGAATAAAAAATACGGTTATATCATCATTCCTGTAGTCGTACCTTCGGATGTGGAAGCCGACAAAGCCCTTGATGATAACGAACGCTACAAAGTGGTGTGGACGGTACTCAATGCCCTTCGTGCTCATGACGATCGCTTTAATGCCACGGTTAATAAAATCGAACTCAACAAAAATCGTCCGACTCAAATTTTGGTTGGAAGGCCCGGAGTCACTTTCGATGAGCATGGCAATCCCAAAATGGCTGATGATAGTGACACCTACGAAACCAATAAAGACATTGGCCGCCAGATGGCCTTGCAGTTTGAGGAATTGCAATCGGTGATTTTCGCCCGCATGGTACAAAAAGTAGGTGACCGCAGGTATTGGGAACAATGGGCCAAAGATGTGGCCATTATTGCCAATCGGCAAATTGAACGCATTAAATTCTTAATTTCCGAAAAACAAGACCAAAGAGCCGCTTTCGACAATTTTCTGGCCGGATTGCAGAACAACATCAATCCAAGCATTAGCGAAAGCCAAGCAGTGGAAATGCTGGCCCAGCACATCATCACCAAGCCCATTTTTGAAGCTTTATTTGAAGGATATTCCTTTGTAAAAAGCAATGCTGTTTCTACGGCCATGCAAAGCATGTTGGATGCTTTAGAAGGTGAAACCTTGGCGGAAGAATCGGAAACATTGCAACGCTTTTATGAATCGGTGAAAAAGCGAACGGCAAAAATTGATAATGCCGAAGGCAAGCAACGCATCATCATTGAACTGTACGACAAATTCTTTAAAACTGCTTTCCCGAAAATGGTGGAGCAGTTAGGCATTGTTTACACGCCTGTCGAGGTGGTGGACTTTATCATTCATTCTATCGACGATATCCTTCGCCAAGAATTTGCCCGTAGTATTTCTGATGAAAATATCCATATTCTTGACCCTTTTACGGGAACGGGAACGTTTATGACCCGGCTGCTGCAAAGCAAATTGATTGCCGGAAAAGACCTTGCGCGTAAATACCAACACGAACTGCATGCCAATGAACTTATATTGCTCGCCTATTACATAGCTGCTGTCAACATAGAGAATGCGTACCATGACCGATTAGACGAAAAGAGCGCATACGAACCCTTTGAAGGCATTGTACTCACCGATACCTTCCAGCTGGGTGAAACTGACGCAAGCGAAAAGCTTTATTCTGAAATGTTTTCGCAGAACTCGGCAAGGGTAGCCAGGCAAAAGAAAGCCCCTTTACGGGTGATTATGGGCAATCCGCCTTATTCGGTAGGCCAACGGTCTGCTAATGACAATGCACAGAACCAGAAATACGAGAAGTTGGATGCCAAGATAGCCAACACATATGCCAAAGCGTCTTCAGCAGGCCTGAATAAGTCTTTGTATGATGCGTACGTAAAAGCTTTTCGTTGGAGCACTGACCGCCTAGACCCTAAGCATGGCGGTGTGATTGCTTTTGTCTCTAACGGAGCCTGGTTAGATAGCAACAGTACAGACGGATTCCGCAAAGTGTTGGAAAAAGAATTTTCTAGTATTTGGATATTCAATCTTCGGGGTAATCAACGTACCAGTGGTGAATTGAGCCGAAAAGAAGGCGGCAAAATATTCGGCTCAGGTTCACGCACACCTATTGCCATTACACTCTTGGTAAAGAATCCTAGAATTAAAAACGAAAAAGCGACCATCCATTATCATGATATTGGCGATTATCTGAGTCAGAAAGAAAAATTGGCTATCATAAGAAAATTCACATCTATTGCCAGCCCGGAAATGAAGTGGGAAACTTTGCAGCCGAATGAACACGGAGATTGGCTCAATCAACGGAATAACATTTTTGATACCTTTATTCCTATAGCACCGGAAAAAAAGTTTGAACCTAAAAGTCAATCGTTTTTTGTAACATATGGTGTTGGGGTTAATACAGCTCGTGATGCATGGACATACAACTTCTCCATCAGGGCGATTGAGCAAAATATGAAGCGAACCATTGAATTCTATAATGAGCAACAGAAAGGGTACAAAGAAGCAAGAAGCAAAACCCCCAAACTTATAATAGAAAATTTTATGGATGCCGATCCAAAGAAAATAAGCTGGACTGTGAACCTAAAGAAGGACTTAGAACATGGTAATGAACACAAGTATCAAAAAGATGAAATCATCACAGGGCTTTATCGCCCTTACACAAAACAACATCTTTATTTTGATAAGCCTTTTATTGAGCGTCCGGGACTAAGTCCAAGGTTCTTTCCTTCCCCTTTTACCAGCAATATAGTTATATGTGTTTCGCCTAGCGCAAATGATGGTTTATCCCTTTTAATTGCCGATACTATTGCTAATTTTCACTTCAATGGAGATACTCAATGCTTTCCACTCTACTATTATGAAGAACGAACCAAGCAGAGTCCCACTCTGTTTGATATCAAAGAAGAAAATGAACACATCTGTAGGGATGGGATTTCGGATTTCATTCTCGAGAGAGCCAAGAAAGTTTACGGCAATAACCTTAGCAAAGAAGATATTTTCTACTATGTCTATGGCATATTACACAGTCCCGCTTACCGCACTGCATTTGCCAATGATTTAAAGAAAATGCTACCCCGTATCCCTTTGATGGATGATGTGCGGGATTTTTGGAAGTTTAGCAAAGCAGGCCGCCAATTGGCGGAATTGCATCTCAATTATGAAACTGTACCACCTTATGAAGGGCTGCAGGTAAGTGAAACAGATAGTGGCTTCTACAAGGTAGAAAAGATGCGTTTCCCCAAGAAAGGGCAACAGGATAGCATTATTTTCAACAGCAAGATTGTAGTTTCCAACATTCCAGCAAAAGCTTATGAGTATGTAGTTAACGGTAAATCTGCTATCGAGTGGCTCATGGAGCGTTATCAAATCAGCATCGACAAAGACAGCGGCATAAGGAATGACCCCAATGATTGGGCGGAAGAAGTTGGTAATCCAAGATATATTTTGGATTTGCTGTTAAGCATTATCAATGTGAGTGTGCAGACAGTAGAGCTTGTAGCAGGGTTGCCACAAGTTGAATTTCACTGAAAACTACACACATATCATCTGTAGGACGCGCCATTGAATGCCACAACATGCCCTTGCTAGATTTATCTGTGATACAACCCTGCCGGTCTTATGCGTTTGCCAATGAAAAGAAAAACACCCGTAGGAAGTACATCCCGTGCGTGTTGAAGTAGGCGTTTTTGCCTAACTATATTACATCGTTGTCAGCACCCTCAATCCTTCGCGCCATCCTTATATCGCCAGGTGCAGTATACTAGACTTGTTCGGCTTGGCGTGGGTGTAGCGGCTGTCAGGGTCAGCGAGCTATTGTCCAGTGGTAATATGCAGAGGTCAATGTGTATAAGCTTCGGCTTGATGACCGTCTAGCTAGAGCGAAGGAAATGGGCGGCACGTGGGATTATCCGACCAAGCTGGCAAGCCAGAGCCTTGCGAAGAAGGCAGGACGACCGACTAAATGATGAAAAGAGCCGCTAACACATTGCCGGTAGCTCTCTTTAAGATAGTGGATACCTTATTTATAAGCCTATACAGCAAAAAGATACACGTTGGTGAAGTTAGGCCACCAAACTACTCTACTTAACTCTTATTGCTATTTGATTGCCGACAAAATTATTTGCAACCCATATTTCTTTAATAGGGCTTGCAGCAACAGCATCTCTGATAAAAGGAATTTCCTCATCTTCTATAGGCCAGCCTGTGGAATCCACGAGCAGAATAACATGGTCGTACTTTCCCTCTTTTAGTTTTACGGCTCCTAAGACTTTTTGCACTGAATCGAGTTCGCCTTCTAGTTCTCCTGAGGCCCACGAAAAAGAAATCTGAACACCTGTTCTTTTGCCTACATGTGGTTCGATATGAATATCTGAAAGATGGCCTTTCAGTGGCAACAAAGTGAGTTCGTCAAAATTTTCTTCATAGGCAAGATAGGGCAGTTCACCCAAACAACAGATATAAATAAAATCTTCTAAATCTTGAGCCAACTTTTCGATTTGTTGTTTTTTAGGCGACTTTGGGAAATTCAAGTAAATACGTACTGAAGGCGCTCCTCTTGCCTGAAAGATAGCTTGCAACTGGTCTACAACCTTTTTTGCTCGGGCTGGTCTTGCATAAGATTTATCTTTATTAGCTACATCTCCTCTTACTAGCTGTACTCCTAATACCTTGCCTTGGTCGAATAGCCTAAAATCGTAAGGCTCTTCTGGGGAAAGACTTTTTTCGTTCTCCCATCTGTAATTAGTTTTGTTTTTGTGGTTATACCCAGTCGCAAAGCTAGTAGCAAGCATCTCTTTTTCTTCGTCTGTAGGTTCTGCCATTGTTGATTTTGGTTAACTCTTGAGGTAATGGGTTAGATTGCCAAATGCAGTGCGCTTGATTCATTCGGCTTGGCGTGTGTATACCGGCTTGTCACTGCTAACGAGCTATGGCCCAGTGTGTCACGAACCAACGTAATGTTAGCACCTCGGTCAAGCGCATGGCTTGCGTGCGAGTGTCGCAACCAGTGGGCGGATACATTACCAGAGATGCCGGCACGAACAGCGGCACCTTTTACGATCCGGTGTACTTGCGTTTCATCCAATCGGCCACCCTTTTGAGACACGAACACAGGGTCGCTACTGTCGCAAAGCACGGGGCGCAATGCCTGCAATGCTTGCCAAGTTGCCTTACTCAGTTTCACCGCTCGTGTTTTTCCACCTTTGCCAAATAGCGTTACCTGGCCACTGTTGCCATTTGGTTGAATATCACCCCAGGTTAACCCGCAAACCTCACTGATACGACCAGCAGAAGTGTACAGCACACGCAATAGGACATTATTACGCTGTTTGTCTGTCTTGTAAATCATTGACAAAACCTCTTCCTCTGTCAGGATACGAGCGGCTAATTCGTCTTTTGCCTTTGGTGCTTCAATCATTACGGCAGGATCGACGCGGATGTAACCGATTTTGTGAGCAAAGGTGAATAAAGCCTTGATAGCGGAGATTGTAACCTTGCGTGTATTCTCGGATCCGACCAGGCCCACCGACCAAGCCGCCAACATGCTGTAATTGACTTCTTGCAGGCTTATACCAACAGCAGCAGTGAAAGTAGCATAGCACCGCCGGTATTGCTTCTTAGTGGCTGGGCTATTCTTCTTGGCTATCCACATAGCGACCAACATAGCATCATTGGTGCCACGGTCTACCAAACTGTAATCGCCAGCGTTGCTATTCACTGCCATAATTTCGGTTGTCATCGGTCGAAGCTCCGTATTGATAAATGCAAGATAACGCTTCTTATCTTGCATTATTATAGCACTGAAACCATACTTGTCAATATCTAAATACCACTTTTAGTAAGAATTAAGTATTGACAAATGAATAGATAGAATTTATACTTAGTGGCAGTTAAGTCTTTATACGCTTTAATTGTACTTAGGATATGGAAGCCATGAGCGAACGTGTAACACTGGTTTTAGAGGATGGAATAGGCGATTTGTTATCGCAACTTGCAGGCGGTGAACGCAAGCGGGGGCAATGGCTTACTGATATGGTACGTGGAATGCATGAAAACAATAAGCTGGCAGCGGCCAACGATTTTGAGACGTTTAAGCTTGGCTTTGCTGGTCTTATTGGTCAAGTAAAAATGCTAGAAGGTCGATTGCTTAGGGTTGAAAACGAATTGTCGGCTATGATTGCCACCAGCAAATAGAACCTGTTTGACGCAACCGGCTATTACGGGTTACACTGTACCTTAACAAAATAAATGCCTACGCAGTGTTGCAACCACCACGTAGGCAAGCCGATGGGTAAAGCATCGGTGATAGTTGATTCTATCACGAACTTTACACCCATCGGTAAAACGCCGGTGGGTTTTTATTTGCCGGTGGAATTGCAAACCTCATGGTTTGCTCTATAGAAATGGTTTGAAGCGATGTGAATGGGCGAGTAGGCGGGTGCCCTCTGGGCGCGGTTAGAGCGCACGGTTCACATCCGTGAGGTCGAAGGTTCGATCCCTTTCTCGCCCACCTGATAATAGATTAGCCCTGGTATTACTCCTGAAGCGGAGTGGTGCCGGGGCTTTTTTATTTTTCCATTCACCACCGCAGACCTCATGTTTGTTATGAAAACCTCAAAAGCTATCCAAGGCCATTGGCTTGAGAAAAAGTTGAGTTTTAGCCCACTTACCACAACGGGTTATGAGGTCAGCTTTAAGTGGCTTGTTGAATTTCTAAATGACGCCGAGCTAAATACTATCACCAGCAGCGACATTGGTCGCGTTGACGCCGCATCCAATCAACGCGTGGCCAAGTGTCCACAATCTGGACACAAGAACGCCTTGATCTGGACAGCGCACGCAGGCTATTGTAATCTAAAATGGATAAATTATCCGGTCACTTATTGTTACGCAAAGCGCAGCGCCTATCTCATGCGCTATGCCTTTGGGACCAGTAACTCCCTATGACGCCATCGTTGCGATTCCTTGAAGTCGGCTGGCGCTTTATCTACCACGCGAAAGGAGAACAAACTATGTCTTACCGCACCGATCTGCCGCAACTGGGTGGCGCACTTTTTCTAACCGACGGTGGACTTGAAACGACCCTGATCTTCCACGAAGGCTGGAGTTTGCCTGACTTTGCCGCCTTTCACTTGTTGCAGGAACCGGGTGGTGAAGCTGTGCTCCGCCACTATTTTCTTACCTACGCCGACATTGCCCGCCGTTTCAAAGCAGGCTTGATCCTCGAAAGCGTCACTTGGCGCGCCAGTGCGGATTGGGGAACAAGGCTGGGTTATAGCCAAGCGGCGCTGACGGAGGCCAATCGGAAAGCCATTCAGTTGCTGGAAGGCGTGCGCCGGGAGGTCGAAAACGCTCAGACCAAGGTGGTGATCAGTGGCTGTGTTGGGCCGCGCGGGGATGGTTATATTCCAACCCATGTGATGTCCGCACAAGCGGCAAAGGCGTATCATGCCGAGCAGATCGAGACTTTTGCCGAGACGGCCGCCGATATGGTCTGCGCCATCACGCTGAACTATGCCGAGGAGGCAATCGGTATCGCGCGCGCCGCAGAACAGGCGAGGATGCCAGTAGCGATCTCCTTTACGGTAGAAACGAATGGCCGATTGCCCACGGGCCAGAGCTTGAAGGCGGCAATCGAGCAAGTCGATGAAGCGACCGCCGGCTATCCCGCCTATTACATGATCAACTGCGCGCACCCCAGCCACTTTGACCACGTGTTGGCAACAAATGAATCCTTTGTCCAGCGCATTCAAGGGCTACGCGCCAACGCCTCACGGATGAGTCACGCCGAGTTGAACGAAGCGCCGGAACTGGATGCTGGCGATCCGGTTGAGCTTGGTCGTGACTATGCCCAGTTAAAGCAGCGTCTGACACGGCTCAATGTGATCGGCGGCTGTTGCGGCACCGATCATCGACACATTGAACAGATGGCCCAAGCCTGTGCGCCGCTCTTTTGAACTCGGCGATCGCTGTTTTCATCAATCATCGGATTCGCCTAGCCAACCAGTGTACAAAAAGGAAAAATAGATGTTTACCAACCGCATTCGCTACTTGTGCACGAGCTTCATCCTGCTCATTGTGCTGCTGACTGGCTGCTAGCCCATTCAACCTTCGACGCAGAATACAGCAGCGCCAGCGACTGCCGCCGGTGTGACGCCATTGCTAGGCAACCTGGGCGACCATACCCACCCGATCAGCACCAAGTCGGCACTGGCGCAGAAATATTTCAATAAAGGCTTGATCCTGACCTATGGCTTTAACCATGCCGAGGCGATTCGCTCATACAAAGATGCGATCCAACTCGATCCTAACTGCGCCATGTGCTATTGGGGTATTGCCTACGCATTGGGTCCTAACATCAATGCCCCCATGGACCCGGCAGTTGTGCCGCAAGCCTGAGAGGCCCTGCAAAAGGCGCTAGACTGGCGCCGCAAGCCAGCGCAGAGGAACAGGCTTACATCTAGGCACTGAGCAAACGATACAGCAGTGACCCTAACGCCGCGCCCAGTGGGCACCCGGCTGCGCTCGACTTCATGAACCATATGCGTTCAACTCTACTCCGAATATCGGACATTCAGGTGATCGCTGACGAAATGTTTGCCGTGGAAATCGTGTCGCTGCACGCTTGACAATGACAGGCACCGAAAAAGCGACAAACAAGCCGATCAAGTTGACACTACTCAGCATTGCCCACTTCTCGCAAGGCAAGTTTGTTGAAGAATGGTCTTCTGCTTCGCCAGTTTGACAAATGCCAGGCTAATACCGTCAAAGACCTTAGGGTGAAAGATGCACTTGTTGTTGCGAACGGTGGCATTTCTAATGCCATTCATTCTGCTCAAATTGCCTCCAGGAGTATGGTCATCAACTCTTCCACAGGGGCATTTTGCCCGCGGGCGATGGCTGCGGCGAGCATTTCCGTAGGGATCTCGCTTTCGATTTCCGCTTGCAGTTGCGCCGCTTTGTCCCAATAGATCTGCCACGTCGATGAATAGGAGCGCACGCAACTAAGCAGCGTCGCAGCCAGACGGTTGTGGGCAAGCGCATAAGCTGGGTTCACAGCCTTGCGTTCCAACACCAACAGCAAATGCTTGTTTGCAAAATACTCCTGCAGCGTCTCCAACGATGAACGACTGTCCTGCTCAGGCAGCTTGAGGCGTTGGACAAGCGCCTGGGCAACTACGGTTTTTCCCATATCACTGGGGCTACAAGCCGCCAGTTCTACGTATAACAGAAAACTTTACGCTTAAATGTGAACAACACAAAAGGTATTTCCATCGGGGTCAGCGAGCACCACATAATCGGCGTTAGCCTCATAGCGCCACGCCACCCGGGTTGCGCCAAGTTTTAGCAATCGTTCTACTTCTTTTTCCTGATCCTGGGTAAACAAATCGATGTGGTGCCGCTTCGGTTTAGGCGAAGTGACGGCGGCATTCAGGGATAGTTGGATCCCTTCACCTGCGTTCGGAATCAGAATAGCAAAATCGACATCCGGTTCTCGCTGCAATTTGTAATCGAGTGCCTCCCGCCAAAACTCTATCGCTCGCTGAAGGTCGCGCACACCCCAGACGATAGCCCCGATTTTTAACATGGTGTATTCTCCTAAAATCAAGCTGCTTTGTTTTGTTAACAGCTGCCCAATGGCTGCCATTACCGTTCACTTTAGTACTGACTGTTTTATTCTGAAGACGATTTAACAGGCAGCGAGCGTAAGCGGGATTGTAGATTCGCAATATGATTCGGACACCTACGCTGCGCAGTGGAACCAGGGTGATATTCGAGAGTATGGCTCAAAGTTGTAGATAGTGTGAAAGTTGAGGCCATCCCCATAGCTGGCCTGACTCATGACGGGAAAACGGTCTGCATAGAGGGCAAATCTCGCTTGTTGCACCGCGAATGTGGTTGGCAAGTCTGCTAAAAACACAAGCATGTGGCTAGCTTTATGTTGCCCACACGCTTGTGTTTTTTCATTTACTTCGCCCCGCGGCTTTTGAGGATGGCGATTAACGCCGGATGCTGCTCGGCTGATTTAAGGAGTGTATGGTTATGGCCGTGCTTGTTTTTTGCTTTAACTAGCTTGGGATCAGCATCAAGTATTTTTACAACTTCATCTGTCTTGCCCAACACGCAAGCGGCAAAAATATCCATCTCTGCGCCTTGGGCGAGCAGATATTCGATGATTGCGGTATTCTTCATCTGGCAGGCAGCGCCTAAGGCCGTTTCTAGATTGGTCGCAGTGGCCGTCGCATTAAGCAGGTGCGGATGTTGCGCTAACAGATCCTTGACCGTTGGCAGATCCCCATGTGCCGCCCAAACAAACTTTTCAGGCAACGTAAGATGCTCAGGGGGTGGCTTTGGTGTTTTTGTCACTTGGTGTATCTCCTTCCCCGCATGTCCCTTACACCAGCGGGCAAACGGCTTTGTCGTGTCAGCACATCTCGTCGGTTGCCAAGGCGATGGCTTCAAAGATTTGACCTAGGTATAGGCATCCTCACCCAGCCAGCGTGCCAGGCCAGCGAACGCTCGTGTTTGCCCACCTAGTCGCTTAGAGTTGCAGGGCTGCTAAACCATGGATCCCCAGGGTTAGTGAGACTTCGCCGCCGTGATGTAGGTCGTGTTCCAGTACATGGTAGATCACCCAACTGCGCGATACCTGATATACCTGACCGTCCCATTCATCCGGGAAGGTCATCGCACAGTCGGCGGGTGTCCAGCGCTGCAAGCGGGCTTCGATGAAGGCCCAAGTGTCGTCGAGGCCGCGCACCAGTTCTGCGGCGCTGCGCGCTGGCGACTCCCGTTGGCCCCACGACGACATGTACTCATACATCGTTGCGTCGTCATCTTGAAGCGTGCCGCTGAACCACCCTGCCCTAACGGAAATGATGTGCTGCACGATTTGTCCAAGCGGCCACATGTGGGGGGCGGGTTGCAGCAAGATTTGTTCATTCGTCAGCGGGGCAATGCAGTCGCGCAATTTTTCATGATAACCCCGCCAGTTCTCATAGATCACATTCAGTGTCGATGGAGTAGGCTGTTGCATCGGTTTCTCCTTGTCTTTGTTGTTAGAACGGATGTGCTTGATGAGCCATTATATATGTTCGTTGATTGGCTGTCAACCTATTGGATTGTGAGCCTATTGTTCCTGCTCGTCCCAATAATAGAGCCACTAGCACACCACTAGTGGCTCTATTATTTTCGAGTAAAGCTTTATTATGTGTCATTTTTCCATCCGCTGAACCCGGCGGGCTGTTCTCCTCTGCCCGCCGGGTTCAGTCGAGGACAAGCCACCAGTCTACACGCGGTGTCGTTTATGTCTAGCTGAATTCGTTTAGCGGCAAAATGCTGTTGGTTATGGGTATACTAACCAGTAGCTTACCCCTTGGTGATGACTACAGGCACCACTATCCGTGGCATTTGAATGCCAACCATCTCGACAGATGGCGCCGTATCTTTGACCTTTGTGTGGATGCTCGACAAGTGGCGTCGGTACGGGGAAGAACGGCCCAGCCGCAATTGCCGGCAAGTCGTTTGGCAGATCCGGCTGCACAGGAATTGCTGGTAAATCGTTCGGAAGCACAGGCTGTACAGGGATGGCTGGCGCGTCATAAATCAAGGACAGCGCCGAGTTCGCAGTGGGTGGAGTCGGCGTGGGTGCGTAAACAGTTGGGACAAGGGTCGCTTGACCTTGATAACAGAAGGATGAGATTGGCGATCCGCTGGCGTCGGATAGATAGCCACAATCGCCTTGATTATTCCAAATCGCACGAGCAATGCGGAAACTAAAGCCGCACGTCTCGACATGAAGTTCATTCGTATAGACCCGGCAGCTTTGTCCGGGCCATAGCTCGAAATTGGGAAAAATAAAATCCTGCCCAGCGTCACCGGCGTTGAGCTTCCAGCCAGCGACGTTGATGGAGGCCGTACCGATGTTGGCAATATTGACATACTCATCGCTCTCTGCGCGATAGACTGCACCGTCAAAGGCGATCTCTTGGATAATGACGTTAGGCACGCCGATCATCGGCTGGGGCGTTGGTACAACAACGAGGGACGGCGGTGCTGGTGTTGGTGCAAGATACGCAATCGTTGCTTGTGTGTCAAAAGTTTGTACGACTACGGTTGGGGCAATGATAGCCGGTGTAACCGCGATCAAGGATGTCGCGGCTGTTGGCGCAATGGGCATGCGTTCCGTGCGGGGCGCGGCGGGCGTCGGGACTATCCCATGCGTAACGACAACGGGCGCACCTAGGGCGAAGCCACCCGCTTCTGCTTGGGTGCGTAATAATGATTCATACGAAACGGCCAGTGTCGGTGGGGTGGGCTGTATAGGAAAAAGCGTGAAGAGTAGAAAGCTATACAGGGCGATGATAGCGGCCAAAGCGCAGGTGCGAAGCATCCAGAATCTCCAGTGCAAGCGAGGTCGATGCAACGGGGATTGACGCTGGGCAACGAGGCTAACACCGCCACGATTCAGAGAAAATCAGTTCACTAGCTAATCGTGACGAAAATATGAGGGAAAAGAAACGGCTGTATCGATAGATAAGGGTTTATACGCTACCCCCGCCATTCGCCGAGAGCGCCGCCTCGCCAAACACACAAGGAAACGTTTTGCCCGTTGTCCGGTCACGCGTGGCGGCTTCCATGTAGGCGACGCTAAACGCACGCCGCGGCGCGGCGGTGTGGTTCACGCCCGAACGATGTAACAGCAAGTTGTGCAAAAGCACCGCTTCGCCCGCAACGACTTCGAGGTCGATGATGGCATTTTCTTGGGTGTATTTTGCCTGGTCGGCAGCCGAGACAAAATGTTGGGCATTCAACACGCCCAGTTTGTGGCTGCCCGGCGCAATTTGCATACAGCCGTTGGTCACGGTGGCGTCATCGAGCGCGGTCCAGACTGTAATCAGCGGGTTGCGGTCCAGTCCCCAGCCTTCGCCCACGTCCTGGTGCCAGGGCAGCACGGTGCCTTGTTGGGCCGGTTTATTCATAAACATGGCGCGAAAAATCGAGACATCTTCGCCAATGTAGCGGCGACAAACGGCATGAACGAGCGGATGTTGGATATAGGCGAGAAAGAGCGGATCGTCCTCCAGCCCGGTGATGCGGCGATAGGCCAGGGTCGCGCCTTTGTGGCCGGGGCTATCCGGCGGCAGATTCATATATTCGCCGGTGGCGCCGTCCAGTTGGAAGTGCATGGTGGGGTAGGGCAGCTTGCCCAACATAATGTCGTCAATCCGTTGCTGATACGCAGCCAGCGCCGTTGAATCGAGCAGTTGGCCCAGCCGTAGATAGCCCTGCGCCATAAATTGTTCATGCTGCTGTTCGGTAAAACCAGTGAGCGTAGCATCTATCATGATCGATTCTCCTGTTTTTGTTGATGGTGGCCGAAGATCGCGCTGTGTTTATTCATTCACGTCTGCCACTTGTGCAGCGGCAACGGTGAACTGACGTCCGCTTTCGCGTTCGGTAATGATGATCTGTCCCGGTGTCGTTTGTACATCCTGGACCCCTTGAAAATTCTGCGGAATTTCGGTCAGGAAGATCGTAAAGGTTGTTTTCAAGCGTTGCCGCCCGCCGATCCATTGATAGGTCGGCGCACCGGAAAGTCCACTACGCTCGACGCTTTTGCGCAACCCCTCATCCCACGGCGAGGTGCCGAACTCGATCCCACGGGCGATCATTTCGCCGTTGGCGGGCGTATGCTGGTTGCTTTGATTTTCCTGCCAGTCCACAATCCACGGGTTATCGACGGTCGGGAAAAGATAGCCGACCAGCAATGGATAATCGACGTTGTACATGGTGAAATAACTCGTTTGGCGCGTGGCGTCAAGCAGCACAGGGTAGTATGTCGTGGAGGCCGGTGTAGATTGGAAGGGGCGCAAATCAACCTGAGTGCCGTCGGGCTTGACCGCAACCGGCCACAGGATGTCACCCGCCACCGGCAACGCGCGGCCAGCGTTGCGCCGTGGGTCGATAATGCCTTGCGTGCCCGACATGTCCAGCATGGTCTTGCCCGGCATGGCAAACGGTGGCCCAAAGGTGGCGTGCTGATCCCGGTTAAATGGCCGCGCAAAGTCGGCGCGATTCTCGATCCATTCTTCAACATAGACGACGGTTTCGTTCGCCAGGAGGGTAATGGCGCGCTCGACCCGATACTGCGTTTTCACCAGATCAGCGCCATAGTAAAGCGTGACCCGCGTTGCATCGATTGCGGCCGGTTTGACCTCGCGCCATTCCACCGCGACAGATTCGCCATGAAAGGTAAAATCTTGCGCAAGCTCGTCGGGTTCTGGCGGGCCAAAGGTGGGAAAACAAAGTAGATGGCCCATATAGCCAGCGCTTAAGCGGGCGTTCGCCCCTGTGCCGTACAAAGTGGCGTGTTGCGCCGGGTCGTAGGCATAGGGCTCAATCGTGGGGTAGCGCGGCACATAGAAAGGGTTGAGCGTCAATGCTGGATCACCTGCCAGCAAGCGAACGTCCGCCAGGTGACCGCCGCCGCGCAGTGCGCTGATCCGCAGTTTCCCATTCTCCAATGTATAGGCCTGCCGCCCGTGGACAATCTCCGTTCGCATGGAAAGTTCGCTCATCTTGAAGACCTTTCTGGTGGTTAGGAAAGAGCATTACATAGAGCACGCGAAGAAGGCACAGAGCGCACAGAGAATTTTTGAGGACGTATGCTGTCCAAGCTCCCCTCTCCTGAAATGGGCTTTATCATTTCAGGAGAGGGGCCGGGGGTGAGGCTTGTTGTAAAAATTCTCTGCGCGCTCTGTGGCTCCTCCGTGTTCTCTGTGTAATCGCTTTTACCGCACCGGAATCACCGGTAAAATGATATGGGACGGGTATGCGGTTGTATGATAAATGGTCTGGTGGGCTGTCCGCAATTCTGTGTCTGCGCCGAATGGGTGACCCGTGTTTGGGTTGCGGTCGAAACGTGGAAAGTTGGAAGAAGAAATTTCGACGCGCACACAATGCCCCTGCTGGAACACATTGCCGGTTACGCCGAGGTCGATCGTATATTGGTAAATCTGATTGGGTGCCAGCAAGGTTGGTGCGGTCAAGCTTTCGCGCGAGCGGGCGCGGATGATGCCATCACATAAGTTTTTTGCATAGCCCGAAGGGGCGACATCCACGAGTTTGGCCGTCCAATCGGTGTCCAGCCCATCGGTGGCGGCATAAAGCACCACCTGGATGGGTCCTGTGACCTCCAGATCTTCGGCTAAAGGCGCACTGGTATAACACAGCACATCGCCCCGCATCTCCGCGGCGCGCTGGTCATACGGTCCCCACGGCACGATCTGCGGTGAGCAGCAATTGTTGCCGCCGATGGTTTGAACCGGATAAGCAGGATCGTAGACAAAGTGGTCGTTTGGTTCGTGGCCCGGCGTATCGGGGGCCAAAGCGCCATCGCCGCGCAACGTGTTGGCCTGGCCCTGCGAATGAAAATGCCAGCGTTGCCAATCCGTGCGCGCAAGCGGCCATTCGTGTTCATCGCGCCACTGGTTGATGCCCATGATAAACAGGCGCAGCGGCGGCTCGTTGACAATGCCGTTGTCGATGCCTTTCAGCCAATAGTCAAACCAACGTAATTCTAAACTTTCCAGATCCGCCAGCGAATGCGCACCAAAATCAATGTCACCGGTGCGCGTAGAGACGCTCAACGCATGGGGCCAAGGGCCGACAATCAGTTTGCTTTGGCGTGCGGCCGCGGTGCGGCCATGTTGGCGCAAACCGTTAAAGTTGATAAAGGTGTGCTGGGCGTACAGATCATACCAGCCGCCCATGTTAAAGGCGGGAACGGCGATCTCGCCCCAGCGCTTTTCATCGTTGATCGCATCCCAATATTCATCATATTGGGCGTGTTGCACCCAGTCGCGCCAGAAAGGCAATTCGCGGCCAGCCAGTTCGTCCATCACTTCTACGGGCAGCGTACGAAACGCCTCGGTCCAGTTATAAAATTCAATGCTCTGCGCCGTGCGTCCGCTTGTGCGCATCCCCCAAGTCATCAAGACGTTGAGTTGGAAAACACCACCAGGATAGACCAGGCCGCTGTAATAGTCGCAACAGATCACGCGCGGCGTAATGCAAGTCAAATACTGACTGCGATGCGGCGCACTTTGCCATTGTACCGTCCCCACGTACGAGCCGCCCGCCATGCCAACTTTGCCGTTGCTCCACGGCTGGCGACCGATCCACTCTTGGGCGTCGTGTCCATCTTCGCCTTCGCGAAACGGATAATATTCACCGCCCGAATCCCAGCGCCCACGGCAATCTTGGATCACGCAGGCATACCCGGCATTCGCCAAACGACGACCCTTCTCAATCATGGGCGCGGCGTTATTGTCATAGGGGGTGCGGATCAATACCGTAGGGAATTGGCCTTCGCCTCTGGGCAAATATAGATCGGACGAGAGTGTCACGCCGTCGCGCATCGGGGTTGGGACATCAATGCGCATATCGACACTGTAGTTCGGTTGCATGGTTCCTCCCAGGTGGGAAATAGTTAATGTTCAATAGTCAATGATCAATAGTCAATGGCTAATGAAGGGGCTGCACCGGCTTTAGGGTTTTTAACAAATTCAACGGATGGATCGACTGCACCGGACTATGAAGGTTAGAAATTAAATCGGTAAACATTGACCACCCTGGGCTAAAGCGCGCCCAAAGGGCTCCCGGCTAGGAAAACAACGCCCCATAAATGGGCTTGGCTATCGACACGAGCCCCATTTATGGGGCGTTGCTGTTCTAGCACCGTGCCTTTAGGCCGGTGCGGTTTTACCGCATTAAATTTTTAATCTGCATAAGGGCGCGGGTGGGGTATTGCTCACACCTGATGCACAAACAACGGCTTTGCCGCGTCAGGCAATTGCTCATAGACCGCAGGCGGCATGGCTGGCACCTGATTTTCATGTTTGCCCGTGGTTTTAAGCAAATGTTCGCGCGTCGGCGAGCCGGGCCGCAAAACGCTCAGGTCTAGCCACCACGGCGCATAGCGCACGACCACGGCCACGCGCGGGTCGTTGGTCAGATTGGGCGCCGTCGCGTGCCAGAGCCGACTGTCCATCACGAGCACACTGCCTGCCTTGCCTGCCGCGTTTGTCTCGGTTGGATAGGGCGCGAGCGCAGCCCAACTGTTGCTGCCGGTTGGATTGTTGTTCATATGATGACTACCGGAGACCACCAGCGTACCGCCGGTATCGGCGCGAAAATCCGACAACATCCAGATTGTGGTGATGTGCATCGCAACATCGGGATAGGGCGCTGGGATGCAACTGGCGTTGCGTTGGTTGAACGGCCAATCGGCGTGCCAATCACCGCGTGCGTTGCCCGGCTCGTTGATCGTGGCCGTGGTAAACGAAATGCGCACGTGCGGCCCCAAGATAGCTTCGATGATACCCAGCAAACGGCCATCGGCCAGATAAGGCGCAAGCGATTGATCGTAATTGATCACGCCCGAAAGATGGCCGATATGTTGGGGCGCGTTGGGGTTGCGATGGCGAGCCGTGGCCTCGACAACCGCTGTCCGCACGGCCGCCACTTGCGCCGTTGGAATCACATCCTCCACCACACACCAACCGTCCAATTGCATGCGCGTGCGCAAGGTATCCATCGCTTATGCCTTTACTTTCTCGTCATGAATGGGCAATAAACCCGACCGATATTCGCGTTCCCAGAGCGCTACGGCCTGTTCGATAAACTGCTCGGGCGGTGTTTTGATACCATGTTTTTCCGCCAGTTCAGCAATCCATTTTTTGCCATAGGCCACGTGCGTGCGCTCGTCGGCCATGTCATAGGAAATATATTGAATCGAGAGTTGATCGTTGAGTTCTTTATAGGCGGCAATGCTTTCATGGCGATACGGGAAGGCGTGCACTTCGTTGCCCATCGTCAGCATAGCGTACTGCGTCGCTGCATCATACTGGCTGCGCCACGCATAGATAAGCGTGTTCTGCGGCACGGTCGTGTAGTCGATCCCATACTGCGCCATCCATTCGATGCCCAGTTTACAATGGCGTGTCTCGTCATAGAGATGGCGGGCGCTGTCATAGGTGAATTCCCACGGCATCTGCGGCGACAGGTAAATGACCAGCGCCACGGTCTCGGCGGCCAACATCTCCTGGCTGTAATTTTCAAATTCTAGCCGGCGGCGCATGATCACATCCGGATTGGTCAGCACTTTGCCAGCTTCGCGGTTGACCAAGCTAAAGCGAGCGTCGCGGGCCGCTTGGCGCGGGGCCGTAAAGGGCGTCGAAGGGATCGGCAATGCGGGCGCTGGCGTACGTTCGGCTTGGCCGGTAACGCCACCGGCCGCGGCCAACAGATCGGCGATATATTTTTCCCAGGCACCGACCGGATGCGTGGCCAAGGCTTCCTCGGCCCAGCGCAGTTGCTCTTCTTCGTCCACCAAAATGTGTTTAAAGGCATAAAGCGTCGGCGCGTCGGGATTGGCGAAGGTCTGTTGGCTGTGCCAGCGATAGGCCACGGCCAAGGCCGGTTTGATCACACGAAAGAGACCCGCCAACAGATCGCGCTCGTTCGGCGCATGAATCGCCTCGGCCATCAAGTGTTCCAGCGCGGCATCGCCAGGCGGGCGAAAAGCCGGCGTCTGAATCTCGCGCAACCGTTGGTAGAGCTGTTGCACATGCTGGGCATCTTCCCAGAGCAGGCGGCCCATCGCCAATTTGTATTCCATGCGCGCCGTGGCGGGCAGCCAGCCGGCCAAAATGCGCAAGGTTTCGTATTCGATAAACCGATAGCGGTTGAGCAAGCGCTTATTGGTTTCAAAATCGATCTGTTCCTTGGGTGGTATCGTTCGCATAGTATTTGCCTTTACGTCTAAGGAGGGCAAGCGCCGACCCCGGTCGGCGCTTGCCCTACGCATAATTTTTACGCGGGCTCGGCTTGGGCGAGCGGACGCGCCAGTGGCTCCCAATTGAGCAAACGCTTGGCCTTGTTCATATTTAAGATTTTGTTTTCGTAGTCGCCGCTGATCATAAAAGCCTGAAACCCATTGCGATAGGTCAACGCGGCGGCCATGGCGCGCGCCACGTCTTCATCCGCGGTGAGAATGGAGGGAGTACCGGCCACGACTCTTTCCAACCATTGGGCGCGCGCCGTGGGGTGACAAAGCCGCAGCGCGTTGACCGTGATGCCGCGCGTGAGCCAGGCGTTGCGGCCCACTTCCTCGCCCATGCGCTTGGTAAAGCCATAGAGACTACGTCCATCGGGTGGCATCTCCTCATCGAAGAAATAGCGGACCTCGAGCGCACCATCATAGACCGACATGCTGCTGCAATAAACGGCGTGCGGCACACCGGCGCTCTGGGCAGCATCCAGCGCCAGATAGACTCCTTTGACATTCACATCAAACGCCGATTCTTTGCCGTCGACTTCGGTCCAGCGCAAATTGCCCATCGCCATGTAAATTACGGCGTCCATGCCGGTCATGGCGCGGCTAAGCGCCGCATAATCGGCCAAATTGCCTTCGTGATAATCTAATGTCGTATCGGCGGGGGGACGCAGATCAAAAATGCGCAGCGTATGTTGCTGTTTGAGAAACGGGTTCACCAACGTCCCAACGTGGCCAGAGCCACCGATGACGAGCACATTCATGCCAAAGCTCCTGTTAGCTGTCCTTTATCATTTTGATAATCAATCATCTTAATCCGCCAGCTTCAAAATTTCTTCTGCCCGGATCAGATTTACCGTTCGTTGTTCGACCATGCGTTGGACCGCGTTGGCATCTTTAAAGCCAACGCCGGTTAGCCAGCAGGCCACGCGTTCGTGGCCTTGCAAGCGGCCACTGGCTCGATCCGCGCGCACGGCGGCCAACGTAATCGCTGCCGCTGGTTCAACAAAAATTCCCTCTTGATTCGCCAGATCTGCCTGCGCCTGATAGGTCGCCTCGTCTGGTATTGAAAGCGCCCAGCCATTCGACTCGTGCAGCGCCCGCAAAACCAAGTCACCGTCCGGCGGCGCGGTAAGTTGAATGCCTGAAATCGCGCTGGCGCAATTCGGGATCGTCTGCACCGCATGGCCGGCTTGCCACGCCTGGGTGACCGCATCACAGCCAAGCGCTTGCACCGCGACCAGGCGGGGTAAACGCTTGATCCAACCGGCGGCCTGCGCTTCGACAA
>JADMIO012610692.1_pt1 | contig 38156 bp, 38 predicted proteins | sample 8958161 | NCBI WGS metagenome assembly JADMIO01 (sample SAMN16585339, study PRJNA669376) | soil metagenome | isolation source: Crop rotation soil | place: USA: Cullars Rotation, Alabama | collected 2011 | reverse complement strand
CCCCGCCTTTATCGACATCGTCAGCCCCTGCGTGGCCTTCAACAACCATGCCGGCTCGACCAAGGCTTATGATTTCGTGCGCTCCCATAACGAAGCGGTGAACCGGCTGGACATCATGGAGCCGCGCGAAGCCATCAAGGTGGAGTATGCCGCCGGCACCACCGAGGAAGTGGCGCTGCATGACGGCTCGACCCTGAAGCTGGCCAAGCTGGCGGCCGATTACGATCCCTTCGACCGCATCGGGGCGATGAACTATCTGCAGAGCCATGCCGCCCAGGGCGAGCTGGTCACCGGCCTGATCTATATGGACTCCGGCGCCAAGGACATGCACGCCAACCTGAACACGGTGGAGCGGCCGCTGAACGTCCTGTCAGAAAAAGAACTGTGCCCCGGCTCAAAGGGCCTGGACAGCTTCAACGCCGCGCGCCGCTAATTCAGGTGAGCCGCCAGCAGGCTGGCGACATGCACCGCCTGTTTGCCTGCGCCCTGCTCGATCTGATGCCGGCAGGAGGTGCCGTCAGCAACCAGCAACGCATCGCCCGCATTCCGCGCCGCCGGCAATAGCGACAGCTCGCCCATCTTGCGGCTGACGTCTGCGGTCTCAGCCTGATAGCCGAAAGCGCCGGCCATGCCGCAGCAACTGGATTCGATCTTTTCCAGCTTGAGATCGGGGATCAAATTCAGCGTCTGCTCCACCGCGCCCATGGCGCCGAAGGCCTTCTGGTGGCAATGGCCATGCAACAGCACTTTCTGGATCGCAGGCTTGAGCTTCGGCTTGAAGCGGCCGGCCTTGGCCTCGCGAGCGATGAATTCCTCGAACAGGAGCGCATGGGCCGCGGCACGTTTGCTGGCCTCGCCCGGCAGGATGGCCAGCGCTTCGTCGCGGAAAGAGAAGAGACAGCTCGGCTCCAGCCCCACCAGCGGCACGCCGCGGGCGAAGAAAGGCTCCAGGGCGAGCAGGCTGCGCTGCATCTCGGCTTTTGCCGCGGCCACATTGCCGACCGCCAGATAGGTGCGGCCACAGCAGAGCGGCCGCGAAGAGCCGTCTGCCGGTTTGGCCAGATGCACGCGATAGCCGGCGGCCATCAGGGTCCTGATCGCGTCATCCAGGATTTCGCGTTCGAAGGCGGCATTGAAGCTGTCAGCCCACAGCACCACTTCATGCCCGTTCTCCGGACCAAAGCTCAGACCAGGATGGTCGAAACGGTCGCGCCGCCACACCGGCAGATCGCGCGAGGCGGCAAAGCCTAGCAGCTTTTCCGAAAACCACCGCAGCATGCCGATCTTGTTGCGCAGGTTCAGCAGCGGAGCGAATTTCGCCGCCAACGGCGCGTAACGCGGCATGCCCGCGATCATTCGGTCGCGCAGGGAAAACCCACGCTCCTTGGCCCGCGCCGCCAGAACCTCGATCTTCATCCGCGCCATGTCCACGCCGGTAGGGCATTCGCGCTTGCAAGCCTTGCAGGAGACGCACAGCTTCATCGTCTCCAGCATCGCATCGCTGGTGAAGGCGCCTTCACCCAACTGGCCCGACACTGCCAGCCGAAGCGTGTTGGCCCGGCCACGGGTGACATGCTGCTCGTCGCGGGTGGCGCGATAGGAGGGGCACATGGCCCCGCCCTCGGATTTGCGGCAGGCGCCATTGTTGTTGCACTGCTCGGCCGCGCCCTGGAAGCCGCCGATCACACCCGGATAGGCCGACCAGTCCAGCACGGGTTCAAAATCGCGCACCTTATATTCGGGCGGATAGCGGAACAGGCTGCGCTCGTCGAATTTGGGCGACCGCACGATCTTGCCGGGATTCATCACCCCTTGCGGATCGAAACTGTCTTTCACCTCCTCGAAGGCCTTGACCAGCTCGGGCCCGAACATCTCCTGATGGAATTCGCTGCGCACCAGCCCGTCGCCATGCTCGCCGGAATGCGACCCCTTGTACTGGCGCACCATTTCGAAAGCTTCCTCGGCGATGGCGCGCATCGCCTTCACGTCCTTCTCCAGACGCAGGTTCAGCACGGGGCGCACATGCAGGCAGCCCTCGCTGGCATGAGCATACCAGGTGCCCTTGGTGCCATGGCGTTCGAAACATTCCGTCAACCGCGCCGTATATTCCGCCAGATGCGGCAGCGGTACGGCGCAGTCTTCCACGAAGGAGATCGGCTTTCGCTGATCCTTCATGGACATCATGATGTTGAGGCCGGACTTGCGCAGTTCGGTGATCGCCGCCTGCAACTCGGGATCATAGACCTCCACCACCCCACCCCACTTGGCGCCCTCATGGCCGAAATCCAGGCCCAGATCGCCCATCATCTGGTTCAGCTGCGCCATGCGGCGGGCGTTTTCCTCTTGGCCGCTGTCGAATTCCACCAGCAGGATCGCCTGCGGCTTGCCACGCAGCATCGCATCAAGCGTGGAATGGAACATGGGAATTTCCGCCGCCAGGCCCAGCATGGTGTCGTCCACCAGCTCGACCGCGATCGGCTTCAGGGTAACGAGATGCTGGGCCGCGTCCATCGCCGCATGGAAAGAGCCGAAATGGCAGACGCCCAGCGCCCGCCGCCCCAGCACCGGCGAAAGCTGCAAGGTGATGGCGGTGGAGAAGGCCAGGGTGCCTTCCGATCCCACCAGCACATGCGCCAGGTTGATGCGGTTGTTGCGGGGATTGAGGGCATCCAGATTGTAGCCGCCGACCCGGCGATGCACTTTCGGGAAACGGGCTTCCACTTCGCCTGCTTCGCGCGCACCGATGGCGAGCAACTTTTCCGCCAAGGGCCGCTCGGCGGCGCCCACATCGGAAAGGTCCGGCGCCACTTCACCGAAATGCATCGCGCTGCCATCGGCCAGCACGCCATCGATCGCCACCACATTGGCGCGCATGGTGCCATAGCGGATGGAACGGCCGCCGCAACTGTTGTTGGCGGTCATCCCGCCGATGGTGGCGCGCGATGCGGTAGAGACATCGACCGGAAACCACAACCCATGTTTCTTCAGTTGCCGGTTGAGATCATCGAGCACGATACCCGGCTGCACGGTGACCTGTTTCTTTTCCAGGTCCAGACCCAGCACCTGGTTGAGGCTCTTGGAGCAATCGATGATCAGGCCGCTATTGACGGTCTGGCCACACTGGCTGGTGCCCCCGCCGCGCGGGGTCACGGCCAGCCCCTCTTCCCGGGCGATGGCCATGGCGGCCACCGCGCCATCCATGGTGGAAGGCACCACCACGCCGGCCGGCATCATCTGGTAATGGGATGCATCGGTCGCATAGCGGCCGCGCGAAAATGGGTCCAGCAGCACATCGCCCGGGACATGGGCTTTCAGGCGGCGTTCCAGGCCGGGGCGGGTAGCGGTAACCATGGACCAATGCTGTCAGTTTGAGCTAATCGGTGCGGACTTTTTGCCGGTTCCGGGCTAAAAGCAATGCCATAATAATCAAAGGAAGACGCCATGTCGCACGGCCAGCATTTCCTCCAGATCCCCGGCCCCAGCCCCGTTCCCGAGCGCGTGCTGCGCGCCATCGACCGCCAGGTGATCGACCATCGCGGCCCGGAATTCCAGAAGCTGGGCACCGAAGTCCTGGAGGCGATCAAGCCGGTGTTCGGCACCACCCAGCCCGTGATCATCTACCCAGCCTCCGGAACCGGCGCCTGGGAAGCGGCCATCGTCAATACCCTGTCGCCCGGCGATCATGTGCTGATGGCCGAGACCGGCCAGTTCGCCACCCTGTGGCGCAAGCTGGCGGCGCGCTTCGGCATCGAGGTGGACTTCCTTCCGGGCGACTGGCGCCATGGCGTGGATGCGGCCGCCATCGAAGCCAAGCTGGCGGAAGACAAGGCGCACATCATCAAGGCGGTGATGGTGGTGCACAACGAAACCTCCACCGGCTGCCTCTCCGACATCGGCGCCGTGCGCAAGGCGATCGACAACACCCGGCACCCCGCTTTGCTGATGGTGGACACTATCTCTTCGCTGGGCTCCGCGCCGGTGAAGCATGATGCATGGCAGGTGGACGTTACGGTCTCCGGCTCGCAGAAAGGCCTGATGCTGCCGCCGGGTCTGTCGTTCAACGCCGTTTCCGAAAAGGCGCTGGCCGCGTCCAAGACCAACAAGCTGCCCCGGTCCTATTGGGATTGGCAAGAGATGATCAGCTTCAACGCCAAGGGCTTCTTCCCTTATACGCCGGCCACCACCCTGCTTTACGGCCTGAAGGAAGCGCTGGCGATGCTGAACGAGGAAGGACTGGAGAATGTCTTTACCCGTCATCAGCGCCTGGCAGCGGCCTGCCGCGCCGCCGTGCGCGGTTGGGGGCTTGAGATTCTTTGCCAGGATCCTGCGGTTTATTCGCCCATCCTTACCGGTGTGGTCATGCCGGCGGGGCATGACGCCGACGCTTTTCGGAAAGTGGCGCTGGAGAGTTTCAACATCTCCTATGGCGCGGGCCTGGGCAAAGTCGCGGGCAAGGTTTTCCGCATCGGCCATCTGGGCGAGTGCAATGAGCTGACTTTGATGGGCGCGCTTTCCGCCACCGAAATGACGTTCACGCTGATGCAGGTGCCGCACAAGGCCGGCGGCGTGGCCGCCGCCATGGCCAGTTTCACCGAGGAAGGCACGGCGCTGCGTCTTTCCGCCTGAGCCAGGCAAGCGTCTCGTCCGGGCCCGGCCCCATGAAACCGCCTGTTCCCGTGATCGATGCCCACCAGCATTTCTGGGACCTGGAGGAGAACTATCTTCCCTGGCTGCGCGACGAACCGCAGATCCCGTTCCGTTATGGCGATTACAGCGCCCTGAAGCGCAATTATTTGCCGGACGATTACCGCCGAGATCTGGACGGCATCGCCCTGGAAGGGACGGTCTTTGTCGAGACCGAATGGGACCGCCGCGATCCGGTGGGCGAGACCCGCTGGGTGCAAAAATTGGCCGAGACCGCAGGCCTGCCCAGCGTGATGGTTTGTCATGTCGCGCTGGATCGCGATGATGCACCCCAGATCCTGGAGCAACAGTCTGCGTTTCCACGCGTGCGCGGCGTTCGCCACAAGCCCCGTGCGGCGCTGGCGCCCGATGGTATCCAGAAAGATGCCAAGGGCTCGATCGGCGATCCGGCGTGGCGGCGCGGCTTTGCGCTGCTGGCCCGGCACGGCTTGTCCTTTGACCTGCAGACGCCTTGGTGGCACTTGCCGGACGCCGCGGACCTGAATGCGCGCTATCCGGAAATCCCCATCATCCTGAACCATACGGGCCTGCCGCGTGATCGCAGCGACAGCGAACTCAGCGGCTGGCGCGCAGCCATGAAAATCTTCGCGCGCGCACCCAATGTCGCCGTGAAAATCTCTGGCCTGGGCGAAACGGGCTACGCATGGAGCCTTGCGCGTAACGAGCGGGTCATTCTGGACACGATCGAAATCTTCGGTGAGGATCGCTGCATGTTCGCCAGCAACTTTCCGGTGGATGGACTGGCGGGAAGTCTCGGAGCCATCTATTCCGGTTTTGCCCAGGCAACGGAAAAATTGGAACTGACGGTGCAGGTTAAGCTGTTCGCCGCCAATGCGCGGCGCATCTATCGGCTGCCATGAGGAAAAGGAAATGAGCGAGCGGCCACGAATAGGCTTTGTCGGCCTTGGCCTGATGGGCGCGCCGATGGTGCGGCGCCTGGTATCGCGTGGATGGCAGGTGGCGGTGTGGAATCTGGAACCGGAGCGTTATGCCGAGGTCAAAGACGTCACCGTGCTGGACGGCCCTAACCAAGTGCGCGAAGCCAGCGACATCGTCATTTTCTGCGTGCTGAACGGCGATGCGGTGGAGGAATGCTGCTTCGGGCCCAAGGGCCTGGCGCGGGCGAAATCCGGCGCGTCGCTGCTGATCGATTGTTCCACCATCAATCCTGACCGCACCCTGGCTCTGGCGGAGCGGCTGAAAGCCGAAACCGGCATGGGCTGGGTGGATGCCCCCATTTCCGGCGGACCAGCCGCGGCCGGCGAAGGCAATCTGACGATCATGATGGGCGGCACACAGTCGGACATCGCAAAAGCCACCCCGGTGCTGGCGGACCTGGCCACCAACCTCACCCATATCGGCGCACTGGGCGCCGGCCAGACCGCCAAGATCCTCAACCAGGCCATTGTCGGGGTGGGCTATGTGCTGATGGCCGAGGCTTTGGCGTTGGCGGAGGCGGCCGGCATCGACGCGGCCCGCCTGCCACAGGCACTGGCCGGCGGCATGGCCGACAGCACGGTTCTGAAGCGCATCTATCCGCAGCAGCAGGGCCGGGACTATGAGCCGCCGCGCGGTTACGCGCGCCAGCTCGACAAGGACCTGATCAATGTCATGGCTTTCGTGAAGGAGCATGGCCTGGAGCTTCCGCTGATCGCCCGCGCCGCCGCGCGCTATCATGAATTCGCGCACGACAGACCGATGCAAGACAGCGCCGCGGTGGCCCGCCTCTACGAAAAGAACCAAAGCTGAGCGCGGCCGCGCCAGCCGCCAGCGCGCTGGAACGGCGCGTCATGGCCAAGGTGACATGGCGGCTTTTGCCGTTGATGGCGTTGATGTACCTGGTCAACCAGCTCGACCGGGTCAATGTCAGCTTCGCTGCTCTGACCATGAATCGCGACATCGGTCTTGACACACTCGCCTATGCCTGGGGCGCGGGCATATTCTTCATCGCCTATTTCCTCTTCGAAGTCCCCAGCAATCTGGTGATGGAGCGTGTGGGCGCGCGGCGCTGGATCGGCCGCATCATGATCAGCTGGGGCCTGGTTACCGGCGCCACCGCGCTGGTCACGGGGCCTTCCAGTTTTCTGGTTGCGCGCTTTCTTCTGGGGGCGGCAGAAGCCGGCTTCGTGCCGGGGCTGCTGCTCTACATCACCTACTGGTTTCCGACGCGCTACCGGGCCGGCGCGACGGGGGTGCTCTTTTTCTTTGCCCCCATGGGCAATGCGGTGGCCGGCCTGATGTCGGTGCCGCTTCTCTCGCTGAACGGCCTGGGCCTCAAGGGTTGGCAGTGGATGTTCGTCGCCGAAGCTGTGCCGGCGCTGCTGTTGGGACTGTATATTCTCGTCCGACTTTGCGACCGCCCGCGCCATGCGCGCTGGCTCAGTGGGGAAGAAAAGGCATGGCTGGAGGCCCAACTGGAAACCGGCCGTCAACATGACACTCTATGGACCCAAGTCCGCGCCCTCTTTGACCGGCGGGTAGGCCTGCTTTCCGCCATTTATTTCTTCCGCACCATGGCCATGTATGGGGTCAGCCTGTTCCTGCCGCTGATTCTGGCCGGCGCCGGTCTTTCCAACAGCCAGGTCGGCTTTGCCGCCACCATTCCTTTCGCCGCCGCCGGCATCGGCGCGGTGATCTGGGGCTGGCATTCCGACCGCCGCAACGAGCGACACTGGCATACCTTGTCAGCCATGCTGCTGGCGGCCGCCGGTCTTGCCGCCGCACCACTGTTGGGGGCTTCGCTCTGGTCGCTGGCATCGCTTTCGGCTGCAGCCATCGGACTTTATGCACAAGCCGTCTGCTTCTACACGTTGCCACCGATCCTGCTGAAGCCGGGGATCGCGGCAGCCAGCATCGCCGCCATCAACGCCACCGGCAATCTTGGCGGCTTTGTCGGACCCTATCTGGTGGGCGCCACGGTGCACGGCGGCAGTGATTATTCCTCCGGGCTTTATTTGATGGCTGGATCGGCGCTGCTGTCCGCCGTCCTGAGTTTTGTCCTGATGCGTCTGAAATGGGAGCAGGCATGATCCTGGAAACCGCAGTCTTTACCATCCGACCAGAGGAAGCTGACCGATTCCTTGCGGCCTTTGCCGAGGGCCGGCGCTTCATCGAGAGCTCCAAGGGCTTTCACAAGCTAGAACTGCGGCGGGGCATCGAGGAGCCGGGGGCGTTCATTCTGGTCGTGTGGTGGCAGACCCTGGAAGACCACACCGTCGCGTTCAAACAATCCGCCAATTTCAGGCAGTGGCGTGAAACCGTCGGACACTTCTTCGCCGCCCCACCGGTGGTGCACCACTATTCCGAAGGCGTGTAGGTGTCCTCCAGAGTGCGAAAGGTCACGGAGTAACGCAGCTTTTCCATCGGCGCGATACTGTGTTCCCAGACGCGACGTGCTTCGCCGTCCAGCAGATAGCCCGAGCGGGGCGCCACATCGACGGCGCGGCGCTCCCAGCGCTCGTCCTGTTTGCGGCGGAAACGCAGACGGCAGGGCGAACAGAAGGACAGCCCCACCACTTTGCCGAACTGGGCCTTGTCGCGATGCCAGCCGATGCCGGCTCCCGGCGCATATTCGGTCACCAGCGTGTGGGCGAACTCTTCTGCTCCGACACCGCCGAACCGGGCCGCGATTTCGCGCAGTGGTGCCAGAAATTCCGGCGCCGGTTCTGCTTTCCTGAGTTGCGCCCCGCTATAGTCGTAACGCCAGCCGAAAGAGACCACACGCCGGTTGCCGAGATAGCCGTGAAACTCGAAAGGCTTGAACGGCAGACTTTCAAAGCCACGCACGAAGCTCTGCTCTTCGGCCGGCGAGAAAAGACCGGAGACGTAGCGGAAGCCTTCGATCTCCGCTTCGCCAGCGAAAAGCTGCGCCTGCCTCATGCTTTGGCCTTGATCAACGCCGCGACCACCTTGGAGGGCCGCGCCTCGGCCTGAAGCTGATCGAAGGTGCAGCTTTTGGGCGCCTTGTCCGGCCGCCAGCGCAGGAATTTGGTGCCGTGCCGGAAGCGCCCGTCGGTGACATGATCATAGCGCACCTCCGCCACTAGGCTGTTCTTCACCGGCACCCATTCACCGCTGCGCATCGTGGACCAGCGGCTGGGGCCGCCGGGCGCATCGCCGGAAAAGCCTGGACCGCCCTTCAACGATACAAGCTTGCGGGTCAAAGAGGCACGATCGAGCGTGGCAAAGCCGGAGGTGAAGCCGACATGATCCAGCCTGCCCTCGTCGTTGAAAAGGCCCAGCAACAACGACCCCACCTCTCGAGAGCCGGTGGCATAGCGAAAGCCGCCCACCACGCAGTCGGCAGTCTTGAGATTTTTCACTTTGATCATGGCGCGTTCGCCGCAGAGGTAGGGAGCGTCCAGCGGCTTGGCAATGACGCCATCCAGGGCGCCGCGGCCGGCCAGCTTGAGCCAGCTTTTGGCCGTCGCGGCCTTGCGTGTGTAAGGCGACAGACGAAACAGCGAAGCAGCAGGAAACGCCGCGAAAAGCTTTTCCAGCGCCGCGCGGCGCGCAGGCAACAGGGCTTCGGTCAGATTCTTCTTGCCGTCGGCAAGAAGGTCGAACAGCACCAGCAAGGCCGGCGTTTCAGCCGCCAGCTTGCGCCGTCGGCTTTCCGCCGGATGCAGCCGCATCTGCAAGGCATCAAATGAAAGCCTTTCTCCGACCGGTATCACCAGCTCGCCATCGGCGACAAAGCGCTGGGCCGGCAGCGCCTTCAGGCCGGCGACGACCTCCGGGAAAAAGTCGGTCAAGGGCTTGCCCGACTTGGCCATCAGTACGGCGCGCGCTCCGTCCTTGTAGGCCAGGCAGCGGAAGCCATCCCATTTCGGCTCGAACTGCCAACCGCGGCCCTCGGGCAGGGTTTCGGCAATACGCGCCTCCATAGGATGAAGGCGTGAAGGCGACAGGGGAAATGCCATCGGCCCGGGAACTCCAGGCCGCTAAAAAGGTTGCCATTCCACCACTCACTGAGGGCCCCGCATGTCTTATGGCGATTTCCTGCGCGGATTTTTGAAAGACCCGCGCGGCGTCTCCGCGCCCACGCCCTCCAGCCCCGCCTTGGCCGCCGCCATGGCCGAAAAGGTTGATCCCCTGCGCCCCGGCCTGGTGGTGGAACTGGGCGCCGGAACCGGGGTGGTGACGGAAGCCCTGCTGGCGCGTGGCATCAGCGCCGAGCGCCTGCTGGTCATCGAATATGGCGCCTACTTCGTGGATCTGCTTCGCAAACGCTTTCCCGCGGCAACGGTGATCCGGGGCGACGCTTTTGCCTTTGAAAGCTATCTGCCGCCTGACGCGCGCGTCAGCGCCGTGGTATCCGGCGTGCCGCTGCTGAATTTTCCGCTCTGGCGGCGCAAAACGCTGATCGAACGCGCCCTGGCGGCGCAGGATTCAGGCGGGCGCTTCATCCAGCTTTCTTATGGTTGGAACCCGCCAATCGCGCCCGGCCGCAAGGAGCTGTCCCGGACCATCGTATGGCGCAATTTCCCGCCGGCCCATGTCTGGACCTATCGGGCCTTGCCGCAAGAGGTGCGGGCGACCCGCGAGGCGCCGGACACGGAAGCCCTTTCCCGCGCGTCTTAAGTCCGCGCTGCGCGCAACTCGGCGCGGGCCTTTTCCATCTGCGCCTGGAAGGTAGCGTTTTCCATCAGCCGCATCGCCAGGATGGTGCCGAACTGCTGTCCCGCAACGATGTCGCTGCGATAGTGTACGCCGCACACGAGCCGCCGTTCGGCATACTGGGTCGAACGCGCCAGGATCGCCTGCGCTTTGCCCGGCATCAGATCGGCCAGAACAACACCCATCGAGAAAGCCAGGGTGGAGTGACCACTGGGATAGGAATTCAGCTTGGCCGCCTTGCCCGGCTTGACGGGCTCGCAGGTCTTTAAAGATGGATCGGCGCCGTAGGGCCGCAGCCGGTGGAAATAGGCCTTGGCCACTTTGCTGTCGCTGTCTTCCTCCTCAGCCACCATGGTGAGCAGCTTGTTGGTCTCCGGCATGGTGGCGATATCAAAACCGATCACGCCATTGAAAATGTCGGGTGTCTCGTCCTTGGCATCCTTGGCCGCGGCATCCTTCTCCTGGGCGCTGCTGCTGGCGGCAATGGCTCGCAACTCCGCCAGCTCCTTTTGGGTCATCGACGAGTCCTGTGCCGGAGGCGGCGGCAGGAAGTGCGAGGCATCAAACTGCGCCGGCTCCAGCAGGCCGGCCTGGGCAGAGGCTGACCAGAAGAGCGCGAGAACCGAGACTACAGTCGCCGTACGCATGATGTCCTCCTAGAAGTTCGCCGTCAGGCTGACCTGGAAACTGCGCGAGGGCTGGAAGTAATACTGGTCCAGGCTGTTCGGCCGGTTGATGTAATCACCGACGCTTGATGCCGGGGTGGCGCCATTGCCCGCCGTTATGTTCTTGTCGTTGATGCCGACCGAAGCCAGGCTGCGCGAATTGAGCAGATTGTAAACGCCAAGGCTGAGCTCGAGATCGTCCCAGTCCAGGGCACCTTTGAAGTCCATCACGTTATAGGCGCCCAGTTTGTAGAAGGGCGTGTCGGTATTGTCGGAATATTGCTGACCCACGACCTTGTCGATCAGCGACACCTTCCAGATGTCACGCTTGTAGAAAACGCCGCCGGCCGAGGTCCACATCGGCGCCTGTTTCAGCCACTTGCCGCCCGACTTGGACGAATTGAGCGAGCCATTGAGAAAGACGGCCAGGCCTTCCAGATCGCCCTGGAAGGCGTAGGTGCCTTCCGCCTCGATGCCCTTGTAGGTGGCGACACCGGTATTGGTGGCGCAGGTCTCGCCCACCGGGCCGGTGAAAGGCGGTGAGGTGCAGGACTGGAAGGAAATGTTGTTGTTCACCCCGATGTAATAGATGTCGCCATCGAAGGTGAAATTGTCGGCGTAATAGACGGTGCCGAACTGATAGTTGGTGGTGGTCTGCGCCTTGGGGAACACCGCCGTCGGCACCGACTGCTCGAAGGCGCTGATGTCCGGCACATAGATGCCCTGGGCGTACTGGGCATAGACGCTCCAGCTCGGCTGGATCTTGTAGTTGACCATCAGGAACGGCAGGTCGCGGCTGGTGTCGAAGGAGGCGACGACCGGAACTACAGGCTTGGTCTTCTGCTCCAGCGGCGCGTTCACATAATGATGCCACCAGACATATTTGAAGCCCGGCGTGATGGTGAGATCGTCGGTGGGCTTCATCTCCAGTTCGATGAAGGGCTGATACTGGTCCCAGCCGGAATGTTCCGAATATTCGAAGAAGCCGCCCCGGAAGGGGGCCGAGGTGGGCGTCGCGACAACCGTGTTGGGTTTGGAGGTGCTGTTGTACAGACGGGAATCCGCAAAGCTGTTGTCGTGCCAGGGATTGCAGTTGGCGGAAGCGAAGCACTTGGTAGCGTCAAAGTCCGAACGCTCGCGCTGGGAAGAGGAATGCTCCCACCACACGCCGGTGCGCAGCTGGCCCTTCAGCCAGCCGAAATCGTAGTCGCCGGAAAGGCGCAGAATATCGCCCCAGTTGCGATAAGCATTCTGCTTGGTGTAGCCGGGGACATCATTGGGAAAGAAGACGCCTCCCACGATGCTGCCATTGCCTTCGGTGATGCCCTTGGTGATGTCGGCCGCGGTCTGCATCACCGAGGTGGTGCTCAAGGTCTTGTTGACGTAAGCCAGCGAATAGAACGTGTTGTCCAGATGGAGGGTGCTGGTCACGTCGCCCTGCAGGCGCACATAGTCCAGATCCGTCTTCTTGTGGACATGGTTGTAGAAATAGTAAGTGCCCGCCGCCGGATTGGTGGTCTGCAGCGAATAATCCTTGCCATAGGCGACAAGCTGAGCAGCGGTGGCGCCGGAATTGTCTTCCAGTCCCTGAAACAGGCCATTGAAGTTGGCAAAGAAGGTCACGGTCCAGGTCGGCGCGATCTCGAGCTGATTTTTGATCATATAATTCTGGGCCGAGCTGGTCTGGTGGGTGAGATAGCCCGCCGAATTCGTATCCTGGAAATTCACCAGCAGCCGATCGGTCACGCCGCCCAGTTGCAGATCGCCCGTCTGATAGTTGGCGTTGAAGAGCGATGTGCCCCAGCTCCCGGCCATGGCCGACACGCGGGTGTGGCTTTCGGACGTCAGCACTTCCGAGAACAGATTGACCGAGCCGCCATAGGTGGAGGGACCCATATTGCCGGCATTGCCGGGACCACGATCCACCACGACATTGCCGATGGTGCTGGCCGGGAAGTAGGACTGGGAATGGTGCGTGGGGCCGTTGGTATCGCCGAACGGAACGCCGTCGAAATTGATGCCGAAATTGCCGTCGGAAAGACCGCGCAGCGTGTTCTTGACGCCGCCGTCGGACAGTCCAGGGCCGTTGAGGTCGGTGCCGGTCATGCTGGGCGCGATGGCGAGGATGGTGGTGTAGGTGCCGGTCGCGGCGACCGAGTCCTGGATGTAGGATTTGCTGATGATGGTTTGCGGTTCCATCGTGTCGAGCGAGGATTTGGCCGGCGCCGTCTCCGGATCGAAGGCCGTGCCCGTCACCACCAGGGTCTCGACTTCACCGGCGGAGGTGGTGCTGGTGATGTTGGTGGCGTTGGCTGCAACCTGCTGGGCCATCGCGGGCGCGCCCGAAAAGATCAGCGCCAGAATGGCGGCGGAATTGCGCAGCCGGCTCGAATGAATGGAAAGCATGAAATCCCCTTGCTTCTGAAATGCAAGGCAAACGCTTCCCGCCGGCGGAATCGCCCTTCGGCGAGCCCAGCTTGTCGATGGCGCGGAATGATCTGCCCCGTCTTTACGGGGCCCTAGTCCCATGCCTGTTTGACGATGCGGTGACGGTCGCTATACGAAAAATCAACCTGACCGCGGCATTCGGTCCGGTTCGGCTAGGGCTTGTAGTTTGTCACGCGGCTGTCACAGAGTAGAAGGCAATTGCCCAGCAAAGGAGCAGCCGGGTGAAGATATTGCTGATCGAGGATGATCGCGAGACAGCGGGCCATATCGTGCACGCGCTGGAAAATCAGGGCCACAGCGTAGAGCAGGTCCATGACGGCATCGAAGGGCTGGCACTGGCCCGCGCCGGCGAGCACAGCGCGCTGATCGTGGACCGGATGCTGCCAGGGATGGATGGCCTCAGCCTGGTCAAGCAACTGCGGGCGGAGGGCCGCCAGACACCCGTGCTGTTTCTCACCACCATGAGCGGGCTGGATGACCGGGTCGCGGGCCTGGAAGGCGGCGGCGATGATTATCTGGTCAAGCCCTTTGCCTTCTCCGAACTGCTGGCGCGGGTCAATGCCATCACCCGCCGACATGGCGAAGGCGAGCCGACAAAATTGCGCGTCGCCGACCTGGAAATGGATCTGATCCGCCGCACCGCCAGCCGTAGCGGCAAAAGCATCGACCTGCAGCCGCAGGAGTTCCGGCTGCTGGAATATCTGCTGCGCAATGCCGGCCGGGTGGTGACCCGCACCATGCTGCTGGAAAATGTCTGGGACCTGCATTTTGACCCGCGCACCAATATCGTGGAGACGCACTTGAGTCGCCTGCGCTCCAAGATAGATCGCGGCTTCGGCGCCGAGCTGATCCATACGGTGCGCGGCGCGGGATATATCCTGCGTGCGGAGTAGATTCCTCCACACCGAAGCGTTCCGACTGTCGGCCATCTATGCCGGCATTTTCGCTCTGTCGGTGCTGGCGCTGGGAAGCGTCGTCTTCGTGATGACCGATCGGGCCTTCCGCGATCAGGTCGTGTTGTTCTCGCGCGCCGACATCGCGGCGATGCGCAACGGCTTTGACGCCGAAGGCATCAAGGAAGCGCGCGAGGTGCTGCAGCAGATCATGGGCAAGCCGGGGGAATCCGATTTCTTCCTGTTGCAGAAGGACGGCAAAAAAATCGCCGGCAATCTGCCGCCCATGCCGGCACAGAGTGGGGTCGTGTCTTTGCCGGGCTCAGGGCCCGGCCATGACATACTGGGGGTGGGCGATTTTCTGGAGCCGGGGCTTTATGTCTATGCCGGCGGCGATCTTCAGCGCGTCCATGCGGCCGAGCGTGAGATTCTGCAGGCCCTCGCCTGGCTGTTCGCTTTGGCCATGTTGCTGGCGATCGGTGGCGGCACCCTGGTCAGCCGCAGCTTCCTGCAGCGCAGCGACGCCATGGCGCGTGCCTGCCGGGCCATCATGGATGGCGATCTGAAAGCACGCATTCCGGTGCGCGGTTCCTATGACGAACTGGACCGCCTGGCGGGCACCATCAATGAGATGCTCGACCGCATCGCTGCGCTGATGGAGAATCTGCGCCAGGTTACCAATGACATCGCCCATGATCTGCGCACGCCGGTCAGCCATTTGCGCCAGAGGCTGGAGCGGGCGCGTGAAGACTCGCACGAAGCGGAAGATTATGCAGAAGCGCTGAGCGCGGCGATCGAGAAGACCGACGAAATTCTGCAGCTTTTCGCCTCCCTGTTGCGCATCGCCCAGATCGAGGGCGGGGCGCGCCGCGCCGACTTCGCTCCCATCGCACTTGGACCGCTATTGACCCATGTGCGGGATATGTTCGGCGCGGTGGCCGAAGCCAGCGGCCATCATCTGGAGCTGAAGCTGCGGGCCGAGGCCACCATCCGCGGGGACCGGGCCTTGATCATCCAGCTTCTCACCAATCTGATCGAGAACGCGATCCTGCACACGCCCGAGGGAACAGGCATTTCTCTTCTGCTGGCACGCACCGATGAGCGGGCGCTGATCACCGTAAACGATGACGGCCCCGGCGTGCCGCGCGAGGAACATGACAAACTGTTCCAGCGCCTTTACCGCCGCGAAGCCAGCCGTTCGCAACCTGGTTATGGCCTGGGGCTTTCTCTGGTGGCCGCCATTGCCGAACTTCACGGCGCCGACATCAGCTTGCGCGATGACAGTGCGCCAGGCCTTGGCATCACGCTTTCTTTTCCCGTCACATTGCCGACGGTGCAAGGTACGGGCTGACGCACATTGTGTGCGTGCCGATATACAAATTCCCAACATCCCTGAATCTTTCGCGCCTTTTTCGCATTGCAGCGCTAGCCTGACAGCCAACCTGACCACGAGGAAAACATGGTGCGCAAATCGGCCATCGCGCTGTTTGTTCTGGCGGCCGCTATCACCCAGGCCGAGGCTCAACCCGCGGCCGGCTATCACATCGTCAGCAGCTTCACCTTGGGGGGCGATGGCGGCTGGGACTATCTCAATCTCGATCCCGCGACCGGCAACCTGTTCATCACGCGCGGCACGCATGTGATGGTGGTCAATCCCGCCAGTGGCAAGCTGCTGACCGATATCGGCGGCCTGCAGGGCATCCATGGCACCGCCTTTGTCGGCGGCCGGGCCTATGTCACCGAGGGTGGCGCCAACCGGCTGGCCGTCTACGACAGCAAAACTTTCGGCAAGCTCGCCGAGATTCCGGTCGGGACCCGCCCCGACGGCATCCTGTATGACGCGCGTTCGGGCCGCATCTTTACTTTCAACGGCACCAGCCACGACGCCACGGCGGTGGATGTGGCGACAGGCAAGCCGGTTGGCACGGTAGCGCTCGGCGGCAAGCCGGAAGCCGCCGTCAGCGATGGCGTGGGCACCATCTTCGTCAATATCGAGGACAAGAGCGAACTGGTGGCCTTTGACGCCGCTACGCTGGCGGTGAAGCACCACTATCCCTTGGCACCCTGCAAGGAGCCATCCGGAATGGCTGCCGACTTGGTGCATGGCCGCATCTTCTCCGGCTGCGACAACAAGCTGGTGGCGGTAACCGACATGAAGACCGGCAAGGCCGTCGCCCAGTTTCCCATCGGGGAAGGCGTGGACGCCAATCGCTTCGATCCGGCTACCGGCCTGGTGTTCAGTTCCAACGGCGAATCCGGCACCCTGACCGTCGCGCACGAAGACAGTCCCGACAAGTTCACAGTGCTGCAGGAGTTGCCGACCGCCGAAGGGGCCCGCACCATGGAGCTGGATGCCAAGACTCATCGCGTCTATGTGGTGACGGCGGACCGCAAAGCCGGCACACCCACCGCCGACAGGCCCAATCCGCGCCCTGTTCCGGTGCCGGGTACCTTTCGGCTGCTTGTCCTGGCGCGTTGAAGCGAAACCGATGCGCTCTCGCCGCGCTGCCATTCTTGTGCGCCTGGGCCGCGCCCTGAAAAATCGTGCTAGGATCGATATATGAGGGGTTGGCCACGCTGCAAAATTTCGGCTTTGTGTCTGTTGCTGGCCTTGACCGCCTGCGGCAAGCCGGAGGCGGAGAAGAAAGACGCCGCCGAAAAGCCGGAGACCGAAAGCGGCGTCTCCCTGAAAGCCGAAGAGATCAAGAGCTTGGGGCTAGCCACCCAGCCGGCACAGGCCGCCAGCTATCGCGCCGCAGTCAGTGGTTATGGCGTGGTGGTGGCACTGGACAGCTTTGCCCAGCTTGACGCCGATGTCATGACGGCCCAGGCCGCCGCGGCGCAAAGCCAGGCGGCCGCAACCCGCGCCCGCTCCCTGGCGACCGGCGAGGAAGCCGCGGTGTCGCGTGAGGTGGTGGAAACCGCCAATGCCAAAGCCGCCGCCGATGATGCCTCGCTGATGCTGGCGCGGCGCAAGGCGGAAGCCTCGCTGGGACGCGGCGCGCCGTCCTTGACCAACCTTCGGGGCCGTCTTGCCTCTGGCGCCAGTGTGCTGGTGCGCGCCACCTTTCCCTTGGGCGCCCTGGGCAGTGAAATGCCGCGCCAGGTGCAGGTCACGCGGCTGGGCGCGACGCGCCAGAGCTGGACGGCCCGCACCATCTGGGAAGCACCCGCCGATCCGGCGTTCCCCGGCCGCGGCTTCTATGTGCTGGTGGACAGCAGCGACCTTGCCCAGAACGAGCATGTCACGGTGGAGGTGCCGGTGGGCGCGGCGGTGGCGGGCGTGATGGTGCCCACCGATGCGCTGGTCTATGGCCAGAACCAGGCCTGGGCCTATGTAGAGCCGGAGCCCGGCAAATTCGAACGGGTCGCCATTGATCCCGCCAAAGCCATGACGGGCGGCTATTTCCTGCCGCAAGGAAAGGGCGTTCAGGCCGGCCAGGCCATGGTGGTTCAGGGCGCTGGCTTGCTGCTGGCCCGCGAACTCAATCCCAGCACCGAAGCCGAGGAATAAAGCGTGCGCTGGCTCGTTGATCTGTGCGTGCGTTTCGCAGGCACCATCGCGACTCTGACCGTGATCGCGCTGGCGCTGGGCGTGTGGGCGACGCAGAGCGCGCCACTGGATGTGTTTCCGGAATTCGTGCCTTCCAGCTCGGACATCCAGACCGAAGCGCCCGGCTTCACCGCCGAGCAGGTGGAGCAATTGGTCACCAAGCCGATCGAGAATGCCGTAAACGGCACGCCCGGTCTTGCCACCATCCGCTCCGAATCCATTCCCGGTCTTTCGGTCATCACCATCCAGTTCGCCGACAAGATCGACCTCAATGCCGCGCGCGAGGGCATTTCCGAACGGCTGAGCGAATTGGGCAGCGCCCTGCCGACAGGCGTGGACACGCCGCGTCTGTCGCCGCTGGTCTCCAGCACCATGGACCTGCTCAAGATCGGGCTGGTGTCGGACAAGCTCTCGCCTTTCGAGCTGCGCGACCAGGCCGAATGGGTGATGAAACCGGCGCTGCTGGCGGTGCCGGGCGTGGCCCACGTCATCCTGTTCGGCGGCGCGGTGCGCGAAATCCATATTCAGCCCGACCTGAAGCGGATGACGTCTTATGGCTTCACCCTGACCGATCTGTCCGATGCCGCGCGCGGAGCACTGGCGCTGCGCGGCGCCGGCTTTGTCGATCTGGCGCATCAGCGGGTGCTGATTCAGACTCCCGTTCCCACGCCCGATGTCGGCGCGGTGCGTGATGCGGTGCTGGCGGTGCGCGGCAAGACACCGATCACCATCGGCCAGATCGCTACCGTGACAGAGGCGCCGGCACTGCGTTCCGGCGATGCCCTGGTCATGGGCCACAAGGGCGTGATGCTGTCGCTGGCCAGCCAGTATGGCGCCAACACCCTGGAGACTACGCGCGCGCTGGAAAAGGCCCTGGCGCAACTGACCCCTGCACTGAAGGCGCAAGGCATCACCGTCTATCCGGCCCTGCATCGCCCGGCCAACTTCATCGAGCGGGCGCTGTCCAGCCTGGAGCGTTCCTTGCTGATCGCTGCCGTGCTGATCCTGGTGGTGCTGTTCCTGTTCCTGCGCGACTGGCGCGCGGCGCTGATCACCTTTCTCGCCATTCCGCTATCGCTGATGGCCGCAGTGGCGGTGCTGAACCGCATGGGCTTGACGCTCAACACCATGACCTTGGGCGGCTTTGCGGTGGCGCTGGGCGTGCTGGTGGACGACGCCATTATCGGCATCGAGAATATCCTGCGGCGGCTGGCCGAGAACGCGAAGCTGCCCGAACCGCGTGGGCGCCTGGGCGTCATCCGCAACGCCACGCTCGAGGTACGGGGGCCAGTGGTCTATGCCACGCTGGTGGTCATCATCATCTTCCTGCCGGAGCTCTTCTCCTCCAGCATTCAGGGCCATTTCGTAGGGGCGCTGGCGCTCGCTTTCATCCTGGCGGTGCTGGCCTCGCTGGGCGTGGCGCTGACCGCGACGCCGGCGCTGGTGGCCCTGATGCTCAAGACCCACGCCGCCCATGCCGACCAGGGCTGGATCCAGCGTTTGAAGCAGTGGCAGGACCGGACGGTTTCACGCGCCTATCGGGCCTTGCGCCTGGTTCTGCCGGTGCTGGCGGTTCTGACCATCGCGGCCGTTGCGGCTTTGCCATTCCTGCCCGCCAGCTTCATGCCGGATTTCCGCGAGGGCCATTTCGTGATGCAGGTGTCCAGTTCCGTCCCCGGCACCTCGCTGGATGAGATGATGGCGGCGGGCGAACGGATAAGCCGCGATGCCCTGGCCCTTCCTTACGTCGCCACCATCGAACAGCAACTCGGCCGCGCCAGCCTGGGCGAGGACACCTGGGGCACGCATCAGAGCGAATTCCATCTGGAACTGAAACCCGACGCCGATGTGGACCAGAGCGAGGCCCAGGACGCGCTGCGGAAAATCCTGGCGCGCTATCCGGGCCTGCAGTCGGAAGTGGTGACCTTCCTGGGCGACCGGATCAGCGAAAGCATCACCGGCGAGACCGCCGACATCGCCATTAAGGTGTTCGGCGACAATCTGGATGCGCTGGACACGGTGGCGCAGCACATCACCCAGAGCTTGCGCGGCACCGACGGCATTGCCGACCTGCAATTTAAGAAGCAGAGCGGCACGCCGACCTTGTCTCTGCAAATCGACCGTGCTGCGTTGGCCGCCAGCGGGCTCAAGCTTTCCGATGTGCTGGATGCGGTTCAAACCAACTATTCTGGCCTGCAGGTAGGCCAGACCTATGCCGGCATCCGCTCGGTGAATGTGGTGCTGCTGCTGCCAGAATCTCAGCGCAACCGGCCGGAGCTGCTGCCGAGCCTGATGATCGCGGGGCCGTTCGGGCCCGTGCCGCTGTCACAGGTGGCGCGCGTCGCGCCATCGGAAAGCCGCTTCCGCGTCACCCATGACGGCGGCCAACGCTATGTCGCCATCACTTTCAATGTCGTGGGCCGCAGCCTGCAAGCCACGGTGGACGACGCCAAGGCGAAAGTCGCTGCGATCAAGCTGCCGCCCGGCACCTATGTCGACTTCACCGGCGCCGCCGAAGCCCAGACCGCCAGCCGCAACGAGCTTCTGCTCTACACAGCCTTCGCATTGGTGCTGATCGCCGTGATCCTGGCGATCTGTTTTCAATGGCGCGCCAATAGCTGGCTGGTGCTGATCAACCTGCCCTTCAGCCTGATCGGCGCGGTGGCGGCCATCACCATCGCCGGCCTGGGCCTGACGGTGGGCACCATGGTCGGGCTGGTCACGGTGTTCGGCATCAGCGCCCGCAACGCCATCCTGCTTCTGGCCCATTATGAACATCTGGTGGAAGTTGAAGGTGCGCCCTGGAATGCCGAAACCGTCCAGCAAGGCGCGCGCGAACGGCTGGTACCCATCCTGATGACGGCCACCGTGACGGCGCTCGGCCTGTTGCCGCTGGCCATCGGCATGAACCAGCCAGGTCAGGAAATCGAAGGACCGATGGCGGTCACGGTGCTGGGCGGCTTGTTGAGCTCCACCTTTTTGAATCTTGTGGTGCTGCCGGCGCTGGCCGAACGCTTTAGCGGACCCAAGCAGGACGAAGCAGCATGAGAAAGCTGCTTCTTGCCGGTGCGGCTTTGGCGTTGGGCGCTTGCAGCCATACGCCTGCCCCGGTTCTTCCGGCCAGCGACATTCCTGCTGCCTTTCAACAGGCGCCTGCCGGCAATGCGCCGATCTGGCCCGCCGCCGACTGGTGGAAGGGGTATGGCGATCCCCAGCTCGACAGCCTGATCGCCACGGCGCAGGCGCAAAATCTGGATCTGGCGCAGGCCGCCGCGCGCCTCAGGCAAGCGGATGCGCGGGCGCGGCAGGCCGGCGCGGCGCTGCTACCCACCGTGAATTTCAACGGCGCGGTAAACAATTTCTATGGCCAGACAAGTGGTGTCTCCGCCCATGAGACCGACTACAGCGCTGCTTTGGGCGCGAGTTACGAACTGGACTTCTGGGGCAAGAATCGCGATTTGCTGAACGCCGCCGAAAGTGCCCGCGCCGCCAGCGCCGCCGATCGCGCCACTGTGGCCCTCACCGTCACCGGCAGCGTCGCCAATACGTATTTCCAGCTTCTGTCGTTGCGCCAGCGCATTGGGGTAACACAGGCCAACATCCGTGCCTCGCAGTCCACCCTCGATGTGGTGCAGCGGCGCGTGACTGCCGGCTATGCCGCGCCGGCTGATTTGATCCAGGAGCGCGCCAACATGGCGGCCCAGCGCGCCCAACTGCCGGTGCTGCAACAGCAGGAATTGGAGACGCGCGATGCACTGGCGATCCTTCTGGGCCGCCCGCCCGAAGGTTTCGAGGTTTCCGGCAATGAACTTGGTCCTTTGACCGCACCACCACTGGCGCCTGGCCTTCCTTCAGCGCTGTTGCGCCGCCGCCCCGACATCGCCTCGGCGGAGGCCAATCTGCTTTCCGCGCACGCCAATCTGGAAGCGGCGCGCACCGCCTTCCTGCCCGCCATCACCTTGAACGCGTCTGCCGGATTGCAATATCCGGCGCTGGCCGCCGCCATCGATACCTTGCCGGGCCTGGGCTTCGGCACGGTCGCGGGCGCCGCACTGGTGCAGACCATCTTCGACGGCGGCCGCAATGCCGCCGTCACCGACGAAGCGCGCGCCCACGAGGAAGAATTGCTGGCGGCCTATCGCGCCGCCGTGCTTAGCGCCTTCAGCGACGTGGAAAACGCACTGGGCAATCTCGCCCATCTCACCACCCAGGAAGCGGCGCTGACCGAGCAAGTGACACAAGACGAGAAGGTGCTGTCGGCGGCGCAGCGCAAATATGGCGCCGGCTACGCCGACTTCCTGGTCGTCACCGATGCGGAGCGCAATCTCTATGCCGCGCGCGATCAACTGGCCGATATACGCCGCGCCCGGCTTACCGCCTCAGTAGCGCTGTTCAAGGCCTTGGGCGGCGGCTATCAGCTTCCGCCAGCAGCTCCGGCTTCCGATACCGCTGCACCCTAGAAACCTTCAGGTGGTTTTGGCGCGGCGGCCAGACCGGCGCCGCGGCGCATTGGCTTTGACCAACGCCGCCAGGGCAACCAGATCGGCCTCCGCCGCTCGCTGGGCACGGTTCTCAATCCGGCGATAGGTCTTGAGCAGATTGGTTCCCAGCTCGGTCAGCTTGGTGCCGCCGCCATCACTGCCACCGATCTCGGTGGTCACCACGGCGCCGTTGAATGTGTCCTGCATCTCCTGAACCAGCAGCCACGCCTTGCGATAGCTCATGCCCATGGAAGCGGCGGCGCTGCGGATGGAACCCTGCGCCACCACCCGCTCCAGCAACTCGGCCATGCCCGGACCAAGCGCGCTGCCGGTGGGTTCAAAATCGACACGAATGGAAAGGTGAGGCATCAAACGCTCTCGCGGCGGGTTAATGTTCCGACATTAGACCTTTTGTTGTTGCATGGGAATTTGGCGCTGGAGTCCCGGCAAGGCGTTTCGTCCACTGATTGACAAGAATGGCCGCCCTGCCAGAGTCGGGACAAGGAGCATGATTTGCCGGACACAAGAAACAGACGTGGACGGCTTTCGCTCCTGCATCTCTTTTGCATCATGCTGGTTGCGGCGCCGCCTGCGGTTGCCGCTCCGGCGGACGCGGCCTTCCGCCAGGGGCTTTCTGCCTACAATAGCGGCGACTTCGCCAAGGCCATGAAGATCTGGCTGCCGCTCGCACAGGCGGAGGATGCTGCCGCCCAGGCAGGGATCGGTTTCATGTATCATCGTGGAATGGGCCAGCCGGTCGACAACCGCAAGGCGGCCTATTGGCTGCGCAAGGCCGCAGAGCATGGCCAGCCGGAAGGCCAGATGATGCTGGGCACGCTCTATTTCTACGGCAAGGGCGTGGAGAAAGATTACATCAAGGCTTATGCCTGGTGCGATCTGGCGCAGGATGGCGGCAATGCCGACGCGTCGTCCTGCCGCGATGCTGCACTGCAATCGATGCTCTCAAAAGACGATGTAAAGGCCGCCTTCCGACTCAGCCTGGATTTGCACCAGCAGTTCCGCCATCCACGCTGATTTCGTTATTCCCAATTATATCTAACGATATCACCCGCAATAACAGGTATTTGGCTTATTGCGGCCCCGGAAACCGCGCCACTATTGCCGGGCTGGGGGGCCTATGATTTACTTTTTCAAAATTACAAACAGCTGGGCGGGATGCGTTCTAGGGAATGGGTATTTTAGCGTTTTCACTGTAGCACCTGCCATTCCCGCGCAGAATTAAGTGGTCTGCCCCGCTCTCATACAAGGGAGCCCGCATGTCAGACGACAAAACCAAATCCGATTCCGGACAGTCCGGTCCCAGAGCCTCGCGGCGCGCCGTTATCAAGGGCGTGATTGCGTCCGGTGTCGCCGTCTCGGCCGCCGGCTATCTGGTCTATGAGCGCTATGGCGCAGGCGGCCGCGCCGCCGGCGCGGTGGAACGCCTGGTCACTTTGAACGTGAACGGCAAGGACCGGCGGGTGGATGTGCTGCCCAACGAGACCCTGGTTCACACCATCCGCTACAAGCTGGGGCTCACGGGCACCAAGCTAGGTTGCGATCATTCCGAATGCGGCGCCTGTACGGTGATGGTTGACGATGTCTCGACCTATTCCTGCTCGACGCTGACGCACAGCGTGCGGGGCCGGAAGATCACGACCATCGAAGGCATCGAGGGCCCCAATGGTCAGCTGCATAAAGTGCAGGCGGCCATGATCAAGGAGCTGGGACCGCAATGCGGCTTCTGCACCTCGGGTCAGGTGGTGGCGGCGGTGGCGCTGCTCAAGCACAACCCCACGCCCACGATTGACGAAGCGCGGCGCGGCATGTCCGGCAATCTCTGCCGCTGCGGTGCCTATGATCACTATCTCAAAGCGGTCATGACCGCCTCGCGGGAGGCCTGAACCATGGCATACAATCTGATCGGCAAAGACTTCACGCCCATGGATGTCGAGGCGAAGGTCACGGGCCGCGCCAAATATGCGGAAGACTTCCGCGCCGACAATATGGCGTTCTGCAAGACCCTGACGAGCCCCATTCCACACGCCAAGATCAAGAGCATCGACACCTCCGAAGCGCTGAAAATCCCCGGTGTGCTCGGCATCCTGACCGCGGACGACGTTCCCCAGTTCCCGCCGCCCGCCTTGCCTATTTTGGCCAAGGACGAAGTCTATTTTGTCGGTGATCCGATCCTGGCGGTTGCAGCGGAAAGCGAGCAGGCAGCCACGGACGCGATCGAGGCGATCAAGATCGACTTCCAGCAGTTGCCTCATGTGGTGGACCCGCTGGAAAGCCTGTTCCCCGGCGGCCCCAATGCGCGCACCGCGGGCAATGTTGCGGCCGGCCAGATCAAGCTGCAGACCGTCAAATGGGATGCGGCGGATTTCGCCGCGGCCGGCGACACCAAGATGCCGATGGGCCACGCGGCGGAAGAGTGGAGCTATGGCGATGTGGATGGCGGCTTCAAGAACGCCAAGGTGACCATCGAAGAGAGCTTCGTTACCGGCACCTACTCGCATAACTGCATGGAGACCCGCACCACCTTCGCCTATTGGCAGGGCGGCAAGTGCTTCCTGCACGGCTCCAACCAGAGCCATACCGCGGCCATCGCCAATATCGCCCGCTATATCGATATCCCGCCGGAAAACCTGGTTTTCATAGCGGAATATTGCGGCGGCGGTTTCGGCAGCAAGATTCCCGGCTATCCCAACATGGCCATCGCCGCGCTGCTGTCGAAAAAGATCAACCGGCCGCTGATGCATCGCATCACCCGGACCGACGAGTACGGCATCGGCGCCGCCCGGCCCGGCTTCCAGGGCTATATCAAGATGGGCTTCCGCGCCGACGGCAAGCTCTTGGCCGCCGACATGTACCTGGTGCAGGAAAGCGGGCCGCATGCCACCGCGGGCGACTTCCGCGCCGCCGGCAACGCGCTCACCATGATGTACCAGCCCGATGCCTGCAAATTCCGCAGCGTTCCGGTGCTGACCAATACCGTCCCGATGGGCGCCCATCGCGGCCCGGGCGAGAACCAGTTCGCGGCGCTGGTCGAACCCATGTTCGACAAGGCGGCCAAGCAGCTGAATATCGACCGCATCGCCATTCGCCGCATCAATGCGCCGGACAACAACGGCAAGATCGGCAAGGAGCGCGGCCCGCTCACTAGCGCCTTCCAGAAGGAAGCGCTGGACAAGGCCGCGGACATGTTCAAGTGGGCCGACCGCAAGAAATTGTCGGGTCAGAAAACCGGCAACAAGGTCATCGGCGTCGGCATCGGCCAAGGCTATCACTCGGCCGGCACCAACGGCTTTGACGGCCTGCTCCGCATCACCTCGGACGGCAAGCTCCACGTCCATACCGGCATCGGCAACCTCGGCACCTATTCCCATTCGGCCACGGCGCGCGTCGCGGCCGATCTGCTGAACTGCGACTGGGAAAATGTGGTGATCGAGCGCGGCGACACCCGCAAGGGCCTGCCCTTCAACTCACCGCAGGCCGGCAGCCTTTCCGCCTCCACCCAGTCGCGCACCATGTACGCGGCCGCGGAGGACATGAAGGCCAAGCTGATGGATATCGCCGCCAAGACGCATGGCGGCCAGCCCGCCGACTATGTCCTGGGCAAGGAGAAAGTCAGCCACAAGAGCGATGCTTCCAAGTCGCTTACCTTCAAGGAGGCGGCCGACAAGGCCATCGCCCTGGGCGGCAAGTATAGCGGCAAGGAGTTGCCGGAGGATCTGAACGCCATTACCAAGCAGTCTGTCGGCATGATCGCCGGCACCGGCCTGATCGCGGCGGCCAAGGACAATATGCCCCGTGTCGGCGTGACCCCAGGCCTGTCGGTCTCCATGGCGCAGATCGAACTCGACACCGAAACCGGCAAGTTCGAGATCAAGGACATGATCTGTGTCGCCGATTGCGGCACCGTCCTGCATCCCCTGGGTCTGGGCCACCAGATCTCTGGCGGAAATGTGATGGGCATCGGCATGGTGATGGAACGCCATATCTATGATCCCAAGCTGGGCATCCCCGCCTCGGTGGGCTTCCACCAGGGCAAGCTGCCCACTTATCTCGATGTTCCCGTGGAGGTTGGCTGGGCGGCGGTCGAAAAGCCCGATCCCCAGAACCCGATCGGGGTCAAAGGCGTCGGCGAACCCGTGCTGGGCTCCGGTGCTTCCGCCATCACATCGGCGATCGCCGATGCGCTGGGCGGGCACCTGTTCAACCGCACGCCGGTCACACCGGACATGATCATCAATCATCTGGCGGGGCGGCCACCGGCGCACAAGCCCCTTCAGGTCAATACGGTCTGAGGGGAAATACACCATGATCGTCAAGGATATGATGCCCCAGTTCGATCTGTTTCAGCCCACGCAGCTGAAAGACGCGCTGAGCCTGCTGGACAGCTACGGCAAGGATGCCTGGAAGATGGCCGGGGGCTATGACAGCCTGGTCTGGTTCAAGGAGCGCATCAAGCGCCCCAAGGCCGTGGTCGACCTGAGCGGCATTGCCGAAATGAAAGGCGTCAAGGAAACGCCCGACGGCGTTGAAATCGGGGCGCTCACCAACCTGACCGACATCGAGCGCGATCCGGTGATCAAGGCAAAATACCGCCTGCTCGCCGATGCCGTCAGCCATGTGGCCAGCCCGCAAATCCGCAATGCCGGCACCATCGGCGGCAACGCCTCCCAGGATGCGCGCTGTCTTTATTACCGCTATGGCCTGCCCTGCTACCGGGCCGGCGGCAATACCTGCTTCGCCGACACGCCGGAAGGCATCAACCGCGAGCATGCCTTGTTCGAATCCGACCGCTGCGTGGCGGTGTCGCCGTCCGACGGCGCCCCCGCTTTGGTGGCGCTGGACGCCAAGTTCGTCCTGAAAAGCTCCAGCGGCGAGCGGGTGATCGGCACTGATGAGTTCTTCATTGGCCCGAAGGTGGACATCACCCATTTGACCTCGACCAAGCCCGAGGAAATCCTGACCGCCATCCGGCTTCCCAAGACCTGGGCCAACGCCAATTTCTATTTCGAGAAAGTGGCCGACCGGAACACCTGGGACTTCCCGCTGGTCAATGTCGCCGCCGCCATGAAGGTGCAGAACGGCACGGTTCAGGATGCGCGCATCGCCTGCGGTGGTGTCAGCGCCGTGCCGCGCCGCCTGACCTCGGTCGAGCAGATCATCAAGGGCCAGCAGATCAATGAGAGCACCGCCAAGCTGGCGGGCCAGTCCGCCTCGCGCGGGGCGCGGCCCTTGAACTATAACGGGTTCAAGATCCCGCTGATGGAGAACCTGGTGATGCGCGCGGTAAGGGACGCCAAGGCGTAAGCCATGAGCCTCTTTCGCTATGCCAGTTCCATCTATGGCGGTGGTGACACACTGATCGGCGCGAATTACGGGCTTTTGCCCTGGTTCGCGTTCGCCGGTGTCGCCTTCGTCATCGCCCATGCCATCTTCAAGGCCGTTGCGGCGCCAGGCAAGCCGCACTGAGCGGCCGGTATCAAAGCATCATGATCAGGGATTGGGACAAGAGATGACGCCATCGGGGGCGGACCGCATCGAGCGGCACAAATTGATTGATCGCGCCTATCACTGGCTGATGGCGGCGGCGATGCTGATCCTGTTGCTGACGGCCTTCCTGCCGATTCTGGGCATCAAGTTCGAATGGGTCGGAATTCACTGGGTGACGGGGCTTGTCCTCACCGTCATCGTGCTGGTCCATATCATCCGCGCCTGTTTCTTCCAGAATTTCTGGGCCATGGTGCCGGACGGCGAGGATTTGCGCGCGCCCTTCGCCAAGCCGGGCAAATATTCGGTAGCGCAGAAGCTCTACCACCTCGCCATTTCCGTGCTGATCATGGCCGCCATCGGCACCGGCCTCTTGATGTGGCGCAAGGTCGACACACCCTTCTGGCAGCGCGACCCCTACTGGCTGTCCACCGATGCCTGGGGCGTGGTCTATGCCATCCATGGCGTGGCCGCGATGGCGCTGGTGACCATGGTGATCATCCATGTCTATTTCGCGCTGCGCCCGGATGAGTGGCACTTGACACGCTCCATGCTGCGCGGCTGGATCACGGGCAAGGAATATCGGGATCACCACGATCCCCGGCGCTGGCCGGCCAAGGACTAATTCGAGCCGCCTCCCCGCTCACCCTGAAAGGAAAACCCATGACCTTGGGCGAAGCCATCGACGCGGTCGAAGAAACCTATGAATTCATGCTCGCCTATGCCGCCCAGGGCCGTCGGCAGGAAGACAATGACACCACCGGCGGCATCCGCGCCTCGCTGAAAAAGGCCGATGCGGGGCTGGCGGTGATCGCGGGCGCCGTGGTCAGCGGCACCGAAGCGGGTGTCTTTCTGGATATCGTGCGCGAGGACGCCACCAAGGCGTCGGCCGCGGTCCGCCTGGTGCTGGCCCAGCCCTCGATCAGCTCGCAGCTGATCGATAATCTGAACGCCTCGATACATCTCAGGGCACTGCTGACCGATCTGTTCCTGCTGGACGAGGCCCTGAAGATCAATCCGGCCTGATCAAGGCGGCTGGCATGGCCCAATTGGCCCCTCCATTATCAGTAGGCGTGATCGGCATCGGGGCCTTCGGCTCCAAGATCGCCTTGCGCCTGCTATGGACCGATTTTTCCAACCTGCAGATCTATGACGCCGACGACCTGACCCCGCGTTTCTTCTCCAACAATTATGGCGGCCTGAATGTCGGCTCGCCCAAGATGATGGCGCAGAATTGCCAGGTGATCCTGACGGCGCTGCCCTCGGCCAAAGAACTGCGCCAGGTCTGTTTCGGCTGGGAAGGCCTGGCCACGGGCTTCAAGAATGGCGGCATCGTGATGGATCTGGGCGTCACCGATCCGGTGGAAACGGTGGCGCTGGCCAAGGAGCTTGATGCCCATGGCGTCAAGCTGGTGGACGCGCCGGCCTTCGGCACGCCCGACGCCGCCAAGGATGGCCAGCTTACCCTGCTGGTCGGCGGCGAAGACGCGGTGGTGGAACGCTGCCGCCCGATCCTGGACAAGCTGGCGGCCAAACTCATTCGCACCGGCGCCACCGGCTCGGCCCAGGCCGCGGGCGCCATCGCCGATTATCTGCGCGCGGTGCGGCTGCTCGCCGCCAGCGAGGCCATCCGGCTAGGCAGCCATTTCGGTTTTGACGCTGGCACCCTGCTCAATGTCAGCGACATGCTGGGCGGCGCCGAAGTGCCAAAGGTTCTGGCCGCGGATGTGGCGACGCGCCGGTTCAAGACCGGGCTGCAGCTTGGCGTACTGCGCGCCAATGTCGAACTGGCGTCCCAGCTTGCAAGCCGCGCAGGCCTGGTGCTGCCGCTGCTGGGCGCGACCAGCGGCGCCTGGTCGGAGGCGGAAGCTCGGCTGGGCTATGGCGCCGACCATAGCGCCATCATCAGATGGCTGGAAAGCCTGACGGTGGAGACGCCCGAAACGGCGGGCGGTCAGACGGATCAGTCCGCGTAATAATTGCAATAGCCGAACGGGCTGACCGGTCCCTCCACGATCATGCAATCGAAGGGATCGAGATAGAAATGACATTGCGCGCAGTTCTGCGCGCTCATGCCGGGCTTGTTGATATAGCCGGCGAGTTTTTTGCTGGCTTTCGCTATTCCCGGCTTCTTCTGCTGAGCCCGGGCGCTGCCCGCGGCCAGCATGGACAGGGCGATGAGGCGGCGGCGCGTAATGCATCCAGATGCCACGCACGCCGCCTCACGCAAACTCCGTCCGCTTACGGGCACTTGCCTTTCGCCGTCTTCATGGCTTCGCCATCATTGGCGGCGGTTACGGTGGACATGATCTCGTCACCGCTGGTGTCGTGAATGCAGCTCAGCTTGTATTCGAACTTGCCGCCCTTGACCGCCTTCTTGGACTGGATGGTGCAGGTCGAACAGGCGGCCGAAGCCACATCAGGAACAAAGGCCGCTGCGGCAAGAAGCAGGACAGCGGCGGTACGGATCTTCATGTCGAAAGCTCCCAAAGGTCAGAGTCAGAACTGGAGGTTAAACCGGCCGGCGCCGCCCTCGCCAGAGCCCGCCGGATTATTCAATGAAGACCGATACTTAACCTGATCCGGGGCGGGAAGCAAAGCAGCCATTGGCGCTTCAAAGGGCGTGAGCCTTCACCAAAGCCCAGGCCCGTTTTTCCGGCGCCAGCCCCAGCTCTGTCACCGCTTCCGGAGTGAGGCGCGAGAGGATCATGCCCGCCTCCGTCGCCAGTTCGACCAGCACGCCGTCGGGCTCGGGTGTGAGGCGCTGCACGGTCCCGGCCAGGATATTGCGGGCCGAGATGGCCTTGGGTTCTTCGGTTGCGATCAGCACCTGATCGGCCCGCAGCCAGTGACCGCCATGCTGGCTGTGCGCAAGGCGCACGGTGGCGCCGGTGTCGTGGTTGTCGAGCAGCGCCTGGAATTCCCGGTTCCGGCTGGCCGCGGCGAATTCGCCGGCGGCCACGACGCGCCCTTCTTTCAGCGCCACAAGATGGGAGCCGAGCGCCGCGGCATCATCGATGTTATGCGTCACCACCAGCATGGGCAGGCGCCAGGCGCGGTGCATGTGGATCAGCACCTGGATGAAGGCGCGGCGGCGCGCGCCGTCCAGCGCCGCGAAGGGTTCATCCAGCAGCAGAAAGTCCGGACGCGATGCCAGCGCCCGCGCCAGCGCCACCCGGCTTTTTTCGCCTCCGGAGAGATTGCGCACCCGGCGGTCCAGCAAGGCAGTGATGTCGAAGAACCGCGCGACCTCTTCGATCGCGGGCGCAGCCTCAGGAGCGCGGCGGGCGGCATATTCGATGTTCCGGCGCACACTGAGATGGGGGAAAAGCCGCGCGTCCTGGAAGACCAGCCCGATGCCGCGCTGATGTGGCGCCAGAGATGACAGATCGCGGCCATCCAGCGCAATCACTTGGCGATCCGCGCGTGTGAGCCCCGCCAGCACGGCCAGAAGCGTGGATTTGCCGCTGCCCGAAGGACCGAACAACACGGTGACGCCATCGCCTGGCACTTCAAGCCGGGCATCGAGCGAAAAGGCGCCCTGCTTTAGTCCGATATCAGCGCGCAGCAAGCTCATTCGCGCGCCGTCCAGCGTTGCAGCAACGCCGCCACGCCCAAGCCCAGCAGCGCCAGCAGAAAAGAAAGCGTCGCCAGTCTGGTCGCCTCAGCCTCGCCGCCGGGCTGCTGCAGCACCGCATAGATGGCCAAGGGCAGGGTCTGGGTCTTGCCCGGAATATTGGCGGCAAAGGTGATGACCGCGCCGAACTCGCCCAGCGCCGTGGCAAAGGCCATCACCATGCCAGCCAGAATGCCCGGACCGGCCAGCGGCAAGGCGACGGACAAGAAGCGATCCCATGGCCCCGCACGCAGCACGGCGGCGGCTTCGAACAGGCCGCGGTCGGTGGCTTCGAAAGAAAGGCGGATGCTGCGCACAAAGACGGGAAAGATCATCACCGCGGTGGCCAGCGCCGCGCCCTTGGCGGTGAAAGCGAACTGGATTCCGGATTGCGCCAGCAGCGCGCCAACGGGGCCCCGCCGGCCCAGTAGCATCAGCAGAACAAAACCCACCAGCACCGGCGGCAGGATGATGGGAAGATGGGCGATGACGTCGAGCAGCAGCTTGCCGGGAAAGCGCGGCCGCGACAGCGCAAAGGCAGCAGCGATGGCGAAAGGCAGCGACCACAGCACCGCATTGGCCGCCACCCAGAAGCTGGTGGCCAGGATCTGCAGCTCCTCGCCGCTCAGCATGGGCCCTCGCCGAGCGGCAGCACATCCACCAGCGCACCTTCCTCTTGTGCCGGCGCATCCGGCGCCAGGCGGATCAGGGCATTGGCCGCGGCGAAAATGGAGATCAGCGACGAATCCTGGTCTTCAAAGGCGCGGACCGTCAGGCGACCTTTATCATCCGGCTTCAAGGCGCTGCGCAGATAATGCTCGCGCCCGCCATTGGCCGGCAGCGGCATGGCCAGATGCGCGCGTAGAAAGCGCGGCTCCGGCTCGCGGCCCTGCATCGCCAGCAGCAGCGGTTTGAGGAAGAGATGGGCGCAGACCATCGCCGAGGCCGGATTGCCAGGCAATCCCAGCACAGGCCCATGTTGTGTGTGGCCGAACCAGGTCGGCTTGCCGGGCCGCACCCCCACCTTGCCGACTTTCATTTCAAGGCCGAGGCGCATCAGGGCCGGACGCGCATGGTCATGGTCGCCCACCGACGCGCCACCGATCAGCAACAGAAGATCGCTGTTGGTCAGTCCCTCTTCCGCCGCCCGTGCGATGGCGGCCACATCGTCTTTCGCCACCGCCAGGCGTTTTGCCTCTCCGCCCCAGGATGCGATCAATCCGGCCAGGCCAAAGGTCGCGGAGTCGAAGATCTGCCATGGGTTTGGCGCTTCTCCCGGCGCCGCCAGTTCATCGCCGCTGGAAAGAATCGTTACCCTGGGCCGCCGCGCCACGGGCAGCACGGCAGCGCCGGATGCGGCGGCCAAGCTGATGCCGACGCCGTCGAGCACACGGCCTTTGTCCAGCAACCGCGTGCCGACGGTGAAATCGATCCCTTGCCGGCGGATGAAATGGCCCGCCGCGACTTGAGGCACTTCGATACGATTGCCCTCGCGACGAACATTTTCCTGGATCACGATCCCGTCGGCGCCGTCCGGCAGCGCCGCGCCGGTGGAGATGCGAATGGCAGTACCCGCCTCACAGCGTCCGGCAAAACCATGGCCGGCGGCGGATTCGCCGATCACCGTCAAAAGCCCCGGCGTGTCGGCGCTGCGCACGGCATAGCCGTCCATGGCGGAGGCCGCGAAAGGCGGCTGGTCGCGGGCGGCGGTGGCGGGACTCGCCAGGACGCGGCCCAAGGCGGCCTCAAGCGGCACCTGTTCGCTGCCGAGGACTGTGATCCCAGCCAGCATGAGGCCTCGCGCCTCGGCCACATCCAGCAGCCGCTTGGCAGGGTCCGAGCTCTCTGTCACGCTATTCCCGCCCGTATTCAACGTCCGTCAAACGCTAAGCCGGGGGCCTGTCCTTGTCCACCAACCGCCGCCTTGTCCTTGGCGCGCTGACCCTGTTGCCGGCCCTGGTCTTGCCCCTGCCGGCGGCCGCGCAAAGCCAAACGGTCACGGTCTTCGCCGCCGCATCCCTCACCGATAGCCTGAAACAGGTGGCCGATGCTTACAAGGCGCGCACCGGCACCGCCGTCACCCTGTCGTTCAATGCTTCGTCCACCCTGGCACGGCAGATCGAACAGGGCGCCGCGGCCGACATCTTCTTTTCCGCCGACACCGACTGGATGGATTATCTGGAAAAGGCCGGCGACATCGCGCCCGGCACGCGCAGGGATTTGTTGGGCAACCGGCTGGTGTTGGTGGCCGCCAGTGATGCCAGGCCGGCACCACGCATCGCACCCGGCTTCGATCTGGCTGGCGCGCTGGGCAATGGCAAGCTCGCCATGGCCGATCCGGCTTCCGTTCCCGCCGGCAAGTACGGCAAGGCGGCCCTGACGGCGCTGGGCGTATGGGACAGGATCGCGGCCAAGGTGGTGCAGGCCGAGAATGTGCGGGTGGCGCTGGAATATGTTGCCCGCGGCGAAGCGCCATTCGGCATCGTCTATGCCACCGACGCGAAGATCGCGCCGGTCAAGGTGGTGGGCACCTTTCCGGAAAATTCCCACCCGCCCATTATCTATCCCGTGGCGCTGACCAAAGCTGTGTCGCCCGCGGCGCGCGCGTTCCTAGCTTTTCTGGAAGGACCGGAAGCCCGCGCGATTTTCGAAAAGGCGGGCTTTACGGCGCGCTAGCGCCTATATTCGCCCGAAGCGCCGCCGCGCTTTTCCAGCAAGGTGATGCCTTCGATCACCATGCCACGATCGGCCGCCTTGAGCATGTCGTAGATGGTCAGGCAAGCGACCGACACCGCCGTCAGCGCTTCCATCTCCACGCCGGTCTGACCTTGCGTCCTGGCGCGCGCGGTCACCACCAGCGCGCTTTGGCTTTCATCGGGTGCGATCTCGACCTTGATGCTGGACAGCGGCACCTGATGGCACAACGGAATCAATTCGGCCGTCTTCTTCGCCGCCATGATGCCAGCAAACTCGGCGGCGGCGGTGACACTGCCTTTCTTGGCGTCGCCGGAGAGCGCCTTTTGCAAGGTCGCGGGCGCCATGCGCACGCGGCCTTCCGCCACCGCTTCCCGCGCGGTCACTGGCTTGTCGCCCACATCCACCATGCGGGCATGGCCGCTTTTGTCCAGATGCGTCAGCTCGCCCATCAGCGTTCCTGAAAGCGAGGTGCCAGCTCGGCCAGGTTGCACGGCCGGAGCCGCGCATCGAGCTGCCAGCGGATCAGCTTGTCCCAGCCATCCTTGCAGGCGCCGTTGGAGCCCGGCAGGCAAAAGATCAAGGTGCCGTTCGCCAGACCGGCACAGGCGCGGCTCTGCATGGTGGAAAGGCCGACGCTCTCGAAGCTGATCATGTGCCAGACGGTTTCAAAGCCCTCGATGGCCTTGTCGAACAGGGGCCGTGCCGCCTCGGGCGTGACATCGCGCCCGGTGAGGCCGGTGCCGCCGGTGCTGATAATCACCGCGATCCCGGGATCGGCGATCCAGGCCTTGAGCTGCGCCTGAATGCGGCCGACATCGTCCTTGACCAGGGCGCGGCCCGCCAGTTGATGGCCATCGCGCACCACCCGGGCGGCCAGCAGATCACCGGAGGTATCATTGGTTTCATCGCGGGTGTCCGACACCGTCATAACCGCGATTTTCAAAGGCCGGAACGCAATCTCGTCCGACAGCTTGCCGCCGCCAGGTACAACGGACGTCACGTCCAGAACCGCGCTCATGCCGCGCCTGCTTCCGGCTTGTCGGCCTGCTGACGGCGAACATAATCCTCGGCCCGCGGCTCGACCCAGCGGGCGCCAGCAGGACCGGTTTCCTTCTTCCACAAGGGCGCATCGGTTTTCAGATAGTCCATCAGCACTTTCACCGCCTCGAAGGCATTGGCGCGATGGGTCCCCAGCGCCGCCACCAGAACGATGGCTTCGCCCGGCCGGACTACACCGACACGGTGGATCACCAGCAGATCGGGGCAGGAAAAACGCGCCGCGACATCCTGGGTGATGCGGGTAATCTCTTTTTCCGTGAAGCCCTCATATTGGTCGAGCCGCAATTCCGCGACCGCCTCGCCCTTGTTCGCGGAGCGGCAATAGCCGCAAAAGGTCACCAGCGCGCCGGCATCGTCGCGGCCAGCACAAAAAGCGGCCGCTTCAGCCTGCGGATCGAAAGCTTCAGTGACGATGCGAACCTGCATCTCAGCCCCCGCTCATCGGCGGCAGGAAAGCGACTTCATCGCCGCTGGCGATGGCGCGTGACAGGTCGTGCACCACTTCCTGATTGAGCACCAGGCGCGTGCGTGTGGCCGCCATCGCCCGAGCGAGTAAGGGAGCTTTCTCACCCAACCAGGCCTGCAAGTCCGATAGAGTTCGGACCTCACCGGGCAAAGACACTTCCGCCAGATCCGCCGGCGCCATCTCGCCGAACTTGCCCAGGAATACCAGCCGCACCATCGTCAGCCGCCGGTCATGGACATGTGTCGCGCCACGGCGGGCTTGGCGCCGCGCACCGGCAGCAAGAAATCGTGGGCCTTGGGCTTGGCCGCCATGGCGCGATCGATGGCCGCGTTGAGCAAATCGTCTTCCGCTGAGGCGCGCAGGGGCTCGCGCAGATCCACGGCCGAGTCCTGGCCCAGGCACATGAACAAGGTGCCGGTGCAGGTCAACCGCACGCGATTGCAGGTGTCGCAGAAATTATGGGTGAGCGGAGTGATGAACCCCAGCCGGCCGCCCGTCTCGGCAATGCGCACATAACGGGCGGGGCCGCCGCTGCGTTCGGGACTGTCGTTCAGGGTCCAGAAGGATTCCAGCTCCTGACGTACCGCCTGCAACGACAGGAACTGATCGGTGCGGTCTTCGTCCACCGCGCCCAGGGGCATGGTTTCGATCAAGGTGATGTCCATGTCTCGCGCATGGGCCCATTCGATCAGCTTGGGCAGTTCGGCGGCATTGTCGTGTTTCAAGGCCACGGTGTTGATCTTGACCTTCAGCCCCGCATCCGTGGCCGCAGCGATGCCATCCAGCACCTGGGGCAGGCAATCGGAACGGGCGATGCGCGCGAAGGTGGGACGATCCAGGCTGTCCAGCGAAACGTTGAGGCGTTTCACGCCAGCCTCCGCCAACCCCTTGGAAAATTCGCGTAGGCGGACGCCATTGGTGGTGAGGGTCAACTCGTCCAGGGTGCCGTCATCCAGATGCCGCGACAGAGCGCGCACCAGATCCATGATCCCCTTGCGCATCAAGGGCTCGCCACCGGTCAGGCGAAGCTTGCGCACACCACGGCGAACGAAGGCGGCGCAAACGCGCTCCAGTTCTTCCAGAGACAGCACCTGCGCCTTGGGCAGAAACTGCATGTCCTCGCTCATGCAATAGGTGCAGCGCAGATTGCAGCGGTCGGTGACGGAGACGCGCACGTAAGAGATCGTGCGCCCGAAAGCGTCGTTCAGACCCGGTTGTGCAGTGCCCAACATAACGAGAGTATACCGCAGAAAGCCGGCCAAAAAATAGCTTACTTTTCAGTCGCTTGGGCCAATTCCGGCCCAGTGCCCCGATTGCCCGGCCGGTAAAAGAGGCTAAAGTCGAGCAACCGCTCAGCCAGCCTTTGGCCCGCGGCGCCTGCACGAAGGAATTCCATGACTTTTCCCGCCACCGAATCCGATGTGCTGGCCGTCGCCGCGCGCTGGCTTGAACAGGGCCATGGTGTCGCGCTGGCCACGGTGGTGCGCACCTCGGGTTCGGCACCGCGCCAGGGCGGCAGCCATATCGTGGTGCGCGACGACGGCGCCTTTGCCGGTTCGGTCTCGGCTGGCTGTGTCGAGGGCGCCGTGATCGAAGCGGCGCGCGGTGCGCTGGCCGACGGTAAACATCGCAATCTGACTTTCGGCGTCAGTGATGGCGATGTGTTCGAGGTCGGCCTGCTCTGCGGCGGGCAGATCGAAATTCTGGTCGAGCCGATTTGCTGACATGCGGCGCGAGACTTTAGATCAGCTGATGGCAGCGCGCCGGGATGGCCGGCTGCTGGTGCGCGCGCTGGATGTGGAAAGCGGCGAGGATCTCCTGATCGATCCGGCTTCGGATTCTTCGCCGCTGGGCCTGGCCGCCGCCGCGACGGCGCGTGCCGATGCCAGCCGGCGCGTCAGCATCGAGGGCCGCACCTGGTTCCTGTCGGCCTATCACACGCCCTGGGAGATCGTGGTGATCGGCGCGGTGCATATCGCTCAGGCCCTGGCCGCGCTGGCCCCCGCCGCCGGATATCGCGTGCGGGTGATCGATCCACGCGGGCCTTACGCCACGACAGAGCGTTTCCCCGGCGTCGCACTGCAGCGGGATTGGCCGGATGAAGCTTTGGCCAAACAGCCGCTCATGGCGCGCAGTGCGCTGATCGCGCTGGCCCATGATCCCAAACTGGATGATGCCGGGCTCGCCGTGGCGCTGCGCTCGCCCGCTTTTTATGTCGGCGCCCTGGGCTCGATGCGCACGCATGCGCGGCGGCTGTCGCGCCTGGAAGCGCAGGGCTTCACGCCAACCGAGCTTGGCAAAATCCACGGGCCGGTGGGCCTCGCGATAGGCGCTCGCTCGCCCGCCGAAATCGCCATCGCCGTTCTGGCCGACCTGGTGCAACAGCGGCGGATGCATGCGAGCGCGCCACGTGTCGCTGGCATCGTGCTGGCGGCCGGCACCGCAAGCCGCAT
>JADMIO010930465.1_pt1 | contig 38156 bp, 27 predicted proteins | sample 8958161 | NCBI WGS metagenome assembly JADMIO01 (sample SAMN16585339, study PRJNA669376) | soil metagenome | isolation source: Crop rotation soil | place: USA: Cullars Rotation, Alabama | collected 2011 | reverse complement strand
CCTACACCGCCGTTCTGAACGCGGCTCCCGCTGTCGATGTCACGATCGACCTGTCGGCCGACCCGCAGCTGAGCCTGTCGACGTCTGCCCTGGTATTCACGTCCACCAACTGGAATGTCGCGCAAACGGTCACCGTGACCGCAATCGACAACGACATCGCCGACGGCAACCGGGTGGTGAACATCGTGCAGACCGTCGACACCGCAGACCTCATCTTCCAGGGCACGACGGTACCGAACATCGTCGCCACCGTCATCGATGACGAGAACACGCTCGTCATCAACGGTACCGATAGCACGGACAAGGTCTCGGTACTGTTCTCGAGCGGCAAAGTTCAGGCAGTTGTGAACGGCAAGTCGTCGGTGTACAGCTCGAATTTCAACCAGGTGCTCATCCTGGCCGGTGCCGGCAACGATTCGATCCAGCTCACCAACCCCACGCTGCCCCTGTCCGTTCTCGGCGGAGCGGGGACAGACAAGCTGCAGATCGATGGGCAGACCACCAGCAACTCCTACGTCATCGATCAATCGACGATCACCGCGAACGGACAGGTGGTGACGCTGGGCGACGTCGAAAATGTTGTCGTCAATGGCAAGAACTCGACCGACACCTTTACGGTCAGCGCCATGCCGGTATTCGCTCTGGCCCTTCAAGGCGCCAGCGGCATGGACACGCTCAACGCCCCCGACATTGCGAACATCTGGACCATCACGGGCGGCGGCAGCGGTACCCTGAACTCCGCCATTTCCTTCAGCGCCGTCGAAACACTCCTGGGCGGTACGGATACCGACACCTTCCTCGTTGCCAACGGCAAGTCGTTCGCCGGCACCATCGACGGCGGCGGCGGCGAGAACACGCTGAGTTACGCGGCCTACAAGAGCGTGATCACTGCCAACCTCGCGACGGGCACCGTGAGTGGCCTCAAGGGCTTCCAGAACATTTCCACCCTCATCGGCGGAAGCAACACCGACAAGTTGATCGGTCCCAATACCAGCAATACCTGGAACATCACCGCCAACAATGCCGGCACGGTCGGGGCCATCACCTTCCAGAGTTTCGAGAGCCTGACCGGCGGCAGTGCCGACGACCAGTTCGTATTCTCGCAGGGAACCGCGCTGAAGGGAAAAATCGACGGCGGCGGCGGCAGCGATACTCTGGATTACTCGAACGTCCAGACGGGCACCCTGGCCGTCAATCTGCAAACCAAGGCCGCCACGGGTACGGCCGGTTGGTTGAACATCGAACAGTTCCTCGCGGGCGGCGACGTCAGCACCATCATCGGAGCCAACAAGGTCAACAGCTGGATGCTCACCGGCGCCGGTACGGGAACCGTGGCCGGCATTTCTTTCGACAGCTTCACGAATCTGACGGGCGGCACCCAGGCCGACACCTTCGACGCCAGCGCCGGTAGCTGGATCGGCATGATCGATGGCGGCGTCGGCAAGGACACGCTGCTTTACGCGGCCGGTGACAGCTACGTCAAGACGGGCACCAACGCCGGCACGATCAACGGCAATGCGTTCAAGAACATCGAGATCGTCAACTCGAAATGAGCGTCGATCCACCTCGCGGCATGAGCGGTGTGATCGCGACGTGGGCACGCATCACAGTCGGATGCCGTACCAGGCGCCCACGCGGGCAAAGTGCCGGTTCACGAAACCCTGGAAGTGATCGAAATACCGGGTGCGGAAACCGCCGCCATGATCGTTCTCGTTCATGAGGGCGCCTTTGTCGGACAGGTGGTCGTTGTCGTGCCAGTACATGCGCCGTTCCAGCCAGCTGAGAAAGCCGCTGCCCCTGTACTCGTCGTAGTTGCCGAAGACATGACCGAGTTCGTGTGTCAGGGTGAAGGCCGTCGTGCCCTTGTGGATATTGATGTCCATGCCGACCCACTCGCGGCGATTCTTTACTTCCACATCGACAACCTTGTGTTCGCCGTCGTCCACCTCGCGCAGGATGAAGCGAATGCGGATGACCGGATTCAGTACGAACATGTGCGATTCCAGGCGGGCGTGGGCGTTGTCCCAGTTCTTGACCGCCATGTACATCCGGCCGCGAATGGCCGTCTGCTCGCCGCCTGAAATGCCCTTCTCGAATTCGTACTTCACTTTCAGAACGATCCACAGCTCGCCGTCGCCGGGAATGTACAGGGCGTCGAAATTGCCGTGCGAGAACTTGCCCAGATCGGTGTCGTAGGCACTGAAGGGCCCCGTGTCCGGGAATTTGATCTTCACGCCTTGATTCTTGTTACCCGACGCGCGGGCGATGGCGTCGGCGGGGGCGAGTTGCTTGTCGACATGGGTCAGAAAGTTCGTGAGCGCATCCCTGGCGCGCGGATCCATCGACATGGTGTTCAGCACCTGGCGCAAGTCGTCGCGTTCCTGTACGGTGATCTGCCCGTAGTCGAACACGCTGCGCAGGATGTCCTGCACGCCGCTGTAGGTGAGCACTCCGCCCGAGCGACTCGCGCCGTCCACCGCACGCTTCACCGAGAGATCGACGATGGCCATGCCCTGTCTCCAGGTCGAGAAGAGAATTTCGCTTTGCCGGATTCAGCTGCTGAAATGGTCGGCGTATTTTGCTGCTTATGTTCTAAGCGTAGCCATTTCGATGAACCGGACAAGCGAATCGCACCGGTGAATTCGCCGACGCAATCGAGCCGTTCAGCTGCGAAGTTTTTTCGCAGAAAAAGTTCGCGGACCCTATTGTGAAGTTCGTATTCACAATCGGCGTCAATCGGCCGCAATTCACGCGACTAACGACACATCAGCAATGAAGATTCTCTTCACACTTCGTTGCGTGCAGTGGAGAGCGCCGATCTTTTGTGCAATGCCCATCGCATCTACCCGAATTGTTCATTTTCGATGATTAGTTTGATCCCTCGTTGGGAACTTACTTTTCCTTTCAGGAGGTCGACAATGACTGCTCCCAAGAAGGCCACCGCTCGGCCTGGCTTCACGCTCATCGAGCTGCTGGTCGTGATCGCGATCATCGCGATCCTCATCGGTCTGCTGGTCCCCGCCGTGCAAAAGGTGCGCGAAGCGGCCAACCGGACCACGTGCGTCAACAACTGCAAGCAGATCGGTCTGGCGATTCTGAACTTCGAATCGTCATTCAAGAAACTGCCCTCCCCGGGCGAAGGTGTCGATCCCAATTCGATCGCCACCAAGTGGTACGAAAAGCAGTCTCCCTTCACGGCGCTCCTGCCCTACATCGAGCAGGACACCATCTACAAGGCGATGGACATGCAGACTCCGTACAACGGCTCTCCGGCAAACATCACCGCTTCTCAGAACACGATTCCGACGTATCTGTGCCCCAGCTCGATCAGCCTGCAAGCTGACCCCGCTGGTTTCGGCCAAAATGCCTACATGATCATCGCCTACACCGACATCAGCCAGTCCAGCGCCTCGCTCGGTCTGCGCGACGTCAAGGGTTCGACTGGCCCGGAGAACCCGACCGGTGATACCGGCAAGTTCGGCTATCGCGTCGCCGGCGCCTTGCGCCTGTGGGGCACCCAGGGTGGCCTGTACGATCCCAATGGCAACTGGAGCGACTTGACCGTCGTCACCCAGTTCAAGGGCAATCACGGCACCATCCAGAAGGTCGGCGACGGCACTTCCAACACCGTCATCATGACCGAAGACGGCTCCTATCGTAACCACCGGACCATCGCGCCCAACCAGAGTTCCGGAGCCAAGGATCCCGTCATGCTCGGTGGTGCGGACGCCAGCAACGTTTCCGACGGCTTCGGCTATCGCGCTCTGAATCGCTGGGCCGAGCCGGAAGGCGCCGCCAACGGTATCTCCGGCCCGCCGTGGGTCGATCCGGCCAGCGCCAAGTACTCCGGTCAGGCCACCTACGCCGGTCCCTGGATCAACAACACGGGTTCACTCAATGATTCCCACTACGGCTCCGGTGCGGGCAAGTGCATCTGGGCCGATAACAATTGCGGCCCGAACGATGAGCCGTTCTCCGCTCATGCAGGCGGCATCCCGTTCCTGTTCCTGGATGGCCACGTGCAGTTCGTAGGCCAGAACATCGGCGCCAATGCCCTCTATCGGCTCGTCCATCCGAACGATGGTAACACCGTCAGCCTGAACGATCTGTAATTTGGATTCCGTTCACCAGACCGTTTTTCTTCTGGCCAGTCCGGGCGAACCTAGCCCGGGCTGGCCGGACCGTTTTACGATCTCACCGGAACTTCTTTCGACCAGCCGGTCGGAAATTCGAGATGTCGTCAATGGTCAAAGGCGGAATTCGCGCTTTCCTTCGATCCCGGTTATGGGACGTGATTCTGGCCACGTTGGCCATCGGCCTGTTCGCCTCCGCGTGCCGGAACGACTTCATTAACCTCGACGATCCGACGTACGTCACCAACAACCCGCACGTCCTGAGCGGGTTGACGCGCCACAACGTCGTCTGGGCGATGACCACGCTGCACAATGGCTTCTGGCATCCGCTCACCTGGCTATCGCTGCAGCTCGATGCCAGCCTCTTCGGCCGCGCTGCCTGGGGCTGCCACCTGTCGAATATTTTGTGGCACGCAGCCACCGTCGTACTGCTCTTTCGCACGTTGTTCGGCATGACAGGCAACGAGGGCCGCAGCGCCCTGGTTGCAGCGCTGTTCGCGGTACATCCGCTACGCGTGGAGTCGGTCGTCTGGGTCACCGAGCGCAAGGATGTCCTGGCCGCGTTCTTCTGGGTGGCGGCGATGTGGAGTTATGGCCGCTATGTGCTCCGGCCTCGCATCGGCTGGTATCTGCTGGTCTGTGCCGGGATGATGCTGAGCTTGATGGCCAAGCCGATGGCGGTGACGCTGCCATTCGCCCTGCTCTTGCTGGATTACTGGCCGCTGGGTCGACTGGGCAGTTCGGTCAACCAGGAGCGCTCGCAGGCGCGCATGCCGTGGTATCGGCTCGTGCTCGAAAAGATCCCGTTGCTGGCACTTGGTCTTGGCTTTGCTGCGCTGACCTTGTTCGCGCATCGCGAATACCTCGGTGAAGTCCGCGCCGGGGAAGTCTTCGGTGTCCGCGCCGCCCGGGCGCTGATCCACTATTGCTGGTACCTGCAGATGACGTTCCTGCCGGTGGGTTTGACGCTCTACTATCCTTATCCCGCGCCGCGAGCGCTCGTCTGGCAGGCACTGCTCGCCTTCGTCGCGCTGGCGGTGATAACGCTCGTCGCCTGGCGCTGGCGTCGCCGTGAACCGGCGTTGATCGTCGGCTGGCTCTGGTTTCTCGGCACTCTTTTTCCCGTCATCGGCCTGATCGCCTCGGGAGAACCGGTCGCCGATCGCTTCACGTACATTCCTCACATTGGCCTCATGTGCGCGCTCGTGTGGGTCGGGGCCGACCTTGCCGGCATTTTGCAACGCAGGCTGGCCGATTCTCCGGTACGGCAGGCGGGTGTGGCCGTGTTCGTTGTCGCGCTCGCCGTCTGGGCGTTCTTGAGCCATGAACAGATCGCGCACTGGCGCAACTCGCAGACGCTCTGGCAGTACGCGCTCAAGGTCAATCCGAAAAACGTGTTCGCCTGGGAGCTGCTCGGTGCAGACTTGCGCGGTTCCGGTCGTCTCGACGAAGCCCTGCATTGCTTCGACCAGGCGTGTCGCCTGGATCCGCTGGCGTTCGAACCCCATTACAAGCGGGTGGAATTGCTGCTGATGATCGGTCGACTGGATGACGCCGAGCGACAGGCGACAGCGTTCCTGGAAATGAAGGACCCGAGCCCGGCCGGTCTGCGCGTCTGCTGGTTTGCGCGTGCCCAGGCGAGTCATCGGCGCGGAAATCTACCCCTGGCGATCGAGCACTATCGCAAGGCGCTGGAGTACGAGGACGCTCTCATCGTGCGCAGCAATCTCGGCATCGCCCTGGCACAATCGGGACAGCTCGAGGAAGCCGCCCGGCATCTGAAGACTGCGTATGAGCTCGATACGAGCAACGCAATGATCGCCTACAACCATGGCGTCGTCTTGGGCGATCTGGGCAAATGGTCGGAGGCGATTGATCCCTTGCGTCGGGCCGTCGAACTGCAAGAACGTGCCGCCCCCTATCGCACCCGGCTCGCCATGGCGCTGATCGCCAGTGGACAAACCGACGAGGCACGTCGCCACGCCAGCGTTGCCCGGCAGCTGGATCCCGCCTGGCTCAAGCGGTCGCTCCAGTCGCTCAGGCAGATGACAGGCAAGACCGGCGATGGAAAAGAGGGGGCGGCGCTTCTGCTTGCAGACGTAATCTGCGCTTCTACAGACACACCGGAACCTCAGCTTCTGGATACGCTCGCCGAGACCCTGGCGGCAGCGGGACGCTTCGAACGCGCGACCGAGATCGCACGCACTGCCGCCGAGCAAGCGGAACGTGTGGGCAATACCACGCTGGCAGCTGCGGCGCGCCAGCGTGCCGAACACTATCGAGCGGGACAACGGTAGGTAGAACGAGGCTAAAAGTTGCCCAACATCATGAAGATTTGCGCAAGACGAAGTTGCTGCCCGCCAGTCGACGTGCAACATGGGCGAACACAACTCCAGAAGCCATGGCGTGGTGCGACCGGTGGACGGACGTGGCGAATCTTTTCGTTAATCCCATGGCTTCTATGCGAATTATTCATTTTTGCTCAGTAGCCTCTTCCTTATACGATCGGGTACCGCGCGGAACAGCACGGAATTCTTGCCGTGAATCGAGACGACGACGATAATGCCCCGGAATGGAATCAAGACGCAGGACTCATGGCGTGACAGACAGGCTTCTCATTGCAGACGGACGACTTCATCCATGAGATGTGTCCAAGCGCTGTCATCCCTGGCTCTCCGCCTCTGTACCTACCAGTCGGTGGGCCGGGGCGGTGCGCCTGCTGTCGCATTCAGTCAATTTCCCGAACTCGATCAACAGGTGGCCCGGGCTCTGCGGCAGGCCAACGCGCGTGCCTGGGTTGCCATCGAGGTACTTCTGGCCGGCGAACCACTCTGGGAACGTGCGCAGCTTGGCTGGGAACGCGGCCTGGAGATGGAGTTTTTCCGACCGCTGCGTTTGCTGCTGGACGATGTTCCCTTGACCGCACTGGACGAGCAAGGCCCCGACGCGCGGCGCAAGGTCCAGCAGTCGGTACAGGCCGCTCTTGGCAGCGGCCTGCTGACCTCTGGTCCTCTTGAACTTGCCGAGCTGCTGCCCGATCTCGACGCTGAGATGCCGTCGGAAGATTTCCTGGGACAAGCGCGAACATTGGGAGAGCTGACCCAGCATCTCGAACGGTCCGGCTACACCGAGCTGAAACCGCTGCTGACCCTGCGTTGCGCAACCGGCGAACTTTTTCTGGTGTCGCTGATCGCGGCGCTGTTCCGGCATGCCGTGGCGTCGGATCCCGACCTGTTCGGCGGACTCGGCGAACTGTTCGCCGATACCAAGCCCGATGGCGCCGTACGGGACCTCGGACCGCTGGCCGTGATGCTGGACAAGCACAGGTCACGCCTGGATGCCCAGCTGGCGTCGATGCGAAATCCAGGCATGCCGGCGCAACCTGCTCAGGCCATCGACACAGCGACCGGTACCGATCGCATGGAGCGCGGCCTGGCATGTCTCCAGCGCGGCGATTACGACAAGGCGATCGGTGAGTTCACGGCGGCGCTGCAATCCGATCCGTCGAACGTGCAGGCCGTTCTGTACCGCGCCGACGCCCATCGCCTCAAGGGAGACTACGTTCAGGCACTGGCCGATTACGGTTCGGCTCTTCGCCAGGATCCCTCCAACGCCCAGGCGATGCTGCAGCGCGGCCAGGTGAACTGGATGACAGGACAGATCGAGGAGGCCATCGACGACTTCACGATGGCCCTGCAGATCGACCCGAAGAATCCGGTCGCTTATCACTACCGCGGCAAGGCGTTGATCGCGGCCGGCGACCATGACGGCGCCATCGTCAATCTCAGCGAGGCATTGCGCCTCGATCCCTACTACGCCTGGGCTCATCACGATTCGGGCGAGGCGCACGCGGCCAAGGGGAACTACGGCCGGGCCATCGCCGATTACAGCGAGGCGATCCGTCTCAATCCGCTCAGCACCGTGACGCATCTGCGGCGCGGCGACGCGTATGCGGCCCGGGGCGAATTCGATCGCGCCAGCGCCGACTACGGCAATGCTCTGCGCCTCGATCCGCATAATTCTGCCGCCTATCGGTGCCGCGGCGTGGCTTACCGTGAGCAAGGCAAATATGACCAGGCGGCGGCCGAATTCAGTCGTGCCCTGGAGCTCGACTTCACCAACGGGCAGCTTTACTTCGAGCGTGGCCTGCTGTTCCAGCTGCAGGGCAACCACGAACGGGCGCTGGTCGACTTCAATGCTGCCATCACCCGGGTTGCCGCCGACGCCGAGATTTATTATTCGCGCGGGACATCGCACCAGGCGCTCGGCAAGAACAAGGCCGCCCTCGCCGATTTCTGCCAGGCCCTCAAGCTGGACCCCGAACACGCCCGCGCCTACCACAGTCGCGGCCTGCTGTACTCTTCCCGAGGCGAGGTCGACCTGGCCCTGCCCGATTATAACGAGGCCCTCCGACTGAATCCCGGGCTGACCCAGGCCTACATCAATCGCGCCCGTGCTCACCTCGCGTCCGGCGACGTCGCGGCCGCGGTGGCAGATTGCGACAGCGCCATCGAGTTGAATCCCGAGCTCAACCAGGCGTATCTGGTGCGAGGCAACATCCGGGCGCAGCAGGGCGAGTTCTTCGCCGCCGTCGAGGATTTTTCGCGCGTGCTGCGTGCGGAACCCGGCAATGCTCAATGCTTCTACCTGCGCGGCGTCGCGAACGCCAAGCTCGACAACGCTCGTCAGGCAGCCGCCGATCTTACCGAGGCGATTCGACTCGATCCCAATCACGCCCGTGCCTATGCACAACGTGCAACCCTGCGCCAGGCCAGCGGACTGAGCGATCTGGCCCTGAGCGACCTTGCTCATGCGGTTCGTGTCGACGCCCAGTTCGCCGCCACGTACTGTCGGCAACTCGCCCAGGTTCATTCCGCCATGGGTCTTCACGAATGTGTCGTCGCCGACTACTCGGTGGCACTCATCTTGGATCCGAACAATGCTGCTGCCCAGACCGGACGCGAACAGGCATGGCAGGCGTATCTCACCCAACCGCGCAAGCGACCGACCCAGCGAAAAGCGCAAGATCAACGCAACAAGCTTCCCACATTACGTGTCGACGGGGGCAGCGGCGAGGGCCCCGCGGTATTGGAGGCGAAGCCGTCCGCAGCACGAGCCGAGCGACACGCAGCTCAGGCGAAGGAAGCGATCCCGAGCGATGAAACCTCGGTTATCCGCGCCGCGGAGACCGGCGTCCATCGTGTAGCTCCGGACACCTCGACCGAAATTCCGGCCATGGCTGCGGACGCGGACGTGCCCGCTCCTCCGACCGAAGTGACCGAGGCGGAGCAGCCAGCGGTTGACGAAGCGTCGTTCGAGATCACCATCCTCGATGACGACACAGCGGCGGTCTCCGATGGCGCCGGAGCCACGCAGGTCACTTCGGTGACGTCGGCGGACTCGGCATACAGTATCGAGGCTTTACAGAATCAGCAGACCGAGGTCGAGCCGGAGACTCCAGAGCCAGCGCCGGCCGAAGCAGCGCTCAAGGCCGAACAGGAAGTCGACCACCGCAAGCGGATGATGGAGGAATACCGCAAGCTGCAAGAAGACAAGTCACGAGCGGAGGACGTCCGCGCCGCCGCCAAAAAACCGGCTGCCAAGAAACCGACGTACGACGAGGACGATGAGGACCGATTGCCGGTCTGGAAGAAGGGCGCCATCGTCGCGGCCAGCATCATGGCCGTCTGGTGGGTCGGTTCCACTGCCTGGGGATATATCAACGAGCACAATCGACTCGCCAAGCTGCACACCTATCCGGTGACCGGCAAAATCTTTCTCGAAGGAACAAAGCCCCTCACCAAGGGCGCGGTCACCTTTATCCCGACCGGTCCCGAGCCCAACAGGGAGTGTTCCGGCTTTCTGGCAAAGGACGGCACGTTCCAGCTATCGGCCTACGTACCGAACGATGGCGCACCTGCCGGCGAATATGTCGTGACGATAATCCCGGAAGCGACCAAGCTCGAAGGAGGCTGGGTCACCCCCCAGGAACGACGAATACCGCAAAAGTTTCGCACCGTACGCACCTCTCCCCTGAAAGTCGAAGTCAAATCGGGCGACAACGCCTTCGAGTTCAAACTCGATTCATGATTGTCCCGGGCTTCATGTCCTTTCTGCCGCCATTCTTCGGTTGACGAACCCGCTCGCAGCCGGGAAAATCAGAGAGTATCGCCAACCCGCCGTCGAGATCCTCCCATGCTGCGCCTGTTGCCGGTCGTGTCGCTCGCTACCGTCGTTTTCGCTCCAAATTTCCTCGCCGCCCAGGACAAAACGTCCGCCGCCCGCGTGGAATTCAATCGTGACATCCGGCCCATCCTGTCCGACAACTGCTTCCTGTGCCACGGCCCGGCCAAGGCAACGCGCAAGGCCGATCTCCGTCTGGACACCGAGGCTGGCGCCTTCGCCGACCTGGGTGGTTACCGTGCGATCGTGCCGGGCAAACCTAATGACAGCCATCTCTGGCTCCGCCTTACGGCAAGCGACGAATCGAAACGCATGCCGCCGCCGAAGACCGGCCGCAGACTGACCGCGCAGCAGATTGACGTCGTGCGCCGCTGGATCGAACAGGGGGCGAACTGGCAGAATCACTGGGCGTTCATCGCGCCAAAAAGTCCGCCGCTGCCGACGGTGAAGCGGTCCGACTGGGTGCGCAATCCGATCGATCGCTTCATCCTCGCCCGGCTCGAGCGCGAGCAGCTGCCGCCCGCCTCGGAAGCAAGCCGCGAAACTCTCATTCGCCGGGTAACGTTCGACCTGACGGGACTGCCGCCGACGCTGAAGGAAGTCGATGATTTCCTGGCCGATCATTCTCCCAACGCCTACGAGAAGATCGTCGATCGACTGCTCGCCTCGCCTCGCTACGGGGAGCGCATGGTACTCGACTGGCTCGACGCCGCCCGCTACTCGGACAGCAACGGCTACCAGACCGACGGCACCCGGGCGATGTGGCCGTGGCGCGACTGGGTGATCGATGCTTTCAACAAGAACATGCCGTTCGACCAGTTCACGATCGAGCAGCTCGCCGGTGACATGCTGCCCGGGGCGACCCTCAATCAAAAGATCGCGACCGGTTTCAACCGCAATCACATGCTCAACGGCGAGGGCGGCCGCATTGCCGAGGAGTCGCGTGTCGATTACGTCGTCGATCGCGTCGACACGACCTTCACCGTCTGGCAGGGACTGACCGCCGGCTGCGCTCGCTGCCACGATCACAAGTACGACCCGTTGTCGCAGAAGGAGTACTACCAGCTCTACGCGTATTACAACAACGTGAACGAGACCGGCGGTGTCGACCGCCGCAGCAGCACTGCCGCCCCCGTGATCGAACTGCCCACTCCGGAGCAAAAAATCAAGCACGCGGAGCAAACGAAGAGAGTCGCCGAGCTCGACAAAAAGGCCCGGGCGCTCGACGACAAGCTGCTGGCGGCTCTGCCTGCCTGGGAGAGCAAGGCGAAGTCGGAAAAATTGCCGGCCAACGTACTCGCGGCGCTCGCGATCGAGCCGAAGAAACGCAAGGCCGACGAGGCGAAGGCGGTCACCGAACAGTTCCTCGTCACTTTCCCGGAACGCAAGGCGATGCAGAAGGAACTGGACGCCGCCAGGAAAGCGCTCGAGGCGCTGAACAAGTCGATCCTGATCACCATGATCATGGAGGAAAAGTCGCAGCCGCGCGACACGTTCGTGCTCATCCGCGGCGCGTATGACAAGTACGGCGCGAAAGTGGGACCCGGCGTTCCGGCCGTGCTGCCGCCGCTGCCGAAGGACGCCCCGAACAATCGCCTCGGCTTCGCCCGCTGGCTCGTCGATCGCGCCAACCCACTCACTGCCCGCGTCATCGTCAATCGTTACTGGCAGATGATCTTCGGCACCGGCCTGGTGAAGACCAGCGAAGACTTCGGCGTGCAGGGCGAACCACCGAGCCATCCCGAGCTGCTCGACTGGCTGGCGGTCGAGTTCATGGAGCCGGCCGAGCCAAGCGCGAAGGCATGGGACCTCAAACGGCTTCTCCGCCTCACTGTCACGAGCGCCACGTATCGCCAGTCCTCGCGTGTCTCACCGGCCGCACTGGAAAAAGATCCCGGCAACCGCCTGTTATCGCGCGGTCCACGCTTTCGCCTGACACCGTTCGAGCTGCGCGACCAGGCGCTGGCGCTGAGCGGTCTGCTCGTCGACAGGACGGGGGGACCGCCGACGAAGCCCTACCAGCCGCCGGGACTGTGGGAAGACTTCAGTTTCCAGCGCATCAAGTATGTGCAGGACCACGGCGAGAACCTGTACCGCCGCAGCCTGTACACCTTCTGGCGCCGCTCGATCGCTCCGCCGAACATGTTCGACACCTCGCCGCGCCAGGTGTGCACCGTCCGCACGGCTCGCACCAATACACCTCTGCACGCCCTGGTGCTGCTGAACGATGTGACGTTCGTCGAAGCGGCTCGCGTCTGGGCGCAACGCCTGCTGAAGGAGCCCGGCAAGTCGCCGAACGAACTCATCGATGCTGGCTTCCGCGCCGCGACCGCCCGACGGCCGACCGAAGCGGAGCACCGCGTGTTGACGGCCGCGCTGTCGCGTTCGCTGTCGCACTACGAGCGCCATCGCGACGCCGCCGAAAAGCTGATCACAACCGGCGAGCACCCGCGCGACCCCGCCCTCGACGTGACGCAGCTCGCCGCCTGGACCGCGGTGATGAACATGATCCTCAATCTGGACGAAGCGATTTGCAAGGAATGACGACCCTCGCTTGCGGCTTAGCGTTCGCAGGGAACCGCGATATCGATCGTTCTCTGCGAGCGCTAAGCCGCAAGCGAATGTGCGATGGGCCCGAACGATGAATCCGATTTTCGAAAACCAACTGCATCAGACGCGTCGGCAATTTCTTGGACGCACTGGCGCGGCGCTCGGACTGGCGGCACTCGGTTCGCTCCTCGGCGAATCGCGTGCCTCCGCGACACCGGGTGAGACTGGCTTGTCCGGTTTGCCGCACTTCCCCGCCAAGGTCAAACGCGTCATTTACCTGATGCAAACCGGGGCGCCGTCGCACGTCGATCTCTTCGACTACAAGCCCGGCCTGTACAAACGCCGCGGTGAGCTGCTGCCGTCGTCGGTGCAGATGGGTCAGCGTCTCACCACCATGACGCAGAACCAGCGACAACTTATTCTGCCCGGCATTTCGCCCTTCCGACGTCACGGCAAATGTGGAACCTGGCTGTGCGACTTTCTCCCGCACACGGCATCGATCGCCGACGAGATCTGCCTCATCAAATCCATGCACACCGAGGCGATCAACCATGCACCGGCCACCACGCTTTTCCTGTGCGGCGCCGAGCTGCCCGGCCGACCGAGTATGGGCGCCTGGCTCTCCTACGGCCTGGGCAGCATGAACCGCGATCTGCCGACGTTCGTGGCCATGACATCACAGGATAAGGAGCTGTCCTGCGGCCAGATCTTCTACGACTACTACTGGGGTAGCGGCTTCTTGCCGTCGCGCTTCCAGGGCGTCAAATTGCGTTCCAACGGCGATCCGGTGCTGTACCTGTCGAATCCCGCGGGTCTCGATCAGTCATTGCGCCGCGGCCTGCTCGATGATCTCGCCCAGCTCAATCGCATCCGGCAAGACGCGATCGGCGATCCCGAAATCGCCACGCGCATCTCGCAATACGAGATGGCCTACCGAATGCAAACGTCGGTGCCTGAGCTGACCGATATTTCGAGCGAACCGAAGCACGTCGTCGACATGTACGGCCCCGACGTGCAGCGCCGCGGCTCGTTCGCGTGGAACTGTCTGCTGGCACGACGTCTGGCCGAGCGCGGCGTACGCTTCATCCAGCTCATGCACGCCGGCTGGGACCAGCATCGCAACCTGCCCACGCAGCTCGAGGTGCAATGCCGCGACACCGACCAACCCTCGGCAGGCCTGGTGAAGGATCTGAAACAGCGTGGCCTGCTCGACGACACGCTCGTCATCTGGGGCGGCGAGTTCGGTCGCACCGTCTTCGTCCAGGGCGACCCGACCCAGCGCGACCACGGACGCGACCATCACGGCCGCTGCTTCTCGATCTGGATGGCCGGCGCCGGTGTGAAACCGGGCATCAGCTACGGCGAGACCGACGACTACTGCTACAACGTCGCCCGCGATCCCGTGCACGTCCATGATTTCCAGGCCACCGTGCTGCACCTGCTCGGCATCGACCACACGCGTCTGACGTATCGCTTCCAGGGACGGCATTATCGGCTGACCGACGTGCACGGGAATGTGGTGCACAATATTCTGAGCTGATAGGAGGCCCACAGGATCGCCACCTCTACACTCGAGCTCGACATTGCCATGATGGGAGCTGGTTCGATGACGTTGAAACGCGAACCGAAAAGGAAGGACTCGAAAGAAGTGATGGCGAGCGTCGCGGCGTAAGCCCGACGTGGTAATGAGTCGAACCACGTCGGGCTTACGCCGCGACGCTCGCCGGATTCATCACGCCAGAATCTTCGTCACCACCTGCCCGGCGACGTCGGTGAGGCGGAAGTCGCGGCCCTGGAAGCGGACGGTGAGGCGCAGGTGGTCGAGGCCCAGCAGGTGCAGGATGGTCGCCTGCAGGTCGTGGACGTGAATCTTGTTCTCGGCCGGGCTGAAACCGAACTCGTCGGTGGAGCCGTACGTGATACCCGGTTTGACGCCGCCGCCCGCCATCCACATCGTGAAGGCGTCGATGTGGTGATTGCGGCCGACGGTGTCGCGGTGTTCGCCCATGGGTGTCCGGCCGAACTCTCCGCCCCAAATCACCAGCGTGTCTTCGAGCAGTCCGCGCTGCTTCAAATCCCGAATGAGCGCGGCCGCGGGACGGTCGACCTCGCGGCAAACCTGTTCGAGCGGCGCACCAAGATCGGCGCCCGGGTTGCCGTGGTGGTCCCAGTCGGTGTGGTAAAGCTGCACGAAACGAACGCCGCGCTCGATCAGGCGGCGAGCCAGCAGGCAGTTATTTGCAAAGGTGACGCGGCCCGGTTCGGCGCCGTAGCTTCGGAGCGTCTGCTGCGTCTCGCCGGACAGGTCGATCAGCTGTGGTGCGCTTGTCTGCATCCGGTAGGCCATCTCGTAGGCGGCGATGCGCGTCGCGATTTCAGGATCGCCGGTTTCCTGCAAACGGGCCTGGTTGAGATCGCGCAACACGTCGAGCGCCTGACCTTGGCGGCGGCTGGTGATGCCGGGCGGATTGGTGAGATTCAGAATCGGCTCGCCGCTCGTGCGAAACGGCACACCCTGGTACATCGTCGGTAGGAAACCGCTGCCCCACAGCGGAGCGCCGCCGCGCGGTCCGCGCGGGCCGGACTGGAGGACGACGAAGCCGGGCAGGTCGTTCGCCTCGCTGCCCAGGCCATAGGTAACCCAGGCGCCGATGCTGGGCCGTCCGAACTGCGCGGAGCCGGTGTTGACGAACAGCTTGGCGGGGCCGTGATTGAAGACCTCGGTCTGGATGGCCGGGAGGATGGCGATGTCGTCCGCGATGCCGGCGATGTGCGGCAAGAGATCGGAGACGTAGGAACCCGACTGGCCGCGGCGATCGAAGCGGCGCGTGCAGCCGAGCAGCTTGGGCACCTGGTTGGTGAAGGTGCTCATGAAGGCGAACCGGCGGTCACGCAGGTACGAGTCGGGGATCGGCTTGCCGTCGAAGCGATTCAGTGTCGGTTTATAATCGAACAGTTCGAGCTGGCTCGGACCGCCGGCCATGAACAGGTAGATCACGCGCTTGGCCTTGGGCGTGAAGTGCGGGCTCTTCGGGGCGAGCGGGTTGAGTGAGGGCACCTGGCCCCGCGCCGCCTGGTTGGCCATGAGCGAGGCGAGGGCAATCTTGCCGACGCCGAGAGCGCAGTCCTTGAAAAAGTGCCGGCGGGTTTGGCCCAAAATAATGTCGTCCATGTTCGTTCCCATGTTTAGCGGGGAGCCGGCAGGCGACCGGTCGTTGCAAGGGCCGGTCGCCTCCGGCTCCCCGCTAAACGATCAATTATTCGCGGGTGATGAATTCGTCCAAGTTCAACAGAACGCGGGCGACCGAGGTCCACGCCGCCATCTCGTGGGCCAGCGGCGTGTTCGCGAGTTCCGGCCGATTCAACAGCGCCGTTGCGTCCTTCGGGGCCGCCCGGAAATCTTCACGCTGCTGGGCGAGGTACTGCTCCAGCCGCCGGCATTCCTGTGGACTCGGCGCTCGCGCGAGGCACAGGCGATACGCGTACTGCAGTCGTTCAACATCGTTGCCTGGCGCCTCCTTGATGATGCGTTGCGCAACTCCCTGGGACAGATCGACGAACACCTGGTCGTTGAGCAGGGTCAACGCTTGCAGCGGCGTGTTCGAGCGGATGCGGCGGGTGCACGAGCTGTTGCCGTCGGGGGCGTCGAACACGGTGAGAGCCGGGTACGGGGCCGAGCGCTGGAAGAACGTGTAGACGCCGCGGCGATACCGCTCGGGACCTGTGCTCGTTTTCCACGGGTGTTGCAGCTGTGTGAACTGGTAGATCCCGCCCGGTTGCGGCGGATACACGCTCGGGCCGCCGACGCGTCGACTCAAGAAGTCGCTCACGGCGAGAGCATTGTCGCGGACGATCTCAGCGTCCAGACGCAGGCGCGACTGGCGGGCAAGCAGGCGATTGAAAGGATCGACGACGGCAAGCTCCGGCCGGGCCCGCGAGGACTGCCGGTAGGTCGCCGAGTTGACGATCAAGCGATGCATCGCCTTGAGACTCCAGCGATCCATGAACTCCACGGCCAGCCAGTCCAGCAGCTCCGGATGCGACGGCGGCGCGCTTTGCAGGCCGAAGTCGTTCTCGGTCTCGACGAGGCCCTTACCGAAGTACTGCATCCAGAGCCGGTTCATGGTTACCCGGCCGATGAGCGGGTTTTTGCGATCGACGAGCCAGCGGGCGAGGTCGAGGCGATTCGGCTCACTCTTGATCGGCAACGCATGCAACACGGACGGCACGCCGGGGTCGACCTTCTCGCCCTTGCGCGTGAAGTCGCCACTGATGTGGATGTTCGTCACGCGCGGTTTGGGCAGCTCCTGGAGGACCATCGTCGTCGGGAACTTCGGCTCTGCCTTCCGCAGAAACGCGATGCGGTCGGCCGTCTTCTGCACGGTGTTGTCCCTCGTCTTGAAAAACGCCACCGCGGTCTGGTTGTGCTTGGCATTGCGCTGCTCGAGCCCAAGGCTGAGGATCATCAGGATCTCGCCGGGGACCTTCTTCTTCTCGACGTCGGGCAGTTTCTGCACGTACGCCTTGTACTTCGCGTCGAGCTCTTCCTCGAGCTTGCGCAGCTCGGTCCGGATCTCGTTCCGCTTGGCGGCCGTCTTGGGATCGGCGATCGGCAGCACCGGCTCCGACTGGTTGTTCATGAACGCGAACAGCCGGAAGAACTCCTTCTGCGAGACCGGATCGTACTTGTGGTCGTGACAGCGGGCGCAGCCGAGCGTCAGGCCGAGGAACACGATGCCCGTCGTGGCGATGCGGTCGGACACGGCCTCGACGCGGAACTGTTCCTCGTCGATGCCGCCTTCCTGGTTGATGAGCGTGTTGCGATGAAAGCCAGTCGCGGTCTTCTGTTCGAGCGTCGCGTTCGGCAGCATGTCGCCGGCGAACTGCTCGATGACGAACTGGTCGAACGGCATGTCGCGGTTGAGGGCGTCGATGACCCAGTCGCGGTACTTCCAGATCTCGCGCGGCGCATCGATCGTGAACCCGTTGGAATCGGCATAACGGGCGACGTCCAGCCAGTGCCGGCCCCAGCGCTCGCCATAGTGCGGCGAGTCGAGGACGCGTTCCACCATGCGCTCGTAAGCGTCCGGTCGCGTGTCGGCCATGAAATCGTTGACCTCGGCAACGCTCGGCGGCAGGCCAAGAAGATCGAGGTAAACGCGACGCAGCAGGGTGAGACGATCAGCCTCGGGCGATGGCCGGAAATCTTCTTTTTCGAGCCGGGCCAGGACAAAACGGTCGATTGGATTGCGGACCCAGCTGCCGTCCTTCACCTGCGGCAGCGGATGGCGAAGCGGACTCTTGAAGGCCCAGTGGTCTCGGCCGCTCGCGTCCGCCGCCTGCTCCCTGGCAGGCGCCTTCGCACCCTGATCGATCCAGGCCGCGACGAGCTTGATCTGCTCCGACGCCAGCGGAGGACGCTTGAACGGCATCAGCGTGGCCTCGTTCGTGCCGCGCAGGACGTGCACCAGCGAACTGTCGGCCGACTTGCCTGCGACGATCACGGGTCCGCCCGAGCCGCCCTTGCGAAGAAATGCGGCCGTGTCGACGCGGAGCTTGGCCTTCTGCATCTTCGGGCCGTGACATTCGACACAATGTTTGGCCAGAAGGGGCTTGATGTCGCGGAGGTAATCGACGTCGGCCGCCCACGCGGGAACGGCGAACGAAAGCATCGCAACGGCAACGACGCAACGAGACGAGCGCATGGGAAGATTCTCTGATACAGCGAGGCAGGAGCATCCAGTGCCGGCCATCCGGAATGTCCCATCATCGTATCGCATGACGGGGCCGGTTCGCAACCATTTTTCGTTTAGCGGGGAGCCGGCAGGCGACGGTCCCGTGCACGCGCCGGTCGCCTTCTGCTCCCCGCTAAACGTTGTGTATCGATGGAACTTGCGGTTGCTCGGTTGGGGGCGTTGATCTAGGATGTTCGAGGAACGGATCGCGAAATCTTCGGCGAGGAATTCATGTCGTACAAGCATACGTTTCATCGGCACAAGACGCGGGAAGTGCAGGTCGGTAGCGTCGTGATCGGCGGCGACAACCCGATTATCGTCCAGTCCATGACGACCCCGGACACGCACGACATCGAGGCCACCGTTCAGCAGATCGATCGCCTGGAAGAGGCCGGCTGCGAGCTCGTTCGCGTCACGGTGCCCAAGCCGCAGGACGCGGCGGTGCTCGGCGAGATCAAGAAACGGATCAAGCTGCCGCTCATCTGCGACATTCACTTCGACTACAAGATGGCGCTCGCGGCCCTCGATCACCCGGTCGACAAGATTCGCATCAACCCGGGCAACATCGGCGGCATGGATCGCTTCCGCCAGGTCCTGCGCAAGGCGAAGGACAAGGGCATCCCGATGCGCATCGGCGTCAACGCCGGCAGCCTCGAACGCGAGTTCGCCATGAAGTACGGCTTTCCCTGCCCCCCCGCAATGGTCGACAGCGCCCTGCGCTACATCGAGATCGCCGAGTCCGAAGGCTATCACGACCTGATCGTATCGTTGAAATCGAGCGACGTCTTGACCGTCGTCGAAGCGTACCGCCTGTATGCGAAGCAGGCGAACTACCCGACGCACATCGGCGTGACGGAGGCCGGCAAGGCGCCGTACGCGGTGACAAAGTCGGCGTGCGGACTGGCGCCGATCCTGCTCGACGGCATCGGCGACACCATTCGCATCAGCCTGCTCGGCGACCCGGTACCCGAAATTGCCGCCGCGTTCGACATCCTGCAGGCCACGCAGCGACGCGTGCGCAAGCCAGAGCTGATCGCCTGTCCGACGTGCGGCCGACTGGAGATCGATCTGGAAGACATCATCGCCAAGCTCGAAACGCGACTGGCCGGCAAGAAAACCGCCATCAAGATCAGCGTGCTCGGCTGCGTCGTCAACGGCCCCGGCGAAGCACGCGAGGCCGACCTGGGAATCGCTGCCGGCAAGGGCAAGGGCGTCATCTTCAAGCGCGGCGAGATCGTGCGCCATGTTCTGGAGAAGGACATGGTCGAAGCGCTCATGGAAGAGATCGCTATCTGGGAGAAGGAAGAGGCCGACAAGGGAACACTGCGTGATGGCACGCCGGCGATTGCCGGCGCTACGAGCGGACACGATGATCACGACGACGTCGCCGACGGTCGGATGCGCCTGCCCGTGTTACCCGTCTAGCCCAAGTTTAGCCGCTCCCCAGCGGGGAGCGCGACCAGCGCGATTGCAAGTGCCGTGTTCGCGCTCCCCGCTGGGAGCGGCTAAACTGAATCATTTTCGCAATCGATCGATCAGGAACTCGACCGAATTCTTGTACCGCGGATCGGTGTGGTCCGGGTACGAAACGATCGCCTCGACACCCACTTCCTTGCACCTCTCCGCGAGCTTGATACCGAGCACGGCCGAGTGGGTCGGATCGGCCTGGTTCGTCCCCACTTCCGGCGGCGTTTTCTGGCGGGAGTATTCGAGGAAGATCGGCGGATCGTCCTTCGTCACGTGTTCCATCGGCGAATACTGCTTGATCCACTTGAGGACTTTTTCCCGATTCTCGTGGAGTGACTGGAAATTGCGAAAGCCAAACGCATGGCCGCCGTAGCGGTAGTTCGGCATCCATTCACGCAGCTCCTTCGGATCGAGCGATGTCTGTGCACCGATCACCGCGGCACAAGCGACGCGTGTCGATTCACGGGCGATCGGGTCGTCGCTTTTGGGATCCGCCAGATCGTCGTGGAACGCCAGCCACAACGATGAGCAACCGCCCGCGGAACCGCCGGTCACGCCGATGCGTTTCTTGTCGATATTCCATTCTTTGGACTTCGAGCGCAAGAACTGAATCGCCCGGGCGGCATCTGCGATCGGCCACTTCACCGGGGGCTCCACCTTCGCTTCCGCTGCCTGCTTGACGAAGCGATAGTTGATCGCGGCGACCGAGATGCCGTTGTCGAGAAGCTTGCGAATGTTGGCGCCGCTGTAGCTGTTCTTGTCGCCGCCTAGCCAGCTGCCGCCGTGAATGTAGACGACAAGCGGAGTCGGCTTGTCCGATTTCGCCTGCCAGAAGTCGATAACCTGGCGCTGGTGTTTACCGTACGGAACGCTGGCCGCGGTCGGCTCAGCACGAGCGGGCTTTTTTTCCTGTGCTAGTCCGGCCGTCAGGGGCCACAGGCCGATAAAGAGCGCGACAACCGTCCGAGACATCGTGTATCTCCGCGAGAGGAAAGGGGTTCGCGGAGATTATAGCGAACGACCTATCCACGCGTCCCGGCCGGCGACCCTCGCTCGACTTGTGGTGCCACGGGCGTTTGCTGCAAATCCAGTTGTCCCTTCTCTTGCTGTTCGTTCCAGGCCAGGATTAGCCGATTGAACGACTGAAACAGGTCGTGCATGAGATCGTACTTCCGCGGGTAGAACTCAGACACCTGTTTGCCCTCGGCCATGTCTTCCATCACCTTCTGGCAGCGAAACAACGGACCTGCCAATCGGTGGGAGAACTTCAGCAGATCGTAGAGGAAGATTGGGGCGAGCAGGATGAGCGTGAATACGAAGCCCGACTGCCGCCGCATGAATTCGGAATAGTATTCGTTCATCGCGACGGGCAGTGCGCCGGTGGCGAAGTGCCACATGTACTCCAGCACGAAGGCGACATGAATTGCCGCCACGACGAATGCAATCAGGTACAGGCTAACCCGGACCAGCAGCCGGAGCTGAAATCCGGTGTTCACCCACAAGCGACTGCGCTTGAACTTCTCCATCGATTCCTCCACCTGAAACACTGCGACATGTACGGATCACGTCCGCCCGAATGAAGGACTTGCGTGCGACGGGAGATCAACCGAAGGAGGGACTTCGGGGTATGTTGACCCAATTGATACGTAGGTTGCAAACGACACGTTGTCAAACGCCCACTCGAATTTTCGTTTAAGCGGGGAGCCGGCAGGCGACCGGCTCTTGCAACGACCGGTCGCCTGCCGGCTCCCCGCTTAAACGGTGGTACACCGCGCAATTTGCCTGCCCGCCGCCTGCCTTGATTTGTTTTCCCTGCAAGACTACAATGCCCACCAGACAGTACGAACGGGGCAACTTTCGCATCTTAAACCTTCCTGGTTCCGCAGGAGCACGGCAAGCACGGAGGCGGCCGAGACCATCGTCGTTTTTCCCCATGGGATGACCGTCCGCGGTCAACTCTGCGAACACAACGAGCGGTAGCGGCAGGCCACAGGGCCGGGTCCAGGGCTGTCGGAGAACTTTTTGGCAATGTACGAACGATTCACCGACCGAGCTCGTAAAGTGATGCAGCTTGCCAACCAGGAGGCGCAGCGCTTCAACCACGAGTACATCGGTACCGAGCACATTCTCCTGGGTCTTGTGAAGGAAGGGACGGGCGTCGCCGCCAATGTCCTGAAGAATCTCGACATCGATCTCCGCAAGATTCGCCTCGAAGTCGAAAAGATCGTGCAAGCCGGGCCCGACATGGTCACCATGGGCAAGCTGCCCCAGACGCCCCGGGCCAAGAAAGTCATCGAGTACTCGATCGAAGAGGCTCGCAATCTCAATCACAACTACGTCGGCACGGAACATCTCTTGCTGGGCCTCCTGCGCGAGCAGGAAGGCGTGGCCGCTCAGGTCCTCATGAACCTCGGTCTGAAGCTCGAGGACGTCCGTGAGGAGGTTTTGAACTTGCTAGGGCATAACATGGATTCCGGTGAGACGAGCGGTGGCGGCGGTGGTGGCGGCGGCGGTGAACGAACTGCCAACAAGGGCAAGTCCAAGACGCCCGCCCTCGACAGCTTCGGCCGCGATCTCACCGAGCTCGCTCGCCAGGCCAAGCTCGACCCGGTCATCGGTCGGCAGAACGAGATCGAACGCGTCATCCAGGTCCTCAGCCGGCGCACCAAGAACAACCCGGTCCTCCTCGGCGAGGCCGGCGTCGGCAAGACCGCCATCGTGGAAGGACTGGCCCAGCTCGTTGTCGACTCGAACGTTCCCGAACTGCTGCGCGACAAGCGCATCGTCGTGCTCGACCTCGCCATGATGGTCGCCGGCACCAAGTATCGTGGCCAGTTCGAGGAACGCATCAAGGCGGTCATGAACGAGGTCCGCCGCGCCAAGAACACAATCCTGTTCATCGACGAATTGCACACCCTCGTCGGCGCCGGCGGTGCGGAAGGCGCCATCGACGCATCCAACGTGCTGAAGCCCGCCCTCGCTCGCGGCGAGATCCAGTGCATCGGCGCGACGACGCTTGACGAGTACCGCAAGTACATCGAGAAGGACGGCGCCCTCGAACGGCGCTTCCAGCAGATCATCGTCAATCCGCCCTCGAAGGACGAGACGATCGAGATCCTCAAGGGCCTGCGCGACCGTTACGAAGCCCATCACCGCGTCCAGATCAAGGACGAGGCCCTCGAAGCAGCCGTCGAACTGTCCGACCGCTACATCACCGGTCGCTGCCTGCCCGACAAGGCCATCGACGTCATCGACGAGGCCGGCGCCCGCATCCGCCTCAAGGCCATGACCCGGCCGCCCGACCTGAAGGAGCTCGACGCCCAGGTCGAACAGCTCAACCAGGAAAAGGAAGCCGCCGTCGCCGAGCAGGACTTCGAGAAGGCCGCTCACCTGCGCGACCAGGCCGACAAGCTCAAGAAGAAGAAGGAAACGATCACACGCGAATGGCGTGAAAAGAACCAGGAAATCGGCGGCGTGGTCGACGAGGAGGTCATCCGCGAGGTCGTCAACAAGATGACCGGCGTGCCTCTCACCCGCATCAACGCCGACGAGACCAAGCGTCTTCTCACCATGGAAGACGAGCTGCACAAGAACGTCATCAGCCAGCACGAGGCCATCGTCGCCATCGCCAAGGCGACGCGCAAGAGCCGGGCCGGCCTCAAGGACCCGAAGCGACCCATCGGCAGCTTCATCTTCGCCGGGCCGACGGGCGTGGGCAAAACGCTGCTCGCCAAGCAGCTCGCCAAGTTCATGTTCGGCGACGAGAACGCACTCGTGCAGATCGACATGTCGGAGTACATGGAGAAGCACAACGTCAGCCGGCTGATCGGCGCTCCGCCGGGTTACATCGGCTATGAAGAAGGCGGCCAGCTCACCGAGAAGATCCGCCGCCGGCCTTACAGCGTGGTGTTGCTCGACGAGATCGAGAAGGCCCACCCCGACGTGTGGAACATGCTGCTGCAGATCATGGAAGAAGGCCGGTTGACCGACAACGTCGGCCGCACGATCGACTTCAAGAACTCGATCCTGATCATGACGACGAACATCGGCGCTCAGGAAATCGTCGGCAAGACGCAGTTCGGTTTCCAGAAGAAGGATGCTCAGTCGACGTACGACAAGATGAAGGAAACGCTCAAGCAGGAAATGGAAAAGAATTTCCGGCCCGAGTTCCTCAATCGCGTCGACGACATCATCGTCTTCCGCAGCCTGGTCTCCGAGGACCTCAAGAAGATCATCGACATCGAGCTGGCCAAGGTTTCCAAGCGGCTCAAGGAGAAGAACCTCGTGCTCGTGCTCGGCGACGACGCGAAGGAGCTCATCATCGAGAAGGGCACCAGCCTCGAGTTCGGCGCCCGTCCGCTACGCCGGGCCATCGAGCACCTGCTCGAAGACCCGCTCGCCGAGGCCCTCCTCCACGGCCAGTTCGAGGGCAAGGACACCATCACCGTCAAGGTCGAGGAGAAGGACGGCGAGAAGAAGCTGACCTTCGACGCCACCGGCACCCCGGCACCCGAGTTGGTGGGCGGTGGGGCGAAGACGTGATTGTACGCTGTTCAACGAAGCAACACGACGCCAGCGAGGGAGCTCGCTGGCGTTTTTTGTTTCCAAACTGCAGATCAAATCCAGTTTTCGATGTGAATACGTTGGACCGACGAAAAATCGGCGTCCGCGGTAAGGAGCGTGAGCCGATACTGTCGAGCCACCGCAGCGATGAGCATGTCGAACTGCGACAACATCCTGCCTTGCGATCTCAGTTCGAAGTAGATTTCCGCAAACTCCGCCGCCGTGTGTTCGTCTGTCGGCCAGATCCGCAGCATGCCGAGCGCTGTTTGGAAGCGAGTGAGGTTCTTCGCAAAACGCTTGCTCAGGCGAATTCCCGCACTATACTCGCAGTGGACCGCCAAGGAAATCCCGAAGCGGTCGCCGGCCCGCAAGCCCGTCTCGATTCGATCCGGCAAGGCGGTACGACGGTCGAGATATGCGGAGAGATGATTGGTATCGAGTAGATAGCGGTTCAACGTCGCTCCGCTATTGCTTGCATTTCTTTGCGACTCAGTTCGTTAAGTTCGCCAAGCGCTTTCGCGATTTTTTCTCTTTCATCAGGTTCGAATTCCGTTGGACCAAGCGCCTGAAGTGCGGCGAGATATTCTTCCAGGTCGGGCATCGGATCGTCGGGCGTGAGAGGCAGAATCTTCACGGATTGACCTTCCCATTCGGCGGGAACCGGCTCTTCGAGTTCGACTCGGCCGTCTCGGATACGGGCCTGGATCATCTGCGTCCTCCTCACTGTGGCCTTCCATAGCAGGATACCACAAGCGAATGCCCGATTGCCATATTGGGGTAGCCTCTCGACGAAAGCGGTTGAACATAGTTCATGTAAAGTGATGCGCTCGCAGGACGCCGCTGCTTGCCGTCGTAGGGGGCCATCGTATGAACTCCCTCTGGTCGGACCGGCGTATCGACGCCGGCTCGATTTTCCCTCGCTCCAGTCTATCGGCGTTCGGAGACCGTTGGAAGTTCGAGCCGTTGGCCTTTTTCGCTAAAACAAACTGCATGAACCCCTGGCTCGATTACGCTCGTCTCCTTCGTCTGCCGAACGTCTTCACGGCCATGGCAGACATTTGCCTGGGCGCCCTGGTGACGGGTGCTCTGCCGACCCAGACGATTCGCTTCGTCCTCTTGCTGCTGGCGTCGTCGTGCCTGTATCTCGCGGGGATGGTGTGGAACGACTTCTTCGACATCGAGCAGGACCGCCGTGAACGGCCGCACCGGCCGCTGGCGTCGGGGCGCATCGCGCGGGCGACGGCGGGTTGGTTGGGCGCGGGGCTGATGGCGGGGGGCTTATTGTTCGCCTGGTCGGCCGACTGGCATACGCTGCGTGTCGCGGTGCCCTTGGCCGTGGCCGTGCTGCTGTATGATGGTTGGCTGAAGCGAACGCCGCTCGGACCGGTTGCGATGGGGACGTGTCGTTTTCTCAATGTGCTGCTCGGATTGTCGGTGTTGCCCGGGCCTACGATTCCGGCCTGGGGCTGGATGCTGGCACTCGCGGTTGGCGTGTATATTGCAGGCGTGACGTGGTTCGCTCGTACCGAAGCCAGCGAGAGCAGCGTGCAGACGTTGCGTGGCGCGGCCGGCGTGATGCTGGCGGGTGTTGCACTGGCTCTGACGGTGCCGGCGCTCTACCGCGATGCCATGCCGGGCGAGCCGATCAACCCGGCCTTTCCGTATTTCCTCATCGGGTTTATCTTCTTTGTGGGGATGCCGGTGTTCCGGGCGATCGCACGGCCGCTGCCCGAACGTGTGCAGGCGGCGGTCAAGCGGGCGGTGCTGGGGCTGGTGATCTTCGACGCGATCCTGGCGACGGCGCTCGCGGGGTGGATCGGCATGGTGGTGGCGCTGCCGCTGCTGCCGGCGGCTTGGCTGGGGCGGTGGGTGTATTCGACGTGAATTGATGTGCGGTGCTCGCGCTCGCAGAAGCTCGCGGCTAAACGAGGGGTGTGATGGGGTTTCGGGTTGGGACGCTGGACGTGGGGTCGCGGTTTTCGCTGTCGCCGCTGGCGGGGTATACGAACTGGCCGTTTCGGCGGACGTTGCGCGAGCTTGGTGGGCTCGGCATGGCGACGACGGAGCTGGTCAATGCCCGCGCGCTTTTGCGGAGCAGCCTCAAGAGCCTTGACCTCATCGACACCTGTCCGCTCGACCGGCCGCTGGCGGTGCAGATTTACGGGGCGGATCGTGCCGACATGAGTGGGGCGGCGCGCTGGCTCGAAGATTATGGTGCGAGCGCGATCGATATCAACATGGGTTGCCCGGTGCACAAGGTCACCCGGGGAGGCGGCGGTTCGGCGCTGATGTGCGACTCGGCCGGGACGATCGGGCTGGTCGAGACCGTCGTCCATGCGGTGCGGATCCCGGTCACGGTGAAGATGCGGCTGGGGTGGGACGATGCCAGCTGGAGCGCCCCGTACTTCGCCCGGGAGTTCGAGAAAGTCGGCGTGGCTGCTATCATCGTGCACGGTCGAACGCGGCAGCAGGGCTTTTCGGGACAGGTGAATCTGGACGGCATCCGCGCCGTGGTCGAGGCAGTCGAGCGCGTGCCGGTCATCGGCAACGGCGACATCCGCACGCTCGCCGATGCCCGGCGCATGCTGGAATACACCGGCTGTGCTGGCGTCGCGATCGGTCGCGGGGCACTGCTCAACCCATGGATCTTCGCCCAGCTCGAACGCTGGGAAGCGACGGGCGATGTCGGCCAACTGCCGAGCTACGCGGATCGGCTCGACTTCATGAACCGGCACTACCATCTGCTGGTCGAGCAGCGTGGCGAGCGCTACGCCTGCCTGACATTTCGCAAGGTGGCGAACTGGTACTGTCGGGTGCTGAAGCCGGGACGCGAGATGCAGCAACGCTTCGTGATGCTCGAAAGCGCCGCCGAGTTCGATGGCATGGTGGAACAGCTGAGCCTGCGAGGCGCTCCACCGCTGTGGCGACGCGATTGTGACGTGGCGATCGCCGTGCCCCAGGGCCCGAACGAACGCTGGTAAAACGTTTAGCCGCTCGCCGGCGACGAGCGCGAACAGTGCAGTTGCCATGTTCGCGCTCGTCGCCGGCGAGCGGCTAAACGATTTTACATCGATGGTTACTTCGTCGCGGCCTTCTTCTCGACTGGGTTCGTGTCCATCGTTTCCATCTTGGATTCTTGCGTCTGCGTCAACTCGACATTCGTCGTCATGCCGCCGACGTCGATGACCAGGGTGCCTTCGAGCTTCATCTTCATGTTGGAGCTCTCGATGCGGCCCTTGGAGCGATCGAAGTAGACGACGCCGGTGCCTTCCTTGCTGGTGAGGCTGGAGTTGTCCTTGATCTGGAACGGCAGGCCATTCTTCTCGGTAGGAGCCAGGTACTTGAGCGTCGTCTTGACGGCGATCTTGTCGAGGTTCTTCTCCTGGCCTTCGTAGGTGTAGTCGAACTTGGTCTCATAGGTGCCGATGGCGCCAAGATTCAGTTTCGACGTGTCGCTCCACGTCTTGCCCTTCTTGACGGCATCCTTCGGGATGGCACCCCAGGTCGGCTGGGCCATCTGCTTGATCGCATCTTCGCTCAGGATATTGTTGAGCAGCGGCTTCATTTGTGGGTTGGTCTTGCCGAGCTCGTCGACGAACTCCTTGCGGCCCTTGACTTCCTTGACCTTCATGTCGGTCGGATCGATGACGAGCTTCAGCTCGAGCGACTTGAGGGCGTTGAAGAAGTCGGACATCGGATTCGACGCCTGCTTGTCGTCGGTCGAATCATAGGCGATCTTGTTGCCGCCGATGTCGATATTCATCTTCACGCCGACGATCTTCTCGGTGACGACCAGGTCCTTGCCCTCGCCCTTCTGCGGCGTCCACTGGATGTAGAACGTCTGGTTCTGCTTCTGGGTCACTTCCTGACCCATGACCTTCATGACTTGCGTCGTGTCGGTTTCGAGCTTTTGCCAGAAGGGCTTGGCATCCGGCGCGAAGGCCTTGAACTCCAGCTTGACTTCCTTGTCGTCCTGGGCCAATGCGGTGCCTTTGATACCCACGACGGAAACCAGGGCCAGCATTGCCAGGCCGCCAAACCAGCGCCAACCAGTCATGTTTTTTCCTCCCGGCTCTAACCGGTCACAGTCTTGAAAGTAGAAAAGTCCCAGGCGTCGCCGCTCGCTCGCATTCCTCGCGGGCTTCGGCTGGACGATCACTCTTTATGTAAAGGTTTGCGGGCCGAAAACAAGGCCCGGTACGATTTTCTTCCGCCCAAACCGGCCAGACTCGCCAGCTCGCCCCTCGAACGGGACCAGCTTGCGAGCCGACCGATTTGGGGATAGGCTCAACACCATTACGTCCGCACTCGCCATGAAGTTCATTTCGCCAGAAAGGACGGCTATTCCATGAATTTGCTGACCACGTTTCGCGGCTCGATGATGGAGGGCTTTCTGCCCGCCGGCTGGGACCTCGCACGCATCGACCGCCTGGCCGAAGTTTCCGGCGACAACCTCGTGAAGCGGAACAGCTGGTGGCATCCGCAGTTCGAGCCGTTCGCGTGCGGCAGCCTGGCCGATTTCGATACGTACATGGGTCACGAAATTGCCAAGGAGATCCGCCTCGCCCGGGACGCCGGCAAACCGCTCATCCTCATTCTTCCCGTCGGCCCGATGGGGATGTACCGCTGGACGGTCTTCTTTCTGAAGGAATGGGGCGTCGGCTGCGAGCACGTCCACGGCTTCAACATGGATGAGTGGTCCGACGCCCAGGGCAACACCCTGCCCTCGGACAACCCCGGCGCGTTTCAGTACGCAATGGAACAGGCGTTTTACGGTCCGCTCGGCAAGCTGACCGTCCCCGCCAAGCAGCGACACTTCGCCGTGAAAAACGAACTGCCGAGCTACGCGGAAAAGATCGGCGAACTGAAGAAACAGGGCGGCAAGCTGGTGACCATCTTCGGCATCGGCCGCGTGTGCCACATCGCCTTCTGGGAACCGCACTTCGCCGGCGAGTTCTCCGGTGAAGGCGAGTGGAAGAAGCAGACGCATCGCCTCGGTGCCCGGCTCCATCCGCTTACGATCGAGCAAAACGCCCTGACCAGCTTCAAGAGCCGTACGACGCTGGTGCCCGCCTTCGCGAACACGATCGGCCCGGGCCTGTTCCTGTCCGCCGACCGCATCATCGGCGGCGCGGATGGCGCCTTCAACCGCGGCATGCAATGGCAAGGTCTGTCGCTGCGCATGACGCTGCACCACGAACCGACGCCGTGGATCCCGAGCACGTACATGCCGACGATGGCGGGACGGTTGTTCTATCTGAAGGAACTGGCGGAGCCGCTGGTGGCGGAGTGCAACTAAGGCATGATCCGTCCAACCGTTAGCCCGACGCGCGAGCGAGGGTGAAGAAAACGGCCTCGCTTGCGCGTCGGGCTAACCTATCACCGAATGATGAATCCGCCGTCGACCACCAGCGTCTCCCCGGTGATGTAGCTGCCCGCATCGCTCGCCAGCAACAGTGCCGGTCCGATCAGTTCCTTCGGATCGCCCCAGCGGTCGACGGCCGTCATCTTGGCGAACTCGCGCTTCTCTTCGGCGGACAGGATGCGGCCCGGCAGGTCGGTGAGGAACGGTCCCGGCGCGATGCAATTCACCGTGATGCCGAACGGCCCAAGATCGAGCGCACTGGCACGGCACATGCCGACGAGGGCGGCCTTGGTGGCGGAGTAGACGTTGCGACCTTCCTTCGAGATGAGGGCCATGATTGACGAGATGTGGATGATCCGGCCCCACTTGCGTGCCTTCATCTGTGGAACGAGCTCGCGGGTGAGGACCATGATCGAATGAAGGTTGATCTCCATGACGCGGTCCCACGTCTCGTCGGTGATGGCGTCGCAGGCCTGCGGGCTGTTGGTGCCGGCGTTGTTGACGAGGATGTCGACCCGGCCGCCGAAGGCGAGCGCGTCCTTGGCCAGACGCTTGACCTCATCGCGTTTCGACATGTCGGCGACGAAGTACTTGCCCTTGCGGCCCGTGCCCTTGAGAATCTCATCCAGGGCTGGCTTCAACTCTTCCTCATGACGACTCGAGATGACGACGTCGGCGCCCGCCTCGGCGAACCCGCGGGCCATCGCCTTGCCGAGTCCCTTGCTGCCGCCGGTCACGAGCGCGACTTTCCCCGACAGATCGAACATTTCGTTGAGCACGGTTGAACCCTCGACTTGGCCCCCCGTGAACACACGGGGGGCGGAACCCGGAGGAATCTGCGTCCACATGGTGCCGCCCCCGGTGTGTTCACCGGGGGCTAAATGGCGTGCGCGTCTATAATATGGAAGAACTTTCCAGCTGGGAGAATCCACGTGCCCGTACCGCAGGTTGCCATTGTTGGCCGGCCGAATGTCGGCAAGTCGTCGCTGTTCAACTGGCTGGCGGGCCGGCGCATCGCCATCGTCGACCCGACGCCCGGCGTCACCCGCGACCGCCTGACGACGCTTGTCAAGGCCGGCGACCGCTACTTCGACCTCGTCGACACCGGCGGCATGGGCATCGAGGACTCGCAGAACCTGACCGACGACGTCGAGCGCCAGATCGAGGCAGCCATCGAACGGGCTGACATTCTGCTGTTTGTCGTCGACACTCGATCGGGCCCCATGGCACTCGACGATAGAGTGGCCCAGCGACTGCGCGGCGTCGGTAAGCCGGTCCTGCTGCTCGCCAACAAGACCGACTATCCCGATCTCGAAAGCCACGCGGCCGAGTTTCACAAGCTCGGCTTCGGCGACGTGCACTGCGTCAGCGCCCAGCAGAACCGCGGCAAGCACGAATTGCTGGACCTCATCCTCGAACATCTGCCGGCGGAGGACGACACGAAGGTCAGCGACGAGGTCGATCTGAAAATCGCCATCGTCGGCCGGCGCAACACGGGCAAGAGCACCTTCATCAACTGCCTTGCTGAAGAGCCGCGCACGATCGTCAGCGAAATCCCCGGCACCACGCGCGACAGCGTCGACGTGCGCTTCCAGCGCGACGCCAAGTCCTTCCTCGCCATCGACACGGCCGGCGTACGCTACAAGGGCAAGATCCAGGACGACGTCGAGTTTTACAGCCTGGTGCGGGCCGAACGCTCGATTCGCCGGGCCGACGTGGTGCTGCATTTCTTCGATGCCACCGAGAAGATCAGCCACGTCGACAAGCAACTCGCGGGGTACATCCTCGAGCAGTACAAGCCGGCCATTTTCGTCGTCAACAAGTGGGACCTCGCCGGCGATCTCGCGACCGGAACCTTCGCCGACTACCTGCACAAGACATTTCCGAGCCTCGATCACGTGCCGATCGCTTTCATCACCGCCAAGGATGGCAAGAACGTGCAGCGCTTGCTGAACCTGGCTCAGACCCTCGATAAGCAGGCAAAGGCGCGGGTGACGACCGGCGACCTCAATCGCGTCATCAAGAACGCGCTGGCCGAGCAGTCGCCGCCCAACCGCCAGAACCGCGTGCCCCGGGTGTACTACGCGACGCAGGTGGCCACGCAGCCGCCCACGATCGTGCTGTTCACGAACGGCCCCCATCTTTTCGACCCGCCTTACCGACGGTACCTGCTGAAGGCGTTGCGCGACGCCCTGCCCTTCAACGACGTCGCCATAAAGATGTACCTTCGGCCCAAGCGAGCCGAGGCAGACGCCGAATCGAAACCGAAGCGCACACGCCCGGGCAAGAAGTCAGGCGAACTGTGGACCGACATCTGAACGAGGGAATGAAAATGATGCGAACGAATGCCGGTGTCGTATTCGTCGTCGGTTTCGTCGGCTTGTTCACCGCGCTGGGCGACGACGATGCTCCACAGGTTAAGCCTGGCCACAACGCCAGCCTCGGCGGCAAACGCATTTTCCCTGCGAACAATCCATGGAACCAGGACGTTTCCAAGGAGCCAGTGGATCCGAACTCCGACCGGCTGATCGCCAGCATCGGCGCCGACCGGCCGCTGCACCCCGACTTCGGGACCACGTACCGCGGGGCGCCGAACGGCATTCCGTACGTCGTCGTCACAGGCAACCAGCAACGCGTGCCGGTGGAGTTTCGCTATGCCGATGAGAGCGATCCGGGGCCGTATCCGATTCCGCCGGGCGCCCCGATCGAAGGCGGACCGAAGGGCAACGGCGATCGGCATGTGCTCGTGCTCGATCGCGATAACTGGATCCTGTACGAGCTGTACAAGGCATACCCCGTTACCGGCGGCTGGAAAGCGGGATCCGGCGCCATTTTCGATCTCAAGTCGAACAAATTGCGACCGTGGAGCTGGACGTCCGCCGACGCCGCAGGACTGCCAATCCTACCCGGCCTGGTTCGCTATGACGAGGTCGTGGAACGGAAAAAAATCGAGCACGCCCTGCGCTTCACGATCCAGCGTTCTCGCCGCGCCTACGTCCCACCGGCGACGCACTTCGCCAGCCGCGATACGGATCCGAATCGCCCGCCCATGGGCATGCGCGTGCGTCTGAAGGCTGACTTCAAGTTCGACGACTATCCCGCCGAGTGCCAGGTGATTTTGCGAGCGTTGCAGAAGTACGGCATGATCGTCGCGGATAATGGCCTGGACTGGTTCATCAGCGGCGCCCCGGATCCGCGCTGGGACGACCAGGCCCTGCACGAGCTCAAGAAGGTGAAGGGCCGCGATTTCGAGGTCATCCGCATGCGCGACATCCGGACGCGCTAAATCGGTTCATGCACGGGAATGATTCATGCCGTTGTTCGGCGCTCACATGTCCATCGCGGGCGGCTATCACAACGCCGTCCTATCCGCCCAGAAATACGAATGTCAGGCCGTGCAACTGTTCACCAAGAACAACAATCAGTGGCGGGCGAAGGATCTCCTGCCTGACGAAGTTCGGCAATTCAGGCAGACTTTGCGGAAGTCCGGGGTTCGACTGGCCCAGGCGCACGACTGCTACCTCATCAATCTCGCCTCGCCGGTGAAGCAGCTCTACCGCCAGTCGATCGAGGCGTTCGTCATCGAGATGCAGCGTGCCGAGGCGCTCGGCCTGCGATATCTCGTCACGCATCCGGGCTCGTCGGTCGATGGCGATGACGACGCAGCGCTCAAACGGATCGTGCAGGCGCTCGACGAGGCGCATGCCCGCTGTCCCAATTTCAAGCTCAAGGTTCTCCTCGAGAACACCGCCGGCCAGGGGACGTCGCTCGGCCATCGCTTCGAGCATCTGGGAACCATTCTGCGCGGCGTCGCGGAACCGAAACGGCTCGGCATCTGTCTGGACACCTGCCATACCTTCGCGGCCGGTTACCCGCTGGCGCCGGAGGCGGACTATCGCGAGACGTTTCGCATGTTTGACACGATCGTCGGCCTCAAATGGCTGAAAAGCTTTCACGTCAACGACAGCCGTAAGCCGTTCGGCAGCCGCGTCGATCGCCATGCGCATATCGGGCAAGGCTGTCTCGGTCTCGAGCCGTTCCGCCTGCTCGTCAACGATCCGCGGTTTCGACGACATCCGATGTTGCTCGAGACGCCGAAGGAATCGGACGACGGCACGGACCTCGATGCGATGAACCTCGGGACGCTGCGGGGGCTGGTACGGGGCGAGCGCTAAAACCGCAAGTGAATGCGAGTAAGGTTCCCGATGTGCCTGTTGTGTCGTGTGCGCTTGCGCGCGGCGTCCAACGGGTGACGATGCGCGGCGGCGGCACCTCAAGCAGCGTAGGGGCGCGGTCGATATTGAAGTTGGCAAGGACAGGCAGCCTCAACAAACTTCGATGAAAACTGGCCGAAGGAAACGGCGGAAAAGCTCGCGAGTCCGTTCCTGGAGGGGAACGATGTGCTTGCGATGGCCGCCCAGGTCGTTCCCCGGGCAACCCCGGTCTGGGCGACGGCCCTCCTTCGGCCCCCTCGCAAGGGGCTCCGGCACTCCGATTGGGACCCCGACCGCTGGACCAAACGACACGACACCCTGAGATACTCCAGTCCACCAAGCGGTCCACTGTTCGACACCTGCCGGAGCCCCTCTGCTTTCGCCGCCGACCCCGCACGGGCCGGGGCGTTTTCGCGTTCGTCGCAAAAACCTATACCATCGAGGAGCGTCGAACCCCGTTTAGCCGCTCGCCAGCGGCGAGCGCGATATTCGCTTCTTCGGTGGCCAAATGGAACTGCAAAGCATCCACGCACGCGAGATCCTCGACAGCCGCGGCAATCCGACCCTTGAGGTCGAAGTCATCCTGGAAGACGGCGCCACCGGTCGCGCCGCCGTGCCATCGGGAGCGAGCACCGGCGCCCATGAAGCGGTCGAACTCCGCGACGGCGACAAGAAACGCTACCTCGGCAAGGGCGTGCTCAAGGCAGTGCAGAACGTCAACGAGATCATCGCCCCCGAGGTGCTCGGCATCGACGCCCGGGATCAAGTGGGCGTCGATCGCACGCTGCTCGAGCTCGACGGCACGCCGAACAAGGGCCGGCTCGGCGCCAACGCCATGCTTGGCGTCTCGCTGGCCACGGCTCACGCGGCGGCGGCGTCGGTCGGTCTGCCGCTCTACCGGTACCTCGGCGGAACCAACGGCAAGTATCTGCCGGTACCGATGATGAACATCCTCAACGGCGGCAAGCATGCGGACAACAACGTCGACTTCCAGGAATTCATGATCATGCCCCTGGGAGCCGAGTCGTTTCGCGAGGCGCTGCGGATGGGAGCCGAGGTCTTTCACAACTTGAAAAAGGTCCTGCACGACAAGCATTTGAACACCGCGGTCGGCGACGAGGGCGGCTTCGCACCGAACCTGAAGAGCTCGGACGAGGCATTCGAGGTCCTGGCCAGGGCGATCGAGGCGGCGGGCTACAAGCTCGGCGACCAGATCGGCTTCGCGCTCGACCCGGCCACGACCGAGCTGTTCGAGGAGGCAAAAAAGAAGGGCAAGACGGGATACTGCTTCTTCAAGAGCAACCCCGATCGCATTGCCAGTACCGATGAGATGATCGACCTGTGGAAGGGCTACTGCCAGAAATGGCCTATCCGCTCGATCGAGGACGGCCTGGCCGAGGATGACTGGGATGGCTGGAAGAAGCTCACCCGCGAGCTCGGCCAGCGCGTCCAGCTCGTGGGCGATGATCTGTTCGTGACGAACACGGCCCGGCTGCGACAGGGCATCGACCAGGGCGCAGCCAACAGCATCCTTGTCAAGGTGAATCAGATCGGCACGCTGACGGAAACGCTCGACGCCATCGAACTGGCCAAGAGCAACGCCTTCACAGCCATCATCAGTCATCGCTCCGGCGAGACCGAGGACACCACGATCGCCGACATCGCGGTGGCGACGAACGCGGGCCAGATCAAGACTGGCTCGACCAGCCGCACCGACCGCGTGGCCAAGTACAACCAGTTGCTCCGGATCGAAGAGGACCTCGGCGACAGTGCCCGCTATGGTGCGGAACTCTGGCCGGCCCGTCGCCGCTGAGACACGATCGTTCATTCGCTTGCGGTTTGGTGCTCGCAGGGGACGATCGGTTTCAGCGTCCCCGGCGAGCGCTAAGCCGCAAGCGAGTGTAATGACCCATGGGCGAACGCTTCCGGCATCCCTGGCTCAGCCGCCTGCTATACTGGTTCACTCTTCTCGTCGCCTGCGGCCTTGGACTGCTCGTACTCCTCGCCCCGCTGTTGCCGACTGACGAATTTCGTGTGCTCATGATGTTCGCCCAGGACGGCGCCGTGCGGCGGACTGCCCTCGCCAGCGCCGCGGGACTCGCGGTCACGTCGTTTGTCTTCTTTCGCCCCGGCGCCACTTCGGGTAAAAAGAACAAGCTGCGACGGCCTCCGCCCGGCACCATGGCAGGAGCATGACTTCGATGATCTGGTGGGTGGTCGACAACGCCAACCTGATCTACCTGCTGTTCACGTTGGCCGCGCTGTTCGTCGGCGTCGCCGCCTGGCAGACGCGGCGTGTGAAGTATCTCGTCTGGCTCGGCATCATCGTCGCACTCGCCGCCCTGTTCTGGTTCCTGTGCTCGCTGGTCATCACCGATCGCAAGCAGGTGGAGCTCAACATCGACGACATGGCCCGGGCAACGCTCGACCGGAATGCCAGCCGACTGATGGGACACCTGGCCACGAATTTCGAGTTCCAGGGCCACAAACGCAAACAGATCGCCGATGCCGTCATCCGCACCGCCGAGGCCGGCCAGGTGAACGGCTACCGCATGTGGGACTTCAGCATCGACGAACTGTCGCGGCCGCAGCGCAAGGCGAAGGTGACGTTTCGCCTGCGCATCGACACGGCCCGCGGCGACGCCCACATGTTGCTGTGCCGGGCGAGTTTCGTGCTCGAGGGCGACCGCTGGCTGTTGACGACGTTTCAGGTGTTCAACCCCGTCGCCAACACCGACCAGCCCATCGGAGTGCCATTGCATTGATTTTTGTTTAGCCGCTCGCCAGCGGCGAGAGCGGGCGCGTCCGCGCTCGCCGCTGGCGAACGGCTAAACGGGACGAAATGGGGATCGACACATGCGTATTGCAATAGCGATTGTTACCGCTGTGGCGCTGGTTGCCATCGCCGGGGCAGACGACAACGAAAAAAACCCGGACGCCAAATGGACCTCCGGCCCGCAGATCGGTTCGATACTGCCCGGGCCGTTCGAGGTGTTGAATGTTAATGGGCCGCACAAGGGGCGTTATCATTGCCTGGTCTGCGAATTCGCGCAGGACCCTGCGGTGCTGGTCTTCGCGCGCGAACCTGAAGAAGAGAAGGATGGCCCGCTCGGTTCGCTGCTGCAAAAGCTTCAGGAGGCGACGCAGAAGCACAAGGAGCTGTACCTGCGTGCGGGTGTCATTTTCCTGAGCCCTGCCGCCCGCAGCTCGACGACGGATAAGAAAGTCGAGGATCCGAAGAAACTCGTCGAAGAAGCGATGGCCCGCGATGCCCTGCTCGCCCGCCTCACGGAACGCGGCGAGAAACTGAAGAACGTCATTGTGGCGTGCAGCGTGCCGGACGAACCGAAGAAGTACAAGCTCTCGCCGAAAGCCGAGGTGACGGTCGTATTTTATCGGCGCTTGAAGGTCCTCGAGAATTTCGCGTTCGAGAAGATGACGGACGACGATGTGACGATGATGATGGACAAGATCGAACAGCGTCTGCGCAACAAAACCAAAAAATGATCCGTTTCGCGAGGAGCCGACAGGCGACCGGCCCGTGCGCAGGTCGGTCGCCTGTGGCTCCCCGCCACGAAAATCTATTCGCCGACGTACGGCATCAGCGCCATGAACCGGGCGCGCTTGATCGCGTCCTTCACGGCACGCTGGAACGCGGCGCAGTTGCCGCTGCGTTTGCGGCTGAAGAGCTTGCCCTGGCTGGTGCACATCTTCTTGAGGCCCTGCACGTCCTTGTAGTCGACGAAGGCCGGACGCGGACAGCCTTCCTTGGTGCAGAAGCGACAGCGATTTTTTCGGCCCCGGCCGAGCTTTTTGCGAACCATTCCTTACCTCATCGACGAAACGGTACTTCATTTGCCAAAACATTAGGCTATCGGCCGCTCCGGCGAGCTTTCCAGCACAGTGGGATCCGAAGCTTGGAATTCACGTGACTTGAAGTCGCGGC